>Ga0163210_1000749_pt1 | contig 13781 bp, 9 predicted proteins | sample Kivu_220m_FD_113536 | JGI IMG/M metagenome (GOLD analysis project Ga0163210, IMG submission 113536) | Freshwater microbial communities from Lake Kivu, Western Province, Rwanda to study Microbial Dark Matter (Phase II) - Kivu_220m | ecosystem: Environmental > Aquatic > Freshwater > Lake ...
CCACAATGGAGAGATCCCGATAGACAGCCGGATATTTCGGCAAAGGGTTAAACCTTCCTCCCTCCCCGGCGTGACTCACCAATGGCTCAAAACGGATCTCAAAGAGATAACCCCTCCCCTGAATTTCGTAACGGCTCAACACCTGGGGGTGGATTTCACCTAAAACCCCCAGCTCCTCCTCACCTGCCATGACCTTCGATGCCCTGCCCGGGTGAAGATAACAGTCATGAACTTCGGAACTGAATCTGATCCCTTTGATCTTCAGGGCCTCGAAGAGGTCCTCAAGGCATCCCTTCACATCATAGAAATCAACCGGCCTCTGGGGAAAGATCCAATGAGGCTCTCGATCCATTCCTATGGCCAAACCCACCAGGAATTTTTCTTCCTGCGGAAGAGGCTCCCCTTCCCGCTGGAGAAATACCCTCTTCATTTCGAAAAGTTTAAGATTTAAATTTTTCCGTGAGACATTATGGCGAGCCACCTCCAGGACTCCTGGAATCAAAGAAGTCCTCATCACGGAAGAATCTTCTGTAAGGGGATTGAGGATTCGAACCATCCTCCTTCTCGGATCCTCCGGGGAAAGGCCAAGGAGATCCAGGGATAAAGGAGAAGTGAAACTGTAAGTGATCACCTCGTGGTAGCCATGTTGAATGAGGAGGTCTATGGCCTTCCCCTCCACAGAGAATTCCTTTCTCCTCTCCCCTATTGAAGGAGGGCCTTTCGGCAAAGTGGGGGGAACCTTCTCATAGCCCTCCATCCGTGCCACTTCTTCAATCAGATCAATATCCCTCTCCAGATCCCCCCGAAAGGCAGGAGGAATCACCCTCCATTGGTTCTCTCCCTCCTCCTGGACATGGATCTCCAGATTTTCCAAATGGGCCCTGATCCTCTCCACCGGAATCTCCATCCCCAGGACCTGATGAACCTTTTGGGGATTCAAACGGATGGGGCTGGGCTCGATCCGTCTGGGATAGGCATCCACCGCTCCCTCAATCACCCTCCCCCCGGCCAGCTCTTGAATCAATTGGGCGGCTCTGTTTGCGGCATTCAGACATCCCCCGTAATCGATCCCCCTCCCAAAACGATAGGCGGCTTCAGTCTCAAGGCCGAGTTGATTCGATGTCCTTCGATTGTTCTTGGGATTAAAGTAAGCGCTTTCGAGTAGGACGCTCTTCGTCTCCTTTTTGATCTCCGAATTAAGACCTCCCATCACCCCTGCCACAGCAACGGGTTTCACCCCATCACAGATCATGAGCATCTCTTCATCAAGCACCCTCTTGACTCCATCCAGGGTGACAAACTCTTCTTTAGGTTGAGCCCTGCGGACCACAATCCTTCCCTCTTCAAGCATTTCGAAATCGAAGGCATGAAGCGGCTGACCATACTCCATCATGACATAATTGGTCACATCGACCACATTATTGATGGACCGGATCCCAACCTTTTCCAGGCGATCTCTCATCCAGTGAGGGGAAGGGCCGATCTTGACCCCCTCCACCATCTTCGCCACATAACGGGGGCAGAGGTCCGGGTCCTGAATGGTAACGGAGGTTCTTTGATGGATCTCTTTTCCCTGGCCGGAGAGAGAGGAGGCGGGATATCTTAACTTCTGAGAGGTTAAGGCCGCAATCTCCCTCGCCACCCCGAGGACGCAGAGGCAGTCCGGCCGATTGGGGGTTACACTGATGTCAAGGATCGTGTCTTTCAAACCCAATGCCTCTCCTAAATTGGCTCCCAGGGGTGTATTGATATCGAGGATCATGATTCCGGAGGCATCCTGCCCCAGGCCGAGCTCGATCTCGGAACAGAGCATCCCTTCGGAGACCTCTCCCCTGATCTTCGACTTCCTGATCTCAACACCATTGGGAAGTTTGGCTCCCATCAGGGCTAATGGGACCTTCTGCCCTTCCCGGATATTGGTTGCACCGCAGACAATTGAGAATTTCTCGTGAGGGGTCCTTACCTCCACCAGCGAAAGGCGATCCGCATTGGGATGTTTTCGAAGAGAGCAAATCTCAGCGACAACGATTTTCTCAAAGCCCTTCCCCGCATGGGTCGCTCCTTCCACTTCGAGGCCGGACATGGTCAGGAGGTTGATCAACTCCCTGACCTCCATCCGAATCTCCACATAATCCTTGAGCCAATTGAGACTGACCTTCATAATACTCCAATTGAGGATTTCGGAGTGCGAAATTCGGAATTTAAATCCGCAATCCGCATTCAACATTCTAAAATTGCTTGAGGAACCTCAAATCGTTGGTGAAGAATAGCCGGATATCGTTGATTCCGAACTTCAGCATGGCAACCCGTTCAATCCCAAGGCCAAAGGCAAAACCAGTGACTTCCTCCGGATCATAGTTCACAAATTGATAGACCGCTGGGTCAACCATCCCGGACCCAAGAATCTCCAACCATCCCGTATTGGAACAGACCCCGCATCCCTTGCCTCCGCAAATGAAGCACTCGATATCGATCTCAGCGCTGGGTTCTGTGAAGGGGAAAAAACTGGGACGGAATCGGAGTTTCGTATCCTTCCCGAACATCTGATGGACAAAGACGGTTAGTACCCCTTTCAGATCAGCAAAGGTGACCCCTCTGTCTACCAGAAGGCCTTCTACCTGATGAAACATGGGAGAATGGGTGGGATCGGAATCACATCGATAGACTGCCCCCGGACAGATCACCCTTACCGGTGGTCTCCTCTTCTCCATGGTCCTCACCTGAACGGGTGAGGTATGGGTCCTCAGGACCACCTCGTCCGAGATGAAAAAGGTGGCCTGCATCTCCCTCGCCGGATGTCCCCTGGGAATATTGAGGGCTTCGAAATTATAATAATCCAATTCAACCTCTGGCCCCTCCACCACCTCAAAGCCCAGATGCCCGAAGATGTCCACAATCTCCTCCAGCGTCTGGGTGATGGGATGTCTTTTCCCGATAACCATTCCTCTTCCCGGGAGGGTAATATCGATCTTCTCCTTTGCTAAGGCCTCTTCTCTCTCCCTCTCCTCGATCAACCGGAGGGTCTCTTCCATTCTCGATTCTAAATCTTCTTTAATCTGATTCGCCCTCTTGCCCGTCTCTCTTTTTTCTGGCTCTGAAAGCGTACCCAATTGTTTAAGAACCTGGGTCAGGCTTCCTCTCCTTCCCAGCACCTGGACCCGTATCTCATGGACCTCCCTTTGGGTGTTTGCCTTCAGAAGAGAATCCATCGTCTCATGATAGAGATGTTCAAGGAGTTCCTTCAAGGATTCAATCCCTCTTTTTCTACGGATCGTTGCGGTGAATCCATGTGTCTTTCTGTCCCCTCTAACGGAGGGGTGATTGCATGGGTCTCGGAATCATCCTCCCCAGCACTATTTTTCTCCGGAACCGCCTGACTTGGCCATCTCCGCAATCTTTGAAAAAGCAGCGGGATCGCTCACCGCTAACTCAGCCAGAATCTTCCGGTCCAGTTCGACGTGGGCTTTTTTCAATGCATCCATGAGCCGGCTGTAAGAAAGACCATGAAGCCTCGCGGCGGCGTTAATACGAGAGATCCATAACCTCCGGAAATCCCCTTTCCGTGCTCGACGGTCTCGATAGGCATAAGCCAGGGCTCGATGGACCGCATCCACCGCTGTTCGGTAAAGCCGTCTCCGTCCTCCTACATAGCCCTTGGCCATCTTTAAAACCTTTTTTCTTCTCCTTCTTGTTTTCGGTCCACCTTTCACCCTTGCCATATCCAATGCTCCTCTCTCAAATGAATCATTCCCTATTTCTCATTGAGCTCTCAAATGTAGGGAAGTAATCTCTTCATCCCTTTCTTATCAGTTTCTTCAACCAGTTTGGGAGTTCTGAGATTTCTTTTCCGATTGGCCGATTTCTTTGTCAGGATATGCCTGGAAAAAGCCCTCTTCGCCTTAATCCTCCCGGTTCCAGTCTTCCTGAAACGTTTTGCTGCTCCTCGATTCGTCTTTAATTTTGGCACACGATCCTCCTTCTATGACCCGCGGTCGTAATGTTTATCCTCCTGCCTCCCCCGATCACGATCCCTTCCTTCTTTATGATGGCTTCTGGCTCTGAAGAGGGGCTAAGACGATCATAAAATTTCTCCTCTCAAATTTAGGGAGCTGTTCTATCTTGCCACACTGTTTCATCTCCTCAATGACCCGCTCCATCATATTCCTTCCGATCTCAGGGTGAGCAAGCTCCCTTCCCCTGAAAATGATCGTCACCTTGGTCTTATTCCCCTCTTTTAAGAACCGCTCAATATGTCGAAGCTTAAACTGGAAGTCATGCTCCTCTGTCTTCGGCCTCAGTTTAACTTCTTTGATATGGACCACGGCCTGTTTTTTCTTCGCCTCCTGGGCCTTCTTGCTCTGCTGGTATTTGAACTTCCCATAATCCATGATGCGGCAAACAGGCGGCTCTGATTTTGGAGAAACTTCCACTAAATCCAGATCAAAATTGGAAGCCGCTCGGAGTGCCTCGACTAACGGTAAAATTCCCAACTGCTCCCCTGCAGGGTCAATGACCCTCACCTCCCTTGCCCGAATCTCGCGGTTAATCCGCACGCCCTTGACGATAAACATCACCTCCTTTTTTTTCATCTAATCCCCCTTTTATAAAGGGGAAAAGAAACGGGGGGTTACAATTTCGGGTAATCCGATTCGACCAGAGCAATGAACTCCTCTACGTTCATCGCCTTGATCGTTTCTCCGCTTCTCAAACGCGGGGAGAGGGTCTCTTCTTTCTCCTCCCTGTCCCCGATGACCAGCATATAAGGGATCTTTTGAATCTGTCCCTCTCGGATCTTGAACCCTAACTTTTCATTTCTGAAATCCTTCTCCACCCGGATTCCCCTGCGGATCAACTCCAGAAAGACTTTTTCCGCATAAGGGATATGTCGTTCTGTTACGGTGAGGAGGATCGCCTGGACAGGGGCAAGCCAAACCGGGAACGCCCCTGCGTAATGCTCGATCAGGACTCCGATAAATCTCTCCATCGCTCCCAGGATCACCCGGTGGAGCATCACGGGCCTGTGTCGCTCCCCATCCCTGCCCACATAGGTGAGATCAAATCTTTCCGGCATGGCGAAGTCAACCTGAATGGTGGCACATTGCCATCTCCGGTTCAGTGCATCCTTAAGCTTCACATCGATCTTCGGACCATAGAATGCCCCCTCCCCTTCATTGATCTCAAACGGGAGACTCTTCCCCCTGAGTGCTTGAAGAAGGGCCTGGGTGGCCTTTTCCCAGTCTTCATCTGTTCCGATGGACTTCTGGGGTCTGGTACTGATTTCCATCTCGAATTCGAAGCCGAAGACCTTCATCACATCATCGACGAAATCGATGATGGCCCCGATCTCCTCATTCAGCTGATCCGGCTGGCAGAGGATATGAGCATCATCCTGGGTAAAACCCCGCACGCGAAGAAGCCCATGAAGTTCTCCAGATTTTTCATGGCGGTGCACGGTCCCCAGCTCGAAGTACCGCAGGGGGAGATCCCGGTAACTCCTGATCTGGGACTTATAGATCAGCATGTGGGCCAGGCAGTTCATCGGCTTGATGCCATACTCCGCATCCTCCACTTTTGTGAAATACATCTTATCCCGGTAGTTTTCAAAATGCCCGGACCGTTTCCAGAGATCCAGCTTCAGGAGTTGAGGTCCGATGACGATCTGATATCCTCTTTTCAGATGTTCCTTCTTCTCAAAATCCTCCAGCACGGTCCGAAGAACAGCCCCTTTGGGATGGTAGATGACCAGGCCTGGCCCGGCTTCCTCGCTGAGGCTGAAGAGGTCGAGTTCCCTTCCCAATTTCCGGTGGTCCCTTTTCCGGGCCTCCTCAAGCATGCGGAGATAATTCTTCAGGCCCTCCGGATCCGGGAAAACGGTTCCATAAATTCTCTGGAGGACCTGATTTCTCACATCCCCTCTCCAGTAAGTTCCGGAAACGCTGAGGAGTTTGAATGCCTTGATCCTCCCGGTCGAGGGGATATGCGGACCTTCGCATAGGTCTATAAAGGAACCCTGCTGATAGAGGGAAACGCGGTTGGGAAGATCTTCCAGATGTTCAACCTTATAGCTCTCTCCCATCTTTTTAAAAATAAGGATCGCTTCATCCTTTAAGACCTCTTTTCGAATAAAAGGTTCATCCTTTCGGACGATCTCCTCCATCTTCTTTTCAATGGCTTCGAGATCCTGAGGGGTGAAGGTCTTTTCATAATCGAAGTCATAATAGAATCCGGTATCTGTGGGTGGACCAAAAGTGAGTTTCACTGAAGGGTAGAGTTCCTTAACCGCCTGAGCCATGACATGAGCTGTCGAGTGACGCAGTATTTCAAGGCCTTTTTTAGATTCGATCGAAACATAGGAGATCGAAGCATCTTCCTCCATCGAATGGGATAGATCAACCAGTGTGCCATTGACCTGGGCAGCTACAGCCTCCCTACTGGCAAGCTTCTGAATCTTCATCCCCCTGGGTATTGACTTCTTCTCACCATTAGGAAATGTGACTGTCACATTCTCTTCCATTTTTAAACCCGATCGAAACGGAAGAGGCATCATCCATAGAAAGATTGAATGATGCCTCTCCATTTTATTAATTAAAATATATGTTTTTTCAGTAACTTATAGTCCACTTCTTAATAAATTAGTTTAAGATGGTAGGCACGTGGGGATTTGAACCCCAGGCTTCTACCGCGTCAAGGTAGCGCTCTCCCCCTGAGCTACGTGCCTGTTTCCTCCTTATCTTCAGAATCGTAAGGCATAAAAGTTGTTGTATCCATAACAGGTTTTTAAAATATTGTCAAGAAAATTCTCATGACTCTCTGAAAAGTCATTGAAATCTTTATCAGAGATCTCTGCATATAGAGATTCAATAAAACGACCAAACAGCCTATCTCAATTCTAAAAAGATTTTTAATAGGTGTAATCATTCTACAATTCTGTGCCTACGAATTTTAACATTGAGAGAAGTCTCCTGCCCCTTAATCCCCTAGCCTGAAAACCAGCTCCCCTTTCTTATCCTCTCGATCCACAGTGATCGTGTCCCCTTCCTTAAACTTCCCTTCCAATATGATTAAAGCCAATTTATCCTGAATCTCTTTTTGAATCACTCGCTTAAGTGGTCGGGCCCCATAAGCGGGATCAAACCCTTCTTTGGCAAGCCACTGCTTTGCCTTCTCGGTCATCTTTAACTGGATCCGTTTTTCTGAAAGCCTCTGCTCAAGTTTACGGACCTGAATCTGGACAATGGCTTTAATCTGTTCCAGTCCAAGGCTATGGAAGATGATCAGCTCATCAACCCGGTTTAGAAATTCCGGTTTGAATTGAGCCCTCACCGCATCCATCACCCTTCGCCGCATCTCTTCATAATCCTTCTCTCCCAGATCTGTAATCCACTGGCTTCCGATATTGGAGGTCATGATCACAACCGTATTTTTAAAGTCGACGGTCCTTCCGTGACCATCGGTCAGCCTTCCGTCATCCAAAATCTGCAGGAGGATATTGAATACTTCCGGATGGGCCTTCTCAATCTCGTCCATCAGAACAATGGAGTAGGGTCTCCTTCGAACCGCTTCTGTAAGAAACCCTCCTTCTTCATATCCCACATATCCGGGCGGAGCTCCGATGAGTCGGGCTACTGAATGTTTCTCCATATATTCTGACATATCAATTCTGACCATCGCCTGCTCATCATCGAAGAGAAACTCGGCCAGGGCCCTGGCCAGTTCTGTCTTCCCCACACCCGTAGGTCCCATAAAGATAAAGGACCCGATAGGACGATTGGGATCCTGAAGCCCTGCCCTTGCTCTTCTCACGGCATTGGAGACCGCAAGGATCGCATCCTCCTGACCGACCACCCTCTGCCTTAACCTTTCTTCCATCCGGATGAGTTTTTCAACCTCCCCTTCCAGCATCTTGGAGACAGGGATCCCGGTCCACTTGGAAACGACCTCAGCCACATCCTCCTCATCCACCTCCTCTTTGAGCATCTTTCCTTCCTTCTGAAGAAGGGTCAGCCTCTCCTCTTCCTGTTTCAACTCCTTCTCGAGATGGATCATCTCGCCGTATTGAAGCTCAGCCAGCCTCGAATAGTCCGCCTTCCGTTCTGCTTCCTTCATTAACTGTTTGGTCTTCTCCATTCGCTCCTTGATCTGCTGAATTTGCGAAATGGCCTTCTTCTCATTCTCCCATTTCAGTCTCTTTTCCTGAACCCCATTCTTCAGGTCGGCCAACTCCTTTTCAAGCTTCTTCAACCGTTCGATAGAGGCCTTATCCTTCTCCTTCTTCAGGGCCTCCCGTTCGATCTCCATCTGCATCACCTTCCGCTGGATCTCGTCAATCTCCATGGGCACGCTATCAATCTCAATCCTCAGCCTGGAGGCGGCCTCGTCGATCAAATCAACGGCCTTATCCGGAAGAAACCGATCCGAGATATACCGATGGGATAGCATGGACGCAGCCAGGAGGGCGGAGTCCTTGATCTTCACCCCGTGGTGCACTTCGTAACGCTCCTTCAATCCCCTCAGGATCGCGATGGTATCCTCCACCGTGGGTTGAGCGACATAGATCGGTTGAAACCGCCGTTCCAGTGCCGCATCCTTCTCCACATACTTCCGATATTCATTGAGCGTGGTGGCACCGATACACCGCAGTTCTCCTCTGGCAAGGGCAGGCTTGAGCATATTGGAGGCATCGATCGCCCCCTCGGCTGCCCCGGCCCCTACCAGGGTATGGAGTTCGTCGATGAAGAGAATAATATTGCCTGCGGCGGACTGAATCTCCTTTAAAACCGCCTTCAATCTTTCTTCGAACTCTCCTCTGAATTTTGCTCCGGCGATCAGTGCCCCGAGATCAATGGCAACCAGTCTCTTATTCTTCAATGTCTCAGGCACATCGCCTTTCACAATCCTCTGTGCCAATCCCTCCACAATGGCTGTCTTGCCCACCCCCGGCTCCCCGATCAAAACAGGATTATTTTTCGTCCTCCTCGAAAGAACCTGCACGACCCTCCTGATCTCCTCGTCCCTCCCGATCACGGGGTCCAGTCTCCCCTTTCTTGCCTCTTCCGTAAGGTCCCTGCTGTAACGTTTTAAAGCCTGGTACTTCTCCTCGGGATTCTGGTCGGTCACCCGATGAGGTCCCCGGATCTCCTGAAGGACTCTGAAAATCACATCCTTTGTCACTCCGCTTCTCCCGAGGATCTGAGAAGAGGCCCCTGTCTTCTCATCGGCAATGGCAATGAGAAGATGTTCCGTGGAGAGGTACTCATCCATCAATCTCTCTGCCTCTTTCCAGGCCGCATTGATCACTTCATTGAGCCGGCTTGAAAGGTAGACCTGCCCCGCTCCTCCACCCGTCACCCTGGGAATGCGGCTGAGCTCCCCTTCCAGCCGGGAGGCAATCACCTCTGGATTGGCTCCCAATTTCTGGAGGATGGGGATGACAATCCCTTCCTTCTGTAATAAAAGGGCCAACAAAAGGTGCTCCACATCAATCTGCTGATGGTTCTTCTGTTCGGCAATGGCTTTTGCTTGTTGCAGGACCTCCTGACCCTTCAGAGTAAATCTCTCTATCTGCATCTATCTCGACCCCCTATTTTTTGAATTGGATATCGTTACCTTTTTTTCCCTTACCCGAAGAGAATGGGAAGGGTGAATGCCTGACCCAATCAAAAATAATCATTGATGACGGGTTTTGCAAATATTTTTTTAAAGGGAGGACTTCTGGTTTCTGTCTAATTTCCCAATGATTCAGAGAGGTTTACAAATTCCTGGAGGTCGAGGGTTTCAGGCCTTCTCTTCGGATCAATTCCTATTTCTTTCAACCGCGCTTCCAATCCAGAGGGAAGAGGTAAGGCGGAATGTTTCAGGGCATTGAGCAGTGTCTTTCTCCGGTACCCCAGACAACCCCTGACCACTCTCTTAAACCATTCCTCGCTCTGCGGTTCGAAGAGCGCCCTTTTTCTCCAGCTGATGTGGACCAGAGCGGACTGTACCCTGGGAGGAGGAAAGAAAGCAGAAGGTTTGATAAAAAAGAGAAGGGAGGGTATGGAAACCATCTGGATAAAGACGGATAAAGGACCATACTCTTTTTTTCCCGGGAGCGCGACCATCCTCTCCACCACTTCCTTTTGCAACATCAGGTTCAGGCCGGAGAAGAATTGTCTCTCCTCAATAAACCGGAAGAGAAGGGGGGTCGAGATCTGGTAGGGCAGGTTGGCGACCACTTTTAAAGGACGACCGGCCTGATGGAAGACCCCTGAAAGATCGGCCTTCAGGACATCTCCTTCGATGATCTCCACATTAGGGGTATCCCGGAACTTCGTGTTTAATATCTCCACCAGTTTCGAATCAATTTCAATCGCAATCACCCTCTTCGCCTGTTTCGCTAAGACAGAGGTCATCCCTCCAAGGCCCGGACCGATCTCCAGTATGACATCCTCTTTCCCGACCTGAGCTGCACGAACCACCTTATTTAAAATATTTCGGTCAACCAGAAAATGCTGACCAAGCCTCTTTCTCGGGGATAAGCCATATTCTCTTAATTCTTGTCTAATGGATACCATTTCACTATAGAGCAAGGCTTTAGCCTTGCCAATGCAACCCTAAAGGGTTGCCCTCCATGAAGCTCAAGGAAAAATCAGAGTGGCAGATTCGAAAACGCATTGAGTGAAAAGTCAGATCGAGCTCCTCGTTTCAAATATTCATACCCCACCACACCCACCATGGCCGCATTGTCCGTGCAGAAAGAGGGTGAAGGGATATAGACCCTGATCTTCCGATCGGATGCCTCTTCTCTCATCCTCTCCCGAAGAAGACCGTTGGAGGCTACTCCTCCGGAGATGACAATCCTCTTCACGCCCTGGTGTCGAGCGGCCTCAAATGTCTTTTTAACAAGCACATCAATGACCGCTTCTTGAAAACCGGATACGATGTCGCAGAGGAGGTCTTCTGAATAACCTCCCAATGGCTCAGGATGGGTCTTTACGAAATTGACCACAGCGGTCTTGAGCCCGCTGAAACTGAAGTCGAACGAATTTTTTCCGAGGGAGGGTCTTGGAAACCGGATGGCCTTCGGGTTCCCCCTTTTTGAAAGCTCATCAATAATCGGTCCTCCTGGATAACCCAGTCCTAAAAGTTTTGCGACCTTATCGAAGGCCTCTCCTGCAGCATCATCCCGGGTCTGTCCCAGCCTCTTGAATTGACCGAAACCATCCACTTGGAAAAGAGAGGTATGACCTCCTGAGACCACCAGCCCGATGAAAGGAAACTTCGGAGGCTCTTTCTCGAGAAAAATCGCTGAGAGATGGGCCTCCACATGATTGATGCCAATAAAAGGCAGCCCCGTTGCAAAGGCAATGGATTTGGCAAAGGAGAGGCCGACCAGAAGGGACCCCACCAGGCCCGGTCCCTGTGTGACCGCAATCCCATCGATCTCTTTCAGAGCGACCCCTGCCCTCTCCAGGGCCTCGGTCACAATGGGAACGATCATTTCGATATGTTTTCTCGAAGCCAATTCCGGGACCACGCCACCGTATTTCTGATGGACAGAATCCTGCGAGGAGACCACATTGGAAAGGATCTTCCGACCATTCGATATGACGGCCGCCCCGGTATCATCACATGAGGTCTCAATCGCTAATACAAGCATTATTCTATCTACCTCAGAAAGAATAACTATTTCAAAAAGAGCAGGGGATCAATGGCTCTGTTATTTCTTCTGATCTCAAAATGAAGATGGGGGCCGGAGGCTCTCCCCGTTTGACCGACCTTTCCGATCACCTGTCCTCTTTCGATCCACTCTCCCTCATCAACTAAATTGACCTGATTGTGTGCATAGATCGACACGTATTCCTCCGAATGACGGATGATGAGCAAGTTCCCGTATCCTCTGATCGTATTTCCGGAATAGATCACCCTCCCGGAGTGGGAGGCCCGAAACGGTGTACCGATGGGTGCGGAGATGTCAATCCCCGTGTGTCTCCTGTCCTCTGTTTCATTGAAAACATCGCTCATTTTCCCTTCCACCGGCCATATGAAATCCAGTTTCCGATAAACCACTTTTTCCTTTTCAACCGATTCCATGACCACATCATCAATATAAACCTCAACCTTTCGTCTCCTCTTCGCTCCCGGGATGAAAACCCTCTGACCCGTCTGAATCCTGCTCTGATCCATAATCCCGTTGATAGAGGCCACTTCTTTGATATCCACACCATAGGTCTTACAGATACGATAAAGGGTCTGATGCTTTTCCACCACATGATAAACCCCGCTCCTTGCCTGAGGGGGTTTTGTCTCGATGGTGACCCTGTGCCTTGCGCACCCCTGGGCGAGAAAAATGGCTGAAAAAAATAATACCCATAAAATATTATTTGACATCCGGTTTCAGTATCTCTTCTTCCGATCACTGGTTACTGATCACTGATTACTGGTCACTGATCATTGGTCACCGCTCACTCGCCTTCCCATCCATATTTACCGATCAATTTGACAAATCGGCACCCTCCGAGATCCTCTTTTTTCAGCCCCTCCTCTATCCTCGTGATTCGAAAAAGATCTTGAGCATAGACATCTCCCACCGGGATCACCAATCTCCCCTGGAGGGCCAACTGATCATAGAGGGGTTGGGGGATATTCGGGGCCCCCGCAGTCACCATAATCGCATCAAATGGCCCCTTTTCAGCCCACCCAAGGGTCCCATCGAAGATTTTGATCTCCGCATTAAAATATCCCAGCTCATAAAGTAACTTCCTCGCTTTGATGGCTAAAGAACGAATCCTCTCGATGGAGTAAACCTCCCGGGCCAACTCGGCCAGGATAGCTGTCTGATAACCGGAGCCTGCACCGATCTCAAGGACTCTCTCTTCGCCTGTGAGCTTCATCGCCTCGGTCATGAGGGCAACCATATAAGGCTGAGAAATGGTCTGTTTCTCTCCAATAGGGAGAGGATGATCACTATAGGCCTGATTTTGGAGTGCCTCCTCCACAAAGAGATGACGAGGGACCTTCTTCATCGCAGCGATCACTCTGGGGTCCTTAATCCCCCTGGCGATGATCTGTTCCTCGACCATCTTTCCTCTCGCCTTCGGGAAATCAATCATCTTTTAAAAGAAGTGCCTCAATTGTGCTAAAGTGAGCAATCGTGACTAAAGTCTAAACCATCCATTTCAGTCACTTTAGTCACTTGCCCTATTCTTCCTTCTCTGCCTTCTTTTTCAGTTCATGCAGGGCAGTTAATGCCTCGAGGGGGGTCAACTGATCGGGGTTGATCCTTTTCAGTTCCGACCGGATGGGATCGGGCTCTCCGAAGAGGGTCAGCTGAGGGGAGGGTTTCCGCTTGGCGGTCACTTCTTTTGTCCTTGCGATCTTCGGCATTCCCGTGGCATCCAGCTCTCCGCTTTCCAAATTAGAGAGGATCTCTTTTGCCCGGTCGATCACCCTGGTTGGAAGTCCGGCTAAACGGGCCACCTGGATACCATAGCTCCGATTCGTTCCCCCTTCCACAATCTTGCGGAGAAAGATGATCTCTCCGCCCCATTCCTTCACAGCCACATTATAATTTTTCACCCCCTCCTTGGTGAGGGCCAATTCCGTCAATTCGTGGTAATGGGTTGCAAAGAGGGTTCTCGGGCTGAGCAGAGGGTGATCATGGAGATATTCCGCCACGGCCCAGGCAATGCCCAGTCCGTCAAACGTGCTCGTGCCCCTTCCGATCTCATCCAGAACAACCAGGCTCTTCGAGGTCGCCTGATTTAAAATACGGGCGACCTCCATCATCTCCACCATAAAGG
>Ga0163210_1000750_pt1 | contig 13775 bp, 5 predicted proteins | sample Kivu_220m_FD_113536 | JGI IMG/M metagenome (GOLD analysis project Ga0163210, IMG submission 113536) | Freshwater microbial communities from Lake Kivu, Western Province, Rwanda to study Microbial Dark Matter (Phase II) - Kivu_220m | ecosystem: Environmental > Aquatic > Freshwater > Lake ...
GTCTTTCGCGGATGAGCGGGTGAAAGCCGTCTTTGATAGTGCCGGCACCATCTTTGTTAATGCCGTGATGGGTGACACGACCCTCTTCAAGGATGGCACCAAAGCCATGTACAGCCTGATTGACACCAATAAAACCGCCCTGAAGCTATTCGGCGGCGGCGATACGATCCAGGACTTCAAGGACATCCTGCCCGGCATCTGGATGAAGGCTGCTAATGATGCCAGCTATTATTTCTTCACCGGCGGGGGCGCAATTCTGGATGCCATTGAACAGGGCAGCCCCTATGGCATGAAGCCTGTGCAGGCACTTTTGAACAAGTAGTCCTGAATATTTCCATAAAGCAAGCGACCGTCAGACATCTGGCGGTCGCTTAGGTTGGAGGAGATTCGTTATTTGAGCAGTATAGCCTTCAGGGTTTTATGATACCTGCCTGTTTCCAGCCGGTAGAGGTAAACACCGGAACCTGCCGGCATTCCATTATCTGATTTGCCGTTCCAGACAATCTGGTGCTTTCCCGCCTGCATCCCACTATCGCACAGTGTCCTGACCAGTTGTCCCTTGGTATTGTAGATGGAGAGTCTGACCTTGCCTGGTTGTTTGAGAGAAAAGACAATAGTCGTGCTGGGATTGAAGGGATTGGGATAATTACCCTGCAATTGGGTAACCAGGGGCGTTTGCTGTCCGTCCTGAGCTGCCACATAGGGAGTGTTGAAGCTCAGGGTATCGGAAGGCATGCTCAGACCCATTCCATAGTTCACGACTACAAAGTAGTTGAAGCTGCCCAAAGGCAGTGTCTGGCTGAGACTGGGCTGGGTGGTTTCGGTCAGCAGGGCAAAGGCTGAGGCATTGCATCTTTTATAGACCTTGTAGGACTGCACGGGATAGGTCGGATTGAGCGGAGCGTTCCAACTGATGGTGTAATCCGGGTCATCGCCACTAATCATGACATTGGACAAGGGAGGTAGATAGTTCAGGAAGAAATCATGGTTGATAATGTAATTGGCAGCGTTTATCTGGACATTATTGAAGCTTTCTGTGAGACAACCGGGCATTTGCAGACTCAGGTTGTGCATTCCAAAGGGCACATAGAGGGCGTAGCTCCCATCGGGATTGGGATGCGTGGCATATCCGCTATTGGTGGACAGCACGGCTTGGGCAAAATTGGGATTGCTGCCGCTGAACCCGATGGTCCCGCTGATCATACCGCTATTGGAAAACACGCCGATGATGGTGAGGTCATCTATATACCAGCCCCGCCCATTAATCATGTCATCGGAGGCGAAGGTCCATCTCAGTTTGATATTCTGATTGGCATAATTGGAAAGATTGAACTGCGCTTGCAACCAGGTGGACTGGGTGCCGGTATAGCCTGCTTCAGACAAAGCCGGAACATTGGTGCTGGGATAATTGCCCACCGGCATCAGGAGATTCCAGTTTTGACCGCCATCGGTGGAAATCTTCACATTGCCGCCGTCATAATTGCTCTCCATCTGATAATAATGCCAGAAAGACATGGTGGCATTGTCGCCTATGGACAGTGACGGGGTGGTCAGGGTGTAATTGGCATTGACAGGATACTGCTGGCCCAGACAGGTGCCCCAGACATGCGTAGGCGAATGCGCTCCAGCCGTTGTATCGATGCCCCAGTCCCAGCCACTGGGGTCGGAAGAGATGAAGCCACCGTCATCTTGCTCAAAGTCCTGGCTGTAGCCGGTGGTGGCGCAAGCCACATTAAAGGTATTGGCGTTTTCCGGTATCCCTGTTGCCATATAGGTGATGGAAAAAGGCACATAAGAGCCTGTGGGCACCGCATTGCCAAAAGTGACATCAAATGCATGCTGTATGGTCATGCCGGCAGGAATATAGTAGTAGTTTGCCTGGGGATTGGCAATCGTGACATTGGGATTGGTGGAAGTCAGGACAGCCGTCACATTGCGCGTCTCCACCAGGGAGGGATTACTGAGCATGACCGCCAGTTTGAATTGCTCTCCGGGTTCCGGAATCCCATTGCCATTGCCCCAGATATCGTTGACGATAAATCCGTTGAAAGCAAGGTCTGGCTTCCTGACTATGACAGAAATGTTTCTATCCCAGGTATGTCCATCAATCTGGATATTGCAGGTCAGATTGACCACATGGTTATCGGGACAATCGCCAGCCACCTGAAACCGGATGGGCACATTATTCAGGACAGACGAGCTGCCAGTGATATTTGAATAAGTGGAGGTCATGTTGACTGGAACAATGTATTGGTCGGTCGTATTGACCTGCAGGACGACATTGGTGGCAGTGTCCATGCCCTGATTGGTTAGTTGGAGACCCAGTTCCACTGTTTCCCCCGGTTCAATGACATTGTTGTGATTGCTTTCCCACACATAGGTCTCGCTCACCACCACCAACGGTGACACCTGCAAAACAGGCACAGTGGTAATCAGGATGGACTTTTGGCTGCTCAGGGACGCACAGGTAGCCGGATAGCTATTGTTGTAGGTATATTCCAGGCCAATCCGGTTGGAGTAATCCTTAATGCCAATCGTGGAATAATTGCCATGGGATGGAGAATAGCCTGATGAGCCGATATCCACATTGTTGAATACCTTGTATTGGATTTTAATCATCCCGTCACCTGTCCCGGTGGGATAAAAGGCAGGGTCATACAAGATAACCTGGAAGGTTTCTTCGGAAGTGCGGTTGTAGCCGTTTTTAAGCTGGTAGTATTCTACAATCAGATAGTGCTGGCTGGTGTCGTAGTATTTATATACTCCCCCTCCGGTGGGTATTATCAAGTCATCCCAAAAAGCCGCTATCATCGGACCGGGACCCAATGCCCCCGGCAAACGGTAATTGCGGAACTCCGCATTCTCTGTTACACCCATCGTGATGAAGCCATTGGCGCATACACTGATTTGGGTGTAGTCCTGTCCATAGAACCTGAAGGTAAAGGGCAAGGTGACAGTGGCTATTTTATTGCTGGTTTCCTGGTCGCCTTCATCACCACTGGTGCCTGCATCAGAAAGCCCCAGAGACGTGCCGGAGCCGCCTCCGGCCGGAGCTATTTCTATCCAGTTGTAATCAGGACATTCCGGGAAAGCGGTGTCCGTCATGTCATATATCAAATAGCCGTGGGCATCCGGACCCAGAGGAGTGTGCTGACTGGGAATCCCAATATTGAGATTGAAGGATTGGAGCTGAAAGTAACCCTCGGCATTGGTCAGCTGCAATTGCATGGGGATTTGCATGCCGGGCACCAATTGCGGTCTGCCAAACAGCACAAAATTGGTCTGGCAGGTTCCGGTCCCGCCGATGGCGATATCGCCAAACTGACTTTGTGCGGTCTGCACCTGCACCAGGTCGTTGAGAGAAGTTAACAATCCGCTGATACCTGAGGCATGCAGAGAGCCGGAATTGGTCAGGGTTATGGACAAATTCGCCGTTTCCCCGGGGTCAAGCACGGCGTTTGAGCCTCCGGTAATCGTGACTTGCGAGGGCACCAGATTGATATTATAGCCAAACACCCGGTAGGAGGTGGTCCAATTATCTCCCGTCAAATCACTGACCGCCAGAGTGAGCCGGATTTCCTCTTCCGTGGCCAGCGCATTCGAGATGGAGATGACATAGGGCGTTGTATTTGCCTGGGTCTGTCCGGCACTGATGGCGCCGTATTGGACGGTGGGACTGATGATGCTGATATGCGTGTTGTCTGTGGACAGGGTGGCACTGATGGAGGAGTAGTTAAGGGCAGAGCTATTGCGGAGGGGAATAGCCAATTCAATGGTTTCCCCGGCGTTGATAGTGCCATTGCCGTTGCCGACGGAAGCACCGCTGGAGTTGTCATCCACTGTCACAGAATTGGCATTCATAGCTCCTTGCGCGTTCAGCGTAATGGTTTGCTGCAGAGGCTTGAAGTTCTTTTTGGCAACTGTGATGATTAACGTGCCTGAGATCGTTTCCGGCAGACTCAGGATGATACTGCCATCCGCATTGGTAAATCCGCTTGCCACCATTCCCGTGGAAGGGCAGTAGGCAGTAATACTGGCAGAGCCCACTGGTTGGCTATCGTAATCAACTGCAGTGAATTCTAGCTGTCTGATGCCGGTGGGAACTGTGGCTGGCACATTAATGGAGAAACTCTTGGGAATGCCTGTCCAGACTTCCAGAGTGGGATCGCCCATCAGGTTGCACCAATGGGCAAAGTAGTGCGCCTGACTGGAATTGGACACCCCGTAAACGCTTTCCAGATATAGCTTTCCGCTCAGCATGGCCTCACCCATCGTCCGCATGCCAAAGCCAAAGACCGCATTGGCAATCGCTCCGGACAGCGTGTTATTAAACATCGTATGCGTTCCGGAAGTTGCCATGCCTATGGCTGTGGCAGCACCTTTGGGGACTGCGGCTGTGCCCAGTCTGATAAAACTCTCCGTGGTGGCGGTTCCGCTGAAATTCCCCGTGCCGCAGGTGATAATCACGGTATGCGGCAGTTTGGTGCCATTGGTCAGATTGGCATCACTGGGACTCCAGCCGCTCATACCGATATAACCTCTGTAGGACATATAGCTGATTCCGTTGTTGATAGCCGTGTTCATTGCGGAGGCAAACGGGTTGGAATAGACTTCCGTGTAGGTATAGTCCGGATTGACAGCTTTGGAGATTTCCTTGATGAATTTGGCATTGTAGATGGTGGACACGCCTGAACTGGATGGGTCACCCACAATCAACATTTTATTCAGCCAGGCAGTCTGACCGGCAGACAGATTGATGTTTTTTTCCACCGCATAGATTTTCGCCAGCAGTATATCAAAGTGAGTGGTCGTCTCAATGGATATCCTCCCGATGAAGGCATCTCCGAGTTCATCATTGCCCGCCAGCTTCACATAAGGATAATCGCCCACTCCGGCATAGCTGCTCCAGCTTTCCGTCCAGGTGGGTATAATAAATGAGCCGGTGGTGTCCCCTATCAGGATGACGAAGTCCGGTCGGGTGGATGCATTGTTGTATTGTTGCTGAATATAGGCTTTAATTGCAGTGGTGGAGGCTCCTCCGGCAGTGGTGGTGCTGACGGCGGAGACCAGATAGCCTTTTTGCTGTTTCCAGGTGACGAATTCCGTCAGTTTATTCTGAAATGAGGTATCGGTATTGGCGCCGTAAATCATCAGGATGCGGGGATTTCGTGGCGCAAGGTCGTCACGCCGGTATTGGTCAAAGTTGTCTATCACGGACTCATACAAGGGGGTAAAGACCGGTGAATAGGTGCCGTCAAACCCGGGCAGTTCATTTTCCCCTGGTTCCGGCGTAAAAGTCAGTTTCAATTTCACTGCTTCCGTCACCTTGATATTCTGCGTATCACCTTGCCACTGCAAAGGATAGATATTCACTCTGACAACTCTGAAATCCCGGATGATGGCAGGTGCCGAAACCTGATACAACTGCTGCGGATACAGACTGCCGCTCCGGAAATAGTCTGGCGAAAGCGTCATCGTCCCGGTTCCGCCCGGCGCATCAGGCTGCACGGCTACCGGACGCATATCATAAAGCTGTTTGGTGATTTCCTGTTCCGAACTTACCCGGACGCTGCCCGTGCCGGGGATGGCCAAAAAGTAGGAATAGAACGGCAGGCAGGGCATTCCATTATCAGCCAGGTATTCAGCACCGGCTGCGCGGATTTCCTTGTAACCTGTGGAAACGCCCGTCAGGTCATTGATTTCCAGTTTGGGTAAGGAGAAATTGAATTCCAGCTCAGTCTGAGTGGATTTGGTGATGGTAAGCGTGGAAGTGGCTTTTGCCAAAGCTGCGGTCATCAGGCAGACGAAACAAAGCAGCAACCCCAGAGATAATACCCTGTGTTTCATACAAACTCCCTAAGCGTGGGACTATTTATTGGAAATTATAGATTAAAATACCATAATCGCGGGATGCCACCATCAGCTTGTTCTGATGGAATTTCACCAGATTGGCATAACCGCAGGAAGTGAGATGGTCAATCAAAACGGGATTGAGCGGACTGGTAATATCAAACAGATAAACCCCTCCCCCACCCGAACTGAGCGCCAGATAGTGGTCCCGGATATCCAGATTGGAGGCATAACCGCTGGTGTCATAGCCAGTTACGCGGACCGGAGCCGCAGGATTGGAGATATCCACGATCCACAAACCCGATTGCCGGCAGGCTACATAAGCAAAATTGCCCACAACCTTGACCCTTTGCGCTTCACCCGGCAGGTCAACTGTTCCCACCAAAGCGGCGGTAGTCCGATTGTAGATGGCCAGACCTCTCTGCTCCACTGCCACGAAGATATGGGTGGCATTGACGTCAAAGCCATTGGCTGTAGCGGAACAATTGATTTCCTGGGTGATGCCAAACCAGACATTGGCTACCCCGTCATACACACCTATCCGTAACGTGCGCCCTGCACTGAACATTCCCTCTATCGTAAACTGGTCTACCGGATTGGGGATATTATAGAACTTCATATCTTTGATATCTGCGGTGGCGCCGGTTATCGGGATGGTGTCCTTCAGGGTATCCGGGTCCGAAGTATCAATGATGCGGATCAGGTCTGTGCCGTCCGTCTCATTGATAAACAGCCTGTTACGGGGTTCAACCACGGCAATTTTGCGGATTTTTATCAAAGCGGTGGTGGAGCCGTCCATTGCTTTCAGCGAGGTGTACCATTTGCGGGTGTAATCTGTCAGGTTGATGATGGAAAAACCGCCCTGGTCTTCCGCCACATACAGGGAATTGGACCCCAGGCACATATCATTGGGCTCGCCCACCAAAGGAACTGCCCACGATAATGAGAGCCGGTGCGTTTCCTGCCACGCCGTGCTTTTTTTGGCACAACCGAATAGGGCAAATACTGCCACCATCAGGATTATGACGCGTCTGGTCATCTATGTCCTCCCCTCAGGGTTTTCTTTTTTATCATAGTAATCTTTTGCAATTGTCATTCCTCTGTCCAATAAATTTCTCACTTCTCCCTTATCACCCATCTGCAAATATCGTGCAAATTTCCTGCCCCATCCAAACAAGCATTACGCTATCAATACGCTATCATTACGGAGTCAATACGGATAAAATCCGTATTAAATGCGTAATAATAGCGTTTTAAATAAGTATTGCTGCTTAAGGTGGCAAAAGGTGGATTCAGCTTGACAGAAGGCGGGGGTCTGGAAAGGGAAAACTGAAATGGAATCTTGTGGTTACGGGAGAAAAAGATGTATCCAGCCGTGGGCTTGAGCATGAACTATATGAAGCTGGGGCAATATCACCAGTTTCATGTGCGCAATAAATATATAGATGCTGTCGTGGAGCATGGCGGGCTGCCCCTGCTCATCCCCTGCCTGAACGATGAAATCAGGCTGCGGCAGTATCTGGAGCAGATTGGCTTTCTCATTATCATCGGCGGGCTGGACTATCCGCCGGAGCTATATGGTCAGGAGGTGCACCCTTTGACCGAGCTGGCGGATGAGCGGAGGGTGCAGAGTGACTTTTTGCTGCTCAGACTCGCACTAACGATGGGTCTGCCGCTTCTCGGCATCTGCGCGGGACATCAACTGCTCAATATCTATGGCGGTGGCAAGCTTATCCAGCATCTGGAGACCACGGACTATCACTTTGGCGAAAAATACCATCCCATCCGCTGGACCGGTGCCTGCCGGCTGCGGGATATTCTGCAGGATGAGGCTCCCGTGGTCAATTCCAATCATCACCAGGCGGTTGACCCGGAGTTTGTGGGCAAAGGCTTCCGGATTGTCGCCTGGTCTGAGGACAAGGTTGTGGAGGCGATAGAATTTGACAGCCCGCAATTCGTGACCGGCATCCAATGGCATCCGGAACGGATCATGGATTTGACCCACCGCAAGCGTATCTTTGAATTTATTTCCTGCACAGCGGCAAACGTTTTGCAGCATAAGCATTAAGCCGCAGCGTGAATAAACCAGAGAATTTCATTGACGGGAAGTGCGGTATCAATAAAAGGTGTCCGAGTTTACACAAAGAAATTGTCCTGCACGTTCTGAGGAGTTGTATTGACTGTTAATCTTCTGGAAATCAGTTTGAATCATATCATCAAAAACAAGTGCGTAAAAAAGATAACAGGAGGAATGTTATGAACATGCATGAGTTTATTAAAAAAGTGGAAGCCAAGAATCCGGGACAGCCTGAATTTATCCAAGCCGTCAAGGAAGTGGTGGAGACTATTTGGGATGTGTATGCCAGCAATCCCGCATACGTCAAAGCCAATATCTTGGAACGCATCGTGGAACCAGACCGCTCCCTGATTTTCCGGGTTCCCTGGATGGATGACAACGGGGTTATCCAGGTCAACCGGGGTTTCAGAGTGGAATTCAACAATGCCATCGGGCCTTACAAGGGCGGACTGCGTTTTCACCCCAGCGTCAATCTGGGCATTCTGAAATTTTTGGGTTTTGAGCAGATTTTCAAGAACAGCCTGACCACCATCCCGATGGGCGGAGGCAAGGGCGGTTGCGACTTTGACCCCAAGGGTAAAAGCGATGCTGAAGTGATGCGCTTCTGCCAATCCTTCATGCTGGAACTGTTCCGCATGATTGGACCCATCACAGATGTTCCCGCCGGTGATATCGGGGTGGGCGGACGTGAAATCGGCTACCTGTTTGGCATGTATAAGAAAATCAAGAATGAGCACAGCGGTGTGCTGACCGGCAAAGGTCTTTCCTTCGGTGGCAGCCTCGTCCGTCCCGAAGCCACCGGCTACGGCTGTGTGTATTTCGCCGAAGAAATGATGAAGACCCGCAAGCTGGATTTCAAGGGAAAGAAAGTTGTGGTCTCCGGCTCCGGCAATGTGTCACAATATGCCATTCAAAAGATTAATCAGTTGGGTGGTATTCCTGTCACCGCTTCAGACTCCAATGGTTATATCTATGACCCCGAAGGTATCAAAGGCGCCAAATGGGATTACCTGATTGAACTGAAAACTGTCAAGCGCGGCCGTATCAAAGAATACGCCGACAAGTTCGGTGTGAAATACGTGGAAGGCAAGACCCCGTGGGAAGTGAAATGCGATATTGCCCTGCCTTGCGCCACGCAGAATGAAATCAACGAAGCCGATGCCAAGATGCTGATCAAGAACGGTTGCGTCTGCGTCTCTGAAGGTGCCAACATGCCCTCCACTCCGGAAGCCGTGGAAGTATTCCTGAAACACAAGATTCTCTATGGTCCCGGCAAGGCTGCCAATGCCGGCGGTGTCGCCACTTCCGGTCTGGAAATGCAGCAGAATGCCTGCCACACTGCCTGGACACGCGAAAGAGTGGACCAGGAACTGCACCAAATCATGATAAAGATTCATGAGCAGTGTGTTCGCGAAGGTAAGGATGGAAACTATATCAATTACGTGAAGGGCGCCAATATCGCCGGTTTCAAGAAAGTGGCCGACGCCATGGTGGCTCAGGGTCTCATCTAACAAAACACTAATCAATGTTCATAAGTAACGGGGTTGGAACTTCCAACCCCGTTTTTCATTATCACCTCAAAACCGGAGTGACCGGCATTGAGCATTTCTACTTCCTGATAGCTCTCGCCGAAGCGGGCAGGGATTCGCCTCTGCTATTGAGAGCGGTGACATAATAGAACTTGAAATCTGCCCCGGAAGTAATCAGGGTAGATGTGGCTGGGGCGGTCACAGTGGTCACATAGGTCCAGGGCGTATCGGCATAAGGATTATCCGCACCATACACTTTGTAGATGACTGCATTGGTCACGGCATTCCAGCTAAGCTGCAGATTGGTTCCGCTGGCAGTAATCACCACATTGGTGGGAGCCGTGATAGCCACATTTTGCACCAACTGGTTGGAGAACACAGCATCTGACAGTAATCCGCCGGTATACACTGCTTTTAATGCCCATTTGTAGGTTCCATTGGCGATACTGCTCCAAGCCGTATCGTTGTAATTGGTCTGCGTAATACCTGTGGCAATTTGGGTCCAATTAGCCGGATTGCCTTCATCGGCCGCCAGCATCCTGAAAATGTTGTATCCCAGCAGGGTCCTGTCACTCAGGGGTGAATCGGGTCTGTTGTCAACAAGCCCGGAACGCGGCTGTCCGATATAGATATCATCAAGATACCAACCTGCATAGGAGACCGTGCTGGTGGCATACCATTCAAAGCTGATTTGCACGCTGGGCATGCTGGCATAGGCTGCCAGACTGATATTAAGCTGCTGCCAGGGCATGAACACTGCAGATGCGCTCGTGCCCCAGACAGTGTTGCCATTGACTTTGATGAGACCATAATCCCAGGTATTGTAGCCGTTCATATAGTGCCAGAAGGTCAGGGTTGGATTTGCCATGCTGGAGAGGTCAAAGGTCTTTCGCAAATATGACCACCCTCCACAATTGGAATAACCGCCCTGAATGACGGTGCCCCACATGCCTGTCCCGGAATGGCAGGCAGTCGGCGGAGTATCCACATAAGTATCAATGTCGGTGTAAACCGCCGGATTAAAAGAATCCGTCCACTGCCAGTCGCCCAGAGGATTGCTCCAGTTGGAAGTGGGTACCCAACCGCCGTTGTCCAAATCAAAATTATAGGAATAACCGGGAGGCGGACCTGCCGGATCCCAATTCAGTTGGACATTATTACCAACCTCGGCGGCCAGGACATTGTAGACGGGATAGGCAATCTCATTCAAAGTCTGGCTGCCCGTATTCAAATCCGTGTTAAATACGGTAACAGAGCCGTTATAACCCATATAGCCGGATTTGGTGATGCTGAGTGTGTATTGTCTGCCAGTAACTGCCCCCAGAACATTTGCTATCTGGAAGCTGCCATCAGGTCCGGTAGTTGTATTATATGTTTCCACTCCTGTCAGGCTGATCACTACTCCACTCAGACCATCTGGCATATCATTGGCAAAGACCCTTCCTGTGACATTGATCCGGGGCCAAGTCACGGCGTTATTTACCACCAGGTAAGTATTGGGGACATAACTGGAGATAGTGCCGGAGGCAGAGGGAGCCAGCGGGTCATAAGTTACCGTGTCGCTATTGAGATAGCGGGAACGGTTGGGGTGATTAGTGGAATTGGTATAAATGAAGTAGTTGGTGCTGGCAAAGTTAGCCGTATCCATCGGACGGTTTACTCTGACCACCAGATTGCCACCGGTATAATTGTAAGGTGTCTGAAGTTGGATGATGATTTCGTTTGTCCCGGTCGGGAAGGATACGGTGCCATCGAAGACCTGCGTAAAGATATCGGCGGACAGCCAACCGGTGGACAGGTTCTGCAGGGTGGTGGTGCCTATCCAGATTTTTACAGGTTTATTGGCAAGTTCCTGCGTGAAGTTGTTTTTATACACAATTGCAGAGATGGTACCGGAATCCAGCTGCAGCTCATCCTCAAAGAAGATGGTTTCCGTCACGCTGTTTTTGTAATAGAAGCTCATCGGGAAGTAATACTGGGTGAGGGTGGAAGCCTGATTACCCACAGTCACTACCTGTGAGCCGCTGCCAAAGATGGTGACGGGTTTGGTGGCAGTTACATCATTTGAGGCATTCTGGTCGCCAGCCAGGACCACTTTGCCATAGATACCGATATTGCCTGTGAAATTGGGTGTCCAATTGAGGGTATGGACAGCCGTGTCCCCTGAGGCCAAAGGCGTGGTCACATCCAGGTTGGCCAGTTCCTGACGGCTGTCGGTCATTAATTTGACACTGTAAGCACTTTGAGCATCAGTACCTTCGTTTTTTACAGTTAAGGTATAGGCAGCATTTACGCCATAAGATACCAAAGCATTTCCAGTCAGATTCACAGCGGATATATCATCGGGCAGCATCGCACTCAGGCTGACATTGTCCAGATAGATGGAGCGGGAAGAGCCGCCCTGACCGTGCTTGAAGGCGATATACTGGTCAGTGCCGGCATAGGTGGAGAATTCCACTGTATATTCCGCATATGCAGTCGTGGGAGTAATCGTTGAGAAGGTCGTGAAAGTATTGGCATCCAGTGGATTGCTCATAGTTCCCACGAACAGAGAATAGCTGGAACCGCCTCCCTTGACCCATACCTTCAGGCGGATGGAATGCAGACTTACAGTGATGTGGGGAGACACCAAAAGCAGGTTGGCCGTGGTTTCGGTGGAGTTATACAGATACACATGATTAGGTGCCGTATAGGGTGTACTGGTCGTCACCGTTTTTACATAACTGATGGAAGTCCCTGTAGCAATGGCCTTCCAGCCTATCGGTAAAGCCGGCGCAACCACTCCATCAAAGTTTTCGCTTCTCGGCAGGGATGCTATGGTGGGATTAAGGCAGGTATTGAAAAACCAGACCGGGCAATCCTCAAAATTGGGGTACCCGCCCGTATTTACAGGCAGGATAGACCAATACCAGCGGGTATCGTAGCTCAGGGTGATTCCCTCATCCGCAAAAGGGCTGAATTTTGTTATAGGGTGCATTACTTCAAAATACATCTGGCCCGTGATGTCATCCTGATTGTTGCTGATTAAGATGGCGTAGAGTTCAGGTGTGCCACCTGTATAGGCTGTTGACCAATCCAGGTTAACAGTCTCGGGGTCCAGATTTGAAGAACCATTAGCAGGTGAAAGCATTACAACCGGCGCAGGCGCAACCAGATTAGAAGGCTCTTCCCAGACATGGATATCGTCTATGGCAAAGCCTTCATATTGTCCCGATGTATCCGTTCCGAAACGCCAGCGAAGAGACAAATTACCTGCTGTATTGAAAATTGAATTGGGAATCAGGGTTCTGGACTGCAACCAGCCGTTGCTATCATCCTGAAACAAGGTGGAACTGTTATTGCCAGACCATTTGGGCGGGGTAATGGGTCCGGAGGTGCTGCTGCTGTTATACCAGAAATTGCTGGCGGCAGTATCAAAGTTCACTCCTGTTCCCAGATTGGCATCCCACTTGATCCACTAGCCTGGTTGTCCACCGAATATTCCAGAACCATGGCATCATAGCCCGCTTCGGTATAGAACTTTTGCCAGAACTCCACAAAGATGCCGCGGGTAACACCAGTCGTATTGATGGCAAGAGAGACCGTGGAGTTTTCACTGGCGTTGTAGGAAGCTGTAAGACTCCGGGTAACAATGGCATTAGGCGCACTGTGGGCACCTATCAGGAAAGATGCTTTGGCGGGTGTGCCGATTACCCAGGCATCGGCAGGACTGATTTGCAGATTGGGAGTAGCTCCATCAAAGGTTTCCTCATAGGGAAGCAATACACGGGGGTCAGCTTGGGTGGTAAATGACCAGATGGGACATTCGGAAGCATCGCCCTGGGCATTGAAGGGGATGATTTTACAGTAATAGGTTTGCAGATAGCTCAAGGTGGGTGAATAACTGCTTCCAGTCTGGTCATGAACATAGGGAGGTGGTGTAGTTGTGCCAAAATAGACATGATAACCGGTGGGAGTTCCGCCACCGGCACCCACACCCCAGTTCAGGCTGGAACTTATCAACACATTGGTGGCTCCGTTGGCGGGAGAACCTATTGCAGCCACATTGGGAGGACCGCTGACCGGTGTAAAATCGCCTTCATCCGCTCCAATATCGGGCATGGTGGCATGGCGGGGATTACCATCAATATCATATTCGACGATAGCTACAGGCACACCATTACTCTCCACTCTGGTCTGAATACTGGGATTGATATGCAGATTATAGGGCAGAGAAGAACTCAGAAAGGGGACATTCTCCGCATAGGCTATGGCATCCCTAGGAGTAGCAGCAGCCTGATAGGTGGCCAAATCCTGATAACTGGTGGTGCCATCATAGA
>Ga0163210_1000751_pt1 | contig 13767 bp, 12 predicted proteins | sample Kivu_220m_FD_113536 | JGI IMG/M metagenome (GOLD analysis project Ga0163210, IMG submission 113536) | Freshwater microbial communities from Lake Kivu, Western Province, Rwanda to study Microbial Dark Matter (Phase II) - Kivu_220m | ecosystem: Environmental > Aquatic > Freshwater > Lake ...
CCCCCCCCCCGTCGACGCAACGGAGCTCGCTCCGGCCCTCGCTCCTGCACCTGCACCAGCCAGCGGAGGCAGCACACCGTACTGGAACCATGCCACTCACACGGATCGTCACTGACACGATTCCACGCCGCGGCCTGACTCCGGCTGGCTTTCCGGCCATGGCCAAACGGGACGAATCGGCGTCGGCTTGCAGTTGGAGCGGCGAGGCGGACAAAGGAAAGGGGAGGCATGAGCCTCCCCTTCTGTTACTGCCAGTTGGCCGCTACTGCTGTCCGAGGATGACGAACTCAACCCGGCGGTTGAGCGCGCGACCCTCGGCTGTTGCATTGTCGGCAACCGGCCTGGCTTCGCCGTAGCCCTTGGCGACCAGGCGCTTCGCATCGATGCCGAAGTTCTGGATGAGGTAGTTTACAACCGAGTAGGCGCGCTGGTCGGACAGCGTGAGGTTGTAAGCATCCGAACCCTGGCTGTCGGTGTGGCCCTGGATTTCGACCCGGATTTCCGGGTTGTCCTTCAGGATCTTGGCCGCATCTTCGAGGGCCGGGCGCGACTCGGGCTTGATGGTCGCTTTGGCGGTGTTGAAGTAGATGCCGCGGAGCGTGATGGCCATTCCTTCTTTGACGAGCTCGAAGTTCTTGACCATCGGCTTGCCTTTCTCTACCACCATCGCCGAGGTCTGCTTCAGGTAGTCCTTGGACTCGACGATGACCGTGTAGGAACCCGCCATCAACTGCGCCTTGTAGATACCGGTGGCCGGGTCAGTCTTGAACACCGCGTTGCCGGCCTCGGGGAACGTCACGGTGGCGTCCAGCCCGTCGCCGGTCTTCTTGTCGGAGACCTTGCCGGTGATAGCGACAGCGACCTCAGCCGGCGACAGCTTGAACGTCGCGGTGGCGAGTTTGTTCTCTTCGACCGCCAGGGTGATGGTCGCGGGAATGTGCTTGTCAGCGGTCGCGGTCAGGGTGTAGACGCCGGTCTCAACCTTGTCGACCTTAAACGCGCCCATGACGGCGTCGGCCTTCACCGGCCCGATATCGGTGCCGGGGAACTCGATGTTGGCGAACAGCGGCGCATTGGTGACTGCGTCAACCACGGTGCCGGCAATCGTGCCGTGGACCTTGAGTGGCCGCAGCTGGAATGCGTAGTTCGTAACCTTGTTCGCTTCGACCGCCAGCGGCACAGCCTGCTTGTTGTAGCCGTCGGCGCTGACTTCGACCGTCACTGCGCCCACCGGTACTTTGGCAACGTCGAAGACACCGGTGGCATCGAGGTTGAGGATTGGCAGTCTGGGGTGGTCCGGGAACGTGACCATGGCGGCCACCGGCTCGCCGGTACTCGAATTGACGACCGTGCCGGTGATCGTGCCGTACTGAGCCGGCGTCCGCTTGCCGAACGGTGTGGCGAAGCCGAGACCGACGAGGATTTCATTGGGTCGCGCCGCGGGATTGGCATCAGTGTCGAGACTGAAGGAGTATCCGGCCTTGAGGAATCCCGAGGTAGCGTCGCCGAGGACGATGCCCGGCGTCAGGTGTACGTGACCCATGTCCCGGTCGAAGAAGCCGGCCGAACCGTCAGGCTGCAGCGATAGCATTTCAGCAAACAGGCCGAATCCCTTGCCCTGCAGCTCGACCGCTGCCGCATACTGGGTTTGTCCGGCTACCTTGCCGTAGTTGACAATCAGGTTGGGCAAGGAACTCATGAGGTCCTGGAACTGAAGTGTGAGGAGCCCGCTCCAGGCGAGCTTGTCATCGTTGTAGGGAAAGGCCGGCCGGTCGAGGAATGCCGCTGCCTTGTCACTAGGGTCGATGATCCTGTAGTCGGCCATGCCGCCGAGCTTGAGCACCGGCAAGACAGGAATCGACAGCTTGCCGCCTGCCTTCAAGCTGCTCATTCCCCAATCGAAGCCATCCTCGGTGGCTGACTTGGCAAGCTGGAACGCGCCACCCCAGGACCCGAACAACTCGAGTCCGACGTACTTCGTCGCAATCGGGGCATAGCTCAGCTCGGGTACGATTACGTCGGTGACCCAAGTAGACTTGGCCGGTTCACTCACGAAATCGGCATTCCGCGCCAGCGCGTGGAGCGAAACCGTCAGTCCGGCCTCGTCCTCAACCAGCGCGTTCTGCGCGCGCAATATCCCGCGTCCGCCCCCGAATCCAGGATACGCGAACACGAGTGCGGGCAGCACTGCTGCGAGCAGTGCGAGTGATGAGACTCTCACTTTCACTCTACCTCCTCTGGTTTCTTTGAAGCCTCTCTGCGTCACTTGTGGGTTCACCGTCTGCGTTGCCTACGTGGTCGCCGTCCACGGCGACCATCATCATATTAGACTCGATGTACATGACATGCGGTGCTCCGGCTGCCGCCAGTGCGGCAGGCCTCTCGTCGAAGCCTAAATCTCATTACATCAGGAGCTTAGTAGACAATGGCGGCCTTGTCAAACCCTTCCCGAGAACCGGAATCGACCAACAACAGCGGTCACTGAGTTGAAGGTGATTGCCGAAGGCCGGAGTTCTCCGTGGCCCACGCAGCTTGGGCGCAGCGGCTTCGAGCTCAGGCTTCGGGCGTTGAGGTCGCGGAAGGCATGATCCAGGCCGTAACCCTCCGTATCCTTGCCGGCCGCTATTTCTGCCTGGCCGGGCCGAGAATCACGAAGTCAACCCGGCGGTTGATCGCGCGGCCGTCATCCGTGTCATTGTCAGCGATCGGCCGGGATTCACCGTAGCCCTTTGCTGTCAGGCGACCTGCGTCGATGCCGAGGTTCCTGACTAGGTAGTCGACTACCGCCTGGGCGCGCCGGTCAGAGAGCCGGAGGTTGTATGCGTCCGAGCCCCGGCTGTCGGTATGCCCCTGGATCTCCACGCTGATTCCGGGGTTCTCCTTGAGTATCTTCGCCGCCCCCTGGAGTGTCGGGCGCGATTCAGGCTGGATATTCGCCTGGTCGAAATCGAAATAGATGCCATCCATGGTGATGACCATCCATTCCGCCACAAGTTCGAAGTCCCGGGCCAGCGGTCTGTCCCTCTCGACCAGCAGCCATGCGGTCTGTTTCAGGTAGTCCCTGGAATCGACGACAAACGAGTAGGAACCGGGCATCAGTCGAATCCGGTAGATACCGGTAGTCGGGTCGGTATGGAGCAAGGCCGAATCGGCTTCCGGCACCAGAACGGTCGCGGCCAGCGGCTTGCCAGTCTTTCGGTCAGAAACCCTGCCCGTGACTTCCACGGGAGCAACAACCCGCGGGAGTTCAATCATCGCGGTGGCCAGTTCGTGGTTCTCGACCATGAGCGGCACGGTTCTGCTTTCGTAGCCGCCGGCGCGGGCCTGTACCGTCACGGCGCCGGCCGGGACCTTCATCGCCTCGAATGCACCGGTGCCTGAGTCGGTGACCAGCGTGCCGAGCTGCGGATGGTCCGGAAACGCAATGGTGGCGGTCAGTGGTGCACCGGTGCTTGCGTCGGATACCATGCCGACAATCCGGCCGTACCCGCGCCGCGCCTGCCGGCCGAGCGGTGTCGCATAGCCCAGACCAACGACGAGTTCGTTGGGTTGCTCTACGCCAAGCGATTCGCCGCCGAAGCTCAGTGTGTACCCGACCTTGAGGAATGCCGAAGTGGGGCTGCCGATGGCGATTCCCGGTGTCAGATGGATATGACCGTGCCTGGTGTCGAACATGCCGTCCGACATCCGGTCAGGCTGCTGGGACAGCGCCTCGACGAATATGCAGAAATTCTTGCCCTGGAATTCAGCACCGGCTCCGTACTGAGTCAGTTCGGCGGCCCTGCCGTAGCTGGCTAGCACGTTCGGCAGCGGGAGCGTCAGGTCCTGCAGTTGGAGAGTCGCCAGCCCGGACCAGGCCAGTCTTGAGGATGCGTCATCGGGGAGTCCGCCGGGGTCGAGCACGTCCCAGTCCGCGTCGTCGTTCTCGCGACCAATGAACGTGTACGAAGCTGATCCGCCGAGTTTGAGCACGGGCAGGCGCAGAACTGAGAGTTTTGCGCCCGCCTTGAAGTCGCCGAATCCCCACGCGAACGCGTCCGATGTCGGGGATGCGGGATTCTGGAACGCGGCTCCCCAGGAGCCGAACAGTTCAAGCCCGAGCGACCTGGTGAGAATCGGCGTGTAGCTCAACTCGGGCGCAATGAGGTCGGTAATCCAGCCACTTGAGTTGGGGGCATCGTTGGATGTGGGGAAATCGGCGTTCCGGGCCAGGGCGTGGAGCGTGACCGTCAGCCCGGCCTCCGGCTCGACCAGCGCGTTCTGGATTCGGAACAAACCTTTGCCGCCACCGAACCCCGGGTAGGCGAATACGAGTGCGGGCAGCAATGCCAGCACCAGCGCGGCTCTTGACACTCTTGCGTTCACGTTTCCTCCAATGATCCCTGTGAGTTGCGGCAGACATCCGGCGGCTCCAGTCTGCGACCGGGACCGGAGCTGGCGAGCGCCTGCTGTACGCCACTGCAGTTGGCGCGGCCCCATTCAGTCCGTTGCTTCACAACCGCCTGCAGTCCGGTTGACCGAAGGGGAAACCTCGGCGTAGCATCCACCACTCAGCAGAATATTGGCGACCGACGGATTGTCAAGCCTCGCGAATCGATAGAAAATCCAGCTCGTGCCACAAAACCGCCCGGTCGCCGGCATTCGTCTCCGCCCCCCATCCAAGAGGGTCTGTCTGGACAAAAGCGAAGCAGCCGCGGGGCGCGGCTGCTTCGACTATCAGGAACCGCTATGCCTGGTGTTCAGGCGCGATCAGGTCGCGGGCCGGTTCTTACTTGCCGAACCGACTCGGGTCGTCGTAGAAGTTGCCGACTTCAATCTGGAACTTGCCTGCGGCTTTCACCTCACGATCAGCCACCGAATCATAGCCGTAGAAAGTCGCGGTGGCGCTGATGAGGTCGAATATGTCGGTGTAGTACGGGTCGTCGTCCTGTACGTCTTCTTCCCAGTAGAGCTGCTTGAACGTGGACGTCACCACGTTTATGTAGAAGATCGTGGTCTTCTTGCCGGTCGGATCGGCCGGCACGGCCACGGTCAACGGAATGGTCGCAGACGCATAGTCGGGGGCGTCCTCACTCGATTTCGTGTAGGAAATGACGGCCCGGTTGAGGGTGGCAGTGTACGGCGTCCAGGTCGGCATTCCGGCGCCGATCTCGACATACTGCATCACGACCGGCACCGAGTCCGGCATGTACTGGTAGAGGGTGACGTACCAGCTGTCTTCTTTGTCGAAGTACTGCATGAAATCGGCGATGTCTGATCGCAGCGTCATGCCGTCGTTGATCGAAACGACGCGCAACGTGGCGCTGCGTTCGCAGCCGGCCATTGAGAGCACGCCGGCGGCGGTGACCACGATCAGAAGGCCAAGCAGAGAACGACGCATACGGTTCCTCCTTAATTAAGGTTACTGAATTTTACCCTGCGGGTGACCAGTGTCAAGCGGATTCTTGGTTTTCGGACAGAATGTGAGCCACCATCTCCTGCTCTGCGAGTGAGATGGCTGCTACTTCCCCGTCGCGTCCGCAGTGCGAGTGGCCGAATCCGGCACGACGATGCGCCAGGTGTAGTTGACCGGGCAAACCTTCCTCAGCATCGCTGAGACCGAGCAGTACTTCTCCTGGGACAGCTCGATCGCGTGTTTGACCTTCTCTTCATCGAGATTCCTGCCGGTTACCACGTACTCGACATCGATGCTGGTGTAGGGCTTGGGGTGCTCTTCCGACCGTTCGGCAGCGATGTTGATCTCTACCGCAGCAACGTCCTGCCGCATTTTCTTGAGAATCGGCACGACGTCCATTCCGGTGCATCCGCCGAGCGCTACGAGCAGTAGTTCCATTGGCTTGGTCGCCGAGCTGTCGCCCCCGAACTCGGGTCCGGAGTCCATCGGCACAAGATGATTCGAGTCTGCCCGGCCGACGAAGGTCATTCTGTCGGCCCAGCGGACACTGGCTTCGTATTTCACGCAGCTGTCCTTTCTGACTAGATTTTTCTTGAGAGGTTGAAGCCCACGCGGAAGTAGCCCTTGAGCAGGTCGAGGACGTCCGAGTAGGGTGTCGACGGACCCGGACTCAGAAAGAGCGCCGGGGCGGTCTGTTCCCGCGGGGTCCCCAGGGTAATGGCGAAATCGTGCCAGCCGACGTGTTTCTCGGCCGTGACACTGACTGCGAGCTGCCGCGTAGCTGAGTTGCCACCGAGCAGCACCGGCTCGGCTTCGAGGCCGACCGACCAGGTCTCGATGACCTGCCACTTGGCGCCGAGCCCGAGTGAGATGAAGTGCCGGCTGGTGTTGGTGGTTAAGCGGGGCTGAGCCACGACCGCGACCTGGTCGCCGAATGTGCGGTGGCAGCATACCCCCAGATTGAGCCAGGTGCTGTCGAGTTTGAACCCGTACAGGTGCGTGTTCAGCTCGGGGTAGACGGTCAGCCACGGCAGAGGGGAGTAGGCGGCACTGAGCCCGAGCATCCGGCTCGATATGGCGTCGGAGATTCCGACCACCCACCGCTCGTTGAGCGACTTCTCCAGGGTCACGCGGACGTTGGCGCCGGTGAACGCTCGCAGCGGGTCCTGGTTCCAGCCCGGGGCGACGATAGCCGGCAGGAAGCGGTGCGAGACCACGACCTGCCAGACTCGCGACTCGGGCAGAACCCCCGTAGGCAGGTTCACGAACCGCTGGCCGGGGAAGACCATTGTCAGAAGCAGCAGCAGATTCACAATGCTCCTTCCATGGGCTACCTCACGAGTTCGATACGGGCGACCCGGGTGATTTCGGTGCCCAGCCGGACGAAGTACGTCGCACCCGGCACAATCTGTCCACCAGCGTCACGGCCGTCCCATACTACGCGCAGCAGACCATTCGACTCCTGTGCAGCGAGACACCGTACCAGGAGTCCGGCTGGCGAGTAGATGCGGACGGGGCCTTCCGGATTTCCATCGTATTCGATGACAACGCGACTGCGCGCCGGGTTGGGGTAGCGCCAGAAGTGACGGCCCGAGACCACCCCCGGTTCGGCAACACCGGTTGCGGACAGGACGAGGCTGTCGCGGCAGATGCGGTCACCGGAACTGCCGCCGTCGTTGTCGGCCGCGTTCGCGCACCAGTAAAACCAAACCGGCCCGGTGCTGGCGGCCGGGGCACGCCAGCCGAACGTCCAGAGTGCCGGACCCGACGTCCCGCGGAACGTTCCGACGCTCGTCTGCTTCAGGTATCCGGGAGCCGATGAGCTGTACTGCGTGTTGACGGAGTCGGTGACGATGAGCTGTCCGGCGCTGTTGCCGGAGCCGTCGACAGCGGTCAGCTCGAAACCCCAGCGAAGCTGCCCAGCGTAGCGGACCGAGAGCGTGAGGGAGTAGAGCGAGTCAGGCTGGTACCAGCCGTCGACAAAACCGTCAAGGCTGGTCGAGTCGGACGAACCGGCGCCGGAGTGGCAGTCGAGGCACGTGCCTTCGCCCGGACGACCGGTCTTGCCGTCCGGCGGCCCGGCAGAGTAACCGCGCAGAACTCCGATGCAGACGGACAAGGCAAGCAGGTTGCGAATCATCGGTCCTCCTAGTTGTCTTTCGCCCCTTTGTCTATCCAATTGCGAATTGTCGCGACCTTGACTGTGTCGAGTGGCGCGCCGCCGACGGGCATCTGGGGCATTTCGACGCCGGTGGTTCTGCGGTAGAGCGTGCTCGAATCGGCGCTGTTCGGAATCACGTTCGGGACCGTGTCTGAGCCGTCGCCCAGCGCGCCGGCATGGCTGGCAAGCGAGTAGCCGCCCTGCGGGCTCGAATTGCCGTGGCAGGTAATGCAGTGGTTGTCGAAGATCGACTGGACGTCGGCTGCATAGGACGGGTCGGCCGGTACTACCGAAGGAGTGGTCGTGCAGCCGACCAGGGCTGCCATCAGTATGAGTTGGGCCGGGACGAGGATCTTCAAGTGTGTCTCCTTTCGCTGGAAGCCAGGATACGTGATTATCGTGCATCGACCACGGGAGTCAAGCGAGCGCGGGCCGGCGCCGAGGCCGGCCCGCGGTCGGTCAGAAGAACGTCGGCTAGTTATCCCCTGCGCTTTCGTTGATCCACTGCTGTATCGTCGCCAGTTTGGCCGAGTCGAGCTTGCCGGAAGGCGGCATCTTGCCGTCCCTCACCACCTGGTAGAGCTTGCTGGAGTCCGGCATGCCCGGCACCACCAGCTTGGCCAGACCCTCAGGGGTGGTCAGGTCGTACTTCGCAGCACTACCGCCGGCGGCGTGGCACGGCAGGCAACTCGCGGTAACGATGGACTGGACCTCATGCGCGAGGACCATGGCCGGTTGGGTCGTGTCGTGGGCCGGCGGTTCTTCAGCTTTGCGCGCCGGGGCCGGCGCAGGTTGGCTGCCGCAACCGACCAGCAGAAGGGCAGCAAACATCACGGCAAGTGCCTTCACTTGGGCTCCTTTCTCTATTGCACAGGACACTGAATTATCATGCTGGGTGACCGGCTGTCAAGCAACGATACGTCCGCATCACTCCTTGCCGGTTTGCGGCGTCGGATTCACGACGCAGGTCCAGATACCACAGCAGCATAGTCTCGTGTGCTACGGCCGGGCAGGCTGCGTACCCGAAACGGTTGATGCCGCCGAGCACACAGCCTCGGCGTGCATAGCAACTGCAGGCTGGCACGTTTGTGTTCTGCGTCTCGACCTTCAACTGGCGGCAGCCTCTCTTCAGGGACCATTCCGCTGCGTACCGGAACAGCGCGGTGCCCACGCCGTGCCGGCGCCGGTCGGGCCGAACCCGGATGTCCCACAGGACGGCCAGGTCCGTGCGTCCCTCGAGCATGTACACCGCCGGCGTCTGCACGGCCACTGTCGCAGCGCCGACGTCACCACCGCCTTCACGGGCGATGAAGAAGCCCCACTTCGACACGTCGAAGTGCTTGGGCCAGCTCAGGACCCGGCCGTCAGCGTCATCGACGGCATCGTAGTCCTTCACGTAGGGCCCGGCTACCGGCTCCTCAACCAGGCGGAACCCGAGGTCGAGCGACTCGACCTGGTAGATCGTCAATACCTCAAATGCGATGGGGATTCGGGCGTACTCCGCCAGCCGGTCAGGTCCGACTTCGCGTATCTCAATCATCCCGCAACCGGTATACAACGTTCCAACTGCATTCCCCAGGGAACTCCCGGTAGTCGATGTCGGTGGCAATGCCCGCGAGTGCTCGCATGAATCCGTCGCGGCCGGGGAAGTTCTTGACGACGCGGAAGGCCCGGCCGCCGGATAGCCGCCGGACTTCGGTTGTATCGCCGCTGGCGTAGACCTGCTGGTCCTTGGGCTCGTAGGCGTTCGGAAGCTGGTCGACAAAGAGCACCTGCGTACCAGGCCGGAGCCGGCTGTGCAGCGTCGCGAGGAATCGTGAAATCAGGACCTTCGGAACATGCGACCACCACCAGACCGCGCAGGCCGCGTTGAAGCCGCTGCGCACGCCTTCAAGCGAGTAGGCATCGGCGACCTGGAATCGGACGTTCTTGTATCCAGCCAGGCGTTTGCGGGCAATGGCGAGCATCCCCTCGCACGCATCGGTAGCGAGGATAGACCGCGCAACCTGGGCCACGACTTCGGTCCAGTATCCGGTTCCGCAGGCGATTTCGAGGACATCCTTGTCCCGGAACAGTTCCTGACAGCGGGCCTTGGCCGCTGCCCGCAGCGGCTCCGCGACCGGGTCTTCGTAGCCTGCGGTCAGGTCGTATTCCGGTGCCCGGGCTGCGTAGTACTCGGCAACTGCGCGAACTGCCTCCTCATCGGACGTTTTGACTGGGACGTCAGTCACTGCCGGAGGGTCGTTCCGTGGTCGCAGCGTGAAGTCCAGCCGGAAGCCGAAACACGAACAGGTCGATGTCCTCGCGGACGGGCTCTCCGGTGTCGTGCTCTCGGAAGTGTGCTTCAAGACGTCTCAGCCCGGCGCGGAACTGCCGGTCGGGCAGCACGGTCAGGTCAGAGCAGGTCCTGAGGCCGATCTTCCGCGCATACTCGGCGTGGTTCTCTGCGAAGACCTGCCGGATTGCGCCGCGAAAGGTCAAGTCGAAACTCGCGTTCCGCATTGCTCTCGTCACCCGCGCCCGCGACGGCAGGAGCTTTCTGCAGAACCGAAGCGCGTCAGGGAAGAAGCGGTGGTAGAGGTAGCCACCCAGATTCTCGATGGTAGAGTTCCTGATGCAGAGGAAGCCGCGAGGTTTGAGAATTCTCTTGAACTCCGCGCCTGCCCGGCTCTCGTCTGAAAGGTGATGATAGGCTTGGGAAAGAAAGACCAGGTCGCACGAGCCGTCAGGCAGCGGGATGTCTTTGGCGGCGCCTCTCTTGAACTTCAGCCGGCGCGAGCGGGCCGTTCGGCGGGCCGAGGAAAGCATCCTGGCCGAGGGGTCCACTCCGAAGACCTTTGCCCGGTACCGACGAGCCAGCACCTTTGAGAACCTGCCGGTGCCGCAGCCGATATCGGCGATTGCCTGCACGGAACGCACGGGCACGTGCTTCGCCATGGCGTCCAGCCAGAGGTCGATTTTCTCGGCGGGCAGCCAGCGCCCGCTGTCGTACCGAAGATTGATGCCGTCCCTTCCGTAATCCAGGCCCGGCCTCGAGCGTTCGGCCTCAGACGCCATTGCCGGTACAGGTCCTGCTATGGGCGTCGGGACATCCAGCCGTCAGGTTTCACAGGCCTCCTATGGTCGCACGGCTCGAGGCAGGGCACCACTTCCAGCAGCTCTTCAACCGAGATTGAAGGAGACCATGCGGATATCCGTCATTTCTTCGATGGCGAAGCGCGGGCCTTCGCGACCGATGCCGGAGTCTTTGACCCCGCCGTAGGGCATGTGGTCGGCGCGGGTCGTTGCCGAATCGTTGATGAGGACATTACCGACCTCAAGCTGCTCGGCGGCGCGGAACGCCCGGCCGATGTCGCGGGTGAAGAGGCCACAGGCAAGGCCGTAGTCGTAGGTACCCAGGGCCGAGCCCTGATTGAACAGCGCTATTGCCTCGTCGAAGTCGCGGAAGGTGTGAATCGTGACAATGGGCGCGAAGCTCTCCTCGCACACAACCTGGAGCTCCGGCTTGGTCCCGAGCAGAACCGTGGGGAACATCACGGTTCCTTCAGCCGTGCCGCCGCAGAGCACGTCTGCGCCTGCCGAACGGGCTTCTTCGACCAGCGCCAGGCCGTGACCCAACGCACTCCTGTCAATCATCGGGCCGATGTCGGTCTCGGGCAGAGCCGGGTCACCGCAAGTGAGCTTCTCGGCCGCGTCGACAAAGCGGGCAGTGAATTGCTCCGAAACCGATTCGTGGACGTACAGCCGCTGAGTGTGAATGCAGACCTGGCCGGAGAAAGAGAACCCGCCTACAAGGCAGCGAACCAGTGCCCTGTCGAGGTCGGCTGTTTCGTCGATGATGGCGCCGGAGTTGGAGCCGAGTTCGAGGGTGACGCGCTTCAGGCCGGAGTCACGTTTGATCGCCTCGCCGACCGGCGGGCTGCCGGTGAACGTGACCATGCGGATGCGAGAGTCGCGGACCAGGGCTGCGCCAACCGTGCTGCCCTCGCCGACCACGATGTTCAGTGCCTGTGAGGGCAGACCGGCATCAAGCAGGAGCGCGCCGAGCTTGAGCGCGGTGAGCGGGGTCTTGGTCGCCGGCTTGAGGACCACCGAGTTGCCGGCGGCGAGGGCCGGGGCGACTTTGTGCAGCACGAGGTTGAGCGGGAAGTTGAAAGGAGTGATGGCGGCGATGACGCCGAGCGGGACGCGGATGAAGAACCCGCGGCGGTGCTCGGAGCCGCGCGATGCGTCCATCGGGACGGTTTCGCCGTGGATGCGCAGGGCCTCGGCGGCGGCAAAGCGCAGGGTTTCGACTCCACGGCTTGTCTCGGCCGCCGCGTACTTGCGGGGCTTGCCGGCCTCGGCGATGATAGACTCGGTGAACTCGTCGCTCTGCTCCTCGAGCAGGGCAGCGGCTTTCGCTAGAATCGCGGAGCGGCTGTGCGCAGGCAGCCTGCGCATGTCCGCCGCGCCGGCCTCGGCAGCAGCTATCGCAGCGTCTATGACCGGTTCTGTGGCAATCGGAACATCACATATGACCGACTCGTCGTACGGGTTGAGGACCGGCAGTGCCTTCTCGGTCGCCACCCACTCGCCTGCAATCAGGAGTTTTGGCGGTTCCATCTTGGTGAGAGGATAGACGCAGTTCTCAGGCAAGTCAAACGCGAGACTTGGTCCAGGAGGCCGGGGCGGGCAATGGCCCCGAATTCGGACCGAGGCGTCAATACGCCTGCGGTACAGAAGACCTGGGCGTCACTCGCCCAGGGCGATCATACCGCATCGTTCTCTACCTGCCACGTTCCACCAGGGCTGCCGAGTCGGGCATGCCGGCTGCCCGGTAGGCTGCGGCGAGGTCGGCGCGCGCGCTCGCGAAACCTGGATTGAGCCGCAGCGCAGCTTTCAGGCACGGAATTGCCTGCCGGAAGTCTCCGTTCTGCATGTAGGCGTAGCCCAGGTTGTTCAGTGTCAGTGCCGAATTCGGGTCAAGCCGGAGTGCCTCTCTGTACTCCACTATTGCCGAATCGAACTGGCCGTTACGCGTCAGCGCCACCCCGAGGTCGTTCCGCAGCTTTGGCGACTCGGGTCGCAGCCGTACGACCTCGCGCAGTTCCCGAATCGCGCCCGGCAGGTCCCCGCGGCCGGTCAGGGCGAAGGCAAGACTGAGGTGCGGCCGGTCGTAGTCCGGGCTGATGGCGACCGCGATGCGGTACTGCTCGATCGCCTCTTCCTGTCGGCCGGCGTCCGCCAGCGCAAGACCGTAGTTCAAGTGGCCGACGGCCGACGCCGGGGCTTCCTGCACCATCATCTCGTTCAGCGAAAGCTCGTTGCGCCAGATCGGGTTGCGCCGAAGTGTCTGTGCTGCCAAGAGTGCCGTGAACAGAAGAATCGCGCCAAAGGCGACGCGAGATGTCAGCCGCTTGTGACTGGTGGCTCGGGACAGCGCCGCCAGCAGAATCAGGACGCCCGGTGCGGCCAGGTACAGCATCCTGCCGGCCGGTCCGAGAAAGACCAGGTGCGTGAACGGCAGCAGGAACAGCACCATCCAGACATAGCCAGACCAGGCCAAGCGACCGGCTTCGACCTCAGGTTGCGGGGTGTGCCTGGACCTGAGTTTCGGTCCCGCGCCGCGCCTGCCCCGGTGTCGGGCGGTCGAACGCCGAAGCCGTATCACTGCATACAGCGGCAGGGCAAGGAACAGCAATCCGAGCATCGTATACACTGAGAAACCGGTGAACGGTTCGGTCGGGGTGTAGATGACCCTTTGGTTGAACGGGAAGATCAGAAGCTGCAGCTGTTGTCCGAACGCATTGATGATGCGCAGCGGCTCGGTGATTGCCACGTGCATGACCGTGCCCGAACCGGTGAACGGAATCCGGGCAATGCCGAGCCGGAGACCCAGATAGGCCGCGATTGGCGACGCGATTGCTGCCATCCAGGTCCAGATTCTGTGATAGCGAGCTCGGTTCACAAGAAGCCAGGCCGCGGCGAGCGCGGTGAAGACGAGCGATGCCTCGAGCGCCAGCGCGCTGAGCAGCAGCGAAGCGCCGAACAGCACCGGCCAGAAGCGCGCACGGCCGCGCTGCCCGCGCGCGAGCGCGTAGGCGCTCACCAGCAGGAAGAAGAGCGCAAGCAGATAGGTGCGATTGGAGATGAACGTAACGACGCAGTTCATTGCCGGGTGAATCCCGACCAGCAGGCCACCCAGCCCCGCCGGCCAGACCGAGCCGAA
>Ga0163210_1000752_pt1 | contig 13764 bp, 11 predicted proteins | sample Kivu_220m_FD_113536 | JGI IMG/M metagenome (GOLD analysis project Ga0163210, IMG submission 113536) | Freshwater microbial communities from Lake Kivu, Western Province, Rwanda to study Microbial Dark Matter (Phase II) - Kivu_220m | ecosystem: Environmental > Aquatic > Freshwater > Lake ...
AGGCGATGGATGAGGCTCGGCTGGCGGAAGACGGATTGCCCGGCGAAGACGGTCGAATCCGGATATTTCTTGATGATCGACTCGATGAGGGTCGTGGCCGTCTCGACGATGTCCGTGCCCAGATCGAACTTGAAGCCGGCCGTATATCCCAGCCGGCGGGCGAGGCCGGCGTATTTCGCGAGCGCCTCCCTGGATGACGTCTTGAGGGCACCGACGGCCTCCGACCCGCGGAACGACCCGACGTCCACCTCGGCGACCGAGACGAAGATGAAATTCTTGTACAAACCGTGGAAGCTGCGGATGATGGAGAGGAAAGTGTGGACGCCGAATCCGTTGTAGCCGTTGACCAGCTGGATGGCCGTCGTCGACTTGCGGTCGGCCGGCTTCCGGTTGACCTCGCCCTTGGTCGGGATCGAGAGGAGAAGGTCGTCCATCTCCCGGACGCCGCTCCGGACCTTGTTGTAATGGGACCGGGTCAAATAGCAAATGCCGATGACGATGGACGTGATGAGAAACGTCAGCCAGCCGCCCAAGGCGAACTTTTCGATCGAGGTGATGACGAGGATGGTCAGGCAGACGACGAGGCCGATGAGGTGAATGGGCAGGTATCGTTTCCATTTCGGCTCCGTCGCCCGGTTCTTGACGAAGAACCGAGACATGCCGAGCTGCGACAACGAGAACGTCAGGAAGACGTTGATCGAATACATGACGACCAGGGTCGTGATATGGCCTTTCGAATAGAGCAGCAGGACGATCGCCGCTCCGCCCATGAGCACGACCCCGTTCTGGATGGTGAACCGGCTCGACAGGGACGCGAACCGGTGGGGGAACCAGTAGTCCACGGCCATGTTGGCCATGACCCGCGGGCCGTCGACGAAGCCCGTCTGGGCCGCCACGAGTAGAAGCGCGCCCTCGGAAAAGATGGTGATCAAGGCCAGGACGCCGCCGATTTTCCATCCCCCGAAAACCTTGCCCGCCAGAACGGCGTTGAGCGTCTGGCCGTGAACCGGAGCGACGTTCAACAGCAGATAGCAGACGAGGATGCCGCCCGCCGTGATCGCCAGCGAGGCAGCCATGTAGACCATGGTTTTTTTGCCGTTCTGGGCCCGAGGCTCCCGCAAGATCTGCAGGCCGTTGGAGACAGCCTCGATCCCCGTATAGGTTCCGCCGCCCATGGAGAACGCTTTGAGGAAGAGAAGGATCATGCCGCCTATGCCCAATGTGGCCAGGCCAGTCTTGAAATCGCCGCCGATCTTGGCCGTCACAGGCCCTATCTGAGGGATATGGGAGAGGATCCCATAACCGATCAAGAGGATGTGGCTGAGGACGAACACGATGAATATGGGCGCGAGCATGGCCACGGATTCCTTGACCCCGCGGAGGTTCAAGACGATGAGCAGAAGGATTGCGCAGATGTCGAAGGGGATCTTATAGGGCTGGGCGGACGTCGGGAAAAAGCTGAAAATCGCGTCGCCGCAGGACACGATCGAGACCGTGATCGTCAACATGTAGTCCACGAGCAGAGCGGCGCCGGAGACGACCCCCGCCTTCTCCCCGAGCGTATGGGTCGCCACGATGTAGCCGCCGCCGCCGTGCGGGAAATACTCGATGATGCGCTTGTAGGCGGAAGAAATGATGAGGACCGTTGCGGCCGTGCCCAAAGCCAGGAAGAGCGCCAGGTATGTGTGCGAACCGAGGGTTTTGAACGCCTCTTCGGGGCCGTAGGAGGAGGACGACAGCCCGTCCGCACCCAAGCCGATCCAGGCCAGGATGGGGATCAAGGCCAGCTTGTGAAAAAGTGTCGGATCCCTGATATTCCGCGGCTTGCCGATGACTGTCTGCTTGATCTTATCGGTCAGAGTCGCGCCGTTTTCGTCGCTCATGCCCGTTGTTCCTAAAATGCCTTGCTAGAGTTGGTCATTGGCTCGGCTCATTCTTAAGGGGATGCGATCGGGCGAGACGCATGCGCCGTTTTAAGCTGTTTTACCTCGTTCGGGGGCCTATTTTATCAAAAAAACGATTGTCAAGCGAGCCGGGCAGGATCTCCCCGGACCGGCTCGAGCCAAGGTCAAATATTGATCCGGATGGGCAGGATGACGGCCGTGATCCCCTTCCAGCGCAGCTCTTGCTGGATGGCGAAGGCCGTCTCGTTATGCAGGAGGCGGTGGATCAGGCCGGGCTGGCGGAACACGGATTGTCCGGCGAAGACGACGGATTTCGGAAACTTTTTTACGACCGATTCGACCAGGTCACTGGCCGTCTGGACGATATCCGTCCCCAGGTCATATCTGAAATCGGCCGCGAAACCCAGCCTCCGGGCGAGGTCGACATACTTGCGGAGCGAATCCCGCGCGGAACCCTCCGCCGTGGAAACCGTCTCGGGATCCTTGAAGGTGCCTGTGTCGACCTCGGCGACCGAAACGAAGATGAAATTCTTGTAGAGGCCGGGAAAGCTGCGGATGACGGTCAGAAACGTGTGAACCCCGAATCCGTTGTAGCCGTTGACGAGCTGGATGGCGGTTTGAGCCTGGGGGTTCACCGCCGCGGTGTTGGCCGGGCCCTTGGTCGGAATCGTCAGGAGGAGATCGTCCAGTTCGCGGACGCCGCCACGGACCTTGCTGTAATGGGCGCGTGTCAGATAGCAGAGGACGATGACGAGGAATGTGATGACGAACGTCAGCCAGCCGCCCAAGGCGAACTTCTCGACCGAGGTGATGACCAGGATGGAGACGCACAGGACGAGGGCGATGAGATGGATCGGGAGGTATTTCTTCCAGTTCGGCTCCTTAGCCCGGTTCTTGATGAAATAGCGGGACATGCCCAGCTGCGAGAGAGAAAACGTCAGAAAGACGTTGATCGAATACATGACCACGAGAGTGGTGATGTTGCCCCGCGAGTAAAGGAGGACGATGACCGCCGCGCCGCCCATGAGAAGAACGCCGTTCTGGATCGTGAAGCGGTTCGACAACGAGGCGAACCTGTGGGGGAACCAGTAATCGACGGCCATATTGGCCATGACCCGCGGGCCGGCCAGAAATCCCGCCTGGGCCGCGACGAGGAGGAGAGCACCCTCCGAAAAAATCGTGACGAGGGCGAGAACGCGGCCGATCTTCCAGCCGCCGAACACGCTGCCGGCAAGGACGGCGTTCAGGGTTTGTCCCTCGACCGGGACGACCCGCAGCAGCAGGTAGCAGACGAGGATGCCTCCGGCCGTCATGGCCAGGGAGGCCGCCAGATACGTCATCGTCCTCTTGCCGGTCTGGGCGCGCGGCTCGCGCAGGATCTGCATGCTGTTCGATACCGCTTCGATCCCCGTGTAGGTCCCGCCGCCCATGGAAAAGGCCTTCAGGAAGAGCAAAACCATCCCTCCGGCTCCGAGCGTGGCCAGCCCCGTTCGGAAATCGCCCCCGATCTGACGCGACACCGGGCCGATCTGAGAGATATGAGCGAGGATGCCGTAGCCGATCAAGAGGACATGGGTCAGGACGAAGACGACGAAGATCGGGGTGAGGAACGCGATGGACTCCTTGACGCCTCGCAGATTCAAGACGACCAGGACGACGATCGCCAAGACATCGAAGGGTATCTTATAGGGTTGGGCCGAAGCCGGTAAGAAGCTGAAGACGGCGGCGCCGCAGCTGACGATCGAAACGGAGATCGTCAGGACGTAATCGACGAGCAAGGCGGCCCCGGAGACAACGCCCGCCTTCTCTCCGAGCGTGTGGGTCGCTACGACATACCCGCCGCCTCCGTGCGGGTAGTATTCGATGATGCGCTTGTAGGCGGAGGAGATGATCAAGACCGTCGCCGCCGTTGCGAGGGCAAGAAAGAGCGCCAGGTACGTATGGGAGCCGAGCATCTTGAAGGCTTCCTCGGGCCCGTAGGAGGAGGAGGACAGGCCGTCGGCGCCCAATCCGATCCAGGCCAGGACGGGAATCAAAGCCAGTTTATGAAAGAGCGTCGGGTCCTTGATGTTCCGGGGCTTGCCGAACAGCGCCCGCTTGATCTTTTCGGAGGTAGTCTGCTCGTTCGTCTCTGGCATCGTCATGGCGCTCGGCCGAGCCGCCTCTCGGCTGCGCATTCCGGAATATATCCGCCCAGTCCGCACCTGTCAAGGCGGCCCGGTCGATTGACTATCTGCCGGGCCTGTGATATCCAATAGTGTCCTTATTTTCATTCAATCTCGATCAGACGGAGGCGAGATAACATGCTGGGCTGGACGGGCAATATTCTAAGGGTCAACCTGACGACAAAAACCTCTAAAAAAGAGGCCTACAGCGAGGAATTCGCCCAGACATGGGTCGGCGGCCGGGGCTTCGCCTCGAAAATCCTGTACGATGAACTCAAACCCGGCATCGACCCCCTCGGGCCCGACAATAAGTTCGTCGTCGCCCTCGGCCCGATCGCCGGAATCCCGGCCCCCAATACCGGCAAAGCCGTCGTTGCCGCCAAATCGCCCCTGACCGGCTTCTACGGCGACGGCAACCTGGGCACGCGCGTCTCCGAGCACCTCCGCAAAGCCGGCTACGACGCCCTGATCGTCGAAGGCAAGGCCGACCGGCCGACCATGCTCTATATCGAGGACGACAAGGTCGAGTTCCTTCCGGCCGGCGAAGTCTGGGGCCAAGGAACCTACGCCGCGAACGACTGGATCTACGGCAAATACGGCAAGGGCGTGGGCGTCCTCAACATCGGCCAGGGAGGCGAGAACCTCAACCGCTTCGCCGTCGTCCGCAGCCTGGAAGGAAGGGCCGGCGGCCGGCCGGGCATGGGCGCGGTCATGGGCTCCAAGCTCCTCAAAGCCGTCGTCGTCAAAGGCACCCGCCCCATCCCCCAGGCCGACGGGCCGGGCATGAAAGCGCTCGGTCAGGGAGATCTGAAGAAAGTCCACCAGATCGACAAGGAGACGGGCTGGTCGGTCCAGAGCACGACCGGCGTCCTTTCCTTCTGCAACGAAGTGGCCGGCCTTCCCGTCCGCAACTTCCGCAAGACGCACCACCCGGACGCTTGGAAGATCGACGGCGAGCGCTTGAACAATGCCCGCATCGCCACTTACGGCTGCCCCAATTGCACCATGCGCTGCGGCATCACAATTTACGATCAGGAAGGCCGGGAGTCCGAGCTCGATTACGAGAATATCGGCCTTCTCGGGGCGAATTTGGAGATTTTCGACCTGCCCCAGGTCGGCTCGCTCAACTACCTCTGCGACGATTATGGCCTGGACACCATGTCAGCCGGCTGCGTTCTCGGCTTCTACGCCGACGCCATCGACCACGGCGCGACCGACGGCGACTTCAAGTTCGGCGACGCCGAGCGGGCCAAAGAGCTGCTCCGCCTGGCCGCCCACCGCGAGGGCAAGGTCGGGAACCTTTTGGCGGACGGGTCGCTCCGCATGGCCCGCGCCTTCGGCCGCGGCTCGGAAGCCTACGCCATGCAGGTCAAAGGCCTCGAGGTCGCCGCCTACAACTGCAAGTTCATCCCGGGCCAGGCGCTGGCCTTCGGCGTCGCGGCCATCGGGGCCCACCACCGGGAAGCTTGGATCATCACTTTCGAGATCAAGCACACGACCCGCGAATCCTACGGGCCGGAGAAGGCGGCCAAGGTCATCGAGCTCCAGCGCATCCGCGGCGGGATGTTCGAGTTCATCGTCGCTTGCCGCTTCCCCTGGATCGAGCTGGGCTGGAGCCTGGACAATTATCCCAAATATTTCAAGGCCACCACCGGCCTGGACTGGACGCTGGACGATATGTGGACCAGAGCCGACCGGATCTATGCCATGATCAAGCTCCATTTCCTGCGCGAGTTCCCCCACGTGACCCGCCAGGCTGATTATCCGCCGGCCGTCTGGTTCGATCCGGCCAACGCCGATACCGACGGGCCCATCGCCGGAAAGCACCTCGAGGCGGACAAATACGACGGGCTTCTCCAGCACTATTACGACCAACGGGGATATGACAGGCGCGGGATCCCGACCAAGGCGACCTTGGAGAAGCTCGGATTGAGCCGGGAAGCGGCCGAGGCCGAGGCCTATGCCAAGTTGTCCTAAGGGGGCCGCGGCGAAGAAGCCATGAAAATCCAGGTCAAGATGATCGGTCCGCTGATGTACGAAGCCGGCTTCAGCGAAAAGGAGATCGAGGTTCCTGCCCGGACCACGGCCGACGCCCTCCTTGACCTGGTCAAGGTCGCGCGGCAGCGGCCCAAGATCGTCACCCGCAACGGCAAGGCCGTCGCTCCCGACGAGCCTCTGTGCGAGGGCGACCGGATCGCCATCTCCCCCATCTATTCCGGCGGATGAACAACATCCTGGTCGACGGCGCTTGGCGGCCGGCGCGGAATCCGGCCGGTTCGTTCCAAGCCGTCAATCCCGCGGACGGCACCGATCTCCCGGGAGTTTTCCCCGTCTCGTCATTCTCCGATGTCGAAGACGCCCTCGGGGCGGCTCATCGGGCCGTCCCCGAATTGGCCAAAATGCCGCCCGAGACGATCGCCGATTTTCTGGATGGTTGCGCCGCGGGCATCGAAGACCGGGCCGAAGAGCTCATCGCGATCGCCCGCCTCGAAACCGGCCTTCCCGAAGAGCCGCGCCTGAGGTCGGTGGAACTGCCCCGGACGGCCTATCAGCTCCGCCAGGCAGCCGCAGCCGTTCGGGACCGCTCCTGGTGCCGAGCGACGATCGACACGAAAGCCGGCATCCGCTCCAAGTACGGGCCGCTCGGCGGGCCGGTGGCCGTCTTCGGCCCGAACAATTTTCCCTTCGCCTACAACGCAGCGGCCGGCACGGATTTCGCATCGGCGGTCGCCGCCGGCAACCCCGTCATCGCCAAAGCCCACCCTTGCCATCCTGAAACGACGAGGATATTCGCCGAAATAGCGAACCGCGTTTCGACGAAGTTCGGGTTGCCGCCGGCGACGTTCCAACTGATTTATCACCTGGAGCCGGAAAGCGGCTATAAGCTCGTCGGCCACCCCCTCCTGGGCGCCGCGACATTCACCGGCAGCCGGCCGGCAGGTCTGCGCCTCAAAGCGGCTGCCGACAGGGCCGGAAAGCCTATCTATATCGAAACCTCGAGCGTCAATCCGGTCTTCATCCTCCCCGGAGCCCTGGTCGAGCGCGGCTCCAAGATAGCCGGGGAGCTCTTCGATTCCTGCACACTCGGAGCCGGCCAATTCTGCACGAAGCCCGGATTGATCATCATCGTCGACGACGCGAACGGTCGAGCGTTCTTCGAATCGATCCTGAAGAGCTTCGAGGCCTCCGCCGCCGCCGTCCTCGTCGCTCGCAGCGTTCTCGACGGCATCCGGACGGGCCTGGAGACGATGACCCGGGCGGGAGCGGAGATCGCCGCGGGAGGCCGCCCGATCGGCGGGCCGGGCTTCCGGCATCAAAACACGCTTCTCCGGATTCCAGGGGATGTTTTTCTCGAGAATCCGAAAGACCTGCAGCAGGAGGCGTTCGGCCCCGTATCTCTGTGCGTCTTTGCCCGGGACGAGCGCCAAATGGAGAACATCGCCGCGGCCCTCGAAGGCAATCTGACGGGGAGCATCTACAGCCATTCCCGCGGCCTGGACGACGAGATCTGCGAGAAGATCGCCGCCGTCCTGCGCTTCAAGGTCGGCCGCTTCCTCAACGACAAGGTTCCGACCGGCGTCACGGTCACGGCGGCCATGGTCCACGGCGGGCCCTTTCCCGCGGCCGGGCACCCCGGCTTCACGGCTGTCGGCTTTCCCGCGGCGATCGTCCGCTTCGCCGCGCTCCACGGCTATGACCGCGTCCGGCCCGACCGCCTTCCCCCTGAGCTCAGAGATAAGAATCCGACGGGGGCGATGTGGCGCTTGATCGACGGGGAGTGGACGCAGCGGGACGTCTGAGCCGCCGCCTATTTTCTCTTTTTTTTCACCAACAGCTCGATGGCCAGGTTAGCCTGCATGTGGGCCACGATGCCGACGCGCGGGGCCATGGGCGCGATCCCCGGCGGAGGCTCGCTGACTTCGTCTCCGCAAATATAGAGGTCCCCCACCCGCCTCTGCCGGATCCTGCGGTTTTCCCCGTATCCGGCGAGTCCCGAAGCGGCGATGATCGGCCGGTCCGGATAGTGAGCGATCCAGGTTTCGATCAGCATCTGCTTCTGGTCGGCCCGGTCGAAGGCCTCGATCAAGAGATCGGCCTCGGCGAAGGTCCGGGCCGCATTGGCCGCCGTGATACGGCGGCGGATCCCGACATATTCCGAGAACGGATTGGCTTTTCTGAGGTTCGCCACGAGCGCCTCGACCTTGGGCATTCCGATCTGAGACCAGAGGTAGTGCTGCCGGTTTAAGTTTGTGATTTCGACCCGGTCGGAATCAACGATGATGAGCTTGCCGACCCCGGCCCGGGCCAGGGCCAGAGCCGCGTTCGAGCCCAATCCGCCGGCCCCGGCGATGCCGACGACGCTCGCTCTGAGGATGGGCAGGATAGCGGGATCGTGCCCGGCGAAGAATCTCTTCTCGAGGGCCTTCACGTCACGCCCCCCGGGAGAAAAGGCCGTCCGGGCGCCGGCGTCTCGGCCGGATCACTCCTTTCCTCCCCTCTTGATCGTGATGCGGATTTCCTGGGGATCGTCCGGCACTCCGCGCAGCGGCCGGAGCATCCCCCCGATGGTTTCGATGAAAATCTTCCGGACGAACATGTTCATGGGCACCCGTTTCCCGTCGATGTCAAGGACGATTTCGGTCGGATTCATGCTTCGGTCCTCCCTCTTGGAAAAAGTATTAGCACAGGACTCCCTTGAAGTCAAAAACGGAAATCCGGCTTGCATCTTTTTCGAAGATGCCCTAATCTTGGACTCTGGACCCGAACTCTGCAGCGGCGGATCGATGACCATGGCGATATCCCTGGAGGACCTGAACTCCCGCATGCGCATTCCCCCCGAAGAGACCGCTCGAAGGCTGGAGCGGTACATCCAGGATCGGGTGGACCGTCTCGAACGGGACGGGGTGATCCTCGGCTTGAGCGGAGGGGTCGACTCGGCTGTCCTGGCCGTCTTGTGCCGAAGGGCTCTGGGGCCGGGCCGGACTCTGGCCCTGATGATGCCCGAACGGGATTCGCGCCCGGAACATATCCGGGACGCGCTGAGCCTGGCCGAATCCTGGGGCATCGAGACGAGGCGGATCGACCTGACCCCCCATCTCCGGAAGTTGAACGTCTACGATCTGCTGCCGTTGAGCCGGGTTCCTTTTGCCCATGGGCTCCGGGCGTTCGCCAACAGGAAGCTCTCTTCCCGTTACCGGCAAAAAACGGGGGAAAGCGTTTTTGCCGCCAGCCTTACCGGGCTCAGGGGGAATGCCTACGGCCGCATGATCGGCCGTAGGACGGCCTACTTCCGCGTCAAACAAAGGCTGAGGATGGTCGTTCTGTACCTCTACGGAGAGATCGAGAACAGGCTTGTCGCCGAAGCCGCCAACAGGTCGGAATATCTGATAGGATACTTCGTCAAACACGGCTGCGATCATGCGGCGGACATCCTGCCTCTCCTCCATCTCTACAAGACCCAGGTCCGGGAGCTGGCCCGGTTTTTAGGGATCGCACCGAGGATCATCGATAAGCCCCCCTCCCCTGATCACATCCCGGGCGTTCTCGACGAAGCGGCGATCGGAATTCCCTACGAACAGCTGGACCTGATCCTTCTCGGCCGGGACCTCGGTTGGGACGCGGAGGACATCGCCCGGGCGCTGTCCATCGACAGGAAGAAGATCGAGGACGTGGAGACTATGGTTCGAAGGTCGGAACACATGCGAACGCTCGATGCGCTCGAACCGCCGCCTCCCGCGGGCGGGACGGAAGCGTAAGGGGGGATCGGATAATCCCCGCAGCCTTTACAGCCCCAGGTCCTGGTCGATCCCCTGCATCGCCGCAAGTGCGATCGAAATGAACTCGTCGAGCTCGAGGCTGAGGTTCCGGCACTGCTCGATCTCCTCCCGCCGCGCGCCGCGGGCGAAGCTCTTTTCCTTGTAGCGCCGTTTGATGAATTCGATATCGATGCTCTTGAGCTTCTTCTCCGGATGCATGAGAGCCGCGGCAATGATCAGGCCGGTCAGGGGATCGATGGAGAAGATGGCCCAGTCCATGGGGCTCTCGCAGGGGACCTTAGCCGCGTGGGCTTCCACGGCGTGGATGACGGCCGGGTCGATCCCGAGTTCTTTCAGGATCTTGACTGTCTCCGTGGTGTGCAGCTCCGGGCTCTTCTCGGTCTTTTCGTAATCCAGGTCGTGGACGAGGCCGGCCAGCCCCCATGGCTCCGGGTCATGGCCGAGCCGGGCGGCGGCGGCCTTCATACAGGCCTCCACGGCGAGGCAGTGCTTGACGAGGTTCTTGTTCTTGAGGTGCGTCTTGACCAGGTCCAAGGCCTCTTCTCTCTTCATCGTCGTTTCTCCTTGATGTTCATTTTTTTTGCGCCGGTTCGGGCGGAGCCGTTCCCTTCAGGAACAACAATCCGCCCTTGCCCGTATCGGCGGAGAACGTCGCGATCACGACGTTGGCGCCGACGATCAACGGGGCCGCCCGGACTTCTTCGCCGGCATCGAAGAGCCCGGCTTGAGCTCCCGTCGATTTCTTCAGCACGGCCAGAACCGGTGCCGCGGCCGCTGCGAAGATCTGCTCTCCGCCGACGGCCGGAGTGAACGGCGACCTCGCCTGGGAAATCCGCCACCAGTCGAGATTCCCGTTCTGTTTATCGAGGCAAAAAAGGATGTTGTTCGAGGTCGCGACATAAATCTTCCGCCCATCGAGCGCCGGGGCTGAGGCCGGAAGGCCGCCTGTTTTGACCGCCCAGAGCGGCTTGCGGGAGGCCAGATCCAGACTGTGGAACGTGCCTCCGGCCAGGCCGTAGAAGAGACGGCTCTGCTCGATCAGGAGAGGGCCTTCGACGGACGAGCCTGCAGCAGCCGTCGCGACCCGGCGGCCTTGGGCATCGATGTAATTGAGCGTGCCGTCGGCCGTCCCGAAGACGGCCAGCCTGTTCCAGAAAACCGGCGCGGTCCGGATCGCGCTTCCGGCCTTGAAGCGCCAGACCTCGGCGCCGTCTGCGGCGCTGAGGGTGAGCAGGTCCGTCCCGTCCGCGGTCAGGTAGATCCTTCCGGAATCCAGGACGGGGTCTCCGGATAGCTTGGCCGGAACGGTCCTCGTCCACAGCTCCTTCCCCGCCGGATCGAAGCAGTGAAGGCCGTTGTCCCGGTCCGCGAAAACGAGGCGGTCGGAGCCGGCGGCAAGCGCCGCGGCCGGAGCGGAATTTGCTTTCGCCATCCAGAGGATCGCCTTCGCCGCCGGATCGACGGCGGTGAGGGTCCCAGTCTTCGTCAACAAGAAAATCTTTCCGGCCGAGACGCTCAAGCCTCCAAGGATGTCCCCGTCGATGTCGAGGCGGGCTTCGATCTGGAGGGGCAAAGGAAAATCGGGGGAATGCGCCGGTTTACGGGCCGGAAAAAGGGCGCAGGCCGCCGCCGCGGCGAAGCCGGCACCCAGCGTCAGGATTCGGCCGAAGGGTATCATGGTCTCGGAGAGGCATCATAGCATGTTTTCTTTTGCCGTCTCAATCTTTACACCTTCGGGGGACGATGTTATCATCTCCCGCGGCGAACGATGGTCAACTATCTGTTGCTCTACAGGATCAAGAAAAAGGTCAAGACGATGCTGAAGGACAAGATCGCCATGGGCGAACTGGCCACGACCCCCAGCTCGTGCATCGATTGCCTGGCGACCGACCTGAGCTGGGAAATGTATTACATCCTCAAGGAAAAAGACGAGAGCTGATCAATCGGCGGAGTCTTTTTTCCCCGCTCGGATCTTGGCCTTCACGGATTCCCACCAGGCGATCCGCTTCTGGATGTCCTTCTCGAAGCCGAAGGCGCCGGGCTCGTAATATCTCCTTCCCCTGAGCTTTTCCGGGAGCGTTTCCATATCGGTCGTTCCGAACTCGAAGTCGTGGGCATAGGCGTAGTCCCGGCCGTAGCCGATCTCCTTCATCAGCTTCGTCACCGCGTTGCGGATCTGCAGCGGGACGGGCTCGTAGGGGCTCATCTCGACGTCCTTCATGGCCTTGCCGAAGGCCGTGTACGCCCGGTTGCTCTTCGGGGCCGAGCCGAGATAGATCACGGCTTCGGCCAGGGCCAGCTCGCCCTCCGGTGTCCCCAGGAAATCGTAGGCTTCCTTGGCATGAAGGGCGACGGCCAAGGCCTGAGGGTCGGCCAGGCCGACGTCTTCCGACGCGAACCGGACCAGCCTCCTTGCGATATAGAGAGGATCCTCCCCGGCGGCCAGCATGCGCGCCAGCCAGTAAAGAGAAGCGTCCACGTCGCTGTTCCGGAGGCTCTTGTGCAGGGCGGAGATCAGGTTGAAGTGCTCTTCGCCGTCCTTGTCGTAGAGCAGCGTCCGTTTCTGGAGGGCTTCCTGGACGACGTCCGCCGTGATCTTCGCGGTCAGGGCCAGGTCGGCCGCGATTTCGAGGGTGTTGAGAGCCCTCCGGGCGTCTCCGTTGGCGAAATCGACGATCATCTTTCGGGCCGTCTCGTCCAGCGTCAATGTCCGCGACCCCAGCCCGTGCTCGCGGTCGGACAGAGCATCGTCCAGGATCCGGCCCAAAGCGGTTTCCGCCAGGGGGTTCAGGACGAGGACTTTGGTCCGCGAGAGGAGGGGAGCGATCACCTCGAAGGACGGATTCTCGGTCGTCGACCCGAAGAGGATGATGTCTCCCCGTTCGACGTACGGCAGGAAGGCGCCCTGCTGGGCTTTGTTGAAGCGGTGGATCTCGTCGATGAAGATGATCATCGGCTTGCCGTAGAGCTTTCGGTGGCTCTCGGCCTTGGCCATGACCTCCTTGACCTCCTTGATGCCGGACAGGACCGCGCTGAAGAACGTATAGGGCAGGTCGAAATGCCGGGCCAGCATATACGCCAGCGTCGTCTTTCCCGAGCCCGGGGGTCCCCAGAAGATCAAGGAAACCAGCTTACCGCTCTCGATGAGCTGGCCGAGGATCTTGCCTTTGCCGAGGAGGTGCTCCTGGCCGTAGAGGCGGTCGAAATCCCGCGGCCGCATTCGTTCGGCCAGGGGGATGTGCGTGCCGCTCGTTTTCATGCCCGCCATTATAACAAAAAATGGGCTCGGGGGATGCCGCCCGTCACCGCGCAGCGCTCAGGCCCAGCGAGGGAGCCGGCTGCTCGGCTTCGCGGCTCGCTCTCCGCTTCGCGGAACCCTGCCCGCTCGCCGCTCAGACGGGTTCCTGGCGGCATACCCCCTCGCCCCAGCTAATATCTAAGCCTCATAGCGAAAGGGACCAAAAAACTCTACTTTTTTCCCTGGTTGCGAGCAAAGAAGCGGATGAACGTGGAATCGAAAATACGAAAGACGCGGCGGCAGGGATGGCCCTAAGGCGAGGAAAGCGGGAGACTGTCCCCTAGGAAACTTCCTTTTTATTAATCTTAGCGAGCGAAGAGGTAGGCGAACATTTAAATCGCGGGTGACGCCGACCGGGCGCCCCAGCGTTCGAAGCGACGGGGACCCCCCGAAGGTGGGTGAGGCGCGAGAACGCTGGGGCTGGTCGGCGGCAGGACCCGTGACGAGTGAGTCGTTCGCCTGCCTCGAGCGAGCCCCTTCTTGACCTTTGCCGGGGAGCGTGCTAATTTAGGCGATGCCTTTGGCAGGATCTGATGGCCACCCCGAAAACTCTCGACAAGCTCTTCTACAAAATCGACGAGGTCAGCCGTCTGGTCAAGCTCGACAAAGAGACGATCGAA
>Ga0163210_1000753_pt1 | contig 13760 bp, 14 predicted proteins | sample Kivu_220m_FD_113536 | JGI IMG/M metagenome (GOLD analysis project Ga0163210, IMG submission 113536) | Freshwater microbial communities from Lake Kivu, Western Province, Rwanda to study Microbial Dark Matter (Phase II) - Kivu_220m | ecosystem: Environmental > Aquatic > Freshwater > Lake ...
CGCATTAACGAACCCGCGGTCGCTGAAGAGATCATCAAGTCCGGCAAGGCCGACCTGGTATCCATAGGCAGGCAATCGCTGACCGACCCTGACTGGCCTGATAAGGTCGCTGCAGGCAAAGCCGGGGACATTGTGAAGTGCCTTTCCTGCAACGAAGGATGTATCGAGGGGCTAATCATCTGGCTGAGGCCCTCGATAACCTGCGTACAGAACCTGGCGCTGGGCAGGGAGGAAGAATATGCGCAACCAAGGGTCAAGAAGCCTAAAAAAGTGCTGGTCGCCGGGGGAGGACCCGGTGGGCTGGAGGCCGCACGCACAGCAGCGCTGCGCGGGCATAAGGTCATCCTCTTTGAAAAAGACGGTTACCTGGGAGGACAGGCCAGGCTCGCTTCCATACCGCCCGGCAAGGAGGTGTATCAGGAAGTTGCCAGTTCAAGGATAAAAGCAATCAAAGAGCTTGGGGTAGATATCCGCATGGGGCAGCGTCTGACGGCTGATACTGTAAAGGAGATCAGGCCCGATGTGCTTATTATCGCAACGGGTTCGGAGCCGGCCATCTTGAATATCCCGGGTATCAACGGCAAAAACGTGATTACCGCCAGCAAAGCACTGGCAGGGACGGAGACAGGAGATAATGTGCTTGTCATCGGCGGCGGCCTGGTAGGCTGCGAGACGGCGGACTACCTGGCGTCTCAGGGTAAAAACGTTACCCTCGTTGAAATGCTCAAACATACGGCCAGGGATATCGGTCCGGCGGCACGCTTTTTCCTGAGGAAACGGCTCAAGGAGAGGCAGGTCAAAATCCTCACTCAGACCGCGGTCAAATCTATCTCCGACGATGCCGTTATCGTTGATACGCCAGGCGTTGAGCAGAGGATCGGCCCCTTCGATACTATCGTCCTGGCCGCCGGCGCGACCTCTATCAATGAGCTCGAGGCACAGCTCAAGGGACTGGTACCCGAAATATACGTGATCGGTGACGCGGTGAAGCCGGGCAAAATACTTGCAGCCGTGGAAAAAGCCGCCGAGGTAGGTCTGAAACTGTAACATTACATTTTTCATAAAAAGTGTTAAAATTCTCGGCCAGTCAAGGATCTGGGTATAGATAGTAATAATTATGGAATTCTCCGTCAGCCCTATAAAAATACAGAACGAAGCGGGCAGGTGGTTTTTAGTGGTAAGCGAGATGGAAGGCGGTTACCTTGTACGCGACGAGGTAACCAACGACCTTGTGTACATGAAGCACAGCGATATCGCCCACAAAGACGAAAAGGGAAACGGGCAGTAGCCTGTCTCCCCCCTGGCCGACATCTACATATCAATCACGAACGAACTGATACCTTTTCAAGTGCCTGATGCGCATTCGAGGTATGGGCGCGTGATTTGACATGTGACTCGTCTGATTGCTATATTTATACGGTTATTCTTGAAACGGGAATGAAAAAATGAGCAACTCTTACGCAATACTGGCCACAGGCGGTAAACAAATAAAAGTTAAAGCGGGGCAGGTAATCAACACCGAGCTGCTGCACCTTGAAAAGGGCAAGGAAATCGAGTTAACACCCGTCCTCATGATAGCCGACGGGGAAGAGCTTATTGTCGGCAGTCCAGAGATCGAAGGGGCCAAGGTAGTCGCTACCTGTCTGGAAGAGGGCAAGGGCAGGAAAATCATTGTATTCAGGTATAAGAACAAGGTGCGTTACCGCAAAAAGACGGGGCATCGGCAGCCCTTTACCAGGCTCCTCATCAAGACAATTGTGAAACCGCATGGCAAGGCGATTAAGAAAGCAGCCAAGTCAAAAGCCGCTGCCGGAGGTGAGAACTAATGGCACACAAGAAAGGCGGCGGCAGCACGCGCTGCGGCCGTGACAGCAAATCCAAGAGGCTGGGAGTTAAGCGCTACGGCGGCGAGAAAGTCAATGCCGGCACCATAATCGTCAGGCAGCGCGGCACAAGGATCCATCCTGGAAACAACGTGGGTGTAGGTAGAGATTATACCCTGTTTGCGCTCGTCAATGGCGTTGTCAAATTTGAGCCTGCTTCAAACGACCGGAAAAAGGTTAGCGTCTACCCGGGATAAAGCCATGAAAGACAAACTTCATCCGCAATATTTTCTCGACGCACAGGTGACCTGCTCGTGCGGCAATAAATTCACCACCGGCTCCACCAGGAAAACGCTAAAGGTGGAACTCTGCAACAAGTGCCACCCATTTTTCACCGGCGAACAGAAGATTATCGACACTGCGGGCCGCGTTGAGCGCTTCAAGAAGCGCTACAGCAAGACCAAGAAATCAGAGAAATAATAAGTATTTTGTATAGCATACTGGGGCGGCATTATCAGACCGCCCCTTTTTTATAAGCATATGGGAAAGGAAAAACCTTTTTATTATGGCGGGCAGGCGGTGGTCGGAGGCATCATGATAAGAGGCCGCTCCAGCACTGCCATCGCGGTGCGCAAGACCGACGGCAGCATTGAAGTAACCAGCCGTCCTCTGGCAACCCTGTACAAAGGTAAATGGCGTGATATACCGCTCATCAGGGGTATCATCGTCCTTATAGAAACCGTTGCCCTGGGCACCGGCGCACTGATGTACTCAGCGCAGGCTGCCACTGAAAACGAGGAGGAGAAGATCACTCCGGGGATGATTTGGGGCAGTGTTATACTGGGTGTGGTGCTGGCGGTAGCCCTTTTCTTCGTACTCCCCTTGTTAGTGGTGCGCATTTTTGATGCCTTTATACCTTCCGCTTTCCTCAGCAATGTTATTGAGGGCTTGATACGTATAGTCTTTTTCGTCGTTTACCTCGCCGTCATCGGGCGCATGTCAGAGATCAAGGAGATCTTCGCCTATCACGGTGCGGAGCACATGTCAGTTAACGCCTATGAAGCAGGCGTGCCGCTTGAGATCAGCGGCGTGACAAGATACTCCACCGCGCATACGCGCTGCGGCACCAGCTTTTTGCTCGTCGTATTGGTAATTGCCATCGTGGTCTTCGCCCTGCTGGGCCGTCCTCCTCTCTGGATCAGCATCATCTCGAGAATTTTATTGATACCCGTCATCGCGTCCATAAGCTACGAATTAATACGCTTCGAGGCCGCCTACAGTCACAACCGCTTTGTGCACTGGCTGCTGACCCCGGGACTATGGCTGCAGTCGATGACCACACGCAACCCGGCAGACAGTCAGGTCGAAGTTGCCATCACCGCGCTTAAAAAGGCGCTGGAAAACGACGGTATTATACTGGTAAACGTTGAAGCCACAGACCACGAGCTATGAGGTAAAACTGAGTTTGCTGTTGACATTTTGTATTTGAAAAACCTATTATCAGTAAGAATTGTGCCACGGGAATACCAGACAGGGAGGTAAGAGATGTATCTGAAAATACTGGTTCCGCTTGATGGTTCTGATCTGGCCGAATGCGTGTTGCCCCACGTCGATGCTTTAACCGGCGACCGTGAGGATGCCAGGATTACCTTTTTATACGTAGTACAGCGTCTCGATGTGCCGCTGACGGATGCCAGCTATAAAAAACGCATTGAGGCGGACGGTAAGAAAGCGGCCGAGGGATATCTCAAGAAGCTGACCGCGAATTCCAAATATAAGAACAAGGCATCAAGTAAGGTACTTATTGGAAAGGTAGCCGATACCATAATCGATTACGCAGCCAGGAACAAGACGGATCTGATCGTCATGGCTACACACGGGCGCTCCGGTATAATAAGCCACTGGTTCTATGGGAGCGTGGCTGAGAAAGTTGTACACGGGACAAAGATACCCATCTGGCTGGTAAAGGCCGCAAGCTGTGATAAAGTGTCTTACGCACATAACAGGAAGCTGAGCGTGCTGGTGCCTCTGGACGGCTCAAAAGTGGCCGAATCGGTTTTTCAACATCTTAAGGAACTGAGCAAGCAGCTACCTAAAAACAAGCTGGACATTGTATTAACCAGGGTTTGCGAGATCTTTGCCCCTCCCATCAGCTACCCACCACCTATATCCATGAGCTGGGAAGAGTACCTCAAATATGAAACCAGAAGGTGCAAGAAGATTTGCCAGGAATACTTAATCCATGTCCAGGACAGACTTAATAAATACGGTCTCAAGACACGCACGGAGGTACCTGAAGGCAATCCCGCTGAAGTGCTGATTGGCTATATTAATAAAAATCGTATCGACCTCGTTATCATGTCCACCCATGGCCGCACCGGCATCAGTAAATGGGCTTTCGGCAGCATAGCCGAAAAAGTACTCAAGGGTGCCCAGTGTCCCATACTTCTTATCAGGGCAAAATAGGCTTGAAAGGCACGGGTCCTTGGAATAGCTGTGGCATAACATATTTAAGTTCGGTAATAAAATAAGGAGGGTTGGCTATGGATATTTCACTGAAAGGCAAGGTCGCCCTGATAACAGGCGCCAGCCGCGGCATAGGAAAGGCTATTGCACTGGAAATGGCAAGGTCCGGGGCGGATGTAGTGCTTGCCAGCCGCAAGCTGGCTGACCTGGAAAAGGTCGCCGCCGAGATAAAGGCCATGGGACGGAAGGCGTTTCCGGTCGCGGCGCATATAGGCCGGACTGAGGATATCACTAACCTCGTTGCCAAAGCCAGGGAGGCGTTCGGCAAGATTGATATACTGGTCAACGATGCCGCCACCAATCCCAGCATGGATTCCGCCCTCGATGCCAGCGAACGTGCCTGGGATTCGGTCATGAACCTTAACCTCAAGGGGCTGTTCTTTCTCAGTCAGGCGGCCGCCAAAGTCATGAAAGAGCATGGCGGTGGAGTAATCATTAATGTTTCTTCAGTGGCAGGAGTGACGCCGGACATTCTGCCGATCTACTCCATCAGCAAGGCCGGCGTGAACATGGCAACCAAGGTCATGGCGCAACAATGGGCCCTCTACGGGATCAGGGCAAACACTCTTTCACCAGGCCAGACCAAGACGCAGTTCAGCCAGGCCCTCTGGGGCAATCCCGAGATCTACAAGGTCATCATGGACAGGACGCCATTGAAACGCATCGCGGAACCCGAGGATATGGCCCACGCCACCGCGTTCCTTGCCTCTGACAAAGCCAGCTTTATCACCGGCCAGAACCTCATTGTTGACGGCGGTATGACCATTTAAATTTTGAACCACTCCCAACATGCTATATCATTAAAATACAAATTTATTTAAACGGAAAAAAGGAGGAAATTAGTCATGATTACTTCAAGCGAATACAGGAAGAGACTCAGCAAGATGAGGCGCAATATTTACATGGACGGCAAGTTAGTGGACCGCGAACATCCGCGCCTGCAGGGCGCCATCAACATAATAGCCAAAACCTACGATATGATTCACGACCCCGAGTTCAAGCAGTACGAAGATATCCTCACGGCAAAATCTCACCTTACAGGCCAGAAGATCAACCGGTTCAACAACATACACCGCAGCATGACGGATTTGATGGCCAAGCAGAAGATGACCAGGCTCACCTGTCATCAGGTGGGAGGCTGTGTCGCCCGCTGCATGGGCATAGATTCCACCAATGCCTATTCGGTTGTCTGCCACGTCACAGACCAGAAATACGGAACAGAGTACTATAAACGCTTTGAGAAATGGCTTAAGAAGTTCCAGGAAAGCGATGCTGTTGCCTGCTGCGCCCAGACTGATGTAAAGGGTAACCGGCCCTGGAGACCGCACGAACAGAAAGACCCCGACCTATATGTGCGCATCGTGGAGAAGAAGAGCGACGGCATCGTTGTACGCGGCGCCAAAGTACATAACTCATATGCACCCGCAGTAGAATGGATCAACGTACTACCCACCAGGGCGCTAACCAAAGATGATAAGGACTGGGCTGTGGCCTTCACCATCCCGGCCGATGCTGAGGGGGTGAAGCAGATAGTCAGCGCCTTTACGTATGACATCCCCGAGGGCTCGGGTGTGCCAGGCCCATGGGGCGGCGCCGATTCAATGACAGTTTTCGATGATGTATTTATACCATGGGAACGTGTCTTCCTCTGCGGTGAAAATGATATGGGTGGCTTTATGGCGCTCACCTTCGCTCTTTACCACAGGCACAGCTACACCGGCTGTAAGCCAGCCATGACTGACGTGCTGACCGGCGCCACCGCGCTCATGGCCGAGGTCAACGGCATCGAGAAGGAGCCCCATGTCAGGGAGAAAATAGCCGAGTTGGTCTGCACCTCCGAGCTATGCTATGGCTCAGGGATTGCCGCAGCCATAAACGGGTATCAATCGCCTTCGGGCACCTGGGTGCCAGACATCATGTACTGCAACGTCAGCCGCAGGCATGCGGGAGTAAACATTTATCACGAGTACGACATACTTGCTGATATCGCTGGCGGTATGCCGGCTACCTTGCCAAGGCCCAGCGACTGGATTAATGAGGAAACCAAGCCGTTTATAGAGAAATACATGAAGCGCAACCCCGATGTAGATGTCCACGACACTCTGAAGGCTTTCGCCTGGGTGCAGGGTATGTCCTGCTCTGAAGGGGCCGGTGTTATGCAGTATGCCGGCGTGCACGGCGGCGGCTCACCCAGGATGGAGCTGATTGCCATCATGGGCGCTTATAACCTGGAGAACACCAAGAACATCGCCAAGCGCCTGGCTGGCATAAAGACCGACAAGCCCTACACTTTCGACAGGCTGGGAAATACGCCCAACCTTTAGAATCGATTGTTAAAGAAGGGTGGTTGTGTTATATTTGCTTACTTACGGTAACAGGAGGTATTTCTGTGTCAAACAAAGCCCTTTATGAATCAAGGCCGTGGTTGAAGTTTTATGGCAAGGGCGCCCCGGCCGATGTGGTTATCCCCGAAAAATCGGCGGTCCAGATGATGGACGAATCGACTGAGAAATTCAAAGACAAAACGGCTGTGATATTCTACGGCCAGAAGATAAGTTACCGGGAGCTAAGAGACCACATCGACAGGTTTGCCACTGCCCTGTGCGATCTGGGCGTGAAGAAAGGGGACAAGGTAGCCCTGCTGCTTCTGAACTCACCTCAATTCATTATCGCTTATTTCGGTGCGCTCAAGGCAGGAGCCATCGTTACTGCGATCAGCCCCGTGTATGTCAGCCCGGAAATCAAGCACCAGATCGTCGACAGCGGTGCCAAGACCATCGTCTGCCAGGATATCCTGTATGAGAATGTGGAGCGGGCTGGAGTTAACCTGGACAGAGTAATACTCACTGGCATTGCCGAGTACCTGCCCCCGTTGAAGAGGTTCCTTGGTAAAAGCCTGCTCCGTGCTGTATACCAGAAGATGTCAGCACCCCCCCCGGAGATTTTTAAACGAGAAGGATTCTATCAGTTACAGGACTTGATCAAGAAATACCCGCCAAAGCCACCCAAGATAGAATTCAACATCAGGGAAGATCTGGTATCCCTGCCTTACACCGGGGGGACCACGGGTTTACCCAAAGCTGCTATGATAACCCACTATGATCTGGTAGCGGCACAACATATAGCCCAAACATTCTGGGGAGATGTCGTCCAGCAGGGCAAAGAGGTGGTGATAGGTTACCTGCCCTTCTACCATATCTATGGTCAGTCCGTAGTCATGGCGGGGTCAATGTCACAGGGTTATACCCTGGTGATATTTACCACTCCTGACCTTGATGACATACTTAATGCTATTGAAAGCTATGGTGCGACCATATTCTATAGTGTTCCGGCGTTGTTTGAAGTTCTCAGGGATTATCAAAGAACCGACAGGGTGAACTGGAAACGCCTCAAAGTTCTTGTCTCAGGCGCTGATGCCCTTCTCGAGGACACGGCTAAGGGCTGGGAGAAGCGGACCGGCGTCAAGATACACGAAGGTTGGGGCATGACAGAGACCACTTCAGTAGGCATTGTAAGCCCTTACGGGAGGCCCAAGATCGGCTCATTTGGCGTACCCATGTCAAGCTGCGTGGCGGCTATATTGGATCCCGAGGGTGACAAGTTTCTACCCATTGGCGAAACAGGCGAACTGGCATTCAAGGGACCCCAGATAGCAAAGGGATACTGGAACAAACCGGAAGATACCAGGAAGATGTTTGTGGAAATAGACGGCGAAACATGGGTCAGGACCGGCGACCTGGCAAGGATGGATGAGGAGGGTTATTTCTATTTCTACGATAGAAAGAGGGATATGATTAAATATAAAGGGCTGGCTGTATTTGCCCGCGAGGTCGAGGAGGTTTTAACCAGCCATCCCCAGGTTAAAGAGGCCGGTGTCATCGGGGTCCCGGACCCGGACGTAGGGGAAAGGGTTAAAGCCATCGTGGTGCTGGAGACCGAGTCCAGGGGGAAAGTAACAGAACAGGATATCATCAAGTATACAGCGGAGCGGTTAGCCCACTATAAGGTTCCCAAAATCGTGGAGTTTAGAGGTGAGGTCCCCAAGACGGATGTCGGCAAGGTGTCTCGCCGGGAGTTGAGAGAGGAGGAACTGTAAAATGGCACCATTTTTCGAAGTGGAAAATTTGACCAAGCACTTCGGTGGCTTAATTGCAGTAAATAATGTCAGTTTTCAAATAGCCAGGGACGAGATAGTCGGACTCATTGGACCAAACGGTGCCGGCAAGACCACACTCATCCGCTGCCTGCTGGGTATATTGAAACCTGACTCCGGCACAGTAAAATTTAAGGGTGAGGATATTACCAAGCGGCGTTCCTGGGAGATTGTGCAGAGAGGGATGGTAGGTACTTTCCAGGTGGTCAAACCATTCCGCCATCTGCCCATTATAGCCAATGTCATGGTTGGTTGCCTTTGCCCGCGGATTACCAAGCGGGGTGAGTGGGTTAAAAGAACCGAAATAAAGGCGCGCGATGCGCTTGAGTTTGTGGGGATCGCTGACCTGGCCCTTGAGCCTGCTTCGATATTGTCTCACGGTGACCTTAAGCGCCTGGAGGTAGCCAGGGCAATTGCCACTGAGCCGGAATTGATGTTGCTGGATGAACCCTTTGGCGGGCTGAATCCCGCAGAAACAGAGCTTGTGGCCAGGTCAATAAAGAGATTGCACAAAGGCGGCCGTTTCGGCCGCCTGCACAGTGAAGGGCCGGCCATGCTCATCATAGAACACAAACTCTCCGAACTTATGAAAATAGTGGACCGGGTGATCGTGATTAACTTCGGTGAAGTTCTCGCCCAGGGCACGCCTGAAGAGATATCCAAAGACAAAAAGGTAATCGAAGCGTACACGGGGAAGGAGGTGCTCATTGCTTGACGTAAAAAACGTAACTGTCCGCTATGACACCGCCATGGTGCTGGACGAGGCGAGCTTAAAGGTTGAGAAAGGTGAGCTGGTCGGGCTTGTTGGCCCTAATGGTGCCGGGAAGACTACCCTGCTTCGAGCTATAGTCGGATTGATTAATTGGGAAAAGGAAGTCCTCAAAGGCACCAGGGATGAAGACATCACTTTTACAGGGACTGTGGAATTTGAAGGTCAGAGGATCGAAAAACTCTCGGCGTCTGAAATAGCTAAAAAGGGCTTGCTCCTTTGCCCGGAGCGGGGCAGGCCGTTCGTGGAAATGACGGTCAAGGACAACCTGCTGGCCGGTGCTTATCTTTGTAAGAACAAGAAGGAAGTCAGCAGCAGCCTGCAAAAGGTATATGATTTGTTCCCCCGGCTCAAAGAGAGACAGAACCAGATATCGGGGACATTATCCGGCGGTGAGCGACAGATGCTGGCTATAGGCAGGTCTTTGATGCGCCGGCCCAAATTCATGCTGGTTGATGAACCCTCAAGCGGGCTTGCTCCCAAGCTGAAAGAGGACTTATTTACACGCGTGGAAGAGATATATCGTGATCTGGGAGTTACCATCCTCCTTGCCGAGCAAGATGTCAGTTTTACCTTTGCCCTTTCGGTGAGAAACTACGTCATGTCCAGGGGTCATATCATCGCTCAGGGTACGGCTAAGGAGCTGCTTAAAGACGAGACGGTGAGAAAGACCTACCTCGGTTTGTGAACTGGTTCTTAATCAGTATGGCCTCTTAATATAGAGAGGCTCCGCAAGCTCGACAGGTACGGCGCCAGGACGCGTTAGACAGTTTGCAGCGGGGGCATTCGCGTTCCATCTTGTCCCGAATCCATACAGCAATACCTTCCGGCATGAAAAGAAGGATTGCGATGACCATCGCGGAGAAAATCAGGAACCGTAGATCTGAAAACATAATCTCAGAGCCGGGCCACACGGGTATATTAAACTGGCGCAGCAGCTCCATGAGGGGATACAGGAGATAAACACCCACCACCGCTCCGTAAATACTGACAATGCCTCCGAAAACCGTCCATATTATTGCCTGGAACGACAACATCAAATCCAGGCTCGAGGGGCCGGCTATCCTCAAAAAATGAGCATATAATGCTCCGGCAAGGCCGGCGAAGAAACCGCCTATGATAAAAGCCAGCAACTTGTACCGTATGGTGTTGATGCCGGTGGCACGTGCGGCAATCTCATCCTCACGAATGGCGTGAAGTATAATGCCGGTCCGTACCAGGCCGCTCTTGGCGTCGGTAAGCTTCCACATAATCAGTACTGATCCGATCATGATCAGCAATGCAATGTAATAGTCAGCCATCCGTGAGTCGGATAGGGGCGGCAGGCCGGAGATACCGTGCTCACCGCCGGTCACATCGGGAAACGCCTTGATCACCCCCAGCAATATGAGCGGCATGGCCAAAGTAACAAGCGACAGGTAGGGACCCCTTAGCCTGAGAGCGGGCAGGCACATAAGTACACCGGCCAGCGTAGCCGCCACGGCCCCTATGGGTATGGTCGCCCATGGTTGCAGGCCCAGGTACTTACTCAATAGTGCCGCGGTATATGCAGCAACGCCAAAGAAGAAGGCGTGGCCGAAATTTACCTGGCCTGTATATCCTGAAATGAAGTCCCAGCTCACGGCAAAGATAACGAAAATGTTGACCAGGATAAAAATAAACAGGATATAAGACTCCTGCGTGATAAGCGGGATGAAAAATAAAGCTATTAGAAAAATAAAGGCTATGAGCCTGCCGGGGATCGCCAGCACGTCACCCTGGAAATCCTTAAACAGCCTCCTCAGCACTTACAGTCTCTCCTCTTCGAAGACTATTCCGTACAGACCTTCAGGCCTGAAGACAAGTATTATCACCATCACCAGCAGTGCAATGGCGCCGCGCAGGAACGCGCCGCCGGGAAGGTAGAATACAACGGCTACCTCGACCAATCCTATAATGAAAGCTCCGATAAGGCTCCCTTTAATGCTGCCCAAGCCGCCCAGTACGACGATCGCCATGATCATCACCAGCGGGGACATCCACATGTAGGGAAAGACCACCCAGAGCGGGGCTACCACAATACCGGCGATGGCTGCCAGCGCTGCAGCTATGCCCATAGCTACCAGCAGTATGCCGGAGACGTTTATTCCCATGAGGTTGGCGACTTCAGTGTCCTGTGCCGTAGCCCGGATGGCAATGCCCAATTTTGTCTTTGATAGCAGCAGCCATATGCCGAGCAGGACTACCGCTACCACCGCTATTGTCAATAGGTGCTGATATGAGACCTTGACACCGATAATTTCCACGTAGCCCGGGATAAGCGTGGGCGCCTCCCGGAAATGTGCGCCGAAGGCCAGGATCATGGATTCCTGGAAAATGGAGGCCAGGGCAAGGGTAATAAGCATAACGGTCACTTCATGTTCCCGTATCCTGTCGATAAACAGCTTGTAGCTCACCAGCCCGATAATTACGGTAGCAACCAGTGATATAAGGATAGCAGTGAATACATCCAATCCCAGCCTGTATGTGGTATAAAACATGCCGTAGGCTGCCAGCATCAGGAATGAGGTGTGGGCCAGGTTTACCATACGGGCCACGCCGAAGATGAGGGAGAAGCCGACAGCCAGCAGAGCATAGACTCCCCCGGTTACCAGTGCCTGAATTACGAATGCCTGAAACATCGCTTAATTAAGCCAATCTGTAAACAGCAAAATTTATTTATTATACATTATTTCTAGTGTTTTGCCATTGGTTCCATCTGCGCGCTGACCATCCTGCTCAGCGGCACACTTATCAGGTCCCATTCGGATTCTATCTGCTTTTTCCCACTCTTGAGTGGTTGCCTCCGCTGGCGGCCGGTTAGCTGCTTGTGCAACTTCCCAGGTCCGCCAGCGGAGGCGCTAAATTCCTTGTTGCTAAATGTTAAGGTGGTGGTTGTTTGCTATTTAGCCTTGAACTTCTGGATTACCGCGGGGGATATCATATAGGGGACAATCCCCGGGTAGTCTATTTTTTCCCAACCGCCCGACCCAATCCCTTTTGCCGGCCAGACGCCCTTCAACTCCCCGTTCTGCCACTGGGTGCCAATGCCGGTGACTAAATCAGGGGCATACATCAGGTCGTGTGGTGCTGCTGGAAGTTTAGTATCCGGACCCACCGGATAGTATTTCATCCTACCAGCGGTACCCTTATAGTCAAGGTTCTCAAGTACGGGGACCAGAACTTCGGGATTAAGGCTCTGTGCCTTTTCGATCATCTGTTTCATGATGAGAATAGCATCGTAGGTGGCCGCGGTATAGGCTGGATATTGGCCCGTCCGCTTCTCAAATTCAGTAAAGAAGGGTACTGTCTTATCAGTTATTTGTACCCCTTTGGCATAGGTATTCAGCGTCATTACATAATTGCCTTTGCCGCCGGTGGCTTCCCAGAACCCTTTCTTCTGGGCTTCGACAACGATGCCCACGATGGCCGCCGGTATCTGCAGCTCACCCGCCTGCTTGCCGAAGGTCACCCCCACAGGGCCGGAGAAGGTCGGGAAGATTATATGGGGATTTGTAGCTGCTATGGCCGTCAGCTCGGCGTTGACGTCGGTAGCCGTATCCGATGGCCTCCATACCCCGGTTACCTCCATCCCCAACTTAGGAATCGTATCCTGGGCACTTTTTACCATTGCGTCCGCCCACGTCAGCTTCTCGGCGACTATGGCAACCCTCAGCTTATCGGTTATGCCAAGTTCCTGCTTCAATATGGCCGCGACCATTCCCAGCATCTTGTAGTCACTGGTGACCAGGAAGTACTCATTGTACGGTGTGATCTTGAAGAAGTACTTATAGCGGTTGTAGTCCGTACCGACTTTCGCCTGCAGTGCATAAGTGGCGGCGCCGCAGTTAAAGAAGAGCTTCTTGTAGTTCATGGCCACATCCTGCATGGGGAAAACGCCCTCGGTCCTGAAGCCGCCGACAATGAAGTCGGGCTTATCAACCGTTATCAGCCGCTCCATCGCTGAAGCAGCTTCGGTGGGGTTTAATATCTCGTTTGAGTCTGCCTTGATAAGCTCGATCTGGTACTTCTTTCCATTTAGATTTACGCCGCCCGCGGCATTTATTTCATCGCGCGCCATTGTGGCTCCCATCCAGTGGTGTTCGCCCTCCATGAACTTCATCGGCCCGATGACGCCGACTTTTATGACATCTACTTTAGGTGCAGCGCAAGCAGGTAAAATAAGCGCTACCAGCAAAAGACTAACAAAAGAAATGAAGAAAAACCTTTTCATCCACTAGACCTCCTGATTCTCAATTTTCCAGGAAATTTTTGTCGGTGAGCAGTCATTAACCTCTGCCCGCCCCCGGCACTCAATTATTTCACTATACTGAAAGCTACCACCTCCTTCGTCTTTTGTCTTTGATTCTGCCTAACCTTTGCCAGTCACAGGTCCCCCCGCTCCTGAATAATAAAGATGAATGCAGATTGGTATGATTTTGGACGAACCCGAGACCGTAACACTCGACCC
>Ga0163210_1000754_pt1 | contig 13758 bp, 11 predicted proteins | sample Kivu_220m_FD_113536 | JGI IMG/M metagenome (GOLD analysis project Ga0163210, IMG submission 113536) | Freshwater microbial communities from Lake Kivu, Western Province, Rwanda to study Microbial Dark Matter (Phase II) - Kivu_220m | ecosystem: Environmental > Aquatic > Freshwater > Lake ...
CCGCACGTCATAGCGCTCCAGCACGTCAACCAGCCCGGCCTGATGATCGTCGGCAGTATTGGTGAGCACCAGCAAATCGAGCGAGCGTTCCCAGAACGGCATCCGTTCGCCGAGCGTCGATACGACCGCACTCGGATTCGCGCCTCCATCGATCAGGATGCGCGCGCCGCTCGGCGTGCGGATGAACGTCGCCGCGCCGCCCGCGTCGATAAACTCGACGTGCGTCTTGCCGTCGGGTGCGGTGAGCGCGATGCTCCACAGCCACATCCCCGCGACCAACGCGACGCCGAGTGCGATGGCCGGGCGCAGCGAAATGCGGGAGACAAGCGCGCGCCAGTCCAACCGCGTGGCGCCGAACAGAATGATATAGTACGCCGCGAGCAGCGGCGCGCCGAACCGTCCGACTGGGATCGACGCCAGCGGCAGACTCGCCGTCCACTGCACCACCGCGATGGTGAACTCCAGGAACGCCCATGCGATCCAGGCAATCAACTGTCCGATCGGCAGAACGACCATCGCGGTCAGCGTCGCGAGGCCGCCCCAGAGCATTACCGCCGGCTGCGCCGGCAAGACGACGAGATTGGTCAGCAGTCCAACCAACGACAGACGGTGAAATGCAAAGACGATCAGCGGCGTGGTCGTGATCTGCGCGGCGAGCGTGACGATGAACGAATCGTTGAGGAGGCCGACGATGTGCCGTGCGCGCTCGCCGGAGACCACGCGCGCGAACGCGGCTTCGAACCCCTTCGACAGCGGCGTCACGTAAAGAATCAGCCCGAGGGTCGCGAGAAAGCTGAGCTGAAAACCGAGGTCGAACAGGGTGAACGGATTCCAGACTGTCATCAGCAGCGCGGAGACTGCGAGTGCGTTGAGCGCATCGTTCTGGCGATGGTAATGCAACGCCAACACGCTGAGCGAGCCCATAATCGCCGCGCGCACCACGGACGGACTCGCGCCGACCATCAGCGAGTATGCCGCCAGCCCGGCGATGACGATGAAGGTCGCGCGGTGCTGCCCGACCACGCGCTGCGCCAGCTTGGAGAGAATGCCGGCGACGATCGCGATGTTAAACCCGGAGATGGCGATAATATGTGCGGTGTTCGTCGCACCGAACGCGTCGGTCACGTCGCGTGGAATACCCGAATCCACGCCAAGTAGAATGCCGGCGAGAAGCGACGCGGCGGGATCGGGCAGGATCGCGTAGACCGTCGCAACGGCACGGTCGCGGAACGCGTAGAGCGTGGCGAAGAACGGATTGCCCTGATCGCGCGCGAGCACGGTCACGCTGCTGAAGCGAATGAGCGAGTGAACATCTTGCCGCGCCAAATAGTCCTTGTACGAGAAATCCTCATCGGCTGGAGGCGTCGTCGGCTCGCCGTAGACCTGCAGTTGATCGCCGTAGCGCACGTCCGTCTCGCGCGGCGCCTGGAGCAGCGCGACGCCGGAAATATCGCGCCAATCTTTGTCGAGTCTGACGCGCGTCACCGCCACGCGCACGTTCGTCGTGCGGTCACGCACTTCCGGTGGATCGATCACCTGACCCACCATCAGCACCGCGCCGCGGTCGTTGAATGACGCGAGCGAACGATCGTCAAAGCGCGGCAGGGCGACGGTGTAGCGCAGCGCGCCGAGAAGGAGGAAGAGAAGGAATACATGGACGCGGCGAAGGAGAGGATCGTGTCGCCAAATCAAGAGCAGACCGACTGGCAGCAGGAGCCATACGGCCCACAGTTCCAGTGGAAACGGAAGGAGCGCCGCAAGGGCAATGCCGGCAGACCACGCCGCGGCGAGGTAGACCAACAGCATCGTTGTTTCTCAAAGCGATGAGACCTCCGGGTTTGCGAGACCCGGAGGTCTGAGAGATTTTTACGGCGTCGGCGTCCTGGTTGGCGTACTCGTCGGTGTGTTCGTCGGCGTTTGTGTCGGCGTGTTGCTCGGCGTCGGCGTGTTCGTCGGCGTATTCGTCGGCGTCGGTGTGTTGCTCGGCGTCGGCGTATTGGTCGGCGTATTGGTCAGCGTCGGAGTGTTGGTCGGCGTGACTGTCGGCGTGTAGGTCTGCGACGGCGTCGGCGTGGCGGTAGGGCCGACGAGCGTTATGGTCAGTTCGTCGTTATTATAGTTCGCTTCCTGGACCTCTTTGGTCGAATTCACGCGCACGGTGTAAGCGTGCGTGCCGAGAACAGGATTAGGGTAAAACAGCGTCGCCGACTGTCCCGCGGGGAGAGCCGAAATCTTGCGATTGGAATCGATCGGCAAGCCGTCCTGGAGGACCTCGATGAGGAACATCTGCGCCACGTCACCGGTCCCAATGTTCTTGATCGTGTAGACCACCTGGTTGCTCGCGTTCAACGAGATGTCGCTCACGATCAGATCGGGCAGCGCCTGCACGGTGATCGTCACAATCTTGTCTGTCGTACCCCCGGCGGCGTTGTTCGCGATGAGATGGTAGACCGTGGTGGCGTTGACGGTGACCAGGCGGGTTCCGATGGGATCCACCCTTTCCTGATTGAGGTAGACCAGGTCAGCCCCCGTCACACTCCACGATAGTAAGACCGGCGTGCCCGGGTCGACGAGGGTCTGATTGGCAGAGAAATTGACGACCGGCGCCTGGACCGGCGTGCTGGAAGGTGTCGCTGTCGGCGGACGCGTCGGCGCGCCGGTCGGCGTCACGCTCGGCGTCAACGTCGGAGTCGACGTCAACGTAGCGGTTGGCTCAGCTGTGCCTATGTTGAACTGCCACGCGCGCGAGGCTTTGTTGCCGGAGGTATCTCGCAGTTCGAGCAGGACCACGTGCTGCCCCGGATCCAGATCGACGCTGTAGCTCAGCGATGTATCGGAAACCGATGCCTGCGCGGTCGCTTCGCGTCCGTCGAGGACGAGACGGACCGATTTGGGATCGACCGCGCGATCGTCGCCATACGTGGCTTTGATGACGACTGATGAGCCCGTGGGCAGGGTCCCGCCATCCTGCGGCTCGACGCGCGAAATCGTGGGCGCGGTGGTGTCGCGCGAGAGAAGCCATCCAACCGCCAGCGCGCTGGCGGTGATGACCAGCGCGATGAGGAGCGCCATCACGATGACGCGGACCGCGCAGCCCGCGGAAGCCGGCTCTGGCTCGGCCGCCGGCACTTCGGCCAGTTCTGGCTCTTCCGGCGGAGGTGTGACGGGAGGAGGCTCAATCTCCGCCGCCACCGGGCGCGCGGGCGATAAGACCTGCGAACGCACCATCGCGGCAAGTGAATCCGGCAGGACCAGGGCGGGCAGAAAGCCAAAGAGCGAGCCGGCCGTACCAATTCGGCGGTGCATGCCCCAGATGCGTTCGGGATCGATCTGCGCGGAGAGGGGACGACCCTGTTGCCGCGCTTGAACGTCGAATTGATTGTTGAATGAGCGGCGCGCTTCTTCCACCAGACGCGGCAGATCGGTGCGCGCGACGTTGAGCGCGCGCGCCTTTTCGGTGGGTGAGAGTCCGTGCAGTTCTTCGACGACCAGGACGGCGCGATGGAACGCGGGCATCGAGCGGGCGGCACGCCAGATGTCGCCAGCCAGGCCCGAGACGCTCGGCTCATCCGAGGGCGGCAGCGCATCCAGCCAGTTCTTCTGGCGCAGGAAGCCGAGCGATGCCTCGCGCGCGAGGTTGTAGAGCCAGCCGCGGACCGGATCGTGTTCGGTTATCCCGGCGACAATCGAGGGGACACGCGTGAAGGTCTCGATCAGGAGCCGCGCGGATTGATCACGGTCGCCGGTGATGCGGTAGATGAATTCGTACACCGCGGGACTGTGGCGATCGAAGAGTGCGCCCAGTGCGTCTCGCCGTCCCGCTTGAATCTCGATGATGAGTTCGTGATCCGATGGGCTTGCCACGGCAAACCTCCAACTTTGTTATCCCGCTTCGGGCTGCGCCTGCGTCATTTGTCCCAACGACAGACCGGCGCGCCAGAGGTAATAGAATCCCAACAGGGTCACGGGCAGGTAGAGCGCCGCGTGTAGAACAAGCGTATAACTTGCCGCGAGGTTCTGATCGATTCCAAAGAGCGTCAGCGTGTAGACCACCGGCGCATCGAACACGCCGACGTAGCCCGGCGTGCTCGGCGCAATCGTCACCAGGTTGGCGAGCGCCGCCGCGAGCAGAAACACCACGAATGGCAGCGAGATACCGAACCCCAGCGCGATCAGCACGTACATTCCCGTCTCGCACAGCCAGGCGAAGACCGACAGCGCATACACCGCGAACGAATCGATCGGGCTGCGGAGCGCCCCCAACCCCTCCAAGAGCGAGCGCATCAGTCCCGCCGCGCGCGTTCGCATCGATTCGGACGGGATGCGGCGCAGGAAGAAATCCGCAATGCGTTCGACGCGTTGCGGCATGCCGGCCAGGACCGCCAGCGCCAGAATCGTAACGATGAACAGCGCGCCGGCGACTCGCAGCCGCGTGGTGAGCGCCTCGTCGCCAATGGGCAGCCAGAACGACGCCGCGACGATGAAGGTCAGCATCGTCAGCCCATCGAACACGCGTTCGACGACAATCGTGACGAGCGCCGCTGCTTTGCTCACGCTCTCCTGCGCGCCGAGAATGTACGCGCGCACCAGTTCGCCAGCGCGAAAAGGCAAAATATCGTTCGCCATATAGCCGATGACGACGGTGCGGAACAGCGCGCCGCTGGGGATCGGCTTGAGCGAGCGCAGCAAAAAGTGCCAGCGGATTGCCCGCACTCCTACGCCGATAAAATAGAGCGCGAGCGCAGGGATCAGATAACCGTACTGGGCCTTGCCCAGGGATTCGAGAATCTTCGCCGGATCGGTTTGATAGAAAACGTAGACCAGCAAACCCAGACTAACAATCAGCCCCAGCCAGAAACGCTTCCGCCTCAACATAATGCTCCAATATGCATCATAGCACAGATTCTTAAAAAATAAAAGAGGCGGGATGCCTGCCGGGGCTAGACATCCCGCTTCTTTACGTTGAAGGATCAGACGCGTATTCAGTTAGTGGCTTGCGCCGCAACCGCCATCGCCGGTTCCTGGGATGGCGGGAGCATGCTACCCAGCACGCGTTCCATCGCCATGGTGTGCTGGCACAGCCCGTGCGTGGAGAAATAGTGGCAGCCGCACGACCAGCGCCCTTCGTCGAAGGAGACCGTCCAGGTGTTGTTGTCTCCTTGGAGCGTGACGCGGAACTGCGTGAAGGCAACGCGGTGATTCGCTTCGGCAGCGTACCGCTTTGCCTTCTCGATCTTGCCGATCATGCTGGAATCCATCCAAATCCTCCTGACTTGAAGTTAGGGGCTGACGCCCCGGGGCCGACTCGTCAGTGACGCTTGGCGTTGAGATGTTGCGATAGAAAAAAACAAAAGCACCAAACGCAACGCGCGTCTAGTGCTTGACGATTCCTGATCTATAAAACGCCCGGTCGGCTCGGGCGACCACACCATTCATAGAGCAACATCTCCTTACGCAAACTTACAACTCTAGTATATGCCGAATCGCGGGAAAAGTCAATTGCCGGTGGCGTGAAATTTTCGCAAAATCCCCGCGCGGTTATGAAAACCACAAGTAATTTCAGATTTTCGATTTATGATTTATGATTGAAAAGCATTCAACCACTAGCGAACAAAAAAATCGCAGAGACCAATCCAATCATCAATCTGAAATCCTAAATCTTAAATGCGTTTACCATTTCTCTCCACCGCGGCGCCTCTTCCGGCGTGAACGGCGCGTAGAATGTGATGCGGTCGAGCAAGCCGGCATAGCGCGCCTTGATTTGCGCGGGGACATGCTCCCGCGGCGCGACGATCGCGACTTCATTCAAGATATCGTCGGTGATGAGCGCGGGCATCTCGTCCCAATTGCCGCGCGCCGCCAGCGCGCCCAGCTTCTGATTGACCTCACCCCAGCCGTGCACGTCGAGCACCGTCTTGTACGTCGGCGTGGACGCGTAGAACGAGATCTGCTGGCGCACGCCTTCGCGCTCGTCGTCGTCCGTCGCGACGAAGATCGCACTGGAGAGTTGCAGGTCCGCGCGCGTGCGGTTCGCAGATTTCGCGCCCTGCTCGATACTCGGCAGCACGATCTCGCGGATGTACTTGGGGGTATGGAACGGGTGAACGTGAAAGCCCTGGCACAGTTCGCCGGCGACGCGGCAGAGGTGCTCGTTCACGCCGGCAATGTAAATCGGAATATCGGGAAACTCAATCCCGCCAGGGTTGAAGAACGGCGACATCAGCGTCAGCTTGAAGAACTCGCCGCGAAAGTTCAGCTTCGTCCCGTTCTGCCACGTGTCCCACAACGCGCGCATCGCCAGAATCATCTCGCGCAATTTCGGCGCCGGCGACTCCCACGTCATCCCAAAGCGCCGCTCGATGTGCGCCTTGACCTGCGTGCCGAGTCCGAGGATGAAGCGCCCGCGCGAGGCGTTCGCCAGGTCCCACGCGATGTGTGCGAGCACAGTGGGGCTGCGCGGGAACGCGACGGCGATCGCGGTGCCCAGCTCGATCCGCGAGGTGTGCTCAGCGGCAATCGCGAGCGGCAGGAACGGCTCGTGCTGCGTCTCGCTCGTCCACAGGCAATCGAAACCAATCTCTTCCGCCGCGCGCGCGGTTTGGGGCATGTCGAGCAAGTTCGGAACGAGAACGCCGACGTCGATTTTCATGTCAACCCCCTGTAGAGACGGCCCGCCGGGTCGTTTTTAAGGTTGATTTGTTTTGAACATGACCTGCGCGTCTGTCTCAAAAACCTTGAGCGCGCTTGTACCGCCACGCGGAGCGATCACGCGCGCGTTCGCAAAGTACTCAAAGTCGAAACGCGTCATGTCGCCGGCTTTGAGGCCGGGAATCGGGATGAGGCGCGCGGTCAGCGGCTTGTCCAATCTCACCGCCAGCGTCGCGAGGTCGAGCAGGATCGCGGCGATAGAATCCGCGGGCGTATCGCCCGGCAGCGGGACCGTGTCCAGCCCGGTACCGCACACCGTCGAGTAGAGCAAAAGCGAGTCGAGCGAATAGTGCGCCGAGCGCGCCGCGAGCGTCGCATCCTCCAGAACCGGCAGCATCAGCCCGGAAAAACCGGTGCGTGGAAAGCTCGCACGCCGCAGACAATCGGTGACGAATGCGGCGGCAAAGAGCGTGCCGTGCTCGCCGAATTTCGCACCCGTCAGTTTCTCCAGCACGGCGCCGACGCTGCGCGCCTCGTCTGGAAACGGCGCGAGCGAGAAATCGATCCCGACGAAACGAAACGAAAAGCGTGTTGCGAGATCGTCCGCGACGCGCGTCACCGCCTGCCCCGCGCGTTCCACCGATTCGATCAGGTGTGCGCGCGCCTCGTCGAGGGTGCGGGCGCGGCTGAACGCATCCAGCGCGAGCGACGCGCCTTCGGTTGCCACGGCGAACGCCGGCGCGCCGCCAGGATGAAACGCGGCAGGGAAAAAAGGTGAGTACGGCGGGCAGTTCGCGAGCGCGGCGAAACGCAAGTTGCCAAAGCCCTCCGGCGTGGTGTCGGCAATCGCTCGGATGATGCGCGCGGCAGCCGAGATGGCGCGGAGATTGATACCGCCGTCGCGTGACGCGACGTGCGCCGACGCGAAAACACTTTCGGTCGCAGCAACAGCTCGGGGGATGGCGTCGGCCAGAGGATGATCGCCCGGGAACGCGCCGAGCGAGGCATATTCGATCCCGTTTGCCCCGCTCACGGCTTCGAGGTCACGCGCGAACCGCGTCAGATCACGCGGGGCGATCTCGGTGACCGGCTGGATCGCGACGCGCGCGGTTTGAATCGGCAAGCCCGCCCGGTCAAACTCTGCGCGCGCCGCACGCACCAGGTCACGCAGCGCGGTGAAGCCGGAATCGGCTATCGGATCGGTGAGCGAGAGAAAACCGGTGATCGAGCGGATATTCAAAGCAGCCTCGATCGTCTCGCTACGAGCCAAACAGAAAATTGAGGACTTGCTGCCACCAGGGGACTTGTGTGGGTGGGGGCAGCGGCGCGTTCACCGCCGGCGTGGGCGCCGGCGTGATTTGGGCAATGACGACTGTTTCACCATCCTTTGCCCAGCGCCACCGGCGAACCACGGATTCGACGTACGCGTCGCTCTGCACCTGCTTTTTCTTGTCGAAGAGCGCGGTCTGCGTCGCCTTGGCGTGGGCGACCTCTTGTTCGAGCGCCTGCTCGGACTGGGTCAGGCGAACGCTCGTTACAACGCGCTGGCTAAAATCCCAAACAAAGTACAACGTAAAGGCAAACACTACAATGGCTAGGAGTTGAAGCAATCCACGAGGCACGAGAAATTCCTTTCCGATTTGCCGGGTTGCAAATCTATCATACCGCAAATCTTACGCCTCGTCAACCAAATTCTATGCCCCATCCGTTTGACCTGCGTCCGCTCTCAGGGTAGAATGGGGAAAGGAACGCCGAAAAGAGGACTTTTCTCTGTGTTCTCCGCGATCTCTGCGGTGAAAATCCTGCACCATGCGATTCGATATTTTTACACTCTTTCCGGAAATCTTCGCCGGCGTGTTTGACGAAAGCATCGTCAAGCGCGCCCGCGAAGCGCGCCTCGTCGAGATCGCGCTGCACGACATCCGCGATTACACGACCGACAAGCACCACGTCACCGACGATTACCCGTACGCCGGCGGCGGTGGGATGGTGATGAAGCCCGCGCCGATCTTCGCGGCGGTCGAAGCGGTGTTGGGCAGTCCACCGCAGATTCCCGTGGTCTTGCTTTCACCCCAGGGACGCGTGTTCGATCAATCGATCGCGCGCGAACTCGCGCAGCACGCGCACATTGCACTGATCTGCGGGCACTACGAGGGCGTGGACGAACGCGTGCGCGAGCATCTCGCCACCGACGAAATCTCGATCGGCGATTACGTCCTGACCGGCGGCGAGATCCCGGCGATGGTGATCGTCGATGCGGTCGCGCGGTTGGTCCCCGGCGCGCTCGGCGACCCCAGCGCGCCGGCGCACGATTCGCACGCGTCCGGCTTGCTGGAAGGTCCGCACTATACGCGCCCCGCCGAGTTTCGCGGCTGGACGGTGCCAGAGATCCTGCTCTCAGGCAACCACGCGCAGATTGCCGAGTGGCGACGGCGCGAATCACTCCGGCGGACGTTCGACCGGCGGCCCGAGTTGCTCCGCCAAGTGGAGCTGTCTGAGGAAGACCAGGAATTCCTGAAATCGCTGGGATGGCAGGAAAATCAAAAGTAACAAGGCAAAAGGGAAAAGTCGAATGTTCCCACTTTTTGCTTTTGCCTTTGAACTTTTAATTTGATTTGCGTCTTGAACGTTTCCATGCTATAATCGCCCCCGTTCGCAAATCTGCAATCATAAATCAAGAAGGGTGGTTTGAAGTGGATCTCGTAGCTGCAATCAATAAGGGTAAAGTAAACCCGAATATGCCGGAACTCAAGCCGGGCGACCGGGTCAAAGTGCACACGCGCATCGTCGAAGGCGACCGCGAGCGTATCCAGGTCTTTCAAGGCACGGTGATGCGCCTCCGCAAAGGCAAAGGCGTGAACGCGAACTTTACGGTGCGCCGGGTCGCGTCGCACGGCATCGGCGTCGAGCGCACGTTCCTGCTCCAGTCGCCGCGCGTCGAAAAAATCGAAGTGGCGGGGCACTCGCACGTTCGGCGCGCACAGTTGTACTATCTGCGCGGGCGGCGCGGCAAAGCCGCGCGCATGCGCGAGAAACGCAGCGTAGAAGCTGAGGGCGCGCCCGAAGCCGCCGAAGCGCCAGCGGAAGAATAGACCAGCCAGCGACAAAGAAACCGCAAGTCACTAAAGTGAGATTGCGGTTTTTTGTTCCGTTTCTGAATTCATGTCTTCTCTGATTCCCACTCTCGCCTTTGAGCACACCTACTGGTCGCGCCACCTCGCGCGCGTCGCCGGCGTTGACGAAGCCGGGCGCGGCGCGTGGGCCGGCCCCGTCGTCGCCGGCGCGGTGATCCTGCCGCGCGTACGGCACATCAAAGAGTGGTGGAGGCAAGACGCGCTCCGCGATCTGGCTCACGCGCGCGATTCCAAACTCCTCTCGCCCGCACAGCGCGAGCGGCTGGTCGAGCCGATCCGCGCGGCGGCGCTTGCGCACGCTACCGGACTGGCAACCCGCGAGGAAATCGATGCGCTCGGCATTGTCCCCGCCACGCGGCTCGCCATGCAGCGCGCGATTCAAGCGCTCGACGCCGCGCCGGACGCACTGCTGATCGACGCACTCAGACTTCCCGCGCTCGCGCTGCCGCAAAAAGCGATCATCCACGGCGATCAGATCGCCCTCTCGATCGCGTGCGCGTCGATTCTCGCCAAGGTGACGCGTGACCGGCTGATGGTAGAGCTGGACGCGCGGGTACCAGGTTATTCCTTCGCGCAGCACAAGGGCTATGGCACCGCGGCGCACCGCGCGGCGCTGGAAACGCTCGGCGTATCCTTCGAGCACCGCGTGAGCTTTGCGCCGATAAGAAACCTTGCGAAGGGTTTGGAACCTTCGCAAGGTTGAGCTAAAACAGCGGCTTCAAGTGCTGCTCGATTTCTCCCTCGGTAATTGGACCCTCGACCCGGTACGTAATCACCCCGTTCTTGTCGATCAGGAAAACCCATGGCTCGGTCGTCAACCCGAACGCCTTCATGGCGACGTCGAGTTGGAAACCATTCGCCGCCGGATTGGGCAAGCCGGAGTACACTTCGACGTGAATAAAGTTCGCGGCGCCGCCGTACTTTTGCTGCACCGCGCTGACCACGTCGTAGGCCGGCCCGCACATCCGCGTCTGGCAAAACGCCGGCGTCGCAAACACCAGCACCGTCGGCTTGCCGCTGGCCATCGCCTGTGCCAGACTCATTCGGTAAAACGCCGGGTTCGGCGACGTGGCTGACGAGAGTTTCTTCAAATCGTTATCGACATCCGCCGCCGTGCGCGTCTTGAGCGCGGGCGCCTTCGCGCCGACCTTGAGCGTTGGAGTATCTGCCAGCACGCGAAAGCCGATGCGCTTGGAAAGCACCTTACCGTCCGGGAGACGCGCCTGTACTTCCACGCCCCAGTCGCCGGCGCGATTGAAATCGCGTTCTTGCGCGTAGTAGGTCGTCAAACCATCCGGCGTTTGACAGCGAATCGCGTCCGCCTCCGACTCGAGCGCGGGCGCGGAAGGATCGCGCAAATCGAAATAGCGAAAGTGAACAGACGCGTCGTGGATCATCCCGGCGGTCGGATCGATCAAGCCGACCGCGAAGCGATTCGGCCCGACGACGATTTCCGATGCCACCGGCACGATCTGGAGCGAGCTTGGCGCGTCGTTCGTTGGCGTTGGCGCGCTTGCGCTCTGACCGCTGCAAGCCGCCAGCAGAAACGAAATTGATACAAGCAATACAAATCTTCTAATCACCTTACCTCCACAGACAAGTCAGCCTAGATCTCGCACCTGTTTACTCGAATACGTCAATCGACCTAGCGGAGCAGTCTGTCTCATACGCATTCTTATCGCTTAGCCAAGATTTCGCACCTGCACGCTGGGTAAGCCAACTGACCTAGCAAAACGACTCTGCCCACATTCATTCCTTTCACTGGGACAAGGGTGCGAAAGCGTGGCTTGGGCACGGGTGCGAAAGTTAGGCTCAGAGCAGTACCTTATTATACGCAATTCCTCCGCACCCGGACGGCTTGTAAAAACACAGGTCTGGATCAGCCGACCCAGACCTGCCAATTCAAGCGTTTTCTATCGACGGGCAATCATCAAATCGCGTTCGGATCGCGCAGGAACCTGAGCGCGGTCAGAATCAGAATCTTAAAGTCAAACCAAAGCGACCAGTGCTCGATGTAGTACAGATCGTACTTGGTGCGTTCCCAGATCGAGGTGTCGCCGCGCAAACCGTTTACCTGCGCCCAGCCGGTGATGCCGGCTTTTTCGCGGTGGCGCTCCATGTAGCGCGGCACCATCTGCCGGAACTGCTCGACGAACACGGGGCGCTCCGGGCGCGGACCGACCAAACTCATGTCGCCGAGAAAGACGTTGACGAAATTCGGCAGCTCGTCGAACGAATACTTGCGCAGCCAGCGTCCCATGCGCGTGCGCCGCGGATCGTCTTTCACGGCCCACACCGGCCCGGTTTCCGCTTCGGCGTCCTGCCTCATCGAGCGGAACTTGAAACAGGGGAACGGGCGCGCGTCCAGGCCCATCCGCTCTTGCGAATAGAGCGCCGGGCCGCGCGAGTCCAGCTTGACGAGGATCGCAATCAGCAGGAGGAACGGCGAGATGAAAACGAGAATGATCCCGCTGATGATCATGTCGACGATGCGCTTGAGCGTGAGCCGCCAGCCGCGCAGCGCGACGTCGCGCATCGTGAGGAGCGGCAAACCGTTCAGGTCGCCGACGTTCACCTCGGACGCCATGATCTGGAAAACATCCGGGAAAACTTTGATGCTGACGCGCCCGTCTTCGCACCGCGCGATCACCGAGAGCAATTCGTTGTGCGACGCTTCCGGCAGCGCGATAATCACTTCATCGATCGCCTGTTTCTCGACGATGGTCCCCAGCTCGTCGATGCGTCCCAGCACCGGCAATCCGAACACCGCCTGCCCCACGCGCGCGTCGTCCAGAAAACCTACCGGGCGGTAGCCCAGCGACGGCGAGCCCCGGATCTTTTCCAGGATCAAATTGCCGGCTTCACCTGCGCCCACGATCAGGACTTGCGATTCGCCCCACCCGCGTGCGTACAGCCACGATCGCAGCGTGTGGTGTACGACGCGGCCCACCCCAACCAACCCGAGCGCGCAGACCCAAAAGAGGACGATCATCGTACGCGGGTAGTCGACTTCGGTGCGGTAGACGAACACGGTGAGCGCGACGCCGAAGATCACGCTGATGGAAACTGCCGGGAGGAGCGAATAGAGCTCGTCCAGACGCGACATCGCGCGGCCCAGGTGGTACAGCTTGTAGAAGAAAAAGACCACGATGAGCGCCGCCGCGCACAAGAACATCATCCCGACATAGCTGCTGAACGGCAGGATCACCTGATTGGGATTCACGTCCAGCGGACGCAGGAGATAGGCGAGGAGGAACGCGAGGCCGGTCATCACCGCGTCCAGGCCGAGCAAGGTAATGGCGAAGAAAACGTTCGCGTGCCGTTTCACCGGGAAACCTCGGGCAGCGGGCAAAGCTCCGCCCGGTTCGGCGCGGGCGGCAGCGGCCGGCTCATCTCGCGCACGAGCTTCCAGCCGCCCTTGAGCGCCAGACCGCCAACAATCACGGCGCGCAGCGGCAGCGCCGTCGTGCGCGCGTAATGCTTCTCGTAGAAAATGTATGCGGCGCGCCAGAACTCGTACTGGGCGCGCGCCGAGCCGCGGCTCGCTTCGCGCTTGTAATGCAGTACCTGTACCGCCGGGTTGTAGTACACCTGCCATCCGCGCGCTTTGATCCGCAGCGCGAGGTCGAGGTCTTCGCCGTACATGAAATACGTTTCGTCGAGCAGACCGGCTTGCTGGAGCGCGCCCGTCCGCATCATCATAAACGCGCCGACCACAGAGTCGACTTGGGCGACTTGATCCTCGTCGAGGAAGGTTAGGTTGTAGCGCGCGAAATGCTTGCTCTTTGGAAAGCGCTGGTCCAGGCCGAGAATGTGGTAGATCGAATTGATCGGGTCCGGGAAACTGCGCCGGCAGGCGAGGTCGAGCGCGCCATCCGACATCACCAACTTGGGGCCGACGATGCCGGCATCGGGATGCGCTTGGAAGAACTCGATCACGCACGCGAGCGCATCGGCGGGCAGGACGGTGTCGGGA
>Ga0163210_1000755_pt1 | contig 13748 bp, 16 predicted proteins | sample Kivu_220m_FD_113536 | JGI IMG/M metagenome (GOLD analysis project Ga0163210, IMG submission 113536) | Freshwater microbial communities from Lake Kivu, Western Province, Rwanda to study Microbial Dark Matter (Phase II) - Kivu_220m | ecosystem: Environmental > Aquatic > Freshwater > Lake ...
CCAACCCGCCGTTGTTGACGTCGGCGGCGACGCTGGACGCCAGCTCGTGAACCATCTCGTCCAGTTCCTCCGGCTGGATGCCGGCGGACTCCGCCTTGCTCGCCAGCCGTTCTACCGCGGCGGCGAGATCGGCGGCGTCGGGTCGAGGCGACCACTTCCCGCTGACGCCGACCAGCTCCGGCGTCAGCCGGACCACGGCATAGTCGCAGTCCCCGTTGAAATCGGGATCGGTGCTGTGGGTTCCCAGGACGACCGTGGCGGGCGGCACGGCGTCGGTCTTTTCAGGGGCAGGCGTTTCCTCGTCCGTCCTTGCTGCCCCGGGAGGCGGCTGCACCATGTCGAAGGGCAAGTATGTCTCCTTGCCGTCTACCTCCAGCGCCTCGCTGCTCACCGGCTCGCCTTCCCCGTCCTCGTACTGGCAGTCGTCGCCCGCCACGAACTCCTGCGACACGAACCGCTTGAGTTCCGTGTCGAAGACCTGGATGACGAACCCCGTAGTGACCTTGTTGACCAGCATGTGTTTTCTCCTCGTGGCTGCCCTCTTTCCTCTTCATCGTGCCTCAGAACTCGATCTCGTCCGGGTCGATGCGGATTGAGCCGGAACGCCCGCAGTGCTTGCAGTTCACGTCCACGATCCAGTCCGTCCCCCGGTCCTGACCGGCGCCATCGGCGGGCTTGATGCTCGCAGGGTCGGGATGGTGGCGGTAGTCCTTCGAGTGCGGGCAGAAGGTCTCGGTAACGAAGACGGAATGGCGGAACAGCCTTGCCCACTCCTCCCACCCCTCCTTGCCGGGCTCCCGAACCTCTTCCGTGTTCCCGTCCTTGTCCTTGCGGCGGAGAACGCTTTCCTCGTCGGGCGGCTCGATGATGCCGCCGTCATCCAGCCTGAAACCTCGTTTCGTCAGCTTGCCCATGCCTGGTCTCCCTCGTGCGTGCGGATGTATCTTCCGTCCCTGTCCTATACAACCGAGCCGATCTCATCGTTTCAGCCCGGCGACCTGTTGGAGGAAGTCACGGATGGGGGCGAGCATCGTCCGCAAGTCGTTCCTCTTCTCGTCCAGGAAGTCACGGACGACGAGAGCATCGAGGGCCTCGGCGTGCTCGGCAGCCTGCTCCGTGTCGAGCACGAGACACTTGCCGATGCTCGGCTTGCCGCCGTAGTCGTCCCAGCAGTCGTCCAGTGCCGACATGCCGACGTCCAGCACGTTGTCCAGGGCGGTCGCCGCACTCTCGGCGTCGGTGGCCCGCTTGCTGAACGTGATGTCGATGTAAAGCCGCGCCTTCATGCCCGGTCTCCAAGGGCTGATTGCTCGTGGGGCGAACCTTACCTCGCCCTGCTGCTCGTGAGATGCAAGTCCCGCAAGTGCGGCTCGCCGCCGAAGGTCATTTCGCCGGGATGCTTCCGGCACAATGCTTGGATCAACGCCTCGGTGTGCTGCCCCTTCAGGAAGCAATCGGTCTCCAGCAGCAGGCTGACCTGCCCGTCCTTGTTCCAGTCCTCGTTCGCGCCCCGAAGGGCGTAGAAGCCAGACCAGATGTAGATGTGCGGAACGTCCGTCTTTGGCTTGCGGGTGCGGATGTAGGGCTGATGCTGGTCGCCGATCATGTGGCCGTCTCGTTGGGCCCGCTTCCTGATGAGGTCAAAGCCACGGGCGTTGAGCCACCGGGCGATGAAGCGGAACAGGCGGTGCTCGCCCCTGGCGAACCGCAGGCCGTGGAACCGGGGGTCGCCGTGGTCACGGTAAAAGGTTACGCACCCGCACCCTTCGGAAAATGCTGCTTTCATGTTGCAGTTCCTTTCCATCCTCGTCCTATACAACCGAGCCGATCTCGACGAACGGCCTGCAAGCTCGCCAGGCGAGGCGGCCGGGCGAAGTCATCCGGTCGCCACTGCCTCGGGCTCGGGCTTCCGCGCGAAGCTCAACAGGAAGTCGGTGACTTTGGACGCCTGCCGGGACGCACGGAAGATGTAGTTCCGGTCCCCCTTCATCGCGTCGAGCCACGACCGTAGGTAGGAGGCATGGTTTTCCAGCGTCTCGCCTTGGGGCACGCCCAGCTCCGCGGAGAGGTACGACGAGGCGATCTCGGCCACCAGTTCGCCGAGGGCGTAGCCCTGCTTGGCATGGTCCCAGCCGGTGCGCGGCTCTGCCCAATGAGCCAGTTCATGGGCGATGCTTTCGTAGAACGCACCGGGAGGATCGAAGGTCGCCCGAGGCGGCAGTACGATGAAGTCGCCCTCCCGATGGTTCGGGAAGGAGCCGTCCGGTGTCGGGCGACGGTAGTAGGCGCGGTCGCCGCCGTAGCGGATGTCGGCTCCGGTCGCCGAAATCAGCTCCTCGGCGGGCTGGTAGTCGGGTTCGGCGTCAGTCTGGGTGTCGTCCTCATGTACCTGGTACTGCCCTGCCGGCTCCCCTTCGATCTGGTCGCCGGAGAAAACGGTGAAATAGCGGAGGACGAAGAAGCGCTCGTCCTCTTCCTCCTCGCCGGTCTGCTCGTCCACGATCGTCCTGGTAAGGGGCTTCCAGAACACGAGACGGCAGCCCCAGTGCCCTTCCTGGACATCGGACGGTCGGCGGGAAACCCGACAGCCAAGATCGTGCCATTGGTTGAACGTGGCCCACCACCTGGATGCAAGCCCCAGGCGCAGGGCGTGGAGTTCGATGAGAAGAGGGTTCACGCCCTGGTAGGGACGCCTGGTGATGACGTTGCTGTGCCGAGCGGGCTGGGAACCGCCGGATGCGCGCCATGGACGCCGCCACGGAAGAAGGTCGGACTCCAGGGCGGCGATGATCTGCTGGGGGACCTGCTCTCGGATTTCGGATTGGCTGGGCATGGGTCGCTTCCTCCCGATGCCTTTCCCCTATACAACCGAGCCGATCTCGACGTAGGCTCGTCAGCTGCGACCCGGTCGTACTATCAAGATCCCCAATGAGCATCTCCTCCTCGATGCGGGCTCAGGAGATGCGGCGGCAGGCCGGGCAGAAAGTCTCAAATGATACTGGCGAGACCGGCGGAAAGTCTCAAAGTCTCATGAGACTTTGATGCGCACGGCATGAGGCCGGACGGCTCGGGATACATCCTGGACCCCTCAATGTGCCGATCCAGTGCGAGCGGGAGCCATGCCTGGCAAAAGGCGGGCCACGCAAGAAACGCCTGGGCTTGCGACCACCCCCCGGAGCGGCGAGAATAGGAGCGTTTTGAGGATGTGGGACGTTTCCCGGGCGCGGAGGTAACCGTCCCGAGCCGGCGGGCAACCCCACTCTTGCCGACAAGATGGACGACGTATGTTCTCTAGTCGTGCGATGAAGTTTTCGGCGCGGAGGAGGGTTGATTGCCGCCGCGGCCCGGCAGACAACCACGATTGTGTCGAGACGATTCGATGAATTCCCTACGACAACTGATGGCTCTTGCCGCCATGGCGGTTGCGACAGCCTCGTTTGCCACCCTGCCGTATGCCGGGGCGAAGCCCGTTCGGGTGCTGATCGACCGCAGCCACGAATGGATGTTCGCCTACGACGACCTCAGCGAGCGGATGTAACCCCGCAAGGAAATAAAGTCCATGAATCGCACCTTCACGATCGCCGTCCTACTGCTGGCTCCGCCGGCATTGTGTTCCGCCAGCGAACCGACAACCGCCAATCGCACCTGGCAGGGGATTCCGGGCATCGAACGAACGCCGAAGGGAAGGCTGTTCGTGTGCTGGTACTCGGGCGGCCCCACGGAGCCGTCGCCGGAAAACACCGTCTACCTTTGCCGCAGCGACGACCAGGGGAAGACCTTCACCGAGCCGGTGGCGATGGCCAGACCGACGAGTAGAGGCAGGGCTTTTGATCCGACGTTATGGAGGGACCCCGGCGGCAAGCTCTGGTACATCTTCAATCGCGGCAACAAGGAGACCGCCGAGCACGGCGTTTATGCCCGAACCTGTGCCGATCCTGACGCCGCGACCCCTGTCTGGAGCGACGAGTTCCGTGCGGGCTACGACGAGGCACCTCTGAGCTTCCGCATGAACAAGCCCACGGTGCTCTCCACCGGTGAGTGGATAATGCCCGTCACGCATGCCGCCGAACCCGTCCACGACTGGTTCGCCGGCTCCAAGCAGCTTCAGGGCGTGGGCATCTCGAATGACAAGGGCAGATCGTGGAGGCTGCACGGTGCCGTCAAGGCCCCGCCTTGGGCCCTGGAGAACATGATCGTCGAGCTGCGCGACGGGCGGTTGTGGATGCTCATCCGCACGGGCAGTGGAGTCCTGTGGCAAGGCTACTCCTCGGATCAAGGCAAGACCTGGACGGCAGGCACTGCAACGACTATCGCCAGCCCCGGCTCCAGGTTTTTCATCCGCCGCCTCGCCTCCGGCAGCCTTCTGCTTGTGAACCACTACAAGTTCAAGGGTCGCAGCCACCTCACCGCCCGCCTCTCCAAGGACGAAGGCAAGACCTGGAACGAGGGTTTGCTGCTGGACGAGCGGACCGGCGTCTCCTACCCCGACGGCGTCCAGGCGGAGGACGGGCTGATCTGGATCGTCTACGACCGTGACCGCCAGGGAGCAGGGGAGATCCTGCTTGCCACGTGCCGCGAGGAGGATGTGGTCGCCGGAAGGAACGTCTCCAACGACGTGCGACTCAAGCAGGTCGTCAACAAGCTGGACAAGCCCGCCCGCCCTGCCGCCTCTGGCACCAATATCCCGTCCCCAGGCTGGAATCCGAAACAGGCCGCCGACGCGACGAAGCCGTCCAACAAGCCCAATGTGCTCTTCATCGCCATCGACGATCTGCGCGACTGGGTCGGATACCTGGGCAACAAGCAGGTCCACACCCCGAACCTCGACCGGCTCGCCGGGCGCGGCGTGCATTTCACCCGCGGCTACTGCGCCTCGCCCTGCTGCAATCCGTCGCGTACCGCGTTGATGACGGGCCTGAGGCCGGGCCAGTCGGGCGTCTACAATAACGGCGACGACTGGCGGAAGATCGTTCCCGAAGGCACGGTCACCCTGCCACAGCATTTCAAGAACCACGGTTACTATGTTGCCGGTGCCGGCAAGATCTATCACGGAGGCGCGGGAGGGTTCAACCGGTTGAGCGACTGGGACGACTACTGGACGGAACGCGGGCAGGGTAACGAGGATGATCCCGAGCCCAAGGCCCGGCGCAAAGGCAAGGCCAAGTCCCAGGAGGGTTGGGACGGCGTCGGTGGCATCCGTTTCGGGCCGCTCGACTGCGAAGACCAGGACATGGTGGACTACCAGGCGGTCAGCTACATCCTCAAGAAACTCGCGCAACCCCAGGACAAGCCCTTCTTCCTCGCCTGCGGCCTGCGCAAGCCGCACATGCCGTGGTCGGTGCCGAGGAAGTACTACGAGCGGTATCCGCTGGACAAGATCGAGTTGCCGAAGGTGCTGGAAAACGACCTCGACGACGTACCGCCTGCGGGCGTGAGGATGGCCAGGCCGTCAGGCGACCATGCCGCCATCCTCAAGTCCGGCCGATGGAAAGAGGCCGTGCAGGCATACCTTGCGACGATCACGTTCTGTGACGCGATGGTGGGACGGCTGATCGACGGCTTCGACCGGAGCGCCTACAAGGACAACACGATCATCTGCCTCTGGAGCGACCACGGCTGGCACCTCGGCGAGAAGCAGCACTGGCGCAAGTTCGCGCTCTGGGAGGAGGCCACCCGCGCGCCTTACCTGTGGATCGTCCCCGGCCTGACCAGACCCGGCGGCATCTGCAATCGCACTGTGGACTACATGCAGATTTATCCGACGCTGTGCGACCTTGCGGGCCTCCTGGTGCCGAAGCACGTGGAGGGCGAGAGCATCCGCAAGCTGCTGGAGAACCCCAGCGCGCCGTGGGACAAGCCCGCCGTCATGACGTGGCTGTACAACAACCACGCCGTCCGCAACGAGGAGTGGCGTTACATTCGCTATGCCAACGGCGACGAGGAGCTGTACCATGACTCGGTGGACCCGCTGGAGTGGACCAATCTCGCGAAGAAGCCCGAATACGCCGAGCAGAAGGAGGCGATGGCCAAGTGGCTGCCGAAAGTGAACAACGAGACGCCCGGTGGTCACGTGCGGAACCCCGACAAGAAGGCGAAGAAGGCCCGGAAGAGAGCGAACCAGGACAGATGAGGCGGAATCCGTCGCCGTCCTGTGGGGCCAGGTCCCCAGGTGCCCGCCAACCTGCCCGTTCGGCGACGAACCTCCGATCCTTCAGACAAAGGGCGCTCCGTCACTCAGTCGGGTGGATCACTCCACTTCCTTGAACTTGCTCTTCGCCGCCCCGCACACGGGACACTTGTCGGGGGCCTCGCCCACGGCGGTGTGGCCGCACACGTCGCAAACATAGATGGATGCGGGGGAAAGATCCTTCCCCGTTTCCAGGGCTTCCAGCGCCTTGCTGTACAAGTCGTAGTGGGTCTTCTCGACAGCGTTGGCGTTACGGAACGAGATCAACGCCGGCTTGTTGTCCTCGGCCTCGGCTTCCTTGATGAACGCAGGATACATCTCCCTGAACTCGTAACCCTCGCCCTCTATGGCAGCCTGGAGGTTCTGCCTGGTGTCGCCGACGCCCTTCATCACCCGCAGGTGGGCATGGGCGTGGACTGTCTCCGCTGCGGCAGCCGCACGAAACAGCTTGGCGATCTGGGGATGCCCTTCGGCGTCGGCCTTGGCAGCAAAGGCGAGGTACTTCCGGTTGGCTTGGCTCTCGCCGACGAATGCGGCCTGAAGGTTGTCCTTGGTGGCCATGTTCGTGTCTCCTGGTCAGATGTCTTGTGGTTTCCTGGTCAAGCGTCGCTCCCTAGCCCCAGTGCCTCCTCCATGTGGTCCAGCCCGAGCCGTTCGATCATCCTGCCCATGCGCTCCTTCGGCTTGGCGTTGGCCCGGTAGTAGTCGATGATCTTGCCGACGAGGGCGACCGCCTGGTCGGTCTCGATCCGCTGGGCGAGGGTTTCTCCGATCCGGGGATTCGTTCCCCCGTTTCCCCCCACGTAGACCCGCCAGCCCTTCGGCGTGCCTACCAAGCCGATATCCTTGAAACTCGTCTCGCCGCATTGGTTGGGACAGCCGCTCACGCCGATCTTCATCTTGCCGGGCAGCGCCATGCCATGGTACTTCTCATCGAGCTGGCGGCCGACTTCGAGGCTGTCCAGTTGGCCCCGCTTGCAGAACGTGGTGCCCGGACACGCCTTGATGCTCCGCACGCAGATGCCGACCACGTTTCCGGGGTCCATCTCCAGCTCGTCCCAGATGGGGTCAACGTCGTCTTCCTTGATGCCCAAGAGGGCGATACGGGCCGCACTGGTCACCTTGACCATGGGGACGTTGTACTTCTCCGCTACGTCGGCAATCTTGCGGAGGGTCGCTGGCGTGACGATCCCGCAAGGGAGATGCGGGGCAATCCCGTAGGTCTGCCGGTCTCGCTGGAGAACAACGCCTTTGTCGCCATCGTTGAGCATGGTCTGTCCTCAAAGCCTGATCGAACCGATCGTCGTGGGAATGAGGGGCGATGCGAGCTTCATTCTAACCACAGGAGCCCTCGGCGGACATGGGTTTGGCAGGCCGGTCCAGGCGTTGCGGCAGCCTCCCTGCTGGAGCGGGACGCTGGCCCGAAGCCGATTGCTGTCGCGCATCTTGCCCAAAGGACGCCGGCTGCAACAATTACAGGCAAACCGGAGAACGCCCCATGTCCTGCCCCCGTTGCGTCGATGGCAAATGCACGAAACGGTGCAAGAAGGAGAAGAAGCGAAAGAAGAAGGACAAGAAGAAAAGGAAGGGGTAGGGCAGATGTTGATCGTACCCGGCCTGAAGCCCTTGCCTGAAGGAGTTGCCCATGTTGAGGATGCTGACCGTTGCTTCAGTCGTTCCCGTAGTCTTGACCGGGGTGGCCCTGTCGATCGCAGCCGAGAAGGAGACAAAGAAAGTGACCGGACCCTTGAGTTTCACGATGAGGTCCCTGAGCGGCAAGGACGTCGACCTGGGCAAGTACCGAGGCAAGGTGGTGATGATCGTCAATGTCGCCGGCAAGTGCGGCCTGACGCCGCAGTACAGGCAACTCCAAGCCTTGCACGAGAAGCACTCCAAGGACGGACTGGCGATCCTGGGCTTCCCCTGCAACCAGTTCCTCGGACAGGAGCCGGGCACCGCGGACGAGATTCAGGAGTTCTGCCGGGTGAACTACGGAGTGACCTTCGACCTGTTCGCCAAGATCGAGGTCAATGGCGAGGGGGCGTGCGACCTCTACAAGTGCCTCACGTCGCTCGACACCAAGCCGGTGGGTCCCGGCAAGATCAGCTGGAACTTCGAGAAGTTCATCGTCGGCCGCAACGGCGAGGTCGTCGCTCGCTTCGGCCCTCGGACGAAACCCGACGATCCCGAGGTGTTGAAAGTGGTCAAGGCCGAACTGTCGAGGAGTTGATTCCCCCTTGACGCGACACGCCGTCCACTTGTGCCCCATCCCGAACCGCGAGTAAAGTGGGAATTTGAGGACTCACGAGACTACTGAAACCCAAGAGGAGATCGTGCCATGGCGAAGAAGATGGAAGCGGATCACCACTGCTGCGAGAAGATGTGCGCGATGACCTGTTGCCCTTGCCACCTTGACGTCAGGAAGCTGAAATCCCTGGTGAGGAACGCGAAGTTCATCTGCAAGGCGTGTGGGCGGGTGGCGGCCGATAAGAAGTACCTTTGCCAGCCTGTGTCTCTCGGATGAACGGCAGTCTGACAGGGAATCGACGTTCCGGCTCGACAGCGTCAGATGGCTCCGATTGCCCCGAAGCATCCATGGATCGGCCTCATCGTGCTGGTCGCTCTTTGCTTCGCTGCTTCAGGCGTGGGCGGGGCGGTCACGTACCCAGAGATTGAGAATTGGTATGCGCAGCTAGCAAAACCCTCGTGGACGCCGCCTGACTGGGTGTTCGGGCCGGTCTGGTCGGTCCTGTACCTGGGCATGGCCGTGGCCGCCTGGATAGTCTGGCGGCAAGGTGGCGTGAAGACGGCCTGGGGCCCTTTGGGCTTGTTCGCCATCCAGTTGGCCCTGAACGCCGCTTGGTCCTGGCTGTTCTTCGGGTTACAAAGTCCCGGTCTGGCCTTCGTGGAGATTTTGCTGCTCTGGGCGGCGATTGCCACTACGACGATTGCCTTCTGGCATCGGTCATTCGTGGCGGGCCTCCTGTTCGTCCCCTACCTTGCATGGGTCACGTTTGCAGGCTTGCTGAACTTCAGCATTTGGCGGTTGAACGCCTAGAACGGGAAAAATGCCGATAGATTCCTCTGGAGCATGAGATGATCTGGATTTGGGTCGCCTTCGTCTGCTTCGTTCTCGTGATGTTGGCCTTGGACTTGGGCGTCTTTCATCGCCAAGCCCATGTCGTCTCGATGAAGGAGGCCCTCCTCTGGTCACTCGTCTGGGTTCTGATGGGCCTTGGCTTCGCCGTGGTCGTGTACTTCGGCTACGAGCACCACTGGATGGGCATGGGACTCTCGATTGACTCAGTGGACGAGCAGGTGAACGACGGCACGACCGCCGCCGTGAAGTACGTCACCGGCTACGTCCTTGAGAAATCCCTGAGCGTGGACAACATCTTCGTCATCGCCATGGTCTTCGGTTTCTTCGCCGTGCCTCCGATCTACCAGCACCGGGTGTTGTTCTGGGGGGTGCTGGGGGCATTGGTCCTGCGCGGGGTGATGATCGTGGTCGGGGCGAAGCTGATCGCCGAGTTCCACTGGATACTGTACCTGTTCGGGGCGTTTCTCATCATCACGGGAGTCAAGATGCTGGTGATGAAGACCGACCAGACCGATCCGAACCAGAACATCGTGGTGCGGGCCGCCCGGCGACTCTTTCCGGTCACGGCCCGGTTTCACGGCGAGCACTTCTTCGTGAGGGCCGGGACGCCAGCATCGCAGGAGGGTGAGTTGCCCGGTGCAGAGAGGATGGCGGATGAAGTCGTTGACCGAACCACGCCGGGAACGCTCATGCTTACGCCGCTGGGCCTCGCCCTGGTGATGGTGGAAACCACCGACGTGATCTTCGCCGTGGACTCGATACCGGCGATCTTCGCCGTCACCGCCGATCCATTCCTGGTGTTCACCAGCAACGTCTTCGCCATCCTGGGACTTCGGTCCCTGTACTTCGCCCTGGCAGGGATGATGAACAAGTTCCGCTACCTGAAGGTGTCGTTGGCCCTGGTGCTGCTCCTGGTCGGCATCAAGATGCTGGCCGCTCCCTGGCTGAAGGAAGTACTCGGGAAGAGCTTCAACTTCTACCTATTGGGCGTAGTGTTGGTGGTGCTGGCGGCGGGCGTGGTAGTCTCGGTGCTCGTAGGGCCGCGTCGCCACAGTGAAGCGGACGGTGTCCGAAAAGAACGAGAAGCGAGTGAATGAGAATTCCCAATGACAAACTCACCATTTGACCGGATAGTGGTTGCTCTCGTCCTCCTGATCTGCATGTCCTTCCCCCAGCAGCTTCTCGCCCATCGCCCCATCTTCACCGAGGACGCCGCCACGAGCCCCGAGACGGCGATCCCGATGACGGACCCCTCCATCTCGCAGGTAGTCTACCGGGAGATCGCCCAGAAGACGCCCCAGGTATGGCTGACCTTCACCGTGCCGAAGGACTTCGACCTGTTCCTCCAGATTGGCGTTCCGGCGATCGACCGTCTCAAGGACTTCCGCCCGGCCATGGCCGTGATAGGCCCCGGTCTTCCCGACAAGGACGTTCCCTTCAATCTGCCCAAGGACACGGGAGCCAAGGTCTTCTCCACGACGGAAGTAGCGAAGCCACGCTTCTTCCACGAGCACTTCACCGGGACGGACTCCTGGATACTGCGGAGCGAGACCGTGAGACTGGCCAGCCCTGGCCGCTATTACCTCGTGGCATTCTCCCCGCAGGGTCAGACCGGGAAGTTCTGGCTTTCCGTCGGGAAGCGAGAATCGTTCAGCCTGGACGATCTCAAGGAGTTTCCCGCCTGGAGAAGACGAGTTCGGGAGTTCCACGAGGTCAAGAAGAGGTGAACCCGAGTGCTGCCACACCGAAACCGTGCGGCGACGGAGCTTGTTCAGGGGAAGGAACGAAAGGCCCGAAATAGCCCGAGGTTGCCCAAGAACAAGAGCCACCCGATCACGCTGGGAATCAGCGGTTCGAGCGTGCGGTCGTGCATGGCTCCGGCGAGTGTATAGCGACCCCTACGGCGAAATACGGCAGAAGCGCAACGGCATGAACGACCTTCCCGAGTCGCATAAGCCTCTGATATGAAAAGATCGCCCCGACCGTGGTCACGATGGACAGGATGACATGGACCAGGATCGGCACGGTGATGAAGTCGATGTAGAGGCTTGCCCAACCTGACTTGGTGACGGCGACGTGATACGCCCAGGCGGCCACACTGGCAGCGACCCCCCAATACAGCAGGGCCGAGAGAACCAGCCCCAAACAGGATCTTGGGGCCTCAGTTGGCACGCCGTTTTGTACCAGAGACCCAGCCATCGTCGCCTCCCCACCAAAGTATAGGCTATCCTTGTATGACGCTTGTAGCGAAACAGCGGCCCGAGAAAGCCACGAGTTGGTTCGATGAAGATCCGCAAGTTTTGGTCGAAGGGGACGGCGGAAGGGGCCTCTCCCCACGGAAAGCCTGTGGCCTTTTCCTGCTGGCGATCCTCCGACACCAGCGAGACCGATGCTCACGAATCGACGTTGGCTGCTGCCAGGCGAATCCTTGATGCCTTCCAGGCTGGCCGGAAGCCCGACCGCTACGCCTACGGCTGCGTTCCTTTGCGGGAAGAGGTGATGAACACGGTGTGCGATGCCGAGGGGAACGTCATCGCCGTGGTAACCCGCAACCTCTACGGCTCGCTGGTCTTGAATGCCGAGCGAGTGATGTTCGTGGACATCGACTTTCCCTCGATGTCTGCCGGTGAGGCCACTAGGCATTTCTTCGCAAGGCTTTTCGGTCGGGTGAAGAGACCGCCGGAGTCGGAGCACGAAGAGAAAGCAAGGGCGGGGGTTGAGCAATTCGTGACGGCGAACCCAGGATGGAACATCCGCCTCTACCGCACCGGTGCGGGCTTACGTGGCATCGTGACTCACGACCTCTTCGATCCGAAAAGCGGCACGACCCTCGACATCCTTCGGCGATTGGGTTCCGACCCGCTCTACATTCGGCTGTGCAAGGCGCAGGAATGCTTCCGGGCGAGATTGACCCCGAAGCCGTGGCGGTGTGGGCATCGTGCCAACACCGTCCGATACCCTGTCGAGAACGCTGAGGCGGCCGACGAGTTTGAGCGGTGGCAGGCCCATTACGAGGCCCGTCATCGCAGGTATGCGACCTGCCGGTTTGTGGGCGAAATTGGCAGCGGGCAAGCCCACCTTGAGGCTCAGCGAGTCGTTGAGCTTCACGATTTCGTGACCAGGTGCAGCGAATCGTTGGCTTTGGCGTGACGGGACGCCGCAGCCAAGCAGCGGTCACAAAGCGGTCCCTTGATACCGAGAAGACGAAGATGAACCAGATTTTTTTGCCAACTGTCTTGCTCTTCCTGACGGCAGGCGATCCTGCCCCTGGCTCGAATGCGGAGGAGATCTTCCCGAAGATTCAAACGCAATACGGAGCAGGTGGCCTTGGCTGGATTCGGGCCTATTGCAGGAGCAAAGGCATCTGTCGAATCAGACCCAAGACGCTACGGTATTTCCGTCAGCCTTCGGGCGTCGTCAGCACGGCCATTGAAGTGGACCTTGTGACAGGCCGTATGACCACATACCCCGGAACTCACGACAAGGGGGAGAAGACCTCCAGGAGCCTCGCACCAGAACGGGTCTCGGACCTCAAGAGGATTCTCCGCTCCGAGCGATTCACATCCTTGCCGCATGAGAACCCACGATTTGGAATGGATGGATACTCCATTCTCATCGAATCGACACTGGACGAGCGGTATGTCTGGAAGCTGCATTGGATGCCGGAAGAGAGGTTTCTCCAAGTTGCCAATGAAATCGAGGCAATTCTGGGCGTCATGAAAGCGGCACACGACGGGAGAGCCGCAACCTCCTCATTTGATGAACCGGCCCTCAAGCAACGATACGAAGCCTTGGTCAGTTCACTGGGCCGGGAACGTGTTGCCAAGGATTACGCTGGAGCCGTTCGTCAGTTGGACTCCTCCGATCCCAACGCCGTGATAGCGGGGTTGCGAACGTTGGCGTCAACGGGAGACCCGGCCGTGATTCCCTGGATCGTGCCCCATCTGGACTCGGAGAACGCCAACGTTCGTGTGCAGGCCGGTTCTTGCCTGGAGCAGGTCGTCAGCGGCCACGAACTGAAGCGAAGGGATGATCGGCATCCAGACCGTATGGTCATCAGACCGCTTGGTCCGGGCGATCTCGAACTGAGGCCAATGGCTTGGGTTATCCTGAAGATGCTCCACAAGCCCGACGATGGTAACACCCACGCCAATGCGGCAACGATGATCGGGTACTTGAACCTCAAGGAGTTCGAGGGCGAACTCCGAAAGCTCCAAAGAAGCGGGCATCCCGCAGTAACGAAGGCTGCCCAGACGGCCTTAGAACAGATTGACACTGCGAGGTCTAGTGGCGGCGAATGATACTCGTTCGCTCCCGACACTCATCTACCCAGGGGTCAGCTTGAACGGTGGCACCAACACCGAAGAAACCCGGCGTGCGACTTGCGTGTTGCCCGCCAAGAAATGACGAGAGATTGGCGGGGCGGGTCGTTCATCCAGAGACCTCGCCACAACGGTCCTC
>Ga0163210_1000756_pt1 | contig 13737 bp, 11 predicted proteins | sample Kivu_220m_FD_113536 | JGI IMG/M metagenome (GOLD analysis project Ga0163210, IMG submission 113536) | Freshwater microbial communities from Lake Kivu, Western Province, Rwanda to study Microbial Dark Matter (Phase II) - Kivu_220m | ecosystem: Environmental > Aquatic > Freshwater > Lake ...
ATCAACGATTCCCGTGCCTGCCACATTATCACGATTGAAGACCCGATTGAATACGTGCACAGAAGTAAGAACTCGCTGGTCAACCAAAGAGAATTGGGGCATGATACCTGGAGTTTTACTGCTGCGTTGCGCTCGGCACTGCGTGAAGACCCGGACGTGATTCTGGTGGGAGAAATGCGTGACCTGGAAACAGTGTCACTGGCGTTAACAGCCGCTGAAACAGGTCACCTCGTATTTGCCACACTGCATACCGGCAGCTGCACAAAGTCCATTGACCGTATCATTGACATGTTTCCCAAGGAGCAGCAACAACAGGTGCGTTCCATGCTGTCCGAATCCCTGGAAGCGGTGGTTTCACAGACTCTATTGCCCACCAAAGATGGCAAGGGTCGGGTGCCAGCGGTGGAGATTATGATAGCCAATGCGGCAGTTCGTAACCTCATCCGCGAGGAAAAGACCTATCAGATACCATCAGTCATCCAGGCTGGCAGTAAGGAAGGCATGCAGACGAGAGACCAATCCCTCTACAATCTTGTGATGAACAATCTGGTGGAGCGGACAATTGCTGAAGAGCTGGCCGAAAATCCCAAGATGTTTGCCACCGGAGCCGGTTTTTAATTCCGGTCTGATTGGATTGATGAAGATAAGTATTATACTAACATACGAGAGCTTGTCGGAGATAAGGTGATGATTAGGGTCCTTAACAATGCACGAGGTGTCACGTTACTGGAGACATTGGCAACGGCAGCCATTCTGGCCTTTGCGATGATCAGTATCTATACTGGCATAATCTATGCAGATAAACAGATACAGCGCAACTACCATGACCGGCTTGCCACGCTGATTGCATCAGGGGAGATGGACTGGCAATACTACAATCTCTATGCTTATAAGGATTTTGCTATTGTTCCAGCCCGCACAGTAGTACTCGACAATCTTGCCCGGGGCAGATCGCTATATGCCCAAGTAAGTGTAAGCAAGACAGAGACTTTTGAGAGTCCATTCGGTTTGTATGTACCCTATAAGATTCTGGAAGTCGCTGTCAAATGGACAGAACCAGGCGATAAAACCCAACGCAAGATTGTAGTTCGGGAAGATTTCTATTAATGAGATCGTAACAGACTTACAGGAAGAAGTAATGAAGAAGAAACTACTTTCCCAAGCCGGTTTCACGATCACGGAATTAATGGTCGTAATAGCGATATCCGGAATTCTGATGGCTGTTGCAGCAGTGGGGTTCAGTGCCTTCTTTACCAAATTTGAAGAGCTGAACAGAAGCACTGAACTGCAGAAAGGCGGTTTTGACTGCCTGCAGACCATCAAATACGGTATTCCCATCCGAACGAGTCAAAACCAGTATAAATTCTCGGGTATATCCAATGCCACCAAAGTCGAGTTTGTAGGAGCGGCCGGTATTACCACATCGTCATCAGCGATAATCCTGTATCCTCCCATACCCAGCATGGAACATCAGAATGACTACATCAAGATATTCTATGATGGCAAGTATGTGAGGGCAACCTATCTGGATGGCACTTTAATGCCGGCGGCACCTCTGTATCTGTTTCCCAAACCTGGTCGCTACAACACCATTGAGGTTACCAGGCTCAAGTTTACCAAAGCAGATAATGCCACTTCATCGACGACAAAAGTAGTGAAGGTGGAATTGGACGCCAGATCCAAAATTAAAAAGAATGTATATAAGACCATATCCTATACAACACGTATGTGTATAGCGATGAAATGAGCTTAATCGGAAGAGCAAAACAAAAAATGCAAACAAGCGAAGGAGGAGGAAATGCTTAGATTACTTCGCAACGAGCATGGAAACATTGCCCTTGCTTTAGCATTGGCAGTGGTAGGGACTTTATCAGGCGTCACCATGGCATTGTTTGCCTACAAGGACACAGTAGCAACCAGATTGGATTTTGATGCTATTGAGGAAATTCACTTGCTCAGGACACAAGCCATGCGCGGCCAGTGCGTAGTGCAAATGATGGACTATTCGGGAGATGGGTTTTATCTGCCCACCCAGTATGCAACAGTTCAAAGCTCGCATGCCAAGACCACCTATAAACTGCAGACCAGAATCACCAAAGAGAATATCTCCACAGGTGGCGGTTTCTATTTTTCCCAGGGCTACAACATCAAGTCTCTGGCTACGGCAAACCGGGGAGCAGGTTCCACTTCTATCTTTGGAAACAATCTCTCAATGGTCAAACGGTATGGGGAAAAGGGAATCAGGCGCAACAGCTTTGCCGGATATCACTATTTTACGGACACAGACCAATCACAGAACGGAACTCCGGTGTATTTCTGGGGTCCCGATGTGGTATATGGCAAGGTGCACAGCAATTCCGACATCTGGTTGAAACAAGCTGGCGGAGGCAACAACAACGGGTGGCCCACTTTCCATGGAGAGGTGTACACGGCCGGTGTCATCCAGTCATATAGTGGCACACCACCTTATGCTTCAGTATTCCTGGCCGGATATTGGGAGCATGTAAGCCAACTGGTGTTTGATGCTACCGCGGATTTGATCAGGGCACACGGCATGCTGGTGGGACCCACCAATTATGATCCCAGCCGGATATGTTTCCTGACCATGAACGGTGCCGGGTATAGCTCGCACATGGGCTCAGTCATCAATAATGGTCCCGATACAGCAGATGTCCGGCTGAACTATCCACCCAGAACGGGTACATACCTGTTTCGCAATCGCTGGACCAAGTATGACACGGTCTGGACGACCGGGCCTTCTGGCGTGGGAGCCGGGCATTCGAACATAGTCTTTTCCAAATTGTGGTTAAAGGGTATGGTTACTGGAAAACAAACCTGGTGTGCGGTGGATACCATTTATTTGAATGATGATTGTTATCTGAGTGGCACCCAGAGAGGACAGAACCCGGATGGCACGACCGCTGGTTCATCCTTGAACCGAAACGACTATCTGGGCATAGTCTCTGAAAAATCTGTCATCATTCAGTATGGTTACCGCGATCCTGCCGACTCCACAAGATACAAACCCAATTGCCCCGATATCTGGCTTTATGCTGCAATATGTGCCTTGGGTAATGGTGGGGGAGTAACTCAAAATGATGGTCTGTTCACATTCCAATATCAGCACCCGCATCCCTCTGTACCAGCTGTGAGACTTGGTACCAATGACTATGTCTGGGATAAGATAGACCTGCACCGAAGACGCTACCCGCAAACTGGATCCGCACTTTGGCCAGCCAATTGGGATTACCCCTGGTACAATCCTTTATGGCCTGAGGGTTATCCTTATATGGAACGTGGAACCATACACCTCTATGGCTCGGTAGCCCAGAGAAGACGTGGCTATGTGCACAGGAATGTCTACGATCAAGATTACCCCAATCCCAACGGGGTGTGGAATATCCCCATAGATTTCTGTGGCGGGACATCCGGTGTTCCAGTTACAGACCCGGTGCTGCCATATACCTGGACGCCCCAGAATTCTCCCAATACCACAGGAGGCGGGGTAGGCTATACGTATAAAGATTATCACTTTGACAATAGATTTTCCTACGCCACGCCGCCCGATTTTCCGGAAGTGCATGTGAGGGGCGGTTTAACACCTTTCGAAACCGAGTCATGGGTATTTAGGAGACCACCCAATACGTTGTAAATAAATGTGTTAGATAAAGAGGAACTATGAAGAAAAAGAAACCATTGAAGTTCAGGGAGACCGTGGGAATCGATATCGGTTCTCACAGTGTCAAGATTGTTCATCTGAAGCGCCTGCACGAAGGTTTTAAGCTCCTGAATTATGAGATTAGACCCACGGTGCCCCAGGGAATTGAATATGTGCCATCCGACCTAAGACCGGAACGTTTTGCTCCCGTCATTGTCGAGATGCTGAAAACCCTGCACATCAGTCCCAAGTCCATCAAGCACCTGGTCACCTCAATAGGCGGAGACAATACCAGCATCAAGCAAATCAAGACCATCTTCCTGCCGGATGAGGAATTGGAATCGGCTTTGTTCTTTGAAGCCAAGAAACACATTCCCATCAGTGGCAGTGACATGGTGCTGGACTTTCAAGTGCTGAGCGTGGAAGAGAAAACAAACAACATGAATATTCTGCTGGCCGCATCCACCAAGGATATCCTGAACGAGCATTCCAACTCATTGGTATCGGCAGGTTTGTCGCCCAATATAGTTGATTTGGATTCTTTGGCGATTGCCAATAGCTTTGCGTTGAATTCCTTCGTGGAAGAAGGTGTATACGTGATGCTGAACCTGGGCGCTCACCGAACCAATATGGTCATCTGGGGACCCAATGCCAAGTTCTTTGCCCGTGATATACCTTATGGTGGTTACCACTTCACCAGGGACATCATGCGCAAGCGCCAGCTGGAATTTGTCGAAGCCGATAACTACAAGGTGGAATGGGGACTGCTGGATGACCCCTCTAATCCAAGTTCTACCACCATCAACATGCTGGATATCTCCGAAAAGAGCACCGAGGATATGATTGTGGAGGAAATCAGACGTTCTTTGCGTTTCTATGTCAAGGAAGCAGGCAACAGCGATTTCCGCAAGCTCTATCTGATGGGTGGAACTGCCAAGCTCAAAGGGCTGCAGGAGTTTGTCCAGGACAAGGTAAATATACCCACAGAAGTATATCTGCCTTTTGTTAATGTGGAGATGCCAGAGAAATTCCAGGACAAAAAAGACCCTCAATTAGCCCTGGCTATCGGTCTGGCTATGCGGATGGAATAAGGTAGAGGTGAGATTATGATGCAACAGTTCTATTTCAAAATCAACCTGAACAAATATGGTGAAATCAAACTCCAGCAGGAACGCGAAAACAAGACGTTTATTACCGCTATCTTGTTTTTTGTGGTTGCCACCCTCATCTTGTTTGGCGGTGTGTTATATTTCGACAACATACTGTCAAAGAAAGTGACAAACCGGCAGCAGTTCCTCGAGGAAACTGATCGACAGATATCCATGTATGCCAAGAGCACAGAATTTCTATCCAGCAATGACCTTGATTTACTTGCCAAGACATTTAATGATAGAATCTTCTGGGCTAAGAAGCTGGTGGCTCTCTCCAAGGAAATTGATGTCAAGATGGCTATCACGCAGTTCTCCTACAAAAATGGAGTGCTCAGCCTCTATGGTGTAACTCCCATCAACAAGACGGAGAGAGAGTTTGATCTGATTGACCTGTTTATCGGCAAGCTAAAAGCCGACCAGCAGATAAGCAGCGATTTCCCGGAAATCAAATATGCCCGCGCCAGCCGTGATAAGGTCAAGGATACGGATATCCTGCGATTTCAGATTGATTGCTACAGCCGGGATTTCAACACCAAGGGAGGTCCTAGATGAGACAGCGATACATAATATTCCTCCTTGCCATGGTGTTGATAGGGGTGCTGTTCTTTGTTATCAGTTCCTCGCTCATCAATAGTAAGATTTCCAAAATCAATGATTTGGATAAGAAAATCAAGACTGCTCAGGAAAAGCTGAATAGTGCCAAAGTGCTAAATCAACAGCTTAGTCAGTTTTCTTTGGTAATAGATAACAGCCTGACCAAGGAAAAGGTCTTCAGTCCCCAGGAAGTAAACGGATTTGTGAAGAATCTGGCGGATTTGGCAGACCAGAATCAAATAGCCGTATTGGCCATCTATCCCAAGGAAGTTCAGAGCAAGCTGAATTTGGTTGAACAACAATATATTATGGAAATCAATACAACCTATATTGAATTGGGACAATTCCTCAGCCATCTGGAAGCGCTGGACCATATAGTAAAAATCAATACCCTTGATGTGATGCCACTGACAGATGAAACCGCCAAGTCCAATCAAAAGACAGTTACCCAGGCTGGTCCGCGGGTAGCCAGATACAAAGTGGCATTGGAATTATCAGTATTCAAGGTCCAGAGGGAGGTATAACATGGAATACCGTTATTTGAAAGACTTCGCTCTGTCCCTGATTGTAATTCTGCTGTTTGTTTTTGCCATCAAGGATTACTCAATTTACAAAAAGGTCAATGCAGTTCCCGAGAGATCCAAATATTCGGATATCTCTGTTAATGAGGAATTGATGAAACAGATACAAACCATCGAGTCTTCCATTGAAGACAGAAAGATGTTCTCGTTTAATGTTCCCACTGATCCGCTCCGTCAGGACCCGGTCATCAAGGATAAAATGGACAGGCTTCAGGAATGGGAAAACATGATTAACAATATGGTTCGGTTAGCTGCCACCTTTATTGATGAAGACGGAGAGAAAGTAGCTATCATTGCCTACCAGGGCAGAAGCGGTCTTTATCATGTGGGGGATGTTGTAGCCGGCAGAAAGATAGAAGATATTAGAAGCGGACGCGTAACGTATTCCATCGGTGGAACCCGTTCCGACATGACTGTCCAGCCTATTCCGCCCAAACCTGCGGATATTGAGCAAGGTTCTTCAATCACAGATTTTAACTATTAATATAGAAAAGTGGGAGATGATATGAGATATTCGAAAGTATCCACTCAATGGCTGAGCTTTCTGATTGCCAGTTGCCTGATTCTGATGGTTTCTCTGCTGGCTGCTCAGGAGTCCCAGACCGTATCAAAATTAAACAAAAAAGTAACGTATGACGCTGATGATGCTTCATTATCAGCAATCTTTACTGCGCTTGCCAAAATGAGCGGTGCCAATATCGTCCTCGCGGTTGAGACCGGTGGAGAGAAGGAAAGTAAGGAAGAAAAGAAGATATCTGTTCATATCAAGGATGTTCCGATTGAACAAGCTGTCTCCCTTGTGTCCAAATCAGCAGGTCTCAGCTATCGGGTGATCGGTGAGAATACCTTCCTGGTGGGCGAAAAGGCTAAAATCAGCGAAGAAATGGGTGAGCGTACTTATTTGATTCCGTTGAACAATGTAGATGCCACCAAAATCACCAAGGCTCTCAGCGGTTCCGGTGCTCCGGGCAGAGTTGTGGCGATTGAAGGGCAGAACACTCTCATGTATGTGGGCAATCCTGAATCCTACGGACAGGTCTTGAAAATAGTGCAGGGGATTGACTCTCCTCAAAAGCAGATTGAGATCAGGGTCCGCCTGATTGAGATTTCCCTGACCAGTGCCAAGACTTATGGTATTGACTGGTCCAAGCTGAATCACCTGACCACCATCCTGGCTGAAGATCCCATCAATGATAAGGGAGCCGGTCTTCCTTATCAATATACGGATGTGACAGGTTATCTGCCTCATGGTGACCCCACCGATTTCGAGAAAATGCCTGAACAGCAGTATTTTCAGAAAATCAACGGATTCAAGGATGTCGGCCACTTTAGCCGTCAGTTAACAGCTTTTGATGTTACCATTGATTGGTTGCTGGAGAACAGCGCAGCCAAGTTACTAACTGACACGAGAGTTACTGCTATGAATGGTGAACCTGCTTCCATCCAGATTGGTGAGGATGTTCCCTACGTCGCCAAAAACACAGAAAACGATTTTCAGGTCAGCACTATCAAAGTCGGTATCATGCTTGATGTCACCCCCAATGTCAATAAAGATGGGCAGATTACTGCCAAGATAACCCCTGAGGTCAGTTCCATTATTGACTTCATCCAAGGTTACTTACCCAGAACAAAAGTTCGTCGCGTATCATCATTGGTTACTGTGCCTGACGGGAAGAAGATCATTGTAGGCGGTCTGTTGAATTCCAACGTCAAAACGCAGACCAATAAACTGCCACTTCTGGGCGACATTCCGATTGTGGGAAAACTCTTCCAACACAAAGCAGAGCAGTATGAGAATACTGACCTGATCATTGAAATCACCCCCAAAATCATCACTGGTGAGGAAGAATACAAAGAACCCAAACTGGATGAGCGTCTGACCCGGCACCTGATTGAATTTGAAGACGAAGAAAAAGATAACAATTAGGAGGTCTCTATGAAAAAAGTTAGTACGTACCTGCCATTCATCATGATCCTGGTATTGATGCTTGTATCATTTGCCACGTCATGTGATAAGCGCAATCCACCGCCTGTAGTTCCGACAGTGCCCCCTCCTCCTCCTCTGGGACAGGAAAGACACTTTGGGACTATTTCTGCCTCTCCCTCCACCATCTACGCAGATAATGGTATCACCTTTTCTATCGTATCTGTAGCAGTAAAGGATGGAGCCGCTTTTCCTGTAGTGGGACAGATAGTCCGGTTTAAAACGGACCTGGGCAGAATCCTCACCAGTGTTGCCACAGACAGCACCGGCATCGCCAGAACCACCTTCTGGGATGGGGGTGTGCCGGGCACAGCCAATATCACCGCTATCGTGCAAAACTTCTCTGCAGACAATCCTGATTCCCTGATTTCTGCAGATACCACACAAATAGCCGTGACAATAGCCAATGTGCCGCCTATCTCTGAAGTAACTCTGGAATTGCCCTCTACGCTGAACCCACAACCGCTGAATGTCATGCAGGCTATCACGGTGCGCGGCAGAGCCAGGAATATCCTTGGCAACGATGTGCCGGATAATACACTGCTCACCTTCAGTGCCACCAAGGGTTTCTTCATTGATTCCGAAGGTAACACCCTGGGTGATTCCATCGTGGTGGCCACCTTAAATGGGCGAGCGACATGCACCTATAACGCCGGACCGATAGCCGGGACGGGGGTATTGACGGTCAGGATATCCAATGCCTCCAGTGCAAGGGATGTGCTGATAAATCCCGGCAGACCAGCTTCGATTCGCTTGCGTTCGTATGTCCAGGTGGGACAGCAACTGATAGAGGCTGATACCAGCTCTGTTGCCAGCCCCAACTGGATTTGGATGCGGGCTGAACTGAAAGACTCCTACAACAATGTCTGTGCCATCACCCCTGTCAAATTCCGCACCAATCTGGGGACCTTCCTGAATACAGTGCAGGAAATCACCACGAATTCTGATGTGCAGGGACTTGCACAGGTCAGGTTCACACCCGGCCTGCAAGCCGGTGCCGCCACAATCACGGCATTGGCCAATGGTGATACACTCACGCATGCCATTATCTTTAATATCAAATCCAATGATATCTATTCCATCCAGTTCACCCAAAGCGGTCAGATAGACCTGAACGTGGCAAACACGGGTGGAACGGAGACAGCCATCCTCAAGGTCAAGCTGTATGATATCAACGGCAACCTGATTGACACACCCCAGAATGTGTATTTCAAGCTGGCTAATGGCGCTCCACCCGCTGGTTCAAACCTGAATAATTCTCCCCAGGGAGACTCGGTCCTGGTAATCTCCAATGGAGGCGAAGCCCAAATCTCAGTAAACAGCGGCACGGAATCAGGGGTTCTGATTATCAAGGCATCCTGTACATCCATGACTACTGGTCGTTATGTGAGAGCGATGAAAGCCAATATCGTCATCCATGCCGGTCCGCCGCATACCATTGTCCCATTCATCTCCGGTTACAATACCGGTGAGAACATGGGCGGCGGTCTCTGGAGAGTGGTGGCAGGAGCCAGTATATTTGACACCTATGGCAATCCGGTGGACTACGGCACCAGTGTCTGGTTTACCATGCCGGATTTGTCGTTTGATGTTCAGATACAAGCCAATACCTATGCCGGTAATGAAAGTGCCAATGGTGATTCCACTGCCGGTGTGGCTTACACCGTATTGACCTATTCCGGTATCTACTCTCTGGAACAGGTCAAGGTCAGAGCTACAACAGGCGGTATAGGTGGTGCAGACGTCTATGGCGAGAGCTTTTGCATCCTGCCATTGAATCAGCCGCAGTTGGAATTGGAGATTGTCCCGGGTCACATAGACTTCCATGGCAATACCAATCCCACTCCGCCCACAGCCACTGCTATCCTGAATGCCTCTCTGTTTGACATTCAGGGATGTGCCATTCACAAAGCCCGCATCTCTCTGACCTCTACCCGGGGTTTCTTTGAATATACACCGGGCACTTGCGAAGACCCCAACAACTGCAATCCGCAGGATGATGCGCACATCATTGTGACCGACTGGTATGACCAGAATTCCTTGAATAATAATCCACCCTATTGGGATGTGAATGACAATCAGGATGGTCTGGCTCAGGGTCTTATCAGATTCTATGCCACGGAAATCCCGTTGGGCGACCCCATGACCAATACTCCTGGTTCTACCACGGTGACCATAACGGCACGTTTACTGGGTACCAATACTTCAGCTCAAACCACTGAGAACTTACTACGTTACCCCACCTGATTCAGGATTTGAGGTAACCAGCTGTTAAATGCAGGTATAAGACGAGTTACAGAGCTTCCCACGGGAAGCTCTGTAAAACTCGTTTAGCTATCTGCCGGACAATTACAAGAGGAATAACATGAGTTTCAATCCACAATTTGCACGTCTTGGTGAGGTGCTGATTCATGAAGGTTTCATAACTGAGGATCAACTGAAGGAAGCTCTGATTAAGCAATCCAACTTCGGTTTGAAATTAGGCGAAACACTTCTCAAGCTCGGACATCTGTCTGAAAACAACCTGTTATCTGCCCTGAACAGGCAGCTTGGGTATCCCATCATCAAAGTCACTGATTTGATGGACCTTGACCTGAATGTAGTCTCCATGATACCCGAACCCTTTGCCATGCAAAACCGGGTGATAGCGGTGAGGGAAGAAGGGGATGGCATCGTGGTTGCCATGGCAGACCCGGAAGACCTGACAGTTATCGACAGTCTGAAAAAGATTCTGGGAAAACCTCTCAAACCAGTGCTGGCTGGAGACACTGTTCTCCATGATACACTGGAAAAATACTACAAGAGTATCCGTACCACTTCTCAGGTGGAGGATGCCGTGGGTGGCTTTGATTTTGTGGCAGTGGATGAAGACGAAAACGAAATCAGTATTGCTGCTGCTTCATCAGATGCAGATGCCCCTATCGTCAAACTGATGAACCTGATTATCAATGAAGCCATCAAAGCCAACTCCACTGACATCCATATTGAACCGCTGACCAAGCATACACGTATCCGTTATCGTATTGATGGTGCCCTGCGGGAGGTTATGAATCCTCCTATCGGTATGCATATGGGCGTGGTCTCATTGGTCAAGGTGATGTCCAAATTAAACATCGCTGAACGTCGCTTGCCTCAGGACGGGCATATAGCCTTGAAAACTACCTTGAAGAGCGTGGATGTCCGTGTGTCCATCACCCCCACTGTGTTGGGTGAAAAGGTCGTGATGCGTCTGTTGGACAAAGGCGAGTTTGGCTTCAAACTGACCACCCTGGGCTTTGAAGAAGAGGATATGGCGATATTCAGCAAAGTCATTCGCCGTCCTTATGGCATCGTGATTGTGTCGGGTCCCACCGGTAGTGGTAAATCCACCACCCTGCACGCTGCTTTGAAAACCATCTACAATATAGAAAATAATATAGTGACCGTGGAAGACCCTGTTGAATACCGTCTGGACGGGGTCACCCAGATAGAGACCAAGGAACAGATTGGCCTGACCTTTGGCTCAGCCCTGCGTTCTGTTCTGCGTCAGGACCCGGATATCGTGCTTATCGGTGAAATCCGTGATGAAGAAACTGCTGATATCGCCATCAAGTTCTCCCTTACAGGTCACCTGGTGTTTACCACCCTGCATGCCAATGATGCTCCTGCCTCCATCACCCGTATGATAGACATCGGCATCAAACCGTATCTGGTGGGCTCATCTTTGTCCCTGGTGATGGCGCAACGGCTGGTGCGTTTGATTTGCCCCTATTGCAAGACCGATTACAAGCCCAAAGAGGATGAACTGCGCGATTGCGGTATCTCTGATGAGGAAGCCGCCAAGATAGACTTCAAGATTGGCACCGGTTGCGTGCACTGCGATAATACGGGTTACTCCGGCAGAAGCGGTATTTTTGAATTGCTGATTGTCAATCCGGAAATCCGCCGTCTGATTTATGAGGGCGGAAACCAGGACCTCATCCGGGAAGCTGCTCTCAGGGCCGGCATGCGCACTCTGCATGATGCCGCCATGTCAAAGATGCTCCGTGGCCATACCAGTATCCGTGAAGTCATCAAGATGACGGTCGTGGATTAAACCTAATAGTATAAACGGAAGGAAAGAGATATGCCAAATTTCTCCTATATTGTCAAGGATGCCAAAGGCGCCCGCCTTGAAGGAATCATGAAAGCCGAGTCCCTGGACCTGGCGATTGATAAACTGAGCAAGGAAGGCAGCACCATCATTTCTGTGAAAGCAGCCGCTGAAGGCGCTTTCAAGGGTAAACTCTCCCTCTTTGATAAGGTTATGCTGACCTTCTACAAAATCAAGACCGGTGTCTCGTTACGTGTCTTGGTGTTCTTCACCCGTCAGCTATCCACCATGTTCTCCGCAGGCTTGACCATTGAGAAAGCCATCTCCGACTTGGAGAAAGAGGAAAAGAATAAAAAGTTCAGCAGAGTGCTCAGACGCTTGTCCGACGATATCAAAAAGGGCTTTTCCCTGTCTGAAGCAATGGAACAGCACCCTGGCGTGTTCAATCCCCTGTATGTGACCCTGGTTCAAGCCGGTGAGGTATCCGGTACCTTGCATACGGTGCTGGACGAGCTTTCCGATTATCTGGAAAAAATCGAGGATACCCGCCGTAAGGTGATGTCTGCCATGGCATATCCTATCTTCATCCTGATTTTCCTCATTCTCGTTACCTGGGGTATATTCTATTTCATCGTCCCCAAGTTTTCCGAAGTGTATGCCAATTTCAATGCTGACCTGCCCGGTCCCACTCTCGTGGCTATTGCCATCAGTAATTTTATCGTCAATAACCTCTTCTTCAGTTTCCTCCTGGTGTTCGTTTTTGTTGCCCTGCTCTTTCTGGCATATCTCACAGACCGGGGACGCTATATCATGGATACCCTGAAACTGAAGCTTCCGGTGGTTGGACAGGTATTGAAAAACTCCATCATGAGCAAATTCGCCCGCACCTTCTCCATCCTGATGGCTGCCGGCGTGCCCATTATGGATGTATTGGAACTATCGGAAAATGTGGTGCAGAATGCCGTGATAGAAGCCGCCATCCGTAAAGCCAGAGTGATGGTCAAGGAAGGATACAGCGTTGCTGGAGCTTTCCGTAAAACCGGCGTGTTTCCCTCCACCCTTCTGCAGATGACCTCCACTGGTGAGGAAACAGGTGATATGGATAAACTGCTTGGTAAGGCCGCAGAATTCTATGAGAAGCTCGTGGATGCCGTGATTGACCGCCTGACCTCGCTGATAGAACCCGTGCTCATCATCCTGATGGCAGCTATCGTCGGTTCGCTCATCGTGGTTATTTACCTGCCCATCTTCGACCTTGGACAAGCCATGTCCCAGGGCTTGAAATAAGTAAACCAGCTTATAATAACAACCGGAGCAGCAATGCTCCGGTTTTTTTATTTCAGCAATCACATAAAGGGCGGGATAGCTCAGGGAGCCATGACTACAATCTTTTTTATTCCTGTGAAGTCTGCCGTTTGCATCCGGCAGAGATAGATGCCTGCAGCCACCCTGTGCTGGCGGTCATCTTTTATATCCCAATAGACCCGATGTCTGCCTTGTTTTCGCCTGTCATGCAACAACCGACGGACAAGCTGACCTTTCAGGTTGTAGATATCCATTCTGACCATACCGCCATTCTTCAACTCGTATTCAAAGTTAGTCCCAAGCCTGATGGGATTTGGCTTACAGCCATACAAGGCATTGCAGTATACTGCCGGCGGCTCTTCCGGATTGGACACGATGGGTTGCAGAAGGAT
>Ga0163210_1000757_pt1 | contig 13736 bp, 8 predicted proteins | sample Kivu_220m_FD_113536 | JGI IMG/M metagenome (GOLD analysis project Ga0163210, IMG submission 113536) | Freshwater microbial communities from Lake Kivu, Western Province, Rwanda to study Microbial Dark Matter (Phase II) - Kivu_220m | ecosystem: Environmental > Aquatic > Freshwater > Lake ...
ACCATACCGATTCGGAGGATTTTCCGTTCACTCGGACGACGCTGGCCGTTCATCTCGCGCGCTTGTTGTCGATCTTGTTCGGCGCGGTGACTGTGGCGGCGACGTACAAATTGACCGAGACCGTTCTGCGCGATTCGCCACGCTTCGCGGTCACTCGCCACGCGCTCGCCCTTGCCGCCGCTGCTGTCGTCGCGTTCAATCCCAGTTTCCTTTTCGCGAGCGCGCTCGTTTCCAACGACGCGGCACTCGCCGCGCTTTCATCGCTTGTTCTGGTGATGTGGGTCAGAATCCTGACGGATCAGAGTACGCCCACGCTCAAGTCAGCCATGTTTTTGGGCTTGCTGGTTGGGCTGGCGCTCCTCGTCAAGACCACCGCCGTCGGGCTGATTCCATTTTCGGTTTTCGTGCTGCTCGTCGTCGGATGGCGCAAGCGCGATTGGAGGTTCCTGTTCGCCGGTAGCGCGGTGATGCTCGCCACGATCGTATTCTTGGCCGGTTGGTGGTTCGTTCGCAACACGGTTTTGTATGGCGATCCGATTGCATACCGGCTAATGACCGCGTCGGCAATTTTCCCGCGCGCCGGCCCGCTCACCTTGCCGGAGTTGTTTCAGATATCGCTGCCCTGGTTGTGGCAAACGTTCTGGGGAGGCCCCACGCCCGGCGATTTCTCGCCGTTGCTGTTACTCGCGCTTGCGTTGCTCACCGCGCTCGCGTTTATTGGAATAGTTGTCGGCGTCGTGCGAATTTCGAATTTCGAATTTCGAATTTCCGTTTTCCTTCTTGCCGCATGGCTCGGCTTCATCCTCGTCGCCCAGATTCAGTTCATCCAGACCACCATCGGCGCGGACCAGGGACGCTACCTGTTTCCCGCGATTGCCGCGATGGCGCTATTGTTTGTTGTCGGATTGAGTGAACTGGGCAGATGGATTGAGTTTCGAGTTTCGAATCTTGAATTTGTCATTAGTCCATCGATCATTCTGGTTTTCTTCCTTCTCGCGCTCTTCGTCCCTTTGGCCTACACGATGCCTGCTTACGCTCACCCCGCGCTCGCTTCCGAGAGCGATCTGGCGCGTGCGACGCATCCGTTGCAGACGGACTTTGCAAACCTGATCGAGTTGCGCGGCTATGATCTCGACGCGCGCTCGGTCAAGCCGGGCGACGCGCTGCGCGTCACGCTGTACTGGCGCGCGCTCGCGCGCATGTCAGAATCGTACCGCGTCTTTGTCCATCTCGTCGGGCAGAACGACCGCATGGCGGGCGGCACAGACGTGATCCCCGCGCGCGGCGCCTTCCCGACCGTTTACTGGAAGCCCGGCGACGCGCTGCGCGATGTGGTTCTAGTCCCCGTGGCGGCGAACGCAGCTCCGGGCAAGTACGCCATTGAGGTTGGCCTGTATCCAGTCGGGAAGCCGGCGGAACGGTTGAACGTGATCGGGTCGGATGACGCGCGCGCGCTGCTGGAATCGATCAAGGTCGCGCCGCGCCAAACCCTCACCTACTCGCCGCAGACGCGCGTCGATGCCAACTTTGCCGGCAAAGCGAAACTCATCGGCTACGATGTTTCCAACCTGGCGAAGGATTCGCAAGGTCTGGGGCTCGTACTCTACTGGCAATCTCTCGCGCTATTTGATCGCGATTACACCGTGTTTGTCCACGCGCTGGACGCGAGCGGCAAGACCATCGCTCAAGCGGACCAGCAGCCGCAGGGCGGAAACTATCCGACCTCGCTTTGGGAACCCGGCGAGCAGATCCGGGATGACTATGTGCTCGCGCTGCCGCCAGGCGACTATCGAATCGAAATCGGGCTGTACCGTGCGGATACCGGCGAACGGGTGCCCGTTTCAGGTGAGGATGGCAAGGTGGATCACGTGGAGTTTGTGGGAGCGGTTCGATGAGCCGGACCCGGTGGTTGGGGTTAATGGCGATTTTCTTGGTGGCAGCGGCGCTTCGCTTCTATCGCGTCGATGCGATGCCGCTGCGCGCGGATGAGGCCTCCAGTCTCTATCTTTCGCTCGAAGACCCGCAAGCCATTATCCACGTCTTTGCCACGAGCGATCCTCACATGCCGCTCTACTTTCTGATCGTCCACTATTGGACATCGTTCGCGGGAATCTCCGAACTCGCCGCGCGTTTCCCAGCCATCTTCGTCGGCGTCTTGTCTATCGCGTTCGCCCACGCGCTCGGGCGGCTCACTCTGCCGCGGCGTCGAAACGTCGCATGGCTGGCTGCGGCGCTGGTCGCGGTCAACCCCTTTTTGATCTGGGATGCGCAGGACATCTACATGTATTCATTTCTCACCGCGACGACAGTGCTTTCTTTCATTTTGTTCGTGCGAGTATTTCAACCGCAAGCCCATGGGGGGCATTGGATCGCCTATGTCGTGGCCAGCGCAGTGGGATTGTACTTTCATTATTTCTTTGCGTTCATTCTGCTCGCCCAATCCGCGGCTTGGCTCTACTGGATCGCCGTACGGCGCCTCGCGCGGAGAGACATTCTGAATTGGATCGCCGCACAAATCGCGATCGCAGCGCTTTTCATGCCGTGGCTCCTTGTCGCGTTTCCTTTGCTCACCACATTTCGCTCCGACTTTATCTCGCCGGCCGGACTTGGGGAGATGCTTCAACGCGCGCTCCTCACCTTCACGGTTGGGCGAACGGATACGCGGATGGCGCCCGCGTGGGTCGAGCCATCCGTCGGTCCGATTCTGGCGTTCGGTTTTCTTCTGATATTTCTTTATGGTCTGCTTGTATCGCCGACAAGTATTCCGGCTTCCCGGGACGCCTCCGAGCGCGAAGGGCGAATCGTGCTGGCCATTTTCCTGGGCGTTCCGCTGAGCGCGTTCTTCGTCTATTCCCTCGTGCGGTTTCCGCTGTTCGACGAGAGGTACATCCTCTACATTTCGCCGGCGTTCGCGTTGATCCTTGCGCGTGGTTTGGCGAATTTGTGGGAATCCCCATCGGGCCGTTGGGCTGCCACTGCGGCTATCGTATTCATCCTGCTCGCGGATGGGCATTCGCTCTACAACTATTTCTACGTGCCAGAGTTCGCGCGCAGTCCGGATTGGCACGGTTTTATGGATCGCCTCTTGGCGGAGGCGCGCTCAGGGGATGTCCTTATCCAGAACTATCCCGATCCGGCGCTGCCATACTATTTGAAAAATCGCGTCCCGCGTGTCCTGCTGCCGCGGACCGGCTCCGCGACTCTTGCAGAGGTCAGCGCCGACTTGGACCGTCTGACGGGCAAGTACGAACGCGTCTGGTTCCAGCCCGCGCCCTTCGCGGAATGGGATACGGGCGGGCTAGTCGCCACGTGGTTGAGCCGCCACGCGCTCGAACGCGACGCGTACGGTTTCCGCGGGGTACGGCTTGAGCTTTATGAGACGGCCACGGCGGCACGGCGCGAGTCGGTGCCCATCGAGGCAACCTTCGCGGGACACATTCGTCTGATTGCTTTCATGGTGGAAGCGCCCGATAACCTGGGACATGGCAATTCGACATTGCGCCTGACACTATTCTGGAACGCGCTCGACCGCAACCAACGTGATGCGACTGTCTTCGTCCATCTCTATGGACCAGACGGAAGACTGCGGGCGCAGCAGGACAACCAACCCGTGCGCGGCAAGTACCCGACGAGCGCGTGGCAACCCGGCGAGACTATCATCGACTCGTACGAATTGCAGGTTCCCGCGAACCTTCCGGCCGGTCCATGCACGTTGGCTGTCGGAATGTACGACGCGCAGACTCTAGAGCGTCTCACGGTGGTCGATGGTTATGGCCAGTCCTTTGCCGATAACCGAGTCCCGCTGAAAACATTCAACGTCGTTTCGATCAATAACCTGTTACAGCATGCCGATTTACGCGTGACCTCCGCGCCGGAGGTCATGCGCTGATGGCTGGCCGTTTCCGGCGTGAACATCAAGTCGCACTCGTGCTCGTGCTTTTTGTCGCGCTCGGAACCTATTTCAGCGTGACGACGCCGCTCTTCGAAGCGCCGGACGAGCAATGGCATTTCGCGTACGTGCAGTACGTCGCCACCGGGCGCGGCTTGCCGGTGCAGACGCTCGACCAGCCGACGCATCTGGCGCGGCAGGAGGGCAGCCAGCCGCCGTTGTACTATCTGCTCGCCGCCGCGGGGACGTTCTGGATCGATACCTCCGATTATCCCGGCATCGTTTGGGAGAATCCACATTACGGCTACAACGTCCCCGGCATCGTCAACGACAACAAGAACCTGTTCATCCACACGTCGCTCGAGAGCTTTCCGTACCATGGGGCGGTGTTGGCGATTCACCTCGCGCGGTTGCTCTCGGTGTTGTTCGGCGCGCTCGTCGTGTTGTTCACGTATCTGTTGGCGCTGGAGGTCTTTCCCGAGCGCAAGTATCTCGCGGCGAGCGCGGCAGCGCTGGTTGCGTTCGTCCCGCAGTTCCTCTTCATCAGCAGCGCGGTCAGCAACGACAGCGCAATCACCGCCATGGCGGCAGTGTCGTTGTGGTTGAAGGTGAGACTGTTCACCGTAGACGGAGGTCAGAGGACGAAGGATGCAAGTGGCAGTTTCTCGCCGTCCATCGTCCGTCATTCGTCCGCCATCGCGCTCGGCGCGGCGACCGGTCTGGCTGCGCTTGCGAAGGTCAGCGGGCTGGGGCTGGTTGTTCTCGCCGCGCTCACGATCATTTTCGTTTTTCGCAAAAATATCCGGCAGTCATTCGTTCCTTTGGGCTTGTTGCTTTTGACGTGTGCCTTGATCGCCGGCTGGTGGTACGTGCGCAACCTGGTGTTGTACGGCGAACTGACGGGGACCGCGATGATGGTGCGCATCTTCGGCGCGCGCACGACGCCGCTGACGATGACCCAGTTGCTCACCCAGTTGGGCGAGGTATGGGAAACCTTCTGGGTCGGCTTTGGTTGGGGCAACATCCGCGCCCAGCCCGTCATCTACACGCTGCTCGAAATCGCGGTCGTGCTGAGCGGCATCGGTCTGTTACGATTTTCGATTGCCAGTTTTCGATTGCCGATTGCCGACGAGCGCAAATCAGCCATCGAAAACCGAAAATTGCAGATGCTCGTTCTGGCCGTTTGGGTTGCCGTTGTCTTGGTCGAATTGATTGGTTGGATGGAGACGACGCAAGCGCCGCATGGTCGCTTGTTCTTCCCGGCGCTGCCCGCGCTCGCGCCGCTCGCGGCATTCGGATTGACGCAGTTGGCTCCCCAACGCATGCAGCCGCTGGTCGCGCGTGGCGCCGCGGTCGGGCTGTTCGCGTTCGCCGTGTACGCGCCGTTTGCGCTTCTGCAGCCGGCGTACGCGTATCCCGCACCGCTCACCGCGAACGACGTGCAGAACCTGGCGCACCGCGTCGATATCAATTACGACAATAAGATGAGACTGCTCGGCTACGATATTGTGCCGGATCGCGTGCACCCCGGCGATTGGGCGACGCTCACGTTATACTGGCAATCGCTCGCGGCGATGGAGGAAGACTATTCGGTGGGCATTCACGTCGTCGATTCGGCAGGGCGCATGATTAGCGCGCGCGACAGTTACCCGGGCCATGGGTTGCTGCCGACGCGTCTATGGCGCGCCGGGCAGTTTCTGCGCGATTCGTACTGGCTGCCGATTTCCGGTGACGCGTCTCCCGCGAGCATCGCATGGATTCAGGTCTCGGTATACTCACGCGGAGACAAGCGTGACTTGGCGGCGTCTGACCCGAGTGGGAACGATCTGCCAACTCCGATAATCGGGCGGCTGAAGGTTTCCAGGTCGAATCCGGTTGCGCCGCGCCCACAGAACGCCACGCCGTATTCTTTTGGCAAGCAGATTGATTTGGTCGGATACGACCTTGGCTTTGCGCAAGGTTTAGATTTGACACTCTACTGGAAACGCGCTGCGCCGATTGACACCGACTATACCGTGTTCGTGCACGTTCTCGATACGGCCGGCAAAACGGTCGCGCAGAGAGATATTCAGCCAGAGGAAGGCGATGGCCCGACTTCGCTTTGGGACGACGGTGAGATCGTGCCGGACCGGTACGCGTTCACTTTGCCGCCCGGCGCATATCACATCGAGTTGGGACTGTACCAGGCGGACACCGGCCAGCGTTTGCCGATAACGGACGCGCAGGGAACTGCAATCGGAGATCACATCGCTTTGGGGCCGATCGAGGTAGGACGATGAGCGCCAATAGCCCGATTGCCGCATCGCCCAATAGCCGCATGGCCGCGTTGACGACGCGACTACTGGACTATATGACTATTGGACTTGTCTTCGCCGCGTCGCTCGCGCTGTATGCGCGCACGATGGCGCCCGGCTTGCTTGACGGCGACGAAGGGGAATTCCAAATCAACATCTTCCGTCTCGGCGTCAGCCATACCGGCTATCCGACCTTTTTTCTGCTCGGCAAATTGTTCACACTGCTCGTGCCAGTCGGGACCATCGCGACGCGCGCGAACTTGTTCTCTGCGTTCTGGGGCGCGGCGACGATTGTTGCCGTTTTCATCTTCATCCAGTTCCTCACGCGTAATCGCTGGGCGGCCCTTATCAGCGCGCTGTTGTTGCTGGTATCGCGCGTTGAGTGGTCGCAGGCGATCATCCCGCGACCGTACACGCTGAACTCGCTCTTCGTCGTCCTCGTCCCATTCTTCTTTTTCCTCTGGCGCGCCGGCAAAGTCGATCTGACCGTTCCGGTCTTTATTTTCGGATTGAGTCTCACAAACCACCGGACGATCATGTGGTTCGGGCCTGCCATCGCGCTATTCGTTTTGATTGGAGATTATCGGCAGACCTTTGCCGATCGCAAGCCAGCAGGCAACTTGGCCGTCCTTCTCCGCGAATGGCTTGGCCGCAGCGCGCTGTTCAAACCGCGCCGCTTGCTTGCGCTCGTGGTCGCGTTCGTGCTGCCGCTGTTCCTCTATGGCTACATCTGGTGGCGCGGCGAAAGTGATGTGGGCGTCGAATTTCACTGGAAAGATTTCAACGCTACGATCCTCGGCGGTAACGTGAGCCGGTGGATGCGCTACGGTCCGCTCGATTGGGTGGTCAGCCGCGTCACCGATCTCTACATCCCGATGCTGATCGAGCAGTTCACCACGCTCGGCTTTGCCGCCGGACTGATCGGCCTGGCTGCGCTTGCGCTCGATCGACCGCCGCGCGCCTGGCCGCGCGCCCTGCCGCCGCGCGAAGCGTTCCTGTTCATCGCGCTCGCGAACCTGGCGAACAGCGCGTTCTGCGTCATCTTCTGGGTGATCGATATCGACAAATTCTTCCTCCCCTCGTTCATCACGTTTCTGTTTTTCACCGGCGTCGGCGTCGCGGTGATTTGGGATTGGTTTGAACGGGCTCAAGTTGGGCCAACGCAAACGCCAGGCCGGCCGGAGCTTGCCCTGAGGAACGAAGGGTCGACTTTACAGCAGATCGGCCTGAAGTTTGGGCGAATGGCTATTGTGCTGGGGTTGGCCGGTGCAGCCGGTTTCGTACTCGCGAATAACTATGCCGGGAATGATTTCAGCCAGCGTACCGATGCGATTACGACGTGGCAGGAGAACCTCGCGCAGCCGCTCGAGAAAAACGCGATCATCGCCGGATCGTGGGAATCGCTGACGCCGCTCGAATACGCGATGTACGTTGACGGACGCCGCACCGATTTGGATCGCTGGAAGGTCATCCTTCAGAAATATCTACTTGGGCTAGTGCCGTACGGCTCGCGGCAAGACGATATCGAGCGCGCGGTGCGCGCGGGGCGGCCGGTCTATCTCACCGTCTACCCCGGGGATACCGAGACGCTCACGGCGCTGACAAACGAATTCCGCCTCGCGCAAATCGGCGCACTCTGGCGAGTGGTGAACCTGCCGCCAACGGCGGCGCTGCCGCAAACCCAACAGCTGACGACGTTCGCCGATGCCGAAGGGCGCACGCTCGAATTGCTTGGCTACACCGTCTATCCATCCACCTCACTGCGCGCCGGCGATTTTGCGCTGATTACGTTGTTCTGGCGCACGCCGCAAACAGTCTCCACGCGTTTGACTGTTTCGCTTCGCGTGACGGACGCACAAGATCGCGTGGTTTCCCAACGCGATTCCGAACCGGCGAACGGCTTGCGCCCAACGCTTGGCTGGGCGCCGAATGAAATCGTACAGGATGACGCGGGGATCCTCATACCGCCGGGTGCAGCCCCTGGAAGGTATCGGTTGCAGATTGTCGTGTACGATTCCGCGACAGTGAAGAATCTGACGACGCCGAGCGGGGAGATTTTGACGCTTGGCGGCGTAGATGTCCAACCATGAATCCACAAAAATCGACTTGGAGCTGCGAATGAGCTCATCACTGCTATCTGCCCATGGGGGAGACAAGTCGCCGCGTCGACGAGGGCGAATCTGGGCGGCGCTCGTCGACCTCGTAAGCCAGCATCCGTTTGGGTCTGTTCTGGTCTTTCTGGCCATGGTCAGTGTCGTCCTCTACCTGCCTGCGGTGATGACGTATTTCATCAGCGATGATTTTACGCAGGTCTGGTTTCTGTCCTCAAACATCTCCGCTTTGTTGAGCGGAGACAAGTGGGCTGAGTGGTTCCTCGGCGTCATAGACGGCTATCTGTATTTTCGACCCGCGACGTATGCGCTGACCCTGGTGGATTTCCTCGCGTGGAACAACCTGGCCTGGGGCTATCACCTGACTAATCTCATTCTCCATATCCTCTCGACTTTTTTGGTCTTCCTCACCAGTTTGCAATGGACTCGCCGCCGAATCACCGCCCTCGCGACCGCGACCCTTTTCGCCGTGCTGCCCACTCATGCGGGAGCGGTGTCGTGGATGGCTGCCATCACCGACATTCTATGCGCCCTGTTGTACCTACTAAGCGTTCTCTGCTTCGTGCTGTATCGACGACGCAACCAGACTTTGCTATACATCATCTCGATGGGTGCATTCGTCTTCGCATTGGCTTCCAAAGAAGTCGCGGTTATGCTGCCCGTGGTTATTCTCCTTTGCGATGCGCTGTTCAACTTTTCTTTGAAAGCATTTCGCCTGACGGAATGGGTCAAGCGCCACGCGGCGTTTTGGATCATCCTGGGTCTGTACCTGGCTTTTCGATTCCTGGGGCCCGGTGGTTTCGGATATCGAGGGACACAGCTAAACCCTCAGGATGTGCAGAATTGGATCGGCGGCACCCTGAATCTGATGATGAACCCATTTGCGACTGAGCTTACCTCCATTGCCGAATGGGCGTTGATTGGCGCGCTGGTAATCATCTTGGTGCTCTATCGTTCCCGTCCCGCGGTCGTGCTGGGGCTGGTTTGGATTCCGCTTACTTTCCTGCCGACGATCAATTCGGTTACCGGCACGAGCGACCGCTCATTTTACATTCCATCGCTTGGGCTGTGTCTGGTGCTGGCAAGCATCCTGACCCAACCGGTCGACCGTCCGCGCATGCGGCTAAGCCAGGATTTCGCACCTGCACGCTGGGTAAGCCAACGGACACGGCAAAACGACCAGCCACACGTTCATTCCTTTCACTGGGACAAAGGTGCGAAAGCGTGGCTAAGGACCGTGGGGCTGGTTGCGTTGACCGGTCTGAGTCTCGCCTACGCAGCCGCGCTCTACACGCAAAACCGGCTGTATAACCAAGCCGGCCAGGTGGCCGAGGCCATCCCCCGGAACCTCCTGGCCTTGCATCCCACCTTTCCGCCCAAGTCGCAGCTGGTTTTTGTTGGCGTGCCGGACAATGTGTCCAATGGTCCGCTGATCTACCTGACCGGCTTCCCGGGTTCTATCCGGCTGACCTATCACGATCCCGGGATGGCAGTTTACAAGTTTTCCAAATTTCCGATCTGGCTTGACGAGCTAGACCGGATGTATTTCTTCCAGGTCGATCATCGCCAGGTGACGGAACGGGCCGACCTGGTTCACGCGCTCGAGCAACGACGGCAGTGCCAGAGCGCGTTGTACCCGGCAACGCAGTGGGATTTCGCACAGGACGCCGCGGGCTGGGAGCCGTGGAATCAGTTGTCAGATTTTCTAGTCCGTGACGGGCGGTTGTCCACGCGGGCGGAAGGGAACGACCCCTACATGGTAAGCCCGCTGACCGAGATTCCTTCGATCGCCATCGGGGATGTGGTCGTCACGATGCGCGTGCGGTCTAGCAAGCCAGAGATGCAGGGGAGGATTTACTGGCTTGGCGCGGATCAGAGTGATTTCTCGCCGGCTTTCCAGATGCCTTTCGCGGTAAAGGCAGATGGGGAATATCACACTTACCGCGTGGATATTTCTCGCAGCCATCAACTGGCGCTCGGCGACCACATCACGCGCTTGCGGTTGGATCCTGCCGATGCCAAAGCGGAGATCGAGATCGAAGACATACAGATTTACAGCCATTGCGCAGCCGTGCACGGCGAATCGTGCGAGTGTCCAGGATAAACGAATTCAATTTGCTCTTTCCGGCACCTTGTTATATAATACCGCCTCGGACAGTTTGTTCGTGTCCAATAATCACGTCCCTCGATCCGACGATGTGTGCTTCGCGAGGAGCAATCGGAGGAGATGACAGGGGCGGCCGCCCAGCGAAAAATCCCAAACCGCGCTGGGAGAAAACACAAGGAGGAAGTACGTGGCTGTTTTACCAATGAAGTCCCTGCTCGAAGCCGGCGTCCACTTTGGACATCGCACCGGACGCTGGCACCCGCGGATGCGCCAGTTCATCTTCACCGAACGCAACGGCATCCACATTATCGATCTCCAGCAGACGATGGGCCGGCTGGAGGAAGCGTACAATTTCGTGCGCGACAGCGTCGCCGAAGGTGGGACGATCCTCTTCGTCGGGACCAAACGCCAGGCACAGGAGACGGTGGCGGCAGAAGCGCAGCGCGCCGGGATGCCCTTCGTCAACGTCCGCTGGCTCGGCGGAACGCTTACCAACTTTCGCACGATCCGCTCCCGCATCGACTATCTCGTCAAACTGGAGGAGCGGCAGGCGAATGGCGAGCTGGACAAGCTCCCGAAGAAAGAAGCGCTCATGCTCAGCCGCGAGCTGGCGAAACTACAGGTACGCCTCGGCGGATTGAAAGAGATGCGCCGATTGCCCAAGGCGCTCTTCATCGTCGATACGCGGCACGAAGAGAACGCGATTTCCGAGGCGAGTACGCTCGCCATCCCCATCGTCGCGATGTGCGACACCAATTCGAATCCCGATCCCATCGCCTACCCGATTCCGTCCAACGACGATGCAATCCGCGCGATCAAACTGATCACCGGCAAGATCGCCGACGCAGCCATCGAAGGCAAGAATATCCGCGGCGTGATTGCGGCCGAGGTGGAAGAGGATACCGGCATCGCCGCGCCCGCGGTCGCCGCGGCTGAGTTGGAGCCGGAAGCGTTGGAAGAAGCGGATGAAGTGATTGAAGAGATCGAATCCAAAGAAGTGAGCGAAGGCGAGGCACTCTAGTCATGGCCACCTCAGCAGAACAAATCAAGAAACTGCGCGAACTCACCGGCGCGGGCGTCCTGGACGCCAAGCGCACCTTGGAAGAGCATAACGGCGATTTCGACAAGGCGTTTGCCATCTTGAAAGAAAAGGGGCTGAAAGCCGCGGCGAAGAAAACCGAGCGCGTCGCCAAGCAGGGTTTGATTGAAACGTATGTGCATGGCGGCGGCAAGATCGGCGTGATGGTAGAAGTCAACTGCGAGACAGACTTTGTGGCCGCCACACCGGAATTCCAGACCCTCGCGCACGACCTCGCGCTGCAAATCGCGGCCTCCAACCCCAAGTACGTTTCTCAGGGAGACGTTCCGGCGAATGTGATCGAGGAACAGAAAAAGATCTTCGCGGACGCGGCGGCCGCCGAAGGCAAACCCGCCAACATCGTCGAGAAAATCGTCACCGGCAAGCTGGAAAGTTTTTACAAGGAATCTTGCCTTCTGCTCCAGCCGTTCGTCCGCGACGACAAGATGACTGTTCATGATCTCATCCAAGCCGCGGTCGCCAAGCTGCAAGAGAACATCGTCGTCCGGCGATTCGCTCGCTTCGAATTAGGAGAAGGCTAGTCTGAATGAGAAGGGGAAATTAGTGGGAACGCGGGACTGATTTCCCCTTTTCCCTCTAGTTTCCCCTTCAACCTTCTGATGTATCGTCACGGGCATCCAGGGAGAGTGAAACGGATTGCCCTCTCCCCGTGACGCAGCATCCCTTGAGGGGGAAATGGGGCAACCAAAGTACAAACGGATCCTGCTCAAACTGGGCGGCGAGTCCCTGTCCGGCAAGGGACAAATCGGCATCGACACGAACAACGTCGCCTACCTCGCCGAGGAAATCCAAGCTGTCAAGTCCCACGGCGTCGAGATCGCCATCGTCATCGGGGGCGGCAACTTTTGGCGCGGCAACGATCCGTACGCGCAGAGCATCGATCGCGCCACAGCGGACTATATGGGCATGTTGGCGACGATGATGAACTCGCTGGCGCTGCAGGACGCCCTGGAAAAGTGCGGCGTTTACACCCGCGTGCAATCCGCCATCGAGATGCGCGCCATCGCCGAGCCGTACATCCGCCGCCGCGCGATCCGCCATCTCGAAAAGGGACGCGTCGTCATCTTTGGCGCCGGCACGGGCAATCCATTCTTCACCACCGATACGGCGGGCGCGCTGCGTGCGAAAGAAATCGACGCCGACGTGCTGCTCAAGGCGACCAAGGTGGACGGCGTGTACGACAAAGACCCGCTCAAGTACGCCGGCGCTGCCAAGTTCGAGCGGATCACGTACAATCAAGCCATTGTGATGGAACAAGTCCAGGTCATGGACAATACCGCCCTCTCCCTGTGCATGGATAACGACCTGCCGGTGGTCGTCTTTGATCTCTCGCAGCCGCGCGCCATCGAACGCGTGGTGATGGGTGAACCGATTGGAACACTGATCTCAAAGTAGAGGCAGACCCCAATGATTGACGAAGTCAAAGCAGACGCTGAAAACAAAATGAAAAAGACCGTCGACGCGCTGAAACGCGAGTTGGTGGGGATCCGCACCGGGCGTGCCTCGCCCGCCCTCATCGAGCCGCTGAAGGTGGACTACTACGGCGCGCCCACGCCCTTGCAGCAGATCGCCGCGGTGGCCGCGCCGGAGGCGCGCTTGCTGACGATCAAGCCGTATGATCCCTCCACGCTCAGCGCGATCGAAAAGGCGATTCTCAAATCCGATCTCGGCCTCACGCCGAATAACGATGGCAAGATCATCCGCCTGCCCATTCCTTCGCTCACCGAGGAGCGCCGCCGCGAGCTGACCAAAGTCGTCCACAAGCACGCCGAGGAAGCGCACGTCGCGCTGCGCAACGTCCGCCGCGACAGTCTCAAAGATTTGGAAGATATGGAAAAGGAAAAGATGATCTCGGAAGACCAGCATTTCAAAGGCAAGGAGATGCTGCAGGAGTTGACCGATAAATACATCGCCCTCGTCGACCAGGTGGCCAAAGCTAAAGAAGCGGAAATCATGGAAGTCTGATAGTGCGATAGTTCGATGGTTCGATGGTTGTGTTGTTGAACAACTGAACTATCGCACTATCGAACTATACAACTAACCAATTATGGGACTGGACAAGAGTGCACTGACGAAAATCCCAACGCACGTCGCGATCATCATGGACGGCAATGGGCGCTGGGCACAGAAACGCGGGCTGCCGCGCAACGAAGGGCATCGCGCCGGGGTAGGGAACATGCGGCGGGTGTTGGAAGGCGCGGTCGAATTTGGCGTGCAGGTCTTGACCGTCTACGCC
>Ga0163210_1000761_pt1 | contig 13718 bp, 13 predicted proteins | sample Kivu_220m_FD_113536 | JGI IMG/M metagenome (GOLD analysis project Ga0163210, IMG submission 113536) | Freshwater microbial communities from Lake Kivu, Western Province, Rwanda to study Microbial Dark Matter (Phase II) - Kivu_220m | ecosystem: Environmental > Aquatic > Freshwater > Lake ...
ATCCTGTACAATGATGATCCCGTCATTAGCGTTGTCTACTACATTACGGTATTTTTCCTCGGATTCCCTGAGTTTTTCCGCTATACGCGCCTTTTCCGTGATATCCTGTACCTTGCACTGAATGTATTTTTTTTGCTCCGCCAGGAAGGAAACGGAGGTAAACTCAACGTGGATTTGCCTGCCGTCCCTGCCTGCCAGCGGCAGTTTTTCAAAATGCACTGAATCATGCCGCAGCAGCTTGCGCAGGTCTGCCTGTGATACATCAATATCTTTAAAAGGGACAGTGTCCCACAGGCTCTTGCCGGTAAGCTCATGCTGCGCATAACCGAGCAGCTCGCTGAGGAAGGGGTTGACATTGGTGACCCGGCCGCTATCGCCTTCAAGTATCATGATGCCGTGCAGGGCTGTATCAAAGAGGCGGCCGAAGATGAGGTCATTGCCGTTGTGATGGTGCGGGTGCACGCTCTGGCGCATATCTTCAGCGGATGTCTGTAAACAGGAATGCGAATCCGACGGGGGGTCTTCCTCCACCGGGCCGATTATTCTATTAATGTCCGCCATGTGTTCAGCCTCACCAGCTGGCCAAAGGAAATATCGGGGAATAAGAAATGAATCTTATCTTGGCCTCTAATAGAAAACCGTGCTAAAGCTCGCCTTGACTGCCGGAACCATGCCTGCCACTCGTAACTGAACCATATATACGGAAAACAAGCTATAATTATACAGAAATATATAAAAAAATAGCAACATCCGGGATTAAAACGAATCAAGATATGCAGTCCCAGGATGGAAGAGATTTTTGGGGAGGAATCAGGCCATGAAAGTTAAAATAATCACTGACAGCACCTCGGACATCCCGGCCGGGATTGCCGGCGAGCTCGATATTTCCGTGGTCCCCATCTATGTCCGCTTCGGGGAGGCCACTTACCGTGACGGCATCGACATGGGCAGCGATGAGTTTTATTCACGGCTGGACTCCTCGCCTGTGCACCCGGCTACTTCCCAGCCGGCGCCGGAAGATTTTCTTAAAACTTACCGGCCGCTGATGGAAACCAGCGACGGAATTATCTCCATCCACATCTCCTCTAAAATTAGCGGCACATATAATTCAGCGCTGCTGGCCAAAAAGATGCTGGAAAGCAGCCGACCGATCGAAGTGGTGGACTCCAAGTTCAACTCGGCCGGGTTGGGACTGGTAGCCATGGCCGCCGCCAAGGTGGCCAAGGCTGGCGCCGGTTTTGCAGACGTCCTTGCCGAGACAAAGAGGGCCGTCGGCCAGGTGCAGATGTTCGGCATGTTTAATACGATGAAATACCTGGCGCTGAGCGGCAGAGTCAGTAAAACGATCGCATCGGCAGCAAAGGTGCTTGACGTTAAGCCGCTGCTGACTTTCAAGGATGGCGATATAGTGCGGGCGGGGTTGGTGAGGACGTTTTCCAGGGGGATGGAGCGGATCTGTGATTTTGTCGCGGGCAGGAAAAACATCAGGGAACTGGCGATCGTCCACAGTGCCATTCCGGAACGGGCCGAGCAGTTGAAGAAAAAACTGGGAGCGGTATTTCCTGAGGAAAAGATACTGGTCAGCCATCTCGGCGCCGCCCTGGGAGTGCACGGCGGCAAAGGCGTCCTGCTTGTCGCCCTGCGCCAGGCGCCTCAGGCATAATCATGACCCGTCTTTGGCTTAAACTTTGAATAAAGCCGCCCAGATGAAGGCGTCCATGATAACCGTCTGCACGCTGAAAACGGCGGCTCCTCCCACCGCGGCCCAATAGGGGAAATCAGGGACGTGCGGCTGGATGGTGAGCAATGCCGCCAGCATGCACAGGGAGCCGATCCCGGCCAGGAATAGAACACCGCGGACGGCTATCCACATGGCTGATGACGGACTCGCCAGCATGGCATAAGTCAGCGGCATCCAGAATGCCGACGGTATCAGTATCAATGCATAGATTGCAAAGAAGACCGTGTAGTTGAAAAAGCCGGTTATGCGGGCGTCATCGGGATTGACACGGAAGAAGAGGAAATAGGTGAAGGCCAGGAATCCCGCCACTGCCAGGAGCATGGTAACATAGTTGACGGTCCGCAGAGTTCCCTGAACATTGCCCCAGAGTTTTTCGGCGGTGCCCGGATGGGTCGACATCCCGTGTATGTAGCTGCCGATAACCGCTCCGCCGCAAACTGCTATCAGTGCCAGAAGTATCCACTGCTGGTAATGCATCGTCCGCCTCCCTTTATTTACTTGCGATCGATTGTCTAATTAATAATAGCAGAACCCTGCATGCTTGACACGCACCGGTTCCGAACGTATTATAGTGATATACAGTACCGAACATCGGAATCTTCCGAAGTGAGGCTGGTGCACAGGAATCGCGTGCTGTTTTACCCCGAGTGGGAGGAGGTAGTGCCATGGCAGCAAAGTCAAATAGCGTCAGGGTTCAACGTCCGCCTTACAGGAGGCTGCGGCATTTTGCCTTCGACCCCATGCTGAGCAGGCGTCTGGATAGCTATGATATTAATGAGGTGGTAACCAAGCTTCCCTGGGAGGAGAACCTGCTGCCCGGTCCGGTGGATGCCTACCTGGAGGTGGTGGATTTCGACCCCGCCAGCCGTGTATTTTATGCGCCGGTCGACCTGAACGACAGGTACATACTGGCTCAGGACGGCCTTGCCCCTGCGGAAAGCAATCCCCAGTTCCACCAGCAGATGGTGTATGCCATCATCCGCACCACCATCGGCCATTTCGAAAAGGCGCTGGGGCGCAAGTCCCTGTGGTCTCCGCACCGCATGGTAAACAACGGCACGGTGAAATTTGAGTTTATCGAGCGTTTACGCGTCTATCCCCACGCCCTGCGTGAAGCCAATGCCTATTACAGCCCGGATAAAAAGGCGTTGCTGTTCGGTTATTTTCCGGCTTCCGCTGCGGAATGCGGGGAAAACATGCCCGGGGAGCTTGTCTTCACCTGCCTCTCCCATGACATCGTCGCCCATGAGACCACCCATGCTCTGCTGGACGGCTTGCACCGGCGCTTCATCGAACCTTCCAATGTGGATGTCTGGGCCCTGCATGAGGCCTTCGCCGACATCGTGGCGCTGTTCCAGCATTTTACCTATGCCGAGGTTCTGCGCCGGCAGATCGCCCGGACGCATGGCGACCTGCAAAAGCAGAACCTGCTGGGCGAGCTGGCGCAACAGTTCGGCCAGGCCATCGGCAGCTATGGAGCCCTGCGCAGCGCATTGGGAAGCATCGACCCTGAGACGAAGGAATGGGTTCCCGAAAAACCCGATCCGGCGAAAATACTGAGCACTACGGAGCCGCATGCGCGCGGCGCCATACTCGTCGCCGCCGTCTTCGAGGCTTTCCTGGCTATTTACAAGGAGCGGATCAAGAGCCTGCTGCGCATCGCCAGCGGCGGCACAGGCATACTGCCCGAAGGTGAATTACACCCCGACCTGGTGGAGAAGATGGCGCAGGAAGCTTCCAAGACTGCAGGCCATATCCTTAATATATGCATAAGGGCGCTGGACTACTGCCCGCCGGTTGACATAAACTTCGGCGCTTACCTGCGGGCGCTGATAACCGCCGATGCCGACCTGGTTGCAGATGACCCGCATAATTACCGGCTGGCTTTTATCGAAGCCTTCCGCCGCCGGGGCATTTATCCGGGCGATGTGCGCAATATGTCGGTGGAGAGCCTGCTGTGGGATAAGCCGGAACAATTCGATGGTATGCAGGGAGCGTTCCACAAAGTGTTCCGCAATGCCGCGCAGCTCAGCAAGCTGGTCCCCGAATGGGAACTCAGCACGGACCGCAGGAAAATTTACGATCAGACCCAGAACAGCCAGAAGACGCTGCACGGGTGGTTCACCGACCCGGCAGCGCTTGATGCCGCCAATGCCGCCAGGATTGTGCTGTCACGTGACGTGCCCAGGTCATTCTATAGTAAAAGCGGAGTACCCACGCTCGAGGTTCATTCCGTGCGCCCGGCGCGGCGCATCGGGCCGCAGGGTCAGGCCGTTTCCGACCTGGTTATTGAAATGACACAGCGGCGCCGCGGCTACTACAGCGCTCAGATCCAGGCGGACGTGGACAGCGGCAAGCTGGACCCGCCCGAACCTGATTTTATCTTCCGCGGCGGTTGCACACTGCTGGTGGACCCGGATACGGCACAGGTCAGGTACTGTGTATACAAGAACATAATGAGCGAGGACCGGCTCAAACGCACACGCGAATTCCTCACGGAGAGTGACAGCCCTTCGCTGCGCGCGACCTATTTCGGCGATCCTCGCAGGGTCTATTACCGTGGTATCACTGTAACGGGCGAAGAAGGCAAGGCAGCGTCTGCCATGGAGCCTTTCGCCTTCCTCCACCGCTCATCAGAAGGCGAGGAGGTGGGATTATGAATCCGAAAGTGAAAGATAATAGACCGGCATTGCCGCCGCCGGAATCCGGAGTTACGGTCCGCATGTACAATCCGGGTTTCGGAGACTGCTTCCTGCTGGCTTTCCGGGCGGAGGACGGCAGCCCGCGCTATATGCTTATAGACTGCGGCGTCCATCATCAATATCACGATGGCGAGGACCGACAGGACAGAATGAAACGCATTGCCGCCGACATTGCGGCTGCTACCGGCAAACACCTGCACATCGTCGCTATTACACACGAGCACACCGACCACCTGTACGGATTCAAGTATGCCAGGGAGATATTCGATGACATCCAAATTGATAACCTCTGGCTGGCCTGGACGGAAAACAGCGCCGACCCGGTCGCCAAACAATTGAAGAAGCTCTACGGCCGGAGTGTAGCAGCCCTTAACCTCGCCATTGCCCGTATCAACCCCATGAACCGCGCCCTGGCCGCCAGACTGCAGGGGGTGCTGGATTTCGAGATGCCTTCATTCAAGGGCGAGGAGACGGCGGAGCTGAAATACCTGCGCGGAAAATGCCTGCACAAGCTTCAGAGTTCGGATGATTACCGGCATCCGGGCGAGGTGCTGAATATACCCGGCGTGAAAGGCGTGAAAGTATATGTCCTGGGCCCGCCCAAAGACACCGCTTTGATCAAAAAATTGAACGAGAAAGCGGAGCTGTATCCCGAGCTTGCGGCTATGGATGAGCTGGAAGCTTTCTCCATGGCGCTCATGGATATGCCGGAGGAAGATACGCGTTTTGCGCAAAGCCGACCGTTTGCGCGTTACTTCGAGATAACAGGGGAGCAGGCGGCGGGCAATCATGCCTTCAGCGATTTCTTCCGTCAATACTATGGATTCAAGAAGGATGCGGGACATGGACCGGAGTGGCGGCGCACCGATGCGGACTGGCTGGCCCCGGCGGAGCAGCTTGCACTGAAAATTAACAGTTACACCAACAATACCAGCCTGGTTATTGCCATAGAGATAACAACCGCACCGTCGTATAAGGTCCTGCTTTTTGCAGCGGATGCGCAGGTTGGCAACTGGCTTTCCTGGCAGGAGCTGGAATTCCCCGGGGAGGGACCGGAGGGGAAGAGTATAACCGGTGCAGAGCTGCTTCAGCGCACCGTGTTTTACAAAGTGGGACACCACGGCAGCCACAATGCCACACTGAGAAGCAAGGGCCTGGAGATGATGAGCAATAGCGGCCTGGTGGCCATGATCCCGGTGGATGAGAAGTGGGCAAAAGAAGCGCAGGGTTGGGAACACCCGGCGAAGAATTTACTTGACTGCCTGGAAAAGAAGACCGGAAGGCGTATCATACGTACGGATGAAATACCTCCGGGCAACAAACCACCGGTAAAGCCGGATGAAGCCGATGCAGACGATTGGCGCTCGTTTATCAACCGTCTCGACTGGGACCGCGACGCCACGGAAGCCGGGCAAAGTCTGTGGATCCAGTACACCGTGTGAACCTGAAGGCCATAGAACTGCCAGATTCATAGCCGGAAACAGAGCTGACGCGCTATCCTGTTTACCGGTTTGATCGGAAAATCGTCCTTCCTTGACATTATACTTCTAAAACTATAATATTTCATTGTGAAAATATTTTATGTGTAAATAAATATGCCAAAGCAAAAACAGAGTTATCAGGCGGAGCAGATTATCCAGGTGGTGCATATATTTGTGCGGTTATGGGGCCGCTTTGAAAAGATGCTTAACAAGGAGCTTGCCATTACACGGGGGGAAAGCGCCATACGCATCAATCCCAACCTGAACTACAGCCTTTTCTACAGGGTGGGAAACTGCATGCGCAACCAGGAAACGCTGACCATGGGTGAACTGAGCGAGGCCCTGTCGGTTTCGCTGAGCGCTGCAACACGCATTACCAACTGGCTGGTTGAAGACGGCTATCTGCAGAGATTGGCCGATCCCGAAGACCGGCGCGTAGTACTGGTAACCTTGACGGAAAAAGGCAGGGCGTTATACAGGGCGATAGATAAATTTACCGTGGACCATGTCAGTCAGATCCTTTCCAGCCTGACCGAAGACGAGCGCGCCGAGACTTTTCAGATGATCTACAAGATTACCTCCGCGCTTAAAGAAAAAGCGGCCTGATTTTTTTCAGATATATTTTCACTGTTGAAATAGATTAGTTGGCAATTATATTTACATAAAGAGATTAACCAATGACTCCATTTTTCAAGCGGTACAAGCTGGCCCTGTTTCTGGCCTTTAAGTCGATTATCAAAGGTAATCGCTGGACGCTGTCCCTTATCATAGCGGTGATGGCATTCAGCTTTGTAAACCTGATATTTACCTCCTCCATTATTTCCGGGGTAATGGCCACCCTGGACCAGCAGATGATCGACACCATGTTTGCCAATATAGTTTTGAGTCCTGAAGCAAATGAATACTATATTGAGAAAGTTGATGAGCTGTTGCCTAAACTCGAGCAATTAGACGGCGTAGCGGCCGTCTCTGCGCATTTAAACAGCACGGCATTTATTGAGTATCGCTGGAAGCAAAAACTATCACAGGCGGACAGGGGGAAGAGTGGCACCTGGAGTGTCATAGGGATCGATCCTGCCGATGAAAAAAATGTGACATCTATACATGAACATCTGCTTGAAGGGCAGTATCTTGACAATAATGATCGCGATCAGGTTTTACTGGGTGTGGAAATTGCGGGCGGGACATTGTCGCAGACACCGGATTTTTTGAACCTGGGGGGCGTGCATGCGGGCGATAAGGTGCGCCTGACATTTGAGAACGACAGCATGCGGGAATATACGGTCAAGGGTATTTTCTGTGCGCGGGAGATGCAACGAGCGGACCACCTGGCCTTTATTACGCGCAAGGAAATGGCCTCCGTATTTAACCGGCAGGTTTTTTATGATCGTGCAACTCAAATACTGGTGAGAACATCCGATGGCAGAGGTGAAGGCGGCATCATTCCCGCAATTAAAGGCACAGGATTCAAGGGAGAAGTGCGTGGATGGGATGAGTATGCCGGCGCACAACATGCAGTGATCGGCACTTTCGGCGTCATAGGCTCGGTGATCGGTGCTGTTGGATTGATGGTTGCAGCCATCGTAATGTTCATAATCATTTATATAAATGTGCTGAATAAGAAACGCCAGATAGGAATACTCAGGGCAGTGGGCATTCCCAGGGATGCCATTGTTGGATCATATCTTATTCAGGCACTTAGCTTTGCCGGAGCCGGTATTGTGCTGGGCTTTTGCCTGGTAAACTTTGTCGTGCATCCGATTTTATCCGCTTTCCCCATAGATTTACCCATCGGCCCTTTAAACGTGAAAGTGGAGACGGGACGCATGGTTATCTCGGCCTTCGCCCTGCTTATGGCCTCGCTGATGGCCGGCCTGGTGCCGGCGGTAACCGTCATGCGTGAGAACATTACGCGGACGATTTGGGGAGTATAAACAGGGATGATACATACCAGCAACCTGCACAAAACCTACGGGCACGGATCCGGTTCGGTGCACGCGCTCAAGGGTGTTGAACTGCAGATAGAAACAGGGGAGTTCGTAGCTGTTATGGGACGCAGCGGGTCGGGCAAATCCACCTTGTTGCGCATCCTCGGCCTGCTGGATGAGCCCTCGCAGGGCGATATTTATGTGGACGGTATCAATATCGCACGACTGCCGGAGCGGAAAAAGGCCAAATTCCGCCTCAACAAATTCGGGTTCGTCTTCCAGGAGCAATCGCTGGTCAGCGAACTCACGGTGCTGGAGAATGTATATTTACCGGCCATCTGTTCCTCGCATAATAACGAATATATAGATTACGCCCGTGAGTTGCTTGATGTGGTGGGACTGACCGATCGCCTGCAGCATTATCCCGGGGAAATTTCCGGAGGTGAACAACAGCGGGTGGCTATTGCACGGTCTATCGTCAACAAGCCCAAGATATTATTTGCGGATGAGCCGACGGCCAGCCTGGATGAAGAGTCGTCACATATAGTGTTGGATTTGTTCAGCAGGCTGAACCGGGATATGGGACAGACTATTATAATGGTGACCCATGAGCCGGAAGACAGGAAATATGTCGACCGCGTTATTTACCTGAGAAATGGCGCTGTTGACCTTGGTGGCGCCCCGCTATCCCCTGATTTACTCAACTGAGTCTTTACCATCGCCTCAATTATTCTAAGAGTGTGATTTGCTATAAAAGCAATATCAGTCTGTAATAAAAACCATTGACAGTTATAGTATGTGGGGGTAGACTGGACATAAAATAGTTTGTGCAGGAAACTGTTATATCTGTACATTGAAAAAGAGCCTCGTAATTTCTGTCTGTTAAATAATGCAGGGCCGGTTTCCTGCCGAGGTAGGAGGCAGCAATATGGGGAGCACCGAACAGGCAAAACAACCCAGGCATAAAGGGCCGGAACGGCCGGGCCGTGACAGCGCTGGCCAGAGCAATACTCATGTAGATGTGGGGAGAGCTGCAACTGAGGGAGGTCATGATGGGGGAGTGGATCAGGTAAGAGAGATCCTTTTCGGCGCGCAGAGGGAGGAGTATGACAGAAGGTTCAGCCGCCTGGAGGAACTTCTGGTCAAAAACATATCCAGCCTGAACAATGAGATGACGGAGAAGGTGGGCGCTTTACGTGACGAACATGACAAAAGGCTGGCCAGGCTGGAGGAGCTGCTGGCTAAAAACATAGCCGACCTGAGCAATGATACCGCCAGGAAAATCAATGCGCTGAAGGATGACTATACCAGTAAATTTATGCGTATCGAGGAATTGCTGAATAAGATCAACCAGGAGATTCAGGAAATCAGGAAGGAAAAGGCGGACAAGGCCGCTGTTTCCAAGCTTGTTGAAGCAATAATGAAGCTCAGCCACGATCAGACTTCGGGCTGGTAAAAGGACGCTGCCATGAACGACACCAATGAAAGCAGGCAGGGCAAGGATCCCGTCCGTTCTGATGATGAACTGGCCAATCTACGCATGTTGCTGCTTAGCCCGGAGCAGGAGGAGATTGCCAGGCTCCGGCAGCGGCTGGACGACCCGCGTATTCGAGCAGACGAGCTGAGCCGTGTGCTGGCTGAAGCTATCGTTATCAGGGCTTCTACGGATAAAAAGCTGGCGCAGGCTCTTTTACCTACGATCGAGGAGACTATCAAGGATTCTGTAAAGAAGGACCCGAAGTTCCTGGCGGATGCCATCTTCCCCGTCATCGGGCCGGCCATGCGGAAAGCAATCGCGGAGTCCATCCGTTCCATGTTCCAGTCCATGAACGAAACACTTTCCTATGCTTTTTCCTGGAAGGGTTTGAAGTGGAGGCTGGAATCGATACAAACGGGTAAGCCGTTTGCGGAAATTGTTCTAATGCACACCCTTATTTACAGCGTCGAGCAGGTTTTCCTGGTACACAGGGAGACGGGGCTGGTGCTTCAGCATGTTGCTACTACCTCTGCAGGGATCAAGGATGTGGATATGGTTTCCGGTATGCTGACAGCGATCCAGGACTTCGTTCATGACTCCTTCGGCGCTTCGGAAAACCAGATACTGCAGAGCTTGCATGTCGGTGAATACAGTATATGGGTCGAGCAGGGCCCACAGGTTGCGCTCGCCGCGGTAATACAGGGGAATCCGCCCGAAGAGCTGAGGGGTAAGCTGGAGGATGCGGTCGAAAAAATTGAATTCCAGCAAAGCCGGGTACTGCAGGAATTTAAAGGGGATGTCACTCCGTTCGCAACAAGCAGGTATCATCTCGAGTCGTGCCTGGTACAGGCGAAACTTGGAATGAAAGCAACCGGCGCAGCGCGCCAGTCGGCTGCTGCTGCAACCCAGCCTGCCAGGACACATAGCAAGCCCGGCCTTTTATGGCTGATAATCGGCGCAGGACTGGTTTGCCTGGTGATCTTGATATTAGGTATTATTTTTTCCTTGACAGGCAGGTGAATATGACAGACCCGATAAAAAAGAAGATCTGCATGCTGGGCGCTTTTGCCGTGGGCAAGACAAGTCTGATAAAGCGCTACGTTGAGGACCTGTTCTCCGAAAAATACCATACAACTATCGGTGTAAAGGTAGATAAAAAGACCGTCAAAGTAGACGACCGGACAGTAGATCTAATTTTATGGGATCTGGCGGGCAAGAACGGCATCAGTGAAATGCGGACCACCTATCTGCGCGGCGCGGCGGGCTATCTGCTGGTAGTCGATAAAACGCGGGTCAATACACTCGATGTAGCTATGGAGATGCATAAGATGGCGCAGGATATGCTGGGCAAGGTACCGTGTATTCTTATATTGAATAAGTGGGACCTGGAAGGTAAATGGGATATTGACGAGGCTGCCATTGGTGACCTGCGTAATAGCGGCTGGTATACAATTAAAACCAGCGCTAAAACGGGCATGAGCGTAGATCAAGCATTTGAAACACTGGCAAGAAAATTGATCGAATAGGGAGCCTGGTTGGCGCTGCTGTTTATGCATTTCGCTGAGTTTTGCATGGAGAATGAGAATGAATGAATCCCTGCTGGCCCGGCTTTTTTTTGCACTCGACACAGTTGTCGCCGAGCAACGAAAAGGCAGCACGTTCGAAATTATAGGTGCTCCTCCCGTGTGGTTCACGCACCTGTTTCCACAGTTAAAGAAGGATAATCCCAAATTTGTCATCGAAGATGATCTCTCGTTTTTAGGCGGTTTTATCATAGATGCTGCAAGGTTCTGGAAAATGAAGGAGCCCGGACAGATATTATGGTCCGGGCCGTGGGAGGAGACGCTGGAGGAGGGGAACAGCCATGAACTGGAGGCCGGCGCGGTTTACCTGGAGGATAAAAATATACTCATCGTCCGTTTGCTCGGCCACAGCGCCCTCGCGGACCGGGAGATGATTCAGCAGGCCAGGGAACATCTCCTTTCTTTTGAAAACCTGTTCAGGGCTGACCGGGATTTGAAAAATTACAGCGACTACCTGGAGCAGAAGGTTCAGCAGCGCACATTACAGGTGACAAAGACACTGGCGGGCGTCATAGAAGCGATTATCGCCATTACCGAAATGCGAGATCCGTACACTGCCGGCCATCAGCGACGTGTAGCTCAGTTGGCCTGCGCCCTGGCAAGGGAGATGGGGCGTCCCGCGGAGGAAATCGAAGGTTTGCGCATGGCAGGAATCCTTCACGATATCGGCAAGATAGTCGTTCCAGGCGAGATATTGAGCAAACCCGGCCGTCTCAACGAAATGGAGATGGCCATCATCAGGCAACATCCCCAGGCAGGCTATGAAATTTTGAAGAATATAGATTTTCCCAGACCCATTGCACAAATCATACTCCAGCATCATGAGAATATTGACGGCTCAGGGTATCCCCGCGGGCTGGCAGGTGAAGATATTTTGCTGAAGGCCAGGATTTTACGCGTAGCCGATGTGGTTGAAGCCATGGGGTCCTACCGTCCCTACCGGCCGGAAATCGGCATAGATCAGGCACTGGAGGAGATCAGGCTTAACAGGGGAAAATTCTACGATGTTAACGTTGCGGATGCCTGCCTGAGGCTTTTCGCCGAAGGGCGTTTCCAATTCGATTAATGGGAATTTAAATCAAGGCAATAACCTGATTTCAAAATAATTAATCAGCCAACCATCTACCCATAAAGTCGATAATTGAAACTATAATATACTGAAGTGAAGAAGAAGACGGAGCAAAACACGCTTGACTGGCTGCTGGAGCCGGACGATATCGGCGTCAGATACCTTGCTTTGCGCGATCTGGCCGGTGCAAGCGCAAAGGAATTGGCTGCCGCCGGGAAGCAGGCGCATGAAAAAGGCCCGATAGCTCAGGTCCTGGCAAACATGCAGAAGGAAGGTTACTGGGTAAGGCCGGGAGCAGGATATAATCCCAAGTATACCGGCAGCGTATGGTCGCTTATCCTGCTATCACAGCTCGGCGCTACCCTGAAGCTGGACGGCCGGATTTCGAAAGCCTGTGATTACCTGCTGGACCATGCGCTGACGGAAAACGGCCAGTTCTCAGTTAACGGGCTCCCTTCGGGGACAATTGATTGCCTGCAGGGTAACCTCTGCGCAGCTCTGCTGGATTTGGGTGTTGCAGCTTCACGCCTTGATAAGGCGTTCGAGTGGATGGCAAGAAGCCTCACAGGTGAGGGTGTTGCGCCGGTAACGGATAAGGAAGCTCCGCTGCGCTACTATGCATATAAATGCGGCCCCAATTTTGCCTGCGGACCCAATAACAAGCTTCCCTGCGCCTGGGGCGCTGTAAAAGTGATGCTCGCTTTCAGCAAATTGCCCCCGGAAAAAAGGACGCCACTGATACGCAGGGCGATTCAGTCTGGTGCTGATTTTTTCTTCAGTGTCGATCCGGCGACGGCGAATTATCCCTGCGGTTACAATAACAAACCCAGCGGAAACTGGTGGAAGTTCAGTTTCCCCGTGTTCTATGTGACCGACCTTCTGCAGCTTGTTGAAGCCCTGACCGGCCTGGGCTATGCCGGTGACCAACGGCTGGCGAAGGCTATCAATATAATTGAAGAGAAGCAGGACGAACATGGCCGCTGGCCGCTGGAATATGACTATACAGGTAAAACGTGGGTGGATTTCGGCGCGAAGAAAAAACCCAGCAAATGGGTGACGCTGAGGGCATTACGCGTACTGAAACGCCAAAAACATTAATGTACTGCAAGTAGTTGGATTTAATAGAACAGGATGAAAGTACATCGCGGTAACTTTTTATATGCTTTGAGCTGGATAAGGCAGCGCCTTTTTGCCTACCTGGAGTCGGAGATGTCGAAGGAAAACATTGATGATATTACGCCTTCGTACGGCGAGGTTCTTTATATGCTCCAAAGGAAGGGCACGGTTAATTTGAGCGACATCACCAGGATGTCTCACAAAGATAAATCAACGATTACAGGTGTGATCAACCAGCTGGAGAAAAACGGCTACATTATCAAAAAACGAGACAGCGAAGACAAACGCTTCGTGTACATTGAGCCGACGGACAAGTCGAAGAAGGTACAGCCTGCCCTGAGAAATATATCCGAGAAGATGAACTCCAGGCTGTTCAAAGGGCTGAGCGAGGAAGAAAAAGAGACGCTGTTTAAACTGATAAGCAAGATCAGTGAGAACGTGTAAAAATCCTCGTTAAGCCTTGAGGAAATTCTGAAAAGCCCCCCTTATCGTTCATTGAATTCTAGCCACTACTGATGTGACCTTTGTTTGACAGTAACGGAGGCGGATAATATAATAGTTTTGCACCAAACTATTATATTGAATGTATTTTTAAGCAGGAGGCTATTATGAGTACTGAAT
>Ga0163210_1000762_pt1 | contig 13714 bp, 8 predicted proteins | sample Kivu_220m_FD_113536 | JGI IMG/M metagenome (GOLD analysis project Ga0163210, IMG submission 113536) | Freshwater microbial communities from Lake Kivu, Western Province, Rwanda to study Microbial Dark Matter (Phase II) - Kivu_220m | ecosystem: Environmental > Aquatic > Freshwater > Lake ...
CAGCCGCGCCACGGCAGGTTCATCAACTTCGCGGATTGGCCACATATCGAGGAGAATGACGAAGTGCGAATGACGAATGACGAATGTGGAACTCCGAAGCGGAAGTCCGGACATCGGGTTTGGACATCGAATGCCATTCTACCGCCTCGCCCCTACCAGTCAAACCACACCTCCGTCCCTGATTCCAGGATAGATGGCCACGCAGACACGAAGACGGAGTGAAACGTACTCATGGCAGCTTGCACCCGTTCGTTTCGTGCCCTTCGTGCTTTCGTGGCTCCGATATCTGGTTCCGCCGGCTTGACCTTCAACGGACAACGAGGTATCATCGCTCGTCATGAGAGCAAACCGAGCCGAACGCTCGAGGAGGCAATGATGTGGACCGTCAAAGTGAGCCGCAGGTTCAGCGCTGCGCACCGAATCCACGGCATGAGCGGCAAGTGCGAGGGCGTCCACGGCCACAACTACCGCGTCGAGGTGGAGATCAGCGCGAAGAAGCTGAAGAAGCCGGGGATGATTGCCGACTTCATCGACGTCGGCAAGAAGCTGGAGAGCATCCTGCCCGACCACAAGATGTTGAACGAGGTGTATGAGTCCAACCCGACGTCAGAGAACCTGGCCCGGCACTTCTACGATGAGATGCAGCAGTTCTACCCGGTCACCCGCGTGATCGTGTGGGAAACCGAAGACTCCTGCGCCCAGTACTCGGCCGACTAGTCCAGGACCAGGAGACGACGGACACTGGACTTCGGACTCTGGACTGCCGACTCTGAACGCGCTCTAAGGAAGTAGGCTCCTGACCTGAGGCCGGAGCTGCCGGCCTGAATCAGGCGCCCCGAGCCGTCAAACACGTCGGCCTGCTCAACCCAGGACGGCACGCCCGCTCCGGCTCGAACAAGGACGGTTCGTCCTTCCACGGCGGACGACTCACGGTTGACGGCGCACGGGGTACGACTCGCGGCATACGCCGTCGCCAGGTCCACCGCCCGCTTGGCGTTGACCAGCCCGTAGCCGTACTGGATGTCCCGACCGGCGACACCCATGTCAATCGCCGATGCATCAAGAATGGCCCGTACGTCACCGTCGCTCAACCCCCAGTTCCGCGCCAGCACCAGTGCGGCCACGCCCGCGACCTGCGGCGAAGCCATTGACGTGCCGTCCGCCTGTCCGTAAGCGCCGCCCGGCACGCAGGAGAGAATGGTAGTGCCCGGGGCCACGACTTCCTGCTCTGGCCCGTAGTTCGAAAACGTCGCGAGCCGCGAGTCCATCGAACTCGCCCCCACGGCGATGCACTGGCTCAGCGCCGCGGGAAAGCCGATGGCCTGATGTCCTTCATTGCCCGACGCGACGACAATCACGACCCCGGCCTGCGCCGCGTACTGGCACGCCTGGTCCAGCGGCGCCGAGTTGGAGGAAGACGTAAGGCTCATATTGATGATCCTCGCGCCGTGGTCGGCGGCCCATCTTACACCCGACGCCACCACGTCGGTGGTGCCCGAACCGGAGTCATTCAGCACCCGTACCGCCAGCAGTTGCACGAGTGACCAGCCCGCGATTCCCTCATTGTTGTTCCGGGTCGCGGCGATGATGCCGGCGACGTGCGTACCGTGGAACGACTCCGGGACGTTTATGTTGTCCGGCCGCGGGTCATTGTCATTGCCGATGAAATCGTAGCCGAGGTCGCCGGTCTTGAAGACGGCGGCAAGGTCCGGATGCCTATAGTCACAGCCGTTGTCGACGACCGCGACCTCAACATCCATCGAGCCGCCGATGACGTCCCAGGCCTGGTCCCCGTACATCACCCACTTGTCCCACTGGTAAGGAACAAAGAAGGGGTCGTTCGGCAGCGTGGTGGCAGTGACCCTGATGTCGGGCTCGAAATACCGGATGCCCCCGGCCTGCGACGCCGACGCGGCCAGCGGTCCATCCTGCGATTCACAGCCCTGCGGGAAGTCGGCAACGAGGAAACCGAGGGCAGCATCAACCCGTACAATGTCGCCGCCCTGTTGTACAATCCACGCGCCGGCCGCATCCGCCGCGCCGGAATCGTATCCGACAACAAACCGACCCGGGACTCGATCTTGAAGGGAACTGGCCCAGGCCTGTGCCTTTCCCGGGCTGGGCGCGGCGACGGCACGCTCCGCTGCGATCCGCCGTGCGGCATCGAGTTCCGCCTGTCCGACCGGCACCAACTCCGGCCGAGGGAAGAGAGCGAGAAGTACGAATATCACGTTCATGTCATTCTACTCCAGCACGAATCTAACCCAGCACTTGACTTCAGAACTTCCGGCGTTGGCAAACACGAGGTAAAACTTGCCGGACGTAGCAGCGGCCTGCCGCATGCTCATCTGTGAGAAACTCTCCTGCCGGAATAGGGCGGTGTATGACTGGTTCGCAATGTACTTCTGATAGTTGTCCTTGTCCAGCCACAGGAACGTGGAGAGCGTCCCGCCGGCGACAATCTGGACGTCGCCGTTGAGGGTATCCCCGAGATTGGCTTCAAATGACACGACCTCCCGGCCGGTCGCCTGCACATCAAGCTCGCCGTGATACACGCTCCTTGGGCCGAGGGCAGCAATCTCGACCGCAACCGTGTCGCTGTAGCCCTTGTTGCCGGACAGGTCATAGGCGATGCCGCTCACGGAATGCCAGGTTCCCTCGGTGAACCCTGAAACGTCCCAGTTCGCCGCATAGGGCGAGAAGCTGTCGCTACTGACCAGCAAGCCGTCGGCGTAGAACTCGACTCGATCTACTCCGATGCTGTCGCTGGCAGTTGCGGCCAGCGGAACCACGCCGTTGACCAATGCGGAATCGGTCGGGCTTGTGATCCGGCAGGTCGGCGGGGTCGTATCGAGACCCAGCAACCACTCGCACCCGGCGAACACCGCGACCACCGCGACGCACAGCAGCGCCGCGCCGATCCGCCGCACTTCTGACATCTGACTTCTGACATCTGGCTTCTGACTTCGTCTGCTCCTAGAGCTCATGCTCTTCTCCAATCTCCGGAATCACGACCTCACGCACGCCCAGGGCCTTCAAGGGCTCGACCAGGGCCTCGGCCGCGTCCGGCTCGGAATGGACGATGAAGACCTTCTTCAGCCGGGGCACGTTCATCGCCTTGACGTACTGGACCAGGCCGTCGTGGTCCGCATGGGCGCTGAACTCATCCATTACCTCGACTTCGGCCCGGAGCGGCTGCTCCTCGCCGTAGATCCGCACGACAGGCTGCCGCTCCGCAATCCGACGGCCGAGCGTGTTCTCGGCCTGGAATGACACAATCAGCACCAGGTTCTTGGGGTCTTCGACCGAGTGCTTCAAGTGGTGCAGCACCCGGCCCGCCTCGCACATCCCCGATGCCGAGATGATGATGCACGGCTCCTTGCTCAGGTTGAGCGCCTTCGACTCCTCGACCGTCTCGACGTAACGGAGCCCGGGAAAGTCGAACAAATACCGGTGACCGTTGAGCATCTCCAGTGCCTCGGCGTCGTAGTATTGCGGGTAGTTCCGGTAGACCTCGGTCACGCGGCTTGCCAGCGGCGAGTCGACGTAGATTGGTACGTCGGGAATCTGCTTGTTCTGACGCAGTCGGTTCAGAGTGTAGACGATCTCCTGTGACCGCTCGACCGCGAACGCGGGGATGACAATCCTGCCGCCGCGCGAGTACACACGGTTCACCACCTCGGCCAGACGAGTATCGACATCCCGGTAGTCGCCATGCTTCCGGTTGCCGTACGTCCCTTCGATAATGAGGAAGTCGGCCTCGGCCACCAGCACCGGGTCATTGATGATCGGCATCTTCTTTCGCCCGAGGTCGCCGGTGAACAGCACTCGCCTTCGCTCGACCTCGATGTCCACCAGCGCTGACCCGAGGATGTGACCGGCGTCGTGCAGCACGACCTTGTACGGCCCGAGTTTGCGCACTTTCGCGTAGGGAATACCCTCAATGTACTTGAGCGACTCCTCGGCCTCCTTGACCGTGTATACCGGTTCCTTGGGCGGTTCGCCCTTCTCCCGCAGCTTCTTGTTCAGGTAGCGGATATCGGATTCCTGGATGTGGGCCGAATCCTCAACCAGCAAGCGGGAGAGCGCCGCGCTTCCTTGAGTCATCAGAATCGGCCCACGGAACCCGTACTTCACAAGGTTGGGGATGTTGCCGACGTGGTCGATATGGGCGTGGCTGATGACGCACCAGTTGATCTCGCGGGCCTTGAACGGGAAGCTGCGGTTGGTGTGCTCGGCCTCAGCCCGGTGCCCCTGGAAGAGCCCGCACTCGAGCAACAGCCGTTGCTTGCCCGAAGTAAAAAGGTGTTTGGAGCCGGTAACGGTCCGCGTGCCGCCACAGAATTTGACGTTCATGCGACCAAACTCCTGACGGCCTTCAGATTCCGCAGGTCATCAGCGACCGAATCGCGCGGCGTTTCCATCACGGCCGGCAGGTTGCGAAGCAAAGGGTGATTGACTATTTCTCTCATACCCGCCTTTCCTATCTTGCCCTCGCCGATGTGCCAGTGCCGGTCCACCCGCGAGCCAAACTCGACCTTCGAGTCATTGAGATGAACCAGGTGAAGCCGGGAGAGGCCGATGATTCGGTCGAATTCCCGCAGGGTCGCATCGAGTCCGGCCTTTGTTCTGAACTCGTAGCCGGCCGCGAAGGCGTGGGCGGTGTCGAGCACAACGCCGACCCGGTCCCGCTGCTTCACCCCGGCGATGACGGCGGCGACCTGCTCGAAGCGATACCCGACCTCTGAACCCATGCCGGCGGTGTTCTCGAACAGGAACATCACGCTCGCCGGCGTGCCGGCAAGCACCGCGTTGACGTTCTTCACGGTCCGGGCAATGGCCGTCGCTTCCTTCGCGCCCAGGCCCTTGCCCATGTGGAGAATCAGGAAGCCTACGCCCAGCGCGGCACACCGCTCGGCCTGCGTAACCAGCGCCTTGACTGAGCGCCTCCCGTTGACGCCGGCCGCCACCACGTTGGGTAGGTAGGGCGCGTGGACGAACACCGGCGAGATACCCGAACTTCTGATGTCGACGCGGAAGCGAGTTACATCGTCGGGGTCGAGTTCGGCCACGGCCCAGCCGCGCGGGTTTGAGGAGAACATCTGCATGGTTTCGCACTCGACCGCCCCGGCCCGTTCCAGGACCTTGCTGAACCCGCCAGCCATTGAGACGTGAAAACCGAATCTCACTAGATGGTTAGATACTAGGTCAACTTGCCCCGAAGTCAAAAGGGGCACACTGCCGGATACCTCCGTCCTTCATTCTCCATGCCTTCGTGGCTACCATTCCATTGCTGGGTCCTTCTGACCGTCGGCGTCCAGCCTCTTCGTTCAGCGTCGGCCTACAGGATGTCAAGCGGGTCGACGTCCACCCTGACTCTGACACCATCGGCCTCGAGTTCGGCCAGCTTCACCATCCGGTCCAAACGTCGGTCACGAGCCACCTTGACCATGACTTGAACCGCTTTCGCTCTTCCCCGCACCGGCGCCGGGCCGAACGCTTCCACTCCCTGCGCCCTGCCCAGCCTGCGACAAAGCCACTCCCCTCGCTGAGTCGCCTTGACGCTGCTCGGCGCGCTCAGCTCGACCAGCGCCAACCGCCGATAGGGCGGGAACTCCAGCTCCTCTCTCGCCCTCAGTTCCTGGTCAAGAAACCGCGCAACCTCCCCGGTGGATGCGCATTGAATCGCAATGTCGTCGGGCCGCCTGGTCTGGAGCACGAACGTGGCTCCGTTCTCGGCCGCGCGTCGAGAGAACGCGGAAAGCACCTGGAACGTCCGCTCCCGCGCGCGGAAATCGGGCAGGCACAGGTCGTCATCAACTGACAAGGCGGCGACAACCCTCACCCGTTCCGGCCAGCGAACTGCGAACAGCGCACGCGTGCCGACGACGACCAACCCGGGCTCGGTCGCGACCTGCCGGCCCGACTCGGTCAGCACCGTCACGACGTTCGCGCGCGGCAGCATCCGGTTCACTTCCCGCGCGGCCATCTCGATGCCGGGCGCCTTGAACCGGAAACCAGGACTGCCACAGGATGGGCAAACTTCCGGAGCAACGCTGGTCCGGCCGCAGTATCGGCAGCAAAGGTCGCCCCCGGAGAAGAGCACGAAGGAGACGCCGCAGTCCGGGCAGACGAGCGGACTGCCGCAATCCCGACACACGACGTACCGGCTGAGCCCCCTTCGGTTGATGTACAGTATCGCCGACTCGCCAGCAGCGCTTGCCTCCCTGAGTTCGTTCACCAGCACCGGTGCAAGTACTTCATCCCGGTGCTTCCTCATGTCTACCACGATCGTATCGGGCAAGTTGCCGGCTCTTGGAAGCACGGGAGACGGATGACGGATGACGGGCCGGGTCCGGTCCTCGGTCTCCGGTCCTCGGTCTTCAGGCGCGTCTTGCACTGACTGATACTGGCCGATGCGCAGGTTCAGCCATGTTTCGGCTGACGGAGTCGGGTCACAGAGCAGCACCGGACAACCGGTAAGTCTGGCTCGGGCGATCGCCACGTCCCGGGCATTGAAACGCGGATGCCGCTCTTCCTTGAAGACCTTGTCGTGTTCATCCAGCACAACTATGCCGGCGAGGTCCGGCACCGGAGCGAACACGGCGGAACGCACCCCGAGGATGAGCCGGCGCTCCGCGGAACGCAGCTCACGCCAGATGCGCTTCCGCTCCGACACCTTCTGGTCCCCGCCGTAGCTGACCGGCTCGGTCGCGGACCGGGAGCGGAGCCGGTTGGACCAGCCCCCAAGCTCGGATTCCGGCATCAGAGCGATGACCGTTCCACGGCCGAGCCCCTGCGCCACGAATTCCGCCACGACGTCGTCTCGCTTGGCGACGTCGCTGTTGACGTACACTGCGAAGGCAGGAGGAAACGCGAGAGCGGGAGGACGCCGGTCGGACACAAGCGTCGGCGGCATTGACGGCAGCGCCTGTCCCCCACCCCGTTTCCCGCGCCTGAGCCCGTAGCCGCAGATGCCACGCGGCAAAGCCAGACCGAGCACCTCACCCATCCGCCCGAAGTAGTACGCGCCGACCCAACGCAGCAAGCGCAGAAGTTGGTCTGAAACAAGCTGCGGCTCAATGAGCTTCTCGACCGGCAATGTCTTCACGACGGGACTGCGGGTCAGAATCTCGAGCACGAGTCCTCTGACCTTCTTGCCGCGCAGGCGGACCTGCAGGCACGCTCCCGGCGCGAGCTCAGGGAACAGCTCCGGCTCAAACTCGTAAGTCAGCTCATGCAGACGGGTATGCGGTATGGCGACGTTGCAGTAGCGCTTTGTGATCAACGGGTCACGCCTGACGCCGGAGGCTTCATGCCTCAATAGCGGAGCTTGAGCTGGTAGCGAAGCGAGGTCCGGTATTGATCGCCGGACGTGCCTTCGGCGACAATCTGGTTCTTGCGGTTGATATAGTACTCGACCCGGAATGACGGGCTCAGGTCACCGGTGAAGCTCTGCGTGTAGGACACGTACAGGTTTCTGCCCACGTACTTGCCCACGGTAACTCGAGTCTGCTCGCCGCTGTTCAGCAACCCGCTCTCGAATTCGAGGTAGTCGAGATTCACGAATCCCCGCGCCCGCTTCGACACCTGGGTCTGGAAGTAGCCGAGCAGTCGACTGGACAGGAGGTTGGTGACCGCCTGCTGCTGGTCCATGGCCTGAAGCTGGTCCTGGGTTGCGTTCAACGTCAGGTAGGAGATGATTTCAGTTTCGTCCCAGATCGGCGGCACGGACCGAAAGACGAAACTTGGCTGCTCAAGAGTACCGGTCAGGGTCAGGGAAATCGTATCCGGAAGGCCGGGCTCCTTCGAGCCATTTCGGATCGGCGTCCCGGCCACCACATTGAACTCCGGGTTCAGGGTAGTGATGTTGTCGAACCGTACCGACCCGCTGCCCACACGAAGGGTGTGATCAAGGTAGTAGATGCTGCCCTGCCGCGAGGTCAGCTCACCCGAGTACAGCACATCCCGGGTCGTCTTGCGCACCGTAAGGTCGCAGGCCAGCTCGATATCGGCAAGCTGGTTACGGAACCAAATGTTGCGGTCGCCCCTGACGCGGACGTCGTAAGTAAGCAGCGTATCCGGGGCCCCGGTTCCGCCCGCCGCGCTCTGGCCGAACCCGAATGCGACCAGCGCCTCCTCAACGTTGACCGTACCGGACAGCGAAAAGGGCCTGCCCAATGCCCAGTCGAGGTCGAGGCTGCCGCCGATCACGCCGTATATCTCCGGCATCGGATTGATGGTCGTACCACTGAAGTCGCCGTGGAACCGCAGCGAATCAACCTGCCATTGCCGTCCGATATCGACGGAACCGGTGACCAGCGCGTTGCCGTGCTGCGACCTGCCACTCAGCTTCTCGATGTTGATCCGGCTGCGGTCGAAGACCAACTCGGCATTCACGCGGTCAAAGGTCGTGCCGATGATCGGGACCCCGAGCTGCGCCCGCGATATCCGCACGCGACCGTCGAACGCCGGCTCCAACAGACTGCCCCTCACCGCCAAATCACCGTAGATGGTGCCCTGCCGCAGCTCGAGGGTGGGCTTGAGATAGAACACGACCCAGACTCCGGGGTTCCGCAGCCTTGCCCTCAAGTCGGCAACGCCCAGCTCAAAGCCACCTTCGGTCTTGTACTCGACCGCGCCGGTAACGACGCTTGTCTCCGGCACGGCGCTGCTGTCCCGATGGACCAGCCAGAGATGGTCGATTTCTGCACGCGTCGGGCTCAAGCGGACCGCACCTTGCACGCGACTCAGTTGAACGCCGGCGGCCGGGATGCCCAGTTGCTCGGCATCAATGGCCACGTCAAACGAATCACTACCGGTCACACTCAGGCTGGCAGTACCGGTCATGTCGAGGTCGAAGCCGAAAAGGACCCTGAGTCGGGCGAGGTCCACGCGACTCAGTGTCGCCTCAATCCTGGGCGGCCGCCCGGCCGCGCTGGCGAACGTCGCGTGTACGTCACCACCGGCCAGGCCGGCGGCGGTGAACCGGACGTCAAGCGAGTCACGTCTGAGGCTGAGCTGCAGTGCATCGTCGAAGGTAAGCGCCTGTGTGCCCGTCCCGATCCGAAGAGCGGTGACGTCAAGTCCAATGTCATCCCTCGCCAATCGGGCACTCCCGTCGGCCGCTACCTGAAACCCGGGGAGCCAGCCACCGAGCGTGAAATGCTGATCCTGCCAGGCCAACCGGACCGAATCAACGGCCGTGCCACCGTAGCTCGCCTCGTCAACCGCAGACTGAACCTGCCCGGAAAGCTCATGTCCCACCGCCACCGCGAACGTGGTGTGCATGCTCGCCGCCTTGAGGCCGGCAACCGCCAGTTCCGAAACCGACAAATGCCCCGCTGCATCGAGCGTCTCCGCGGTTCCTGCCAGGTTCACGCTGCCGGAAATGCGGCCCTGAGCCGGCAGTGGCTCAAACCTCGCCAGCAATCCGAGATCGAAGCTGTCCATCCGCACATCAGCCCGGGCTCTGCCCATCTGCCAGACCCCACGTCCTGAGACGACGCCAACCGGTCCGCTCAATTCAAACTGCTCGACGGCAATCCGCTCGCCAACCTTCAGATAAGAACCGGAAACCTCCAGCTGTTCGATGTCCAGGTCAGGTGCGCGCGCCGTCACACGGACTTCGACCGAATCGAATCCGCGGCCGGCCGCCTGAAGTTCGGCGTCAATCTTCACATCCGGCAGCATGGAGTCGAGCTTCCGCAACGGGACGCCGGCCAGTTTCACCGAACCCGAGAAGTCAAGCCTGCGCAGGTCCAGCCGACCTGACACGTCGGCGCTGCCCAGCCCCGAGTCAGCCCCGGCCAAGGTCACCTGCACTACCGAGTCTCTCACCCCGAGCTTACCTGCGATCGGAGGCAGATGAACGGCTTGCCACATCAGTCCTTCAGCAACGCATCTGATTTCTCCCGATGGCTTGTTCTCCTCCAGCCCCACGTCGCCCACCATTCGGAATCGTCCATTCACCGTTGTGTGCTGCCCGACCGGGACCACCGAAGTCAACTCCGGCAGGCTGACGGACAGGCTCTCCAGCCGAACTGCGATAGCGCCCGGCTGGAATGTCATCTTCAGCCCGCCCCGCAGCGATGACGCCCTGGTCATGGCCACCAAGTGGCTTACCACAAGCGAATCCGGCGTCAAACGCGCCGAGCCGCGCAGGTCCCTGAGCGAGATATGCTCCTGATCCAAGTGCGCCCTTACATCGGACAGCTGGGCATCGAGCTGTTCCGGCGCCGACACGAGATTCAGAACCAGGTCGACCGAGTCGAGCCGTCGCACTGAGTCCAAGTACACGCAGCCACCGGAAAGACGGAACTGGCCGATTCGGATTGACGGATACCGGCTGCGGCTCGTGTCGCGCGGTCCCGAGACGGGACGCACCGAACTCAAGAACAACCTCGGCTCGACCGCGGTGGCCGAAGACGCCGAAAAGGTCCGATGCGCAATCGAGGCCCAGGGGTCGTAGGTCAACGAGAGCTTCCTCACCTTCAGCGAATCGGCCCCGAGTGTGGCGACGAAGTCGTTGATGGTAATGTTCCGCATGATGTTGCCTTCGATCTGACCGAACCGCACGTTCGCTCCGAACCGTGGCCCGCCCCGCACGAGCGCCTGGCTGAGTGCGTACCTGCCCACCGGCGGTATGGACAGTATCAGCACGGCCAGAACGAGAACGATGACAATCGGAGCCGCCAGCGCAAGCAGGATTCCGACTATGACACGCCAGAAGCTAGAACGCATGTAACAAACCGACGTAGAAACGGCCGATGTCCTTTGCCGGCGGGTTCCGCAACTGCTTGCCCCAGTCCAGCCGAACCGGCCCGACCGGAGTCTTCACTCGGATGCCTGCTCCCGCGCCGTACTCGTAGGCTCGCATCCGGAAGTCCCAACCCACGTCACCGACATCAAGAAAGCCGACCAGACCGACCCAGCGCAGGATGTGGGGCGTACGCAACTCGAAGTTGCCGTTGACCACGGTAGGGCCAAACCGGTAGCCGGCCACTGATGTGGATTCCGGTCCGATAGACCGGTCTCCGTACCCCCGCATGCTGTTCCCGCCCCCAAGGGTGAAGGCCTCGTAGTACGGCACCGCATCGGACCGACCGTACGGCCGTACGATGCCGGCCATTGCCCGTACCGCAACGACGAAATCGCCGATCAACTGCTCCTGTCGCGGCGGTATTATCCCGAGCCTCCGGTACACACGCACGTCTCCAGTCAGCTTGTACAGGTCGTTGTCGCCGCGGAGCGGCCCGCCGGCGCCCTCGACCGCGGTCTGGATGGACAGCCCCCGGCCGGGGTCGAAGATGTTATCGCGGTTGTCGTAGCGGCCGGTCAGCACCAGCGAATTGGTGATACCGTTCGCGGTATCCGCAACCAGCCGGAGCCGATTGGTCAATCCGACCGTCAGCTGGGAGAATATGCTCCGGCTCATGCCGGTCTCGATCCCGATTTCGCGCAGTGTAGCCGAACTGTCGATGACTACGCCGGCAGTGTCAAATACGGGAGCAGTGCGTTCATAGGAGATGTACGGGTGGGTCTGGAAGTCGATCCTGGTCAGAATCAGGTAGGGAACACGGTAGGTGGCGTCGAGCGCAGCCCGGAAGTAGCCAAAAGGAAACAGGGTCGGGCCGGCCTCGCCGCTAACCAGCAGCGTGTGGCCCCGGTTGAGGATATCATCATGCTCCCACTCCGCCGACACGATCAGCCGCGTGGGCGGATACTCGGCTCCGCCGCCGAGGGCTACGCCCTGGTGCGACTGTTCGACCACGTCGAATCGAACCACGACGCTGTCGGTCCCCGGTCCCGCACCTTCTGCCCCTTGACCGCTGTCGGCGATGACGTAGTACGTCACGCGGGAGAAGAGTTTGGTGGCATACAGGCGGCGCTGTGCTCCGCGCAGGTGTTCCTGGCTGAACCGCTCACCGGGCTTGACCTCCGAAGCCCGCAGTATCGTCCGGGTGCTTACCGTCTTGTTGCCGCGCACCCGTACGTCGCTGACGTGGCACAGCCGTCCCTCGCTGATGTCGAACGTGACCGTAGCCAGCGTATCGTTGCCGGCCATCCCCGTCTGCACCTGGACAAACGGGTAGCCGGAATTGAGATAGTACGTCTGGAGTGCCTGCCCGCTCTGGTTGAGCTCGGCCTGCGAGAAAAACCGCCCGGGCCGCACCGAGAGCTGCCCGAGCAAACGGTCCGTACCAACCGTGACATTGCCCGAGATCGCTATCGCACTCACGCGTGTTCGCGGTCCCTCGACAATGCGGAACGTGACGACCGGACGGCGCCTTCCGGGCGTGACTTCTCGCTCGACATCGACTGAATGGAACCCCTCGTTGTGGTAGAACTGCTCCAGGATCGCGACGTCATTATTGAGCTGGGCTTCGCTGGACGGCTTCCTGGGCTGCGCCATAACCAGTGAGGCCAGCGTCCGCCGACCATAGGTGCGCATACCCTCGAACCTCACCGCCTCCAGAGTATCGCCGGCGCGAAGCTGTCCGACCAGACAAAGGAGCAGCGCGGTTATCAACGCCTGATAATACCGACGGGTCTGTGACTATTCAAGCCCGCCGATTGACATCGAGCACGCGGGCCGATAATCTGACCCAGGAGAATCAACCCGATGAACCACTCAGAATACACACCGGTCAGAGCCCCGCGCGGCACAACGCTCAACTGCAAGGGCTGGCACCAGGAAGCCGCGCTGCGGATGCTGATGAACAACCTCGACCCGGAAGTCGCGGAGAAACCGGAACAACTCATCGTCTACGGTGGCACCGGCCGGGCCACCCGCAACTGGGACTGCTTCCACGCTATTGTCCGTACGCTCAAGACACTGAAGAATGACGAGACCCTGCTGGTCCAATCCGGCAAGCCGGTCGCTGTGTTCCAGACCTGGCCCCATGCGCCGCGTGTCCTGATTGCCAACTCCAACCTTGTACCGCACTGGGCGACCAAGCCCTACTTCGATGAACTCGAAACCGCCGGACTCATCATGTACGGCCAGATGACTGCCGGCTCATGGATCTACATCGGCACTCAGGGAATCCTGCAGGGGACGCACGAGACGTTCGTCGCCGCGGGCAGGAAGCACTTCGGGACTCCCGACCTTGCCGGCCGACTGGTCGTATCCGGTGGGCTCGGCGGCATGAGCGGAGCCCAACCCCTGGCCGCGACCATGGCCGGTGCAACGTATCTCGGCGCCGAGGTTGACCCGGCCCGTGTTGCTCGGCGCCTGGCCAGCAAGAAACCTCGCTACCTCGACGAGAACATCGCCGACCTGGACAAGGCCATCGACCGTGCCGTTGATGCGAAGGCGCGCAAGCAAGCCTCGAGCATCGCCTGGACCGGCAACATCGTTGACCTGCTTGCCCGCCTGGTCGAACGCAAGGTCGTTCCCGACCTGCTCACCGACCAGACCTCGGCGCACGACGAACTGAACGGCTACGTGCCGAACGGAATGCCGTACGACAAGGCAGTTGAACTGCGCAGCTCCGATCCACCAGCCTACAAACAAGCGTCGTTCAAGACCATGGCCGAGCACGTCCGCCTGATGCTCAAGCTGCAAGAGATGGGCGCGGTCACCTTCGACTACGGCAACAACCTCCGCGGCAAAGCCGTCGAAGGCGGCTTCCTTCCCGAATCCGAAATCCGGACCTCTGCTCCGTCCGCCCCTAGTCCCTTGTCCCCCGCCCCTCGCCCCACTTGGCGA
>Ga0163210_1000768_pt1 | contig 13677 bp, 10 predicted proteins | sample Kivu_220m_FD_113536 | JGI IMG/M metagenome (GOLD analysis project Ga0163210, IMG submission 113536) | Freshwater microbial communities from Lake Kivu, Western Province, Rwanda to study Microbial Dark Matter (Phase II) - Kivu_220m | ecosystem: Environmental > Aquatic > Freshwater > Lake ...
GATGAGCATCATGAGGTAGCTGGAGAACGCCACGAACTCGCCGAGCGAGAGGACGCCCCGCACGACCATGGAGCCGCCGGCCCCGAGCAGGATGGCCATGCTCGCCATCGCCAGGGCGCCGATCATGGGCTCGAACATGCCCCACACCCGGGCGAGCCGGACGTTCTCGTCGACGCAGGTGGCGGCCCTCCCGGAGAAGGAGGCGTCCTCGGAGGCTTCGTCCCCGTAGGCTTTCACCACCCGGACGCCGGACAGCGACTCCTGGGCCTTCTCGGTGAGCATCGAGAAGGCCTTCTGGACGGTCTCGAAACGCTTGTGGATCAGCGCCCCGAACTTCCACATGAGGAGGGCGATCACCGGGAGCGGGATGAGGGTGAGGAGGGAGAGCCTCCAGTTCATGAACATCATGATGGTCACGCTGGACAGGGAGAAGAAGATCGCGTCGAAGGCGGCGATGGTGGCCATCCCCACGGCCATCCGCACGGCGCTGATGTCGTTCGTGGCGTGCGCCATGATGTCGCCGATCTTCGTCTGGTCGTAGAACTGGGGGGAGAGCCTCTGGAGGTGGTCGTAGAGCTCCTGTCTCACGTCCCGGTCGATCCGGTGGCTGGTGCCGATGATGAGGTAGCGCCAGAAGAAGCGGCAGAAGCCGATGAGCAGGTAGATCCCCATCACGGCGAGACCGAGCCGGAGAATGATCCCGGACGTTGCCGTGCCGGCGGCCAGGCCGTTGATCACGCGCTGGAAGACCTGGGGTACGAGCAGTTGCAGCCCGTCGACGAGCACGAGCGTCAGGATGCCGAGCCCGACCGCCTTCCGATGTCCCCAGATGCGGAGGAGCAGGAGCTTCAGGCTGTCCCTGTCGATCCGCTCTCCGCCGCCGTTCCTTCGCGCCAAACCGCTCCTCCGTCTGCGTCGGCGGTCCGCCGACCGCCCCTGTCCGCTCCGCCGTGCGGGCGGGTCAGTAGTCCTGCGTGTCCTCTCCGCCGGCCTCGGACGTCTCGATGTAGTCCAGGACGAGGAGCCTCGGGTACTCCGGCCGGATGGTCCATCCCTCCCCGGTCGGGACCGCCGTCACGATGACGGTCGATCCGGCGAGGGGGACCAGCTCCCTGGCGACGTCGCCGACCAGGGAGTACCGGTCGCCGGTCAGCGTCTCCTCGAGGACCACGGTCTCCGACCGGGTGCCCTGGGCGAGGACCTGCACGATGCCGGTGACCTCGTTCGACGAGGGATGCTCCTCGGCGGTTCCGGCGGCGACGCCGCAGGCCGTCGACAGCAGCGCCGCGAGGGCGGCCGCGGGGATGATCCTGTTCATGACGGTGAGCCTCCGTTCACCTCAGGGGCCACGGCCCGGGGTCGGGGTCTCCGAGGATCGAGGTGTCGGCGATGATGCCCCATCCGCCGAAGCCGACCCAGCGGTCCAGGACCTCCTCGAGGTCTGCCGGTGTGAGTCCGCTCACGGCGTCGAAGTCGGTGTACGCGTTCCTCCAGTCTCCCGTGGAGAGCTGGTAGCTGCCCAGGAGCCTGCACTGGGTGGAGCGGTCCGCGGCCTGCATCGCCTCCTCGGTCCTGAGCCGTTCGACCGCGGCGGTGACCGCATCGGAGTCCATGGAGCCGGAGGCGGCGCCCGCCAGGACGCCCGCCATCAGGGAGCAGGCCCGCACCGGCTCGGGAGAGCTGACGTACATGTAGCCCCAGTTCTCCTCATAGTTCGTCGTGCCCGAGTAGACGGCGTAGGTGAGGGCGTTCTCGGTCCGCAGGACCTGCCAGAGCAGGTCGTCGACGACGGTCATGGCGGCGGTGAACGCCGGGAGGTCCGGATGCCCCCTCGGCGGGGCGTTGAACTTCACGACGGCGTAGGCGGTCGGGATCTCCCGGTGCAGGACGACGACCGTGTCCCCCTCCAGGTCGAACGGACCGACCGAGGAGTACGTATCGCCCCCCTCCGGGATCGAGCCGAAGGCCTCCTCGAGGATCGCCGCGAGCTCGTCCGGCGGCGTGGGACCCGCGTGGGTGATCAGGATGTTGCCGGCGCGGATCCTCTCGTCGAGCATCCGCCGGATGTCGTCGGCGTCGAAGCCGGCGAGGGTCTCGGGAGTGCCGTCCGGGAGGTTGCGGTAGGGATGGCCCGGCATGAATGCCTCGTTCGCGACGAACCAGATCCACCGGTCGGGATCGCTCCGGATCTGCTGGAGATCGCTCAGGATCTGCGCGCGGACCTGCTCGACGGCCGACGGTTCGAGCTCCGGGCCGGTCAGGCAGGTGCCGAAGGCCCGGAGCAGCTCCGAGAGGTCCTCCCGGATGCACCGTAGATGGTACCGGGTGAAGTCGTAGTTGAAGTTGCTCGACCACTCCGCCTGCGTCCTGTCCATCAGCTCCCGCCAGGCGGCGCCCGGGACCTCGGCGGAGCCCATCAGCGCGCACTCGAGGCTGAACCGCTCGAGTCCCTGGGTCGCCCCGTCGAGCGCCCTCGATCCGCCGGCCAGGAAGAAGGAGACCCCCTCGATCTCGCCGCCGCCGAGGGTCCTGGTGATCACGCGGATGCCGTTCGAGAGGGTCAGCTCCTCGACGCCCTCCGGGACGACCGCCGGGGCGGCCGCCGCGAGGACGAGGAGGAGGCCCGCCAGCGCGACGGGCCGCATCTCAGGGGACCTCCGAGGCGGAAGGCGCCATCACGAAGACGACCATCGGCCTCCCGGAGACCCACTCGTCCAGGAAGGCCGCCACGTCCTCCGGGCCGACCGCCATGATGCTGTCCAGGTAGGTGGAGTAGTAGTCGAGGCCGCCCGTCGCGGCCCACCAGAAGGGGAACGTCTCCACCGCGACGTCCCGCGCGGTCTCCTCGGACAGGATGCGGCCGCGGCGCAGCTCCTCCCTGGCCAGCTCGAGACCCCCGGCATCGTAGTAGTCCGGCGACTGGAGCTGCCGGATCTCGTCGAGGAGCAGCCGCGCGGCCTCCTCCTCCATCCCGTCCGCGACGTCGCCGCCGAAGCTCACGGTCGGTGCGAACCTCTGCGTGTAGTAGGACCCGTAGATGTCGAGGAAGGGACCGTTGGTGACGAGGTCGGTGTAGAACTCGCGGCTCATCAGGGAGAGGTAGGAGCCCCAGACGTCGGCCGCGTAGCTGGCGCCGGGATCGTCGGCGATCGAGGGGCCCTCGAGGACCGCGGACACGTACGTCACGCCCGAGGGGCTCCCGACGAACACGGTCGTGTCGCGTTCGATCCGGATCAGCCTGGGGAGGCTGTCGTAGTCGCTCCGGCCCCCCCGCTCCCAGTCGGAGAAGACGAGGCGGGCGAGCTCCGCGGCCGAGTCCGGATCGACGTCCCCGGCGATGATCAGCGCGGAGTTGTCCGGCGTGTAGTACGTCTCCCGGAAGCTCCTCATCGCGGAGGGCGAGGCGGAGAGGATCACCTCGGGCTCCCCGATCCCGCTGATCCGCCAGGGCGCATCCGAGAAGAGCACCTCCTCACGGGCGTCCCAGAGGGGGCGGAACGGTTGCGTGAGGCCCCGCTCGTACTCGTTCAGGATGACCTGCCGCTCCAGCTCCATCTCGGTCGGGTCGAAGAGCGGGGAGACGATGGCGTCGTACATGAACCGCAGCCCCTCGGCGAGGCGGTCCGAGCCGAGCGTGATGTAGTACTGGACGCGCTCGGGATACGTCGTGCCGTTCTGGACGATGCCGAGCTCCCCCATCCTCCGGTTGTAGGCGGTCTGGTCGGGGAGCGCCGCGTTCCCCTTGAAGAACATGTGCTCGTAGAAGTGCGCCAGGCCGTTGGTCTCCGGGGTCTCGCAGGTCGCACCGGTCTTCACGACGATGCAGAGGGTCACGACCGGGGACACCGGGTCCGGGGAGACGATCACGGTGAGCCCGTTGTCGAGCGTGAGGATGTCGTAGTCGGCGGCGGAGGCTCCGCCGAGGATCAGCAGCACGGCCGCCGTCGTCAGGAATCCGCGCAAGGCCGTCCGTCCTTCCGGGATGGGATCGTGTCCTGCGAATCTAATGAACGGAGCGCGGGCTGTCTCGCACGGAGGCGCCGGGCGGGGTCCGCTTGTCCCGGTCATCGGTCATAATAGGCGCATGGAGAAGACGATCGCAGTCGGCGGCATCCTCGACGGGACCGGGCTCCGGATCGAGCCGTTCACGATCGGGATCGACGGGGACCGCATCCGGTCGATCCGGCGGGGCGGCTCGGAAGGGGACTTCCTCCGGTGCATCGCGGCTCCGGGTCTCGTCCAGACCCACCTGCACCTGGGGCAGACGCTCTTCCGCGGGCTCGCCGAGAACCGGCGGCTCCTCCCCTGGCTGGAGGAGCGGATCTGGCCGCTGGAAGCCTCCCACACGCCGGACACCCTCGCGACCTCCGTCGTCCTCTCGCTCCGCGAGCTCCTGGCTTCGGGCTGCACGGGGCTCCTCGACATGGGCACCGTCGAGCTCTCCGGCGTCACCGTGGACGTCCTGCGCCGGTCGGGGATCCGGGCCGTGGCCTGCAACGCCCTGATGGACGAGGGACCGGACTTCATCGCCAGGGACGCGGCCTGGCTCATGGAGGAGTCCGCCCGGGTGCGGGCGGCCTGCGGAGGGCTCGTACGCTACGGGTACGCTCCCAGATTCGCCCTCTCCTGCTCGGACCGCCTATGGGCGCTGCTCGCCGCGGACCCGTCCGTGCGGATCCGGACCACCCATGCCGCGGAGGCCCCCGGGGAGATGGAGCACCCCGGCATCTCCGCCGCCGGGGGGAACGTCCGGTACCTGGATGACCGGGGCTTCACCGGCCCGGGAACGCTCCTCGCCCACTGCGTCCACCTCGCCGCGGGGGAGCCGGAGATCCTGGCCGCCACCGGGACGCGGGTCGTCCACTGCCCCTGGACCAACCTCCGGCTCGGCAGCGGCATCGCCCGCATCCCGGAGCTCGTGGCGCTCGGCGTGGACGTCTGCGTCGCCAGCGACGGGGCGCCCTGCAACAACCGCCTCGACCTGGCGGGCGACCTGCGGCTCGCCATGGGCCTCTCGGCGGTGACGGGTTCCCCCGGCGCCCTCCGGGGCGGGCACTGGCTCCGATCGGCCACCCTCCGGGCCGCGGAGGCCCTCGGATTCGCGGGTGCGGGGGAGCTGCGGCCCGGCGCGTGCGCCGATCTGGTCCTGCTCGAACCCACGGAGCCGGAGCGTGGCGAGCTGGCCTCGGCCGAGGATCCGGTGAGGATGCTGCTGGAACTCGACTGGCCGGCCAGGGTCAGGATGACCCTGGTCGCCGGGCGCGTCCTCTACGCGGACGGGGAGTATCCCACGCTCCCTCCTCCGCCCTCGGGAGCCGCGGAGGCCAGGTCGGCGGTGCTCGCCGGGGCGGCCGTCCTCACCGCCCGCTCCCTGCCGTGACGCGGGGCGTGGCGCCTCGCGGGCGCCCGGTCCAGGTCGCGCTCAACCGCCCGCTCTGGAACACCTTCACCTACATCCTGCCCGCCGGGATGGACGGCGGCGACGTGATCGGCTGCCGGGTCGCCGTCCCCCTCGGGAAGGACCGCGTGGTCGGATACGTCTGGCCGGAGGATCCTCCGGAGGACGCCCTCCGGGAGGAACGGCTGAAGCCGGTCCTCGAGCGGCTCGATCCCTCCCCGCTCCTGCCCGCCGATCTGCTCGGGGTCGTGGCCTGGGCGTCGGCGTACTACCTGGCCCCCCCGGGGATGATGATGGCCGCCGCCCATCCGCCCGGTCTGTCCGGCCGGGCGGTCCGGTGGATCGTCCCCGATCGCCCGCCGGACCCCGCATCGCCGCTCGCCGGCCTGCTGAGACCGGGGGTTCCGATCGAGTCCGAAGCCCTCCGCGCGGTGCTGCCGAGCGGCGAGGACCTGGATGCGCTCCTCGCGGGTCTGGAGGCCGACAGTTCCGTCGTCTCGGTCTGGAAGCCGGTCTCCGGGACCGCTCCCGCGATGGAGGTCGCCGTCGAGGCGGCGGAGGGCCGGGACCTCGTGCGGACGGCGGACGCGATGCGGTCCAGATCGCCGAAGCAGGCGGAGATCCTCTTCAGGCTCTCGCAGTCCGACGGGCCGGTCGCGCGGGCGGAGTTGCTCCGTGCCGCGGGCGCCGGTCTCTCGTCGATGGCCGCCCTCGTGGAGAAGGGCCTGGCGAGGGAGACGCTCCGTCGCCGCTACCGGGATCCGCTCGACTGGATGGACGCGGCGGGGGCCGACTCGCCGCCCGTCCTCTCCCCGGACCAGGAGGCCGCGCTCTCCGCCGTCCGGAGCGGCGGCCCCCGGACATGGCTCCTGCACGGCGTCACCGGGAGCGGGAAGACCGAGGTCTACCTCGGCGCGATCGCCGACGTCATCGCGAGGGGAGGATCCGCGCTGGTGCTCGTCCCCGAGATCTCGCTCACGCCGCTCACCGTCTCCAGGTTCGGCGGGAGGTTCCCCGGCCTCGTCACCGTCCTCCACAGCGGCATGTCCGCCGGGGAGAGGTTGGACGCCTGGAACATGGCCGCCGCCGGAGCCCGGAGGATCGTCATCGGTCCGCGCAGCGCGGTCTTCGCTCCGCTCCGCGACCTCGGGATCATCGTGGTCGACGAGGAGCACGACGGGAGCTACAAGCAGGACTCGATCCCCCGGTACAACGGGAGGGACCTGGCGGTCGTCCGCGGGAACCGTCTCGGCATCCCCGTGATCCTCGGCTCCGCCAGCCCCTCCATGGAGTCCTACGGGAACGCCGCGGCGGGCCGCTACGCGCTCCTGCAGCTGCCCACGAGGATCGACGGCGTCCCGATGCCCTCCACGGTGATCGTCGGCCCCTCGGAGATGCGGCACCCGCTGCTCTCGGATCCGCTCCTGGCGGGCATCGGCAAGCGGACCGCCAGGGGGGAGCAATGCATCCTCCTCATCAACCGGCGTGGCTACTCCCCGGCGCAGGTCTGCAGGAACTGCGGCTACCGGGAGCAGTGCCCCGACTGCGGCATCGCCATGACCTACCACAGGAAGGGCCAGGTCCTGCGCTGTCACTACTGCGGGCGCTGGACCCCCGCGCTGGTGCACTGCCCGAGGTGCGGGTTCGACGGTTTCTCCCACCTCGGACCGGGGATCCAGAAGGTCGAGGAGGCCCTGAGGGAGCTGCTCCCGATGACGAGGGTGATCCGCATGGACTCGGACACGACGCAGGGCCGGCATTCGCACTGGCGGATCCTGAAGAGCTTCGCAGACGGGGAGGGCGATGTGCTGCTGGGCACCCAGATGGTCGCCAAGGGGCACGACTTCCCGAACGTCACGCTGGTCGGGGTGATCGCGGCCGACATGGGGCTCTCGTTCCCGGACTTCCGGGCCGCCGAGCGGACCTTCCAGCTCATCCTGCAGGTCGCCGGGAGAGCGGGACGCGGGGATCGCCGGGGGGAGGTCGTCCTCCAGGTCTCCGATCCCTCCGACGCGGTCGTCGTCGCCGCTTCGCGGCACGACTTCGCAGCCTTCTGGGAGATGGAGAAGGGCGTGAGGAAGCTGTTCGGCTACCCTCCGGACGGGCATCTCGTCAGGTTCCTCTGGAGCGGCCTGGATCCGTCGGCCGTCCCGGCGGTCGCCGCCCGCTGCCTCGACGGGCTCGACACCGGCACGGCGAACCTCTCCCCCCTCCAGGAGGCGGCCTTCCCGAGGATCGGCGGGAGGTGGCGATGGAGCGCCCTGGCCAGGTCCTCCTCGCGACGCGAGCTGGCCGTGCTCGCCCGCGAGGTCATGCGGAGGATGGAGGCCCTGACGCCGAAGCGTGGCGTCCGCCTCGAGGTCGACGTCGACCCCTACCACCTCCTCTAGCGGGGACGTAGTTCGTTTCTTTGCATTTCAGACCGGATATTTAAGCATTCCTATTATTTCAGTGAATTCCGGATCCCCCTCTTCGATCCTCTTCGCCATCCGCTGCACGGCACGACTCACGGAGGAAGGGGCTTTCCTCAGGAGACGGGCCGCATCGGACAGGCTCATGCCGAGGTGCTCCATGAGAACGTAGCAGGCGAGCTCGCGTGCCCTCACCACTCCCGGGGTCCTGTTCTCCCTCGAGAGCATGCCCTCCGGAAGCCGATAGCGCCGTTCGATCAGACGGAGCGTATCGACCACCGCCTCATGCCGACTCCAGCGAGCTCTGCCGAGAAGGGTACGCGTGCCCTTCAGCATCTCCATCACGGATGACGCGAACTCACGTGAACCGAGGATGTCGTGGCCTCTGCCGCACGAGGAGGAATGCTCCGCGTCTCCGAGCATCGTCAGACCCTTCGTGCCGATTCGTATCGTCCCCGTGTCGAAGACGGATCCCGCATCCTCGTCGGGAGCCGCTCTCAGATACTCGAGGTAAGCCTGTTCGCCGGTCGAGGAGAAGGTCTCGCAGAACCTGTCAAGCACGGTTCCGCGGTCTAGCCACGGCATTCTCAGGGCTCCCGTGAGACCGCCGTGTCCGCACCAGGGATACATCTCCAGTTCCTCCAGGTCGGCGACGAGTCCCGCCCGGAGGGGGTTCAGGTGGATGTAGCGCACGAGTTCGAAGAAGTACAGGTCCTCCTGCACCAGGATGGACTTGAACCTGTTCTGGAAGAGGTGCCCCACCCGGCCGTGCTCCCGGTTGAAGAAACCCGCATACCCGGTCAGCAGCCTCTGCATGAACTTGCCCAGAGGAACCTCGCCCGTCCGGGTGAGCAGATGGATGTGATTGGGCATCATCACCCAGGCCATCAGCGAGATGTCGCACTCCACGACGAGTCGGGACAACCTGCGGAGGAAATCCTCACCATCGGTCGAGTCCAGGAAGATCGGACACTTCCCCACCCCGCGCGCCATGACGTGGTGCGCGGCCCCCATCCAGTCGAGTCGACAGTGTCTGGCCATGACACTCCTGTTTTACTCGCTGACGACCCGAATTTCAAGTGCTGCGGAGAGGAGGACGGGTGAAGGCTTCGATTTCTCTATTTGATCATACACACGAACGACTATTATGACAGTAATGCAAAGAAGCGTAATACGTCCCCGGCTAGGTGCCGAAGAAGGGGTGGAGGATGGAGAGGAAGAGAGCGGATCCGGGGCCGTGACCGAGGATCTCCTCGGCCTGCTCCTTCAGCGTCGACGCCTCGAAGGCCGTCTTCCCCTTCAGGCCCTCCATCGAGGGCATCCATCCGCCCTGCTCCAGGAACCGCGCCCGCCCGACGAGGAGCCCGGCCATCCCGGCATCGTCGAGCAGGATGTCCGAAGCGCCCGCGAGGCGCGCCCCGGCCCGCGCGGCGAAGCCGGAGATCCGGCCGCTCGAGACCTCCCAGATCCTCCGGCCGTCGGGGACGATCAGCGAGTTCCTTCCCGTCTCCATCTCGAGGGAGAGCCCCGCCAGGACCCCGTGCGCTCCGAGGGCGTTCACCGCGTCCGTAAGGATCGCCGCGGAGTGGCGTCCGCATCCCTCTGCGAGCCGCTCCATGCCCAGGGCGATCAGGCCGTCGCCCGCCAGGATCGTGACCGCGTCGCTCCATCCCTCCATGGGCTGCGACAACCCGTGCAGCCGCTCGCGGAACCCCCCGAGGGAGAGGTGCGCGAAGATCCCGGTCCGGAGCAGGAGGACGCCCGTCGCCGCGGGGAGTCCGGTCTCCGGATCGGCGCCGCACCACAGGGACGCCGCACAGGCGAGCAGGCTCAGATCCTGGTGCCCGGACTGGCAGACGATCTCGGACAGGGCGTCCCGGAACTCCGCGGGCATCCCTCCGGTGGAGGATCGCACCGCCTCCAGGGCCTCCGTCTCGAGCCTGCCCCTCCAGACCTCGAGCATGTCCTCAGGGGTTCCCGGCCGACGAGGTCAGCTCTCCGAGCCTCTGGGCGAGCCTCTCGCCGGTGACCGCCTCCTCGAGCACGCCGGCATGCGCCAGTCCGAAGTCGCCGGTCTCCTCGCTCACGACCACCGCGATGGCGTCCGACACCTCCGTGATGCCGATGGCGGCCCGGTGCCGCGTGCCCAGCGCGGTGCTCAGCCCGTCCCCCCGCATCCGGGGGAGGTAGGTGCTCTTGGAGAGAGGCAGGATGGCCCGGGCGCCGACGATCTCGCCGTTCCTGATGACCAGGGCTCCGTCGTGCAGCACGCCGGGAGGCTGGAGCAGGGCCGCGACCAGGGCGGGCCGGATCCTCAGCCGGTCCATCTCGACCGGCCGGACCTTGTACACGCTCTGCAGAGCCTCCTCCTGCTCGATGACCAGGAGGCCGCCGAGGCGCTTCTTCCTGAGGAACCGGCAGGTCTCCACGATCGACTGGATCGTGTCCGGGTTCAGCGTGTCGGCGCGGTTGGAGTAGATGTGATCCCGCAGGTAGCGGCCCATGCTCGCGAGGAGGTCGCGGATCTCCTCGTGGAAGATGACCACCACGGCGATGAACAGCAGCGGCGTGAGGTTCTGCAGCAGGAAGGCGAGCGTGAAGAAGCCGAGGTTCCCCAGGAGGTCGGCGAGCAGCAGCAGCACCACGAACATCAGCACCACCGGCATCGCGGGGGTCCTCCAGAGGTACTTCAGGATCACCCGGACGGCCACGGCGATGAGCAGGATGTTCGCGAGTTGCGCCAGCCAGAAGAAGCTGACGATCGAGTGGCCGAGGGGCTGGATCATCATCCCAGGATGCCCCCCGCGGTCCGCAGCGCCTGCACCGTGCCGGGGACATCGTGCACGCGGACCACGTCGGCGGACGTCGATGCGATCGCGGTCACCGCGTGGGTGGCCGGATCCCGGAGCGACGGGTCCCCGATCCCGGTCAGGAGACCGAGGAAGCTCTTCCTGGAATGTCCGAGGACGATCCTGCAGCCGAGCCAGGCGAGCTCTCCGAGCCTGCGCACCAGCAGCACGTTGTCCTCCAGCCTCTTCCCGAAGCCGATCCCGGGGTCTACGAGGATCGAGGCGGGACCCAGCCCCGCCGACCGGGCCAGCGCCAGGCGCTCCTCCAGGTACCCGTAGACCTCCCCGAGCACGTCGTCGTACCCGGGCGCCTGCTGCATCGTCCCTGGGGTGCCCTTCATGTGCATCAGCACGAGCGCGGCGCCGGCCTCGAGGACGGTCCCGGCCATCTCCGGATCGGACAGCGCCGTCACGTCGTTGACCATTCCGGCCCCGGCGGCGAGGACGCGGCGGGCCACCTCCGCGCTCGAGGTGTCGACGCTGATCACCGCGCCGTTCCCGTGCGAGGCCAGGCCCTCCACGACCGGCAGCAGCCGGGAGATCTGCTCGGCCGGGCTCACCGGAAGGGCTCCTGGCCTCGTGGACTCCGCCCCCACGTCGACGATCGCGGCGCCCTGCCGGATCATCTCCAGTCCGTGCCGGACGGCGTCCCCGGGGTCCAGGTGCAGTCCGCCGTCGGAGAAGGAATCCGGCGTCACGTTGAGGATCCCCATCACTAGCGGCGATCCGCGGAAGTCGAGCCGTCCCCCGCCGCAGCGGATGGTGTCCGGCGGGGACGGAGGCCGGAGAAGCGCCACCTCGATCAGGTCCGCGAGGGCGGTCAGCCCGAAGGGCTGCCCGCGCAGCGACCGGCAGCCCGTCAGGAGCTGCCTGGGCGTGCCGACCACGATGGCGTCCGTCTGCTCGACGGTGCAGGTCACCGTGCCCCGGGCCACGATGGCGTCGGCTCCTCCGCCGAGCATGCACTGCTTCAGGATGCTGGCTGCGGGAGGTCTGAGCGGGCCGGCGCGGAAGACCGTCACGGTGCTGCGCCGTGCGAGCCTCTCCCAGGTTCCGGAATCGGCCCCGACGAGCTCCAGCTCCCTGGTCCAGTCCCCCGAGCCGGGCAGCAGGAGCCTCCTGAGCCTCATCAGTTCACCCTGATGGCCCTTCCGATGAGGGCGAGCGCCTCGGTACGGGTCTCCAGGCGCTTGAGGTAGCCGCGCATGGCGGAGGTGACGATCCTGGAATCGCGCTTCTTCACCCCGCGGATGGCGAGACAGAGATGCTCCGCCTCCATGACCACCATGACCCCCTTCGCCGAGAGCTCCGCCATGAGCCGGTCGGCGATCTCCGTGGTCAGGCGCTCCTGGATGGTGGGCCTCGCGGCCATCGTCTCCACGGTCTCCACGATCGATCCCAGCCCGGCGATCCTGTCGTTGGCGGGGAGGTAGACCACGTCGCAGCGGCCGAGGTAGGGCAGCATGTGGTGCTCGCAGAGGGAGGAGAAGCTGATGTCCTTCACGATGATCATCTCGTTCTGACCCGGACAGGACATGGTGCAGACCGGCCTCACCGCACCGGGGGCGACGCCCCGGCAGAGCTCCGCCATGGACTCCGCGACCCTGCGCGGGGTGTCCACCAGCCCCTCCCGGTCCGGATCCTCCCCGAGCCCCTCGAGCATCAGGCGCACCCCTCGGGTGATCTTCTCCAGGTCAGCCACCCGTCGCCTCCTCCGAAGGAGCCGGAACGACGGGCGGCACGTCCTCTTCCGCGGGGCCCGGGACCCCGGGCAGGGGCGGCACCCCGTTCCCGTCCGGACGGAGCCCGCCGATGATCGCCCTGATCTCCGCGTCCGCGATGGTCTCCTTCTCCAGGAGGCTCTCGGCGATGTGCTCGACGATGTCCCGGTTCCCGTCGAGGATCCCGATGGCCCGCTCCTGCGCCTCCTCGACCAGCCGCTTGACCTCGGCGTCGATCAGCCGGGCGGTGTCCTCGCTGTAGTCCCTCATCCGGTTCAGCTCCCGGCCGAGGAAGATCGTCTCGGACGTGTCGGTGTGCGTGACCGGACCCACCGTGGGGCTCATCCCCCACTCGCACACCATCTTCCTGGCCAGCGTCGTCGCCTTGTCCAGGTCGCTGCCCGCGCCGGTGCTCAGCGTGTCCAGCATGAGCTTCTCCGCCGCCCTCCCGCCGAGGAGGGTCGCGAGGATGCTCTCGAGCTTGCCCAGCGTGTAGGTGTGCCTCTCGTCCGAGGGGAGGAAGCTGGTGACGCCCAGGGCCATGCCCCTGGGGACGATGGTGATCTTGTGGATCGGGTCCGGCTCCGGGACGAACATCCCGACGATGGCGTGGCCGCTCTCGTGGATCGCCGTGCACCTGCGCTGCTCCGGGCTGATCACCACGCTCTTGCGCTCCAGTCCGAGCATGATCCTGTCGATCGCGTAGTCGAAGTCCGCCTGCTCCACCTTCGTGGCGTCGCGCCGGGCCGCGCAGAGGGCGGCCTCGTTGGCCAGGCTCTCCAGGTCGGCGCCGCTGAACCCGGGGGTTCCGCGCGCCACCCGCTCGAGGTTGACCTCCTCGGAGACCGGCATCTTCCTGGTATGGACCTTGAGGATGGCCTCGCGGCCCTTCACGTCCGGCATGCTCACGACGATCCGGCGGTCGAACCGCCCGGGCCGCATGAGGGCCGGATCGAGCACGTCCGGCCGGTTGGTGGCCGCCATCACGATGACGCCGGTGTTCTCCTCGAAGCCGTCCATCTCGACCAGCAGGGCGTTCAGCGTCTGCTCCCGCTCGTCGTGCCCGCCTCCGAGCCCGGCCCCGCGGTGCCTGCCGACCGCATCGATCTCGTCGATGAAGATGATGCAGGGCGCCTTGGCCTTGCCCTGCTCGAAGAGGTCGCGCACCCTGCTGGCGCCGACGCCGACGAACATCTCCACGAAGTCCGAGCCGCTCATCGAGAAGAAGGGGACCTTGGCCTGCCCGGCGACCGCCTTGGCGAGGAGCGTCTTCCCGGAACCGGGGCTGCCGATGAGCA
>Ga0163210_1000769_pt1 | contig 13672 bp, 10 predicted proteins | sample Kivu_220m_FD_113536 | JGI IMG/M metagenome (GOLD analysis project Ga0163210, IMG submission 113536) | Freshwater microbial communities from Lake Kivu, Western Province, Rwanda to study Microbial Dark Matter (Phase II) - Kivu_220m | ecosystem: Environmental > Aquatic > Freshwater > Lake ...
GAGATCCTGAGCTTCACGCTGAATCCCCTGGCCTGACCGCAGGGCGCCCGCTCAGGCCTTGCCCACCAATTGCTGGCGCAGGGTCTTGATGCGGTCGCGCAGGTTGGCAGCCTCCTCGAACTCCAGGTTCTTGGCGGCGGCTTTCATCTTGTCCTCCAGCTGCTGAATCAGCTCGGGCAGGGCGTCAAGCGGCACGTCGTGGTGCACCGCCTGCGCGACCGCCTCCTCCAGCTGCTCGTCATTGAGCCGGCGCGACACCTCCAGAAAGGCCAGGATCGCGTTACCCGCCCGTTTGCCCGCCGGGGTGGGGGTGATGCCATTGGCCACGTTGTAGGCCTGCTGAATCGCGCGGCGCCGCTCGGTCTCATGGATCGCCTTGGCCATGCTGTCGGTGAGGTTGTCGGCGTAGAGCAGCGCCACCCCCTCGATGTGACGGGCGGCCCGACCGATGGTCTGGATCAACGAGCGCTCGGCCCGCAGGAAGCCCTCCTTGTCGGCATCGAGGATCGCCACCAGCGACACCTCGGGCAGATCGAGCCCTTCGCGCAGCAGGTTGACGCCCACCAGCACGTCGTAGGCACCGTTGCGCAGATCCTGGATGATCTCGATCCGCTCGATCGAATGGATCTCGGAGTGCAGGTAGCGCACCCGCACGCCGTTCTCGGCCAGGTAGTCGGTCAGGTCCTCGGCCATGCGCTTGGTGAGGGTCGTCACCAGCACCCGCTCCTGTTTGTCGGCCCGCACCCGGATCTCGCCCAGCAGGTCGTCGACCTGCCCGTCGGTGGGGCGCACCTCGACGATCGGATCGAGCACGCCGGTGGGGCGGATCACCTGCTCCACCACCTGCCCGTGGCTCTGCTCCAGCTCCCAGGTGCCAGGGGTGGCGCTGACAAAGATCGTCTGACGCGCCTTCTGCCAGAACTCCTCACCCTTGAGCGGGCGGTTGTCAGCGGCACTGGGCAGGCGGAAGCCGTGCTCGATCAGCACCTGCTTGCGCGACTGGTCGCCGTTGTACATGGCCTGCAGCTGGCTGCAGGTGACGTGCGATTCATCGACCACCAGCAGCCAGTCGTCGGGAAAGTAATCGATCAGGCATTCGGGCGGGGTGCCCGCTTCGCGGCCGGCCAGGTGTCGGGCGTAGTTCTCGACGCCGTTGCAGTAGCCCACCTGCTCGAGCATCTCAAGGTCGTAAGTCGTGCGCTGCTCCAGCCGCTGGGCCTCCAGCAGGCGCCCCTGGCTGTTGAGCAGGTCAAGCCGCTCACGCAGCTCGGCGCGGATCGCCTTGATCGCCTCGGCCAGGCGCTCCTTGGGGGTGACGAAGTGCTTGGCCGGGTAGATGTTGATCGCATCCAGGCTCTGCAGGATCTCGCCGGTGGTGGGATCGACGTAGCGGATCGCCTCGATCTCGTCACCGAACAGCTCGACGCGCACCAGGCGGTCCTCGTAGGCCGGGCCGATCTCGAGCACGTCGCCCCGCACGCGGAAGCGGCCGCGGGCGATCTCGATGTCGTTGCGGGAGTACTGGTTGTTGACCAACTCCCGCAGCGACCCGCGCAGGTTGAGGGTCTCGCCCACCTTGAACTTGACCGCCGCCTTGAGGTACTCGCTGGGAATGCCGAGGCCGTAGATGCAGCTGATCGAGGCGACCACGATCACATCGCGCCGTTCAAACAGCGAACGGGTCGCCGAGTGGCGCAGCATGTCGATCTCTTCGTTGATCGACGCGGTCTTGGCGATGTAGGTGTCGGAGACGGGCACATACGCCTCCGGCTGGTAGTAGTCGTAGTAGCTGATGAAGTACTCAACGGCGTTGTTGGGGAAGAACTCCCGCAGCTCGTTGCACAGCTGGGCCGCCAGGGTCTTGTTGTGGGCCAGCACCAGCGCCGGACGCCCCGTCTGGGCGATCACATTGGCGATCGTGAACGTCTTGCCGGTGCCCGTGGCCCCCAACAGGGTCTGGTAGCGCTCGCCCCCGTCGACGCCCGCCACAAGGCCCTTGATGGCCCCGGGCTGGTCGCCCTTGGGCTCGTACGGGGCCTGCAGCTGGTAAGGATTCACCATCGGCCCATTCTCGGGCAGACGGCGCCGCAATCAGACCACGGCTGTCACGGTGTTGCCCAGGGCCTCACGCAGGCTGCGCACCACCGCCACCATGGCCAGCTCGTCGCTGAGCCGGTTCACGGCCGAACCGACGCCGACGCCGCTGGCGCCGGCGGCGATGGCCAGCGGCAGGGTCACGGCCGACAGACCCGAGGCGCACAGCACGGGCAGGCCCACGGCGCGGCTGATGCCATGGGCAGCGGCCAGGGTGGGGGCCGCCTTTTCAATCAGGCCCAGGTTGCCGGCGCTGAAGGGCCGGGCGCTGGTGCCGCCCTCGGTCTGGATCAGGTCGGCGCCGGCGGCCACCAGGTCGGCGGCCAGCTGCTCCTGCTGGTCGAGGGGCAGCACGTGGGGCACGGTGACGCTCAGCACCACCTGGGGCAGCAGGGCGCGGGTGCGGCGGGTGAGTTCCAGAACCTGTTCGGCACCAAAGACGATGCCCTGGGGGTAGAAGCTGTCGAAGTTGCCGATCTCGACCATGGCGGCACCGGCGGCCACGGCCGCCACAAACAGCTCGGGCTCCACGGCGCTGACGCACACCGGCAGCCCGGGGGCCACCTGACGCACCAGGCGTACCAGCGCGGCGTCGCAGGCGATGTCGATCAGGTCGGCACCACCGGCGGCGGCGGCCCGGGCCACCCGGGCCACACTGGAGGCGTCAAAATTGTTCAGACCGGCGATCACCTTGAGGGCGCGGCGCTCGGCCAGGGCGGCCTGCAGGGCGGTGGGCAGGCTGGACAGACGCGACATGGACCAAGCTGAACGTGATGGTGTGATTCTCCCACCCCAGGCCACAGCCTGGAGCCGCGAGCACCTGCGCCTGCACCGGTCTCTGCAGCGCCAGCCGGCGCTGCTGCCCCAGGGTGCAGCCCTGCTGCTGGCCGTCTCGGGCGGTCAAGATTCGATGGCCCTGCTGGGGCTGCTGCTGGGGCTGCAGCGCCTGCATGGCTGGCGGCTGGTGCTGTGGCATGGCGACCACGGCTGGCGCGACACGTCGGCCCGGCAGGCCGCCGAGCTGGCCCACTGGTGTGCCCAGCGCGGACTGATGGTCATCCGCGATGCGGACTCCGGCGAGTCGGCAGCCAGCGAAGCCCGGGCCCGCGCCTGGCGGTACCAGCGGCTGCTGCAGCGGGCCAGGGAGCAGGGCTGCAGCCATGTGGTCACCGGCCACACCGCCAGCGACCGCGCCGAGACCCTGCTGCTGCACCTGGCGCGGGGCAGCCACCGCCGCGGCCTGGCCAGCCTGCGGTCCCAGCGGTCCCTGGGCGATGGCGTGGCGCTGAGCCGGCCGTTGCTGCTGTTCAGCCGCAGCGAAACAGCCGGGATCTGCCGCAATCTGGACCTGCCGATCTGGCTGGATGCCAGCAACAGCGACCGGCGCTTCAGCCGCAACCGCCTGCGCCACGAGGTGCTGCCCGTGCTCGAGCAGCTGCACCCCGGCGCAGCGCGGCGCCTGAGCAGCACGGCCGAACGGCTGAGCCGCGAGCACGAGGTTCAGCTCGAATGGCAGCGCATCGCCCTGCAGTGGCTGGCCAGCGGCGAGGGCGACGGGCTCGATCGCCAGCGCCTGAACACGCTGCAGCCCGTGAACCGGGCGGCGGTGCTGCACCTCTGGCTCAGCACCACGACCGGGCGCCCGTGCCAGGCGCGCCAGCTCGAAGACCTGCTGGCCCAACTGAGGCAGGGCCATGGGCCCGGTCAGTGGGACCTGGGGGGCGGTTGGCAGCTGCACTGGGACCGCTTCAGACTTGTGCTGATGCCGCCCGCAGAACCCGCCCCATGAGCGACGCCCTGCAGGATCGCTACGCAGCCGTCGAACGGCTCTATGGCCAGGGGCAGTGGGAGCAGGTGCTGCAGACCAGCGCCGCCCTGCTGGGCGATCTGCCCCAGCAGCCGGGTGAATCGTTGCGCACCCGCCTGCTGCTGCTGCAGGCCCACGCCCACCTGCATGGGCTGGGCCAGATCGACAGCGCAGCGGCGCTCTACCACCAGGTGCTCGAAGAGCAGCCCGAACCGCTGCTGCAGGCGATCGCCCAGCGGGAACTGGGCCGTTGCCACGGGGCCCCGAAGGCGTCGCCGCCGGGCCCGGCGTTTCCGTTTGTGGCTGAAGCCATTGGCACATCGGCACCCGGCCAGGCCGCCAGCGCCATGCCCTGGCTTGAGGCCCTGGCACCCCAGACGCCGGTCGACGTGGTCGAGGAGCCCGAGCAGATCGCCCTGCTGCAGGCCGGGTCACACCAGGACGAACCGCTCGATCTGGAACCTGAACCCGCCGAGGAGGCGGAGCTGGCCAAAGGCATGCTGCTGGTCGTGCTGGGCTCAGCCGGCGGCTGAGCGGCGGCGGCGGGTGCGGCCGGCCAGCTCGGGTTCAGGCTCCGGGGTGCGGGCGGTCGTCGGAGCCGCCTGCTGGGCCTTCACCGGGGCAGCCTGGGGCTGGCGGGGGGCATCGCGGCGGCCGTTGCGGGGTGCGGGCCGGTTGTCGGGCTCCGCATCGGCACGGCCCTTGTAGGCAGGGGTGCCGGCGGGGGCCGGCTGCACCAGGCAGATGATCAGCGGCTCGACCTGGAGCTCGCGGCGCAGGCGGCGCTGCAGACCCAGCTCCACCTCGCGCTGCACGCCCACCCAGTCGACATCGGGGGTCTTGCCGCCGGTGTTGCGGCTCAGCTGGCTCCAGCGGTTCTCGAGCACCCAGGTGATCTCACGCTCGGCCCAGAGCGACAGCTTGCGGGCATCGGCGGTGGTGACCACACCACGCAGATTGGCCCGGGGTGGGGCGGCCATGACCCCGTCGGTGCTGATCACCGCCAGCAGGGTGATGACGCCGTCTTCGGCGAGCTGCTGACGCTCCTTGAGCACGCGCGCATCGACGATGCCGTTGCGGGAGGCGTCAAGCAGCTCGATGCCGGCCTTGACCGGATCCCCCTTCTTGATCGAATCGGCGGTGAGCTCGACCACATCACCGTTGTCGATGATCAGAATGTTGTCGGCGGGCACGCCCATCGACTGGGCCGTCTTGCTGTGGCACACGAGCATGCGGTGCTCACCGTGCACCGGCACGAAGTACTTGGGCTTGGTGAGGGCCAGCATCAGCTTCTGGTCCTCCTGGAAACCGTGGCCTGAGACGTGGATGCCCTCGCCCTTGCCGTAGATGACCTTGGCGCCCAGCATCATCAGCCGGTCGATGGTGTTGACGACCGAAATGGTGTTGCCCGGAATCGGGCTGGCCGAAAAGATGATCGTGTCCGACGACTTGACCTGCACCTGGGGGTGCTCGCCGCGGGAGATGCGGCTCAGGGCCGCCAGCGGCTCACCCTGGCTGCCGGTCATCAGCAGCAGGGTCTCGCGGTCAGGCAGATCGCGGATCTGCTTGATCGGCACGAACAGGTCGTCGGGGGCGCGCATGTAACCGAGTTCGCGCGCCTTGGCGATCACGTTGAGCATCGAGCGACCCAGCAGGCTGACCTTGCGGCCGTTCTTGAGCGCCAGCTCCAGGATCATCGCGACGCGATGGATCGAACTGGCGAAGGTGGTGATGATCACGCGCCCCTCGGCCTGGGCGATGTGGCGATCCAGGCAGGGGAACACCGAACGCTCGGGAGGGCAGAAGCCCGGCACCTCGGCGTTGGTCGAGTCGCTGAACAGACACAGCACCCCCTGCTCACCGTGATGGGCCAAGCGGGCCAGGTCAAAGTGCTCGCCGTCGACGGGTGTGTGGTCAAACTTGAAATCACCGGTGAAGATGATCGTGCCCACCGGCGTGGTGATGGCCAGCGAATAGCTATCGGCCATCGAGTGGGTGTTGCGGATGAACTCCACCGAAAAGTGCTGCCCGACCTTGACCACATCGCGGGGGGCCACCGTCTGCAGCACGGTGCGATCCATCACGCCGGCCTCTTCCATCTTGCCGGTGAGCATCGCCAGGGCCAGACGGGGCCCGTAGATAACCGGGATGTTGAAGTTCTTGAGGTGGTGGGAGATACCCCCGATGTGGTCTTCGTGACCGTGGGTCACGATCATGCCGCGAATGCGCTTCTGGTTTTCCTTCAGATAGCTGGTGTCGGGCATAACGACATTGACGCCGTGCATGCCATCACTGGGGAAGGCCAGACCGGCATCCACCAGCATGATGTCGTCGCCGTATTCGAACACACAGGTGTTCTTGCCGATCTCGTGCAGGCCACCCAGGGGAATCACACGCAGCGCCGCCTTCCTGGCCGCTGATTGGCCATTCACACCATTGGTCACACCATTGGATCCGTTATTGCCGTTGTCGCCTTTGTGGCCGTTGCCGTTGAAACTGGTCATGAAGATTGCAGAACGTCGTTGATTTGAGTTGGTTGAAATGGCTTTAAACTTGAATTGAATTGAATTGAATTGAATTGAATTGACTCGAACAGCCTTGGCGTCAGGTGGGACGCAGGGCGGCCAGGGTTTCGGACAGTCGTTGTCTCACAGCGTCAGAGGCAGAAAGAAGGGGAAGTCGGGGGGCGCCCACGGGCCAGCCGCAGAGGTCAAGGGCAGCCTTCACAGGGATCGGATTGGTGCTGGCAAAGAGGGCCCTGCACAGGGGCAGCAGCTGCTCGTGCAGTGCCAGCGCCCGGGCCGGGTCGCCGTCAAGGAACGCCCGGATCATGGCGCTGATCTGGGGACCGGCCACGTGGCTGGCCACGCTCACCACGCCCACGGCGCCGACCGCGAGCATGGGCAGGGTGAGGGCGTCATCACCGCTGTAGACGGCGAGGCGATCACCGCACAGGGCGCGCAGGGCGCTGACCTCCTCGGTGGTGCCGCTGGCGGCCTTGTAGGCGACCACATTGGGGCAGTCGAGCAACCGGGCGGTGGTCTCCGGCGCGAGGCTGCAGCCGGTTCGACCGGGAATGTTGTACAGCATCAACGGCAGGGCGGGTGCGGCGGCCGCCACCGCCCTGAAGTGGGCCTCGAGCCCCTCCTGGGGAGGCTTGTTGTAATAGGGCACGACCACCAGAGCCCCATCCACACCCAGGGAGGCGGCTTCGCGGGTGGCCTCCACCGCCTCGGCGGTGCAGTTGCTGCCACTGCCGGCGATGATCCGGGCCCGGCCCGCCACCGCCTCCTGCACAGCGGCGATCAAACGGTGCTGCTCGGCCCAGCTCAGGGTGGGCGATTCGCCGGTGGTGCCGCAGATCACCAGGCCATCGGACCCATGGCTGACCAGGTGATCCGCCAGCCGGGCAGCCAGGTCGTGATCGACCGCACCGTCCGGGGCGAACGGCGTGACCATGGCGGTCACCACCCGGCCGAAGGGGGCGTTCAACCAGGGCTGCTGGGCGGCGCTGCTCAAACGGCACCTCCTGCAGGGCCGCCGAGCAGCAACTCGGCGATCTGAATTGCATTCAGCGCCGCACCCTTGCGGATCTGGTCGCCGCAGAGCCAGAGCTCCAGGGCATTGGGGTCGCTGAGGTCCTGGCGGATGCGGCCAACCGCCACAGGATCGCGGCCGGAGACATCGGTCGGCATCGGAAACCGGTTGGCCTCGAAGTCTTCCAGCAGTTCGACCCCCGGAGCGGCCGCCAGCAGGGCGCGGGCTTCGTCGACCGGGAACGGCTGCGCGAATTCGATGTTGACCGCCTCGGAGTGGGCCCGCAGCACCGGCACCCGCACGCAGGTGGCACTGAGCCTCAGCTCAGGCAGGGCCATGATCTTGCGGGTTTCGTTGAGCATCTTGAGCTCCTCCTCGCAATAGCCGTTGGGCTGCAGGGGCGAGTTGTGCAGGAACAGGTTGAAGGCCAGGGAGTGGGGCAGCACCGTGCTGACCGGCTCACCGCCCGCGAGAACGGTACGGCTGAGGTTGCGCAGTTCTTCCATGGCGCGGGCACCGGCGCCACTGGCGCTCTGGTAGGTGCTCACCACCACCCGCCGGATCGGGCGCCGCGCCTGCAGGGGCGCCAGGGCGAGGGTCAGCAGGATCGTGGTGCAGTTGGGGTTGGCGATGATGCCCTGATGGCCGAAGGCCGCTTCGGGGTTGACCTCGGGCACCACCAGCGGCACCGACGGATCCAGGCGAAAGGCACTGGAGTTGTCGATCACCACGGCCCCTGCGGCGGCGGCCACGGGGGCCCACTGCTTCGACACCGAGCCCCCGGCCGAGGCCAGCACCAGATCGACCCCTTCGAAAGCAGCGGCTTCAACGGGCTGAATGGTCAGCTCCTGACCCTGCCAGTGCAGCAGCTGGCCCGCCGAACGGGGCGACGCCAGGGGAATCAGCGTGCCAACCGGAAAGTCGCGTTCGGCCAGCAGGTCCAGCAGCTCCTGACCCACAGCGCCCGTGGCCCCCAGGATCGCCACCCGCAGGGGACCGTCAGGCAGAAGCCTGGATCGGGCCTGGGTGGAGGGCTGGGCGACGGTCAACGGTTGCGGAGGCTGGGGTTGCGGAACGCACTAGCAGGTCGAACGCCTTGGGTATGGACTCGACTCGGGATGAAGCGGGGTGGAGAAGAAGGGGATGTTGATGAATTGGGAGGGAATGTTGAATTGGGATGGAGTTGAATTGGGATGGAAGGTATCGCCTGCGTCTTGCGCCGGTCAAACAATAGGCGGCTGGGGCCCCCGGGCGACCAGTTTCTAGGATCGGGGGCTGCCTTAGCGATTTCGAGCCCCATGAGTCCTGCCGCCGCTGCCTCCGGATCCGCCGCCACCGCCAGCACCAGCCTGACGGTGACGCGCAGCCCACGCCCCGGCAGCCGGGTGGCCCTTGAGCTGGCGATCGGCCCCGAGCGCAGTCAGGCCGCCTACGAGCGAGCCGTGGAGAGCCTGAGCCGCAGCGTCCGGCTGCCCGGCTTCCGCAAGGGCAAGGTGCCCCGGGCCGTCCTGCTGCAGCAGATCGGCCCGCTGCGGATCCGCGCCACCGCCCTGGAAGATCTGGTCGACAGCGCCTACCGCGATGCCCTCGAGCAGGAGACCGTGGCCGCCATCGGCAGGCCCGAGATGAGCGAGGGCTTCGAGGCGGTGCTGGAGCGCTTCGAACCGGGCCAGAAGCTCACCATCACCCTGGAGCTGGACGTGGAACCCACCCCCAGCCTCAAGGCCACCAAAGGGCTCAAGGCCGAAGCCGAGAACGTCAGCTACGACCCGGCCCGCGTCGATGAACTGCTCGAGCAGTCGCGGCGCCAGCTCGCCACCCTGGTGCCGGTCGAGAAGCGGGCCGCCCAGAGCGGTGATGTGGCCGTGCTGGCCTTCAGCGGCGTCTATGCCGACACCGACGAAGCCATCAGCGGCGGCAGCAGCGAGGCCATGGAGGTCGAGCTCGAGGAGGGCCGCATGATTCCCGGCTTCATCGAAGGGGTGATCGGCATGAAGGCCGGCGACACCGCCACGGTCGACTGCCAGTTCCCCGAGAGCTACCCCCAGGAGGACGCCGCCGGCCGCAAGGCCCGTTTTGAGATCACCCTCAAAGAGCTCAAGAGCCGCGAACTGCCCGCGCTTGATGACGCCTTCGCCCAGCAGGCCAGCGACAAGCAGACCCTGGCCGAACTGCGCAGCGAACTCGAGACCCGCCTCAGGGACGACGCCGATCGCCGGGGCAAGGCCAACCGCCACAACGCGCTGATCGAGGCCCTGGTCGAGCAGCTCGAGGTGGAGCTGCCCGAAACCCTGGTGCAACAGGAGATCCGCAACCTGATCGAGCAAACCGCCGGCCAGATCGCCGAGCAGGGGATGGACGTCAAGAAGTTGTTCACCCCCGATCTGGTGCGCAGCCTGATGGACACCTCCCGGCCCGAAGCCGAGCAACGGCTGAAGCGAACCCTGGCCCTGCAAGCCCTGGCGGCGGCCGAAGGCATCAGTGTCGAGGAGGACGCGCTCAACGCCAAGGTCAGGGAGGTCAGCCGTGGCCTCAGCCAGCAGGGCAACATCGACCCCCAGCGTCTGCGCCAGGCCGTTGCCGACGATCTGCTGCAGGAGCAGCTGCTCGCATGGCTCGAGGCCAACAGCACGATCAGCGAAAAGAGCGCCAGCGAGAACGCCCCAAGCGCGGCTGCCGGTGATGCCAAGGCCGGTGATGCCAAGGCCGGCATTGACGCCAAGGCGAGCGCCAGAACCAAGGACAGCAAAGCCAAAGAGAGCAAGCCCAAGGCCGCCAAGGCCAAGGCCAAGGGCAGCGACGACGCCTGATCGGGCCGCGGCGCCGCTGCCGGCGCCCATAAATTGAAGACCCCATCCCCTGCCGAGCCGCGCGCGTGATCGACGCCCTTACCCCTCACCCGGTCCACAGCCGTTGGACAGATGGTTGCTGGTCGGCCGGACCGATCGCCTCCCCCGGCGTGCTGCCCACCGTGGTGGAGCAATCAGGCCGCGGTGACCGGGCGTTCGACATCTACTCCCGGCTGCTGCGGGAGCGGATCATCTTTCTGGGCAGCGGCATCGACGATGGCGTCGCCGATGCGCTGGTGGCCCAGCTGCTGTTCCTCGAGGCCGAAGATCCCGAGAAGGACATTCAGATCTACATCAACTCCCCGGGTGGCTCGGTCACAGCCGGCCTGGCCATCTACGACACGATGCAGCAGGTCGCCCCGGATGTGGTGACCATCTGTTACGGCCTGGCCGCCAGCATGGGAGCCTTCCTGCTGTCGGGCGGCACCAAGGGCAAGCGGCTGGCCCTGCCCAACGCCCGGATCATGATTCACCAACCCCTCGGCGGTGCCCAGGGCCAGGCGGTCGACATCGAGATCCAGGCCAGGGAGATCCTGTTCCTCAAGGACACCCTCAACGGCCTGATGGCCGAGCACACCGGACAGCCGCTCGACAAAATCACCGAAGACACCGATCGCGACTACTTCCTTTCGCCGGCAGAAGCGGTTGAATACGGTTTGATCGATCGGGTCGTCACCGAAACCGCTCCGGTTTGATCCTTAAGGACGGCTGACGAAACCTCCCGGAGGGTCGATCCTTGTCCTAAGGGCTTTCAGCCCTGCCCTGCCGCAGCCAAGGTTCGATGCCGAAGTTCGACGCACACCTGAAATGCTCCTTCTGCGGCAAGTCGCAGGAGCAGGTGCGCAAGTTGATCGCCGGTCCAGGTGTCTACATCTGCGACGAGTGCATCGATCTTTGCAACGAGATCCTCGACGAGGAACTCGTGGCCGGCCCAGCCGCGACCGGAGGCCGGGGCGCCCAGGAGACCAGCCGCAGCAAGACCCCCACCAAGAAGGTCCCGAAGCCGGCGCCGACCCTCGCCCAGATCCCGAAGCCCCGGGCGATCAAGGAGTTCCTCGATCGCCAGGTGGTGGGTCAGGAGGAGGCCAAGAAGACCCTGTCGGTGGCGGTCTACAACCACTACAAGCGGCTCGCCTGGCAGGGCGACGGCAAGGGCGAGACCGACCAGACGGCCACCCGCCTGCACAAGAGCAACATCCTGCTGATCGGCCCCACCGGCTGCGGCAAGACCCTGCTGGCCCAGACCCTGGCCGAGCTGCTCGACGTGCCGTTTGCGGTGGCTGACGCCACCACGCTGACAGAGGCGGGCTATGTGGGCGAGGACGTCGAGAACATCCTGTTGCGTCTCCTGCAGAAGGCCGATCTCGATGTGGAGCAGGCCCAGCGGGGCATCATCTACATCGACGAGATCGACAAGATCGCCCGCAAGAGCGAGAACCCCTCGATCACCCGCGATGTCTCGGGCGAGGGGGTGCAGCAGGCCCTGCTCAAGATGCTGGAGGGCACCGTCGCCAACGTGCCGCCCCAGGGGGGCCGCAAGCACCCCTACCAGGACTGCATTCAGATCGACACCAGCCAGATCCTGTTCATCTGCGGTGGCGCCTTCGTGGGCCTCGAGGAGGTGGTGCAGAAACGCATGGGCCGCAACGCCATCGGCTTCATCGGCGCCGACGGCAGCGTGCGGGCCCGCAGCGGCAAGGAGCGCCAGGCCGCCGAGGTGCTGCGCCATCTCGAACCCGATGACCTGGTCAAGTACGGCCTGATCCCCGAGTTCATCGGCCGCCTGCCGGTGAGCGCCGTGCTCGAGCCCCTCGATGCCCACGCCCTGGAGGCGATCCTCACCGAACCGCGGGACGCCCTGGTCAAGCAGTTCCAGACCCTGCTCAGCATGGACAACGTGCGCCTCGACTTCGAGCCCGAGGCGATCGAGGCGATCGCCTGCGAGGCCCATCGCCGCAAGACCGGCGCCCGGGCCCTGCGGGGCATCGTCGAAGAGCTGATGCTCGAACTGATGTACGACCTGCCCTCGCGCCAGGACGTGCAGTCCTTCACGATCACCCGGGAACTGGTGGACTCCCGCAGCAGGGCCCAGGTGCTGACCCATCCCAGTGCCAAGGACAACGACACCGCCGCCGACCGACAGGCGACGGCCTGAGCGCGCCAAAGCCCGGTAGCCTTGCGACATGATCCAGCCCAGGGACGATGGCGCCACTGCTCTGCAGCAGCCCTACCAACCCCTGCACCACAAATACCGCCCCCAGCGCTTTGACCAGCTGGTGGGCCAGCAGGCGATCGCCGCGACCCTGAGCAACGCCCTGCGTTCGGGCCGGATCGCCCCCGCCTACCTGTTCAGTGGACCGCGGGGGACCGGGAAGACCTCCAGTGCCCGGATCCTGGCCCGCTCGCTGAACTGCCTGGCCACGGGCGGACCCACCCCCGAGCCCTGCGGCCGCTGCGAGCTGTGCACCACCATCGCCAGCGGCACGGCCCTCGATGTGATCGAGATCGACGCCGCCTCCAACACCGGGGTCGACAACATCCGTGAGCTGATCGAACGCTCGCGCTTTGCCCCCGTTCAGGCCCGCTGGAAGGTCTACGTGGTCGACGAGTGCCACATGCTCTCGACCGCCGCCTTCAACGCCCTGCTCAAGACCCTCGAGGAGCCGCCGCCGCGGGTGGTGTTCGTGCTGGCCACCACCGACCCGCAACGGGTGCTGCCCACGATTCTGAGCCGCTGCCAGCGTTTCGACTTTCGCCGCATTCCGCTCGAGGCACTGCAGCAGCACCTGGGTTGGATCGCCGAACAGGAGGCGATTGGTATCACCCCCGATGCCCTGCATGTGGTGGCCCAGCGGGCCCAGGGCGGGCTGCGGGATGCCGAAAGCCTGCTCGATCAGCTCTCGCTGCTGCCCGCCCCGGTGGAGGCCGAAGCGGTCTGGGACCTGCTGGGGGTGGTGCCCGAACAGGAACTGCTGCACCTGGCCGCGGCCCTCGCCGAGGCCGATCCCCTCGCCCTGACCGAAAGCTGCCGCCAGTTGCTCGATCGCGGCCGCGAACCGGGAGCGCTGCTGCAGGGGCTGGCGTCGTTGCTGCGCGACCTGGTGCTGGCGGGGGTGGCCCCCGAGCGGCTCGAGCTCACCGGCTTTTCGCCCCAGATCCGCCCCCAACTGCCCGAGCTGGCCCGGCGCGTCGGCAAGGCACGGCTGCTGCACTGGCAGGCCCAGCTCAAGGGGAGCGAGCAGCAGCTGCGCCACAGCACCAATCCGCGCCTGTGGCTGGAGGTGCTGCTGCTGGGGCTGCTGGCCGAAGCGCAGCCCCAGGCCGCCGCTGCCCCACGCGCCGCAGCCAGTGCGCCAACAGCCCCAGCGGCTGCCGCACCCCGGCC
>Ga0163210_1000771_pt1 | contig 13657 bp, 12 predicted proteins | sample Kivu_220m_FD_113536 | JGI IMG/M metagenome (GOLD analysis project Ga0163210, IMG submission 113536) | Freshwater microbial communities from Lake Kivu, Western Province, Rwanda to study Microbial Dark Matter (Phase II) - Kivu_220m | ecosystem: Environmental > Aquatic > Freshwater > Lake ...
AATTACTGTGCTAAGATATACTTGGCTTATCTGGGTCTTTGTTTTTTCCATCCACAGTATATGCTCTGGTTGGTTCCTTTTCTTGTAATAATATTCGTGAGAAGAAAGTCGTTACTTTATTATCACTGGGTTCAGTTTGCGCTGCTTATGATTTTATTAGTATACTGGGGAGACCTTGTGACCAAATATGTCTTTGCAGCCATAGATCATAAATATTTTGTATATCTTACCGGGATAATTCCGATCATCCAAAGATTTTATGACTCTGCTCAATTTGTAAACATATTCAGGAGTATATTTGCAGGTATATCCCTGTGGATGATGTATCTGATTTATAAGGATACAAAAATGTTACAGGCGAATTCATTAGAAAAAGAAAGAAATTAAAGGATTATGGCAAGAGTAAATTCTATCTCTAAAATAATTATATGCGCGGTTCTCGCAGCTTTGATCATACTCTCTGCCGGGGGATGCAGGGGAATATCTTATATTCCCGGCGCAAGTTTTGGTTACTATATATGGGAAGAAGGCAGCAGGATATTTGTCGAGTGGAGCGTGGACAAGAAGGATACAAAATTCAACGGCAGTATCCTGACCGACGGAAAAGTAACAGACTCTGAATTGACAGGGTGGGAAGAAGAAATTGATGTAATCAATATAGAAGAAAATAGAATTGTTTTTACTGCAACACTTAATGATGATGATTACTCGGACGGATTTAATTTTAATATCGAGGGGCATACTTATTTGGAGTTCGATTTAAAAATAAATGATGGATATGACCTCAATAGAATAAATGTAGGTGGATTTCTGGAAAATCCGGAGAGCAATGTATTCAGAATAGAGAAGAGCTATTTTAGCCAGCTTGAGACGAAACACTGGTACCAGAAACATCCTTATTCCGAGTTTTTTTATAAATTATTTTCCAATAAATATTTTACATTCTTATATATCTTTATACTGGGAATAGTCATTATAGAGATCCTGAGAGTAACCGTCATATCGAGGAAAAAAAGAAAAATAATCTGGTTAGCGGTTTCTTATGCTGTGCTTATTGCAGTTGAAGTTTTGGTTTATTTTATTTTAAAATTTTTAGTCGGATAAAAATATATCTTCAGGGGATTAATTGTGAAAATTGCACTTATCGGAGTAAACGGTCAGCTTGGGACCGATATCAACAGTTACTTCCAGGGAAAAGGAGTGACAGTAGTTGGACTTATAGGCTTAAAGGATATAAATATAAACGACTATAAAACCAGTGAGAATATTATCAAAGACATCGATCCGGATCTTCTCATAAATACGGCTGCTTTCCATGATGTGGATCTCTGTGAAGACGAAGCCCGGTCCGCCTTCGAAGTAAATGTCATGGGGGTCAGGAATATGGCGATGATATGCAAAAAGATGGATATTCCTCTTATGCATTTCAGTACAGATTATATATTTGACGGAAAAAAGAAAGAACCCTACGCAGAGGATGATTGTGCCGCACCACTCAGTCTGTATGGAATATCAAAACTGGCAGGGGAACAGATAATGCGGTATATGCTTGATAAATATTACATAATAAGGCTGAGCGGACTTTACGGCCATACGGGAAGCGTGGGCAAAGGTTACACAAATTTTATTGAACAGATGATAAAAATGTCGGAGAAGGAAAAGGAAATAAAAGTGGTTAATGATCAGGTTCTTACTCCAACCAGTACCATTGATGTCGCTGAAAAGCTTTTTGAACTTATACAGACCGGGAAATACGGGGTTTATCATATGACCAATACTGGAAGCTGCTCCTGGTATGAATTTGCCTGTGAAATATTCAGGCTCATGAAATTACCCACCAAAATTTCCCCGACTACTACAGAGGAATTTGGAGCGAAAGCAAGAAGACCTGAATATTCTGTCCTGGATAATCTTAACTTAAGGAAAATCGGACTGGAAGATATGAGAGATTGGAAGGAAGCCTTAAAGGATTATATCGAAAGCAGAGATAAGTAAATGTAATCACATTTACACCCCATAAAAAAAGAGAGCAACTCAAACGAGTTGTTCTCTTATCCACTTGATTGTCACTCTGTATTAAATCTAACAATTGTTAAATAATTTGTCAAGTTTCCTATAATTTTATTCCTATAATTTTATGTTACAGCCAATTAGAAATGTCCTATAATTTTAATAATAGAATCAAAGAAAGAACTTCTTGTACCACAAACTCAGATTTATAAGGGCCCATAAAATATGATTATGGTTATGCTTGAGTTCCAGGTGTTCCTTTATAAGTTCCGACAGATATGAGTTATTGAAATTCTCTTTAATGATAGGCGAATTTTCTAAAAGGTCTATCATATAATCTTTTAACTCTTCCCTGAGCCAGTTTTTTATCGGAAGGCTGTATCCCTGTTTTCCTCTATATATGATACACTCCGGCAGGAAGTTGTATTTTTTAAGAGTCTTTCTCAGGATATATTTGGTAGCGAATTTGTGAAGTTTTAGATTAGCCGGAATGGAAGCGCAGAGTTCCGCAACTTCGTGGTCGAGAAAAGGAACCCTTACTTCCAGAGAAGTGGCCATACTCATCTTGTCAACCTTCATCAGGACGCTGTCAGCCATAGTAAGTTTTATATCTACATATGTATCTTTATCGATCCAGAGATCCGAGTTACATATCCTTGAAAAATAATATATGGGATCAAAAGGATTAAAAGATATTTGACTACTGGCAGATTCGTTAAAAATATTTTGTTCGATTTTTGGATTGAGAAAATATTGCCATCTCATTGCCCCGACTTCTTCCGGATAAAGGCTCCCTTCGATGAACCGTTTAAGTATATTTATTGCGCCTTTTTTTTGAGGTTGATCGGGTAATTTTAAAATGAGAGGCGCCACTATTTTTTTTCTAAAAAAGGAAGGGAAGATATTATAGTAACGGTTCATCCTTGCCGCTTTAAGTCTGTCATAACCAAGAAACATCTCGTCTCCGCCTTCTCCGCTTAAGCATACCTTTACTTTTTCTCTGGCTTTACGGCAGATCAGATTAAATGGAATGGTGGAAAGGTCGGTCATCGGCTCATCGAGATGATAAAGGCTTTTTTCGATTTCATCCGGAGATATAGGATCTATCATCAATACATTATGTTCGGTACCAAAGAAATCCGAAACTATTTTTGCATAGGGAAGTTCGGAGAAAGTCTTATCCCGGTATCCAATGGAGAATGTCTGCACTTTTTTCGGATATAATCTGGAAACAAAGCCAACCACGGTGCTGGAGTCCAGCCCTCCTGAAAGGAAAACCCCCAGCGGAACATCACTTATAAGTCGTCTTTTTACGGAAGTTTCCAGAGCGTTAAAGATCCTATCTGTCGCTTCGTCTTCATCAGCGATTTCCGGTTTGAATTTAAGGTCCCAGTATTTTGTGATCTTTAGATCACCGTTCTTGAAGATGGCATAATGTCCCTGTCGGAGTTTATAGATATTTTTGAACATGGTTTCCGGCGCGGGAACAAATTCATAACCCAAATAATAATACATTGACTGCAGGTTCACTTCTTTTTTGACAGAATCTGCTTCAAGAATACTTTTTATTTCGGAGCCAAAGATAAATCTACCGTCTTTGAGGTAATAATAAAGAGGTTTGATTCCGATCCGGTCCCTTGCCAGGAAAAGCTCTTTTCCCCCTTCATCCCATATGGCAAAGGCAAACATTCCATTGAATTTCTCAAGGCATTTTGTCCCATATTCTTCATAACTTTTTAATACAACTTCGGTATCCGTATGGCTATTGAACTTATATCCTTTTGCCTGAAGTTCTTCTTTTATTTGTGGAAAATTATATACTTCGCCATTGTAAACGATCCACTTTTTACCATCGGTGCCGGACATTGGCTGATTGCCCCTGGCGGAAAGGTCAAGAATACTTAATCGGGCATTTCCTATTGAAAATTCAGGGAAAGTTCTTATACCGTTGGCATCAGGTCCTCTATGGTGTATTTTTTGGACCATTTTTTTTATAAGCATTTCATCGTTCCAGTTAAATCCGCAAATTCCACACATCATCTTTCCCTATAATCCTTTCTTTTATATTTGAAGGGTACTATCTTAAAGATATTTATTATCTTTATACCACTTTGCAGTTCTTTTCAGTCCTTCCTCAATTCCTATCCGGGGATTGTACTGTAATTCCTGCCTGGCTTTATCGATCTTGAAGGCCCTGTTTTGCCTGTACCAGTCAACCCTGCGCCTGAACAATGGAGGAGATTTTTTTAAAGGTTTATAAATAAACTCAAACACACATGCTGCCGCATATAAAGGGAAAAAAGGCAGATGGATGAATTTTATCTTTATACCCATAGACTCACCGATTTTTTTAACCAGCTCCCTGATGGTAAAATACTCCTCGTCTGCAATAATATAAGCCCCGGCATTTGTTTTATTGCTTTCCCAGGCCGCATAGAAGCCGTCACAGAGGTTGTCTATATATACAGGATGATAGAAAGCTTTTCCATTTCCAAACATATAAAACTTTCCTTTTTTAGCAAAACGAAACAGGTATAAGAATCTTTCCGGATCGCCAGGACCGTAAATTGCTGTTGGTCTTATGATAACGCTTTTAAGTCCTTTTCCTGCAAATTCCTTAACTACTTTCTCTCCTTCATACTTGGTAAATTGGTAATAATCGACAGGTACTATCGGGGAATCTTCTGAGCCGGGAGGATTTTCGATGTTTCCATGAATACCCTGGGTTGAACAGTAAACAAATTTTTTTAATGGTTTTTTAAGTGATTCTTCACAGAGAATCCTGGTTCCCTCTATATTCACATCCCGGTATGTTTTTTTGGAAGCATTTATCTGTCTGAAAGCTGCTGCGAGATGGAAAACACCCTGTACGTCTTCAAGAGATTGTTCTACCATATCACGGTCCGTAACCGACCCCAGAATAATGTTTGCTCCCTTTTTTAGTAGATAATCATAAAAGAGGCCTTTTTGGTTATCCAGAACCGTGATCTGGTATCCTTTGACTATTAAATATTCCACCAGATGGCTGCCCGTAAAGCCTGTTCCTCCGGTTACTAATAATCTCAATTTTTCTATCCTTTCATTAAAAATTTATTAATAGCTAATTAGTTTAAAATAACAAAAAATTTTTTAAAAATGCCAGAAATTTTTTACGGAAATCATTTTCGATATTTTATATCATTCAGGAATAATAAAAAAGGTATTTACAAGTAAAAACATAAAAAATAATTATCCTTCTTGTAGATAAATCAATTCTTCCAGACCCCTATTGAAATGAACTATTGGTTCATAATAAAGGTGCTTTATAATTTTTTTAATAGAAGCAAGACTATGTTTGACATCTCCAATTCTTTCTTTGGTGTATACAGGCTTTATTTCTTTTTTGAAGTGTTTTGAGAGTAGATCAATAATTTCGTTTAAACTAATGTTTCGACCACAGGCAACATTATAAAAATTTCCATATATATTTTTATTATCAGATAAGACGCAAAGATAATTAGCATAGACTACGTTATCTATAAAGGTAAAATCTCTTGTCTGGTTCCCATCGCCGTAAATAATAGGAGATTCATCACTGGTTATTTTTTTCAGGAAAATAGGGATAACCGCCGAATAAATTGAATCCGGGTTCTGCCTTTTACCAAAAACGTTAAAGTAACGCAGAGAAACAGTCTTAAAACCATATAAACTGTAAAACAATCTGCAATAATATTCAGCAGTTAACTTTGTAACTGCATAAATTGATTTTGGATTAGGAGATATTGATTCAACTTTAGGCAATTTTTTTGAGTCTCCATAAATAGATGATGATGATGCATATATGAATTTCTTTACTTTATTTTTACATGAGGCTTCCAGCAAATTTAAAGTGCCCTCTATATTACTGGAACTAGCATCAAGAGGTTTCTCTATGGATCTCTGTACTGAACCAAGAGCAGCCTGATGCAGGACGACGTCAATATTTTCTGTGCTTTCAAGACAGTCATCATAATTTTTGATATCGCCATTTATAAATTTAAAATTAATATTTTTATTTTCTCTTGAAGCTTCTGATAACGCATCATCGATATTTTTTTTAAATCCTGTAGAGAGATTATCCAGTCCTCTTACTGATATACCTTTTTTTAAAAAGAATTCGATAAGATTTGAGCCGATAAAACCCGCACAGCCTGTTACCAGAATTTTTATATTTTTATCTATGGTTAATTGATTCAGATCCAATGCTAGATTCTCCAGTATTTGTAACCCAGTTTTTCAATACTTTCTCTATTAAACATCCACTTTATATCAAATATAAACGGATTGCCTCCGGCCATTTTTGATTTTAATTCCAAAAGATCCATTTCTTTAAAGCAATTGTGTGCAACACAGAATATAGCGGCATCTATATTATTTACTTCTTCAAATTTAATAAGATCGATTCCATAGTATTTCTTAACTTCTTTTGCATTTACTATCGGGTCAAAGATTTGAACATCGATGTTATGTTGTATCAGATAATTATATATGTCGATTACTCTGGAGTTTCTTGAATCGGCTACATTCTCCTTGAAAGAAATCCCAAATAAAACAACCTTAAAGTTTATAGGTTTATGATGATTTTTTAACAATGTCTCCAGTATTTGTTCCCCGATGAAAAATCCCATGTTATCATTTATCTTTCTACCGGCATTTATCATATCAGGATAATAGTTAATTTCCCTTGCTTTGAAGGATAAATAGTAAGGATCGACTCCTATGCAGTGCCCTCCTACCAGGCCAGGCGTAAAATGTAAAAAATTCCATTTGGTCCTGGCGGCTTCAAGGACTTCTTTTGTATCAATTCGCAATTTTGAAAATAATATGGCAAGTTCATTTATAAGAGCAACATTTATATCTCTCTGTGTATTTTCAATTACCTTTGCTGCTTCGGCCACTTTTATACTTTTTGCTCTAAAGATTCCGGCTTTTACTACTTTACCATAGACTTTGCTGATAATATCAAGAGAACTTTCAGTTTGTGCGGAAACAACCTTAATTATATTTTCCATGGAGTGTTCTTTATCCCCGGGGTTAATTCTTTCAGGAGAGTAACCTACATAAAAATCTTTTCTATTCTTAAGTCCCGATTCTTTTTCAAGAAGAGGTATGCAGAATTCTTCGGTTACACCCGGGTAGACCGTAGATTCATATACTACTACGGAACCTTCAGGCATATTTTGCCCAACCAGTATGGTTGCTTTTTCAATATGACTTAAATCAGGATTTTTATAATTATCTATAGGTGTGGGGACCGCTATGATGAAGAAATTTACATTTTTTAATTCATTGACATTACTGGTTAAAAGGTAATTCAGTGAGGACAGCTCATCAACTTCAATCTCTTTATTTTCATCTATACCATTCTTTAAATCATTTATTTTCTCGTTGTTTGTATCAAAACCAATTATCTGGAAGTGTTTATTGAAAGCTATTAGAAGAGGCAATCCAACATAACCAAGACCGATTATGGCAATTCTTTTCTTTTTACTCTCCAATTCTTTGTATAAGTCTTTAATTTCCATCTTTTAAATTAAAATAGTTTGCTCAAATATTTGTAAGTAAATATTCAGACTGTCAATAATTATTTTATGTAAATATACATTAAATTTAATTTAAATTCTATTATTTTACATTTAATAAACATGATGAATGTTCTGTATAAGACTATTAAAAAATCAGCGTTTGATAATTCTCTATCTTTAAACTCTTTGCTAAAAATAAAATCATATGCTACTTCTGCTCTAGTTTTAAACCCATAACTTAAATCATTTACCCATTTATCTAACTCTTCACTATCGGGGCTTCTAGACAAGAATGATTCATAAAATTGAGTAACAAAATTAGAGATATCTGATCTTGATTGAGCATATAATTTTAATGGAAAACTAACTAAGATACCATAGCCGACGTGGGTTAGATGGGAAGAAGCCTGGTGTCACACATAAGGAAACTGGAATTTATAAAAATTTGCTTCTGGGTCACTTAGCTATAAAAAGAAAAAAGTTACGATAATTAGGTTATCAGATTTAACATAATGACCTTCTGACTATTTTGTTTTTCTTATTTTTAAATTAAGATATTTTACATTTTTCCATATTAAAAATAAACAACTTTAGATTATATCATATAACCAAGTGCAGAAATATAATCCTATTCCACAGCTAATTCTAAGCAGTTATATCAGGCAATATTATTTTTACACAAAAAAATTTTTATGGTATATTTCTCCTATTGCCCTAACTTTGCTTAAGTAATATCAAATAAAATCCGATATTTTTGGGGAGGATGCCAATGAGCGGTAAAAGTAGTTCTAATAATAAAGCCATTGGTCTTATCTCGGGAAATGGAACTGGAAAAACCTCGCTTGCAGAATGTCTTTTATATAATTAGGGCGGTTTACACAGAAATTCCTGGCTTATGAAGAAATGTCCCCAAATCTAGCCCAGAAAGTTATTGATGAAAGGAAAAGCAAAAAGGATGAGTAAAAAAGTCCCTAAAAGAAGTAAATTCATACTGGATAAATTCCCTTATATCCTCTTTGCCTTAATTTTGATAATATCTATAATAATATTCTTTTCAGTCAGAAGCTGCCTGCCTCTCGCATTCTTTTCCGGAACCGGCGAAGAGGCTGGCGAAGAGTCCGAATATACCCTGTACATAGCTTCCCCCGTAAAAGATAAGACATTTAATTTTATCAACCAGAATGAGACCGTAACTGTAGAAATAAAGGCAAAAGAGGTAGAAAATACAGGTTATACCATAAAGATTTTTATAAACGATGAAGAAATAAAATCATTCACCTCCCCTCCATACGAATACAACTGGAATCCGGGAAGTTCCGGACAGTATGAAATGATAGCACAACTTATAGATAACAGCGGCAATATTATTACAAACTCAAACACAGTAAGTTTTACTGTACAGTACGAGATTGAGCCTGAAGAAAATATTGTTTTAGGTGTCGATATAGAGGAAAAGAAAAACGAGATCTTACGCCAATCCCTTTTCAGGACTCAGAATACCATACCTACCGGAGTTCCTTTATTCTCCTATAAATGCTATATAGCCCCGGTTATAGATGGCAGTATCCAGGAATGGGATAAATTTGAGAGTTTTTCAGCTTTTGAAACTACATTTAAAATTATGGAAGAAATGATTATTCCTCCAAATGATCTCTCCGGCACATTTTATTCCTGCTGGGATGACGATAATTTTTATTTTGCGATACAGGTAGTTGATATTTTGTTCAGCCAGAACTATACCGGTAATCAGATAAATAAGGGTGATAGCGTAATCCTTGTTTTTGATACCGAGCTGACTGAGGATATGCAGATTTCATTTTATAATAGTGATGATTATCAAATTGATTTCTCACCGGGTAATCTTTCCGGTATTTCTGCAGAATCATTTATGAAATGGTCCTTAAATGCACCACCAAGAGGAGTTGTTGTTAAATCCACCATACTGACAAATATGTATATGATAGAAGCAAGCATTCCCTGGTATAATTTTCCAAATTATACCCCCAGCGACGAAGATGTGCTGGGCTTTACCACCTCCATACTGGATACCGACAACCTGGAATCAACAGAACTTATAATTTCCTCATCAAAAACATTTGAATTTAACAATGTCTCCACCCTGGGTGCTATTGCACTAATAGATGCCGGTGATATCCAGAGTGCTGAAGAAGAATCTGCTGCTGAAGGTGCTAATGAAAATGCTGATTAATACACCTACTAATTTTAAATAAATAGTCTGTAAGCCGAGTTCTGTTCTAAATGATAAAAAGTCCTGTATTGAATTGTCTAAGATCAATCTATATTTTATAATGTACTTATATTTAAATAATATTTTTAAGTACACGATGTCCTGATATTTTAAGACTCTAACATGAGTAACTTATGTATATGTATTTATTAGCTATTACTTATACCCGATGAGAAGTAATCTGAAGGGATGTGGGAGATTGAGAGAATGAGAAGAGACTTGATGTACCCAATTTATCCACGGTCCATGAGCTTTGTGGAGCGTTTTGCTGTCAAGGTCAGACATACAATAGGTTTCTGCCCTGTGTGTGGGCAACTAGCTATAATGGTTTTCTGGGGAAGCAATTTTCGCGAAACTGGTTTATGTATCAATTGCCGCTCAACCTGTCGGCAGAGGCAAATAGCATATATTCTGTGTAAAAGTCTTGCCTCATGGAAAAATATTTCTATCTCATCGCTTTCAAGTCTCCGTAAATATAGCGAATTAGCAATTTACAACACAGAGGCATCTGGAAGTCTTCATCGCCAGTTAGCGACGATGCCCTGTTATGTTTGCAGCGAGTACTTCGGAGTTCGGCACTCACCAGGCGAGATGGTCAAAAGCGTACTCCATGAGGATCTTGCAAATTTGAGCTTCCCAGATAATTCTTTCGATGTTGTTTTGTCATCCGATGTTCTTGAGCATGTACCCCTGCCATATCGTGCACACCAGGAAGTTTTCCGAGTCCTAAAGCCAGGTGGTCGGCATATTTTTACAGTGCCGTTTCACCTGACTGGATATCCTGACGAAGTGCTGGCGGAACTGGATGGTGAGAAGCTCGAGTTGTTGAAGCCACCTATTTATCATCAAGACCCTTTGTCCACAAAGGGAATTCTTGTCTACACTATTTTCTCCCTAGAGATGTTGCTTAAATTGCACGAAATAGGATTTCGCACCCACATGTACCTGCTGTACCACCCTGCACTGGGTATTCTGGGTCCAAACGGGATCATCTTCGAGGGGATTAAAGGAGACTGACCATTACCGGGCGCATTTTTGAAGATTATAAAATAAAAAAGCAGTAAATTATATGAAAGGATATTATGGTTGTGAAAGACTCAATAAAAACTTTTAAAAAATTCTTATTTGAAGGTGCTGTAAAATCAATTCCATTCAAATATAGAGAGAAATTCAAGAAAAAAATTTTTTATGGAAAAATAAAATTCTGTCCTGTTTGCAATAGTGAGATTAAGAAATTTTACACATATTATTTCCCTCCAAACATAAAAATAGGTCCAAGACCAGATGCAGTCTGTCCTGTATGCGGTTCTATTGAAAGGGAAAGGCTTTTATGGCTTTATTTAGAAAAATGTACTGATTTATTCAATAAACCCCAAAAAAAGCTTTTACATATCGCTCCAGAGATTGTATTGGCTGACAGAATTAAAAAAAATGAATTTATCGAGTATTTAAGCGCTGATCTCGATCCAAAACGTGCCATGATTTATATGGATTTGACTGATATAAAAATGCATGACAATATTTTTGATGTAGTAATTTGCAATCATGTTTTTGAACACATTCCAGATCATAAAAAGGCAATGCAAGAGATTTACAGGATTTTAAAACCGAAGGGATGGGCAATACTGCAGGTTCCAATACTAGGTGAATATACTTTTGAAGATTCAAAAGCTATAACCCCTGAAGACAGAGAAAAAATATATGGTTTTGCTGAACATGTAAGAGGATATGGCAAAGATTACAAAGATTTCTTAACTGGTACGGGGTTTATAGTAAAAGTAGATGATTTTGCAAAAAAAATAGGAGATAAAGCAATCAGGTATATGGGGTTACCTGAAAATGAAGATATATATTTTTGTACAAAAGTTTTCTAGGAGCTTGTCTGACATTTCATTTTAAAATTATTGTAAATCAGTAATATCGATAGATTTTATAAAATTATTGAATCATTTTGTAAATTATTGTAAAAATTTATTCAAAAATTCTTTTTTTAACCTCTGTATCAACTAATATATCAACTATTTTAGGTTGTCGCTGGTACCTATTCTCTTTCTACAGATATGTTTATCTGTGCTTTTATTTGCTTTACAACCTTTCTAAAGTTTAGAACAATACAGATAAGAGAAAACTCTCCGCCCACTTTGGCAACCCCCCCCTAAGCTAAAGTGCCTAAAACTATTTGTTTTAATCTGTCCAAATACAGGCTCAACAATTATTTTTCGCTTTGCATATATTTCTTTTGATAAGTCTTTTCTCATCTTTTCTACAATGGCTGCTAAAATAATTCCTTTATCATTTGTATATATTGTTGGGATATGTTTCTTTTGGCAGTACATCTTTTTTGGTAGATACATCCGGCACATACTCTACCATCTGCTTTGTATGTTCTGTTTTTACCAATCGATTTTAGTTTTAATATATGGCCGGCAGGGTATATAAATGTATCTTTACCAAACCAGTGCAGGTAATTGCTCAACTATTTGGTAGCCACCACTTTAAACCTATATATCCAATTCTTTAGCCGGCTGTGATAGGAGTTAACATTTTGTATGTGATATATCCCTTTAATTGTCCTCCTGTCTTTTCTTAGATCAAAGGTTATAACAAATCCCTTTATTTTTTGCACCAGGATAGAAGACACTCCTGATGAGTTTGAGGGACATATAAGAGATGATTATTTAGACTGTGACCATGTGTGTTAGGATGATTATAGGGTTGCAGGGTACTGGCCTGTAATAAAAATTACCTCTATATGGCCTTTTTATTATTTATGGATTTGTGTAAATATACATATTAGAAATTGAAAAAGATGACTTTAGTTATTGCCGAAATATTTATGTATTAATTCTATTCGGCTATATCCCCATTCTTGTGATGGCTCCGCTCCAGAACCTTCCTGATTTTCATTAAAAGTCATATGAGATACTTGATTTAAATTTTCAGCTCCATTCACAGGATCTAGATATTTAGAAACTGTTTTTAACATATTTTCTCTCTCTTCTTGTGTGCCACTTAAAACAGGCATTGGTATCCTTTCATTTCCCAGACATCTATCATCATAACTAAACATAGAGGTAGGAATAAAATCTATTCCGGAACCAACAACTTTTTTATACCATTTTGAATAAAGAATATCGACATTCTTAGTGAATTCTCCTAAATCAGAAGGACCTGCCGGATAAGGACTGTATACACCAATAGCATCAAACAACTCTATTCCATCGTAGTCATAGTCATAATATATATGATCCCCAACTAAATAAACATCATACCCTTTTTCATTAATATTTTTTCTTGCCTCTTTTATTGCATTCTTCCAGTTTCCTGTCATTTCTCTTGTTATATAAATCCATAAAACAGGTCTTCCATTTATTTTAAAATAATTCGGATTTGAAAAATATACATCGGCAACATGATTCATATCATTAACAAAATTATTGTATATTTCAGGGTCATCAAAATTATAAGGCGGAATTCCTTTGCCCAGAGAAAGATATTTTACCAGTGTATCATACATTAAACAGACTTTAGTATTTCCCAAATCAGTATTTAATATTCCTTTTATTATCTTTTCATCCAATTGGGGGATATATCCAACTTTGAATACATCAATTCCGTATTCATTGGCCCATATGGAATGCTGATTTAAGACATTTGAATCTAAACTATTATATAGTCCTAAATAAGGCATATTAGAATGTCCTCTTTTCCAATTTGCGTCATTATGCCAGGGATAATAATCAGCATAAACTATAGTATCTGTAATTGAATTCTCGGCATAAAGCTGTTTTGATTTTGCTGCGTAGACTCCAATAGTAGCCACCAACAGTGTTACAGCTATTGTTAAGAGTGCCAT
>Ga0163210_1000775_pt1 | contig 13612 bp, 9 predicted proteins | sample Kivu_220m_FD_113536 | JGI IMG/M metagenome (GOLD analysis project Ga0163210, IMG submission 113536) | Freshwater microbial communities from Lake Kivu, Western Province, Rwanda to study Microbial Dark Matter (Phase II) - Kivu_220m | ecosystem: Environmental > Aquatic > Freshwater > Lake ...
ACAAGAAAAAATATAAAATACTTTCCATAGTATTTTGTATTTTCGCTATTGTGGCGATGTTGATTTAATCAAAAAAATTTGAGCGCTCCAATTAAGGAGCGCTTTTTCTTAGATTAGAGAAATTTGGAGATAAAAAGTTTGGTGGCTCGGCCACCAAACTTTTTCTTTTAACGGAGTAATTTTAAATTAATGAAGTGCCGGTCATTTCTTCCGGTTTTTCTATTCCCATAATTTTTAAAATTGTCGGCGCGACGTCGGAAAGAACTCCCATTGGCGTCATTAAGCTCAAATCAGGGCTTTGATCGGGGGGTATCTTATTTTCCAGTTTCTTGTCAACAATAATAAACGGAACGGGATTGGCGTTGTGTTCCTTGTCTATTTCCCCATTTCGTAAATTGACCAATGCTTCGGCATTGCCGTGGTCGGCGGTAATAACCACAACCCAATCTCGTTTTAAGGCCAAATCCACCACTCGCCCAAGTTCTCCGTCCAAAACCTCCAGAGCCTTAACTGTTGCCGCCAAATCTCCGGTATGAGCAACCATATCGGGGTTAGCGTAGTTAACGGCAATAAATTTATATTTATAACGACTATCGTCAATTGCCCAAAGAATTTGGTGAGTTACTTCTTGAGCCGACATTTCCGGCTTTTGATCATAACTTGGAATACGGGGGGAAGGAATTAAAATTCTCTCCTCTCCTTCAAAAGGATCCTCTCTACCGCCGTTGAAAAAGAAAGTAATATGGGCATACTTTTCCGTTTCAGCAAGATGAAGTTGATTCAGGCCCATTTCACTAATTACTCTAGCTAAAGGATTTTTTATCACTACTGGCGGAAAAGCGATTACCACGGGCAAATTTTTTTCGTACTCCGTCATGGCGACAAAAAACAAATTTTTAAACTTATCCCTTTTAAAACCGTTAAATTCTTCTGAAACAAACGCTTTTGCCAATTCACGAGTGCGGTCGGCTCTAAAATTATAAAAAATAATAGCATCGTTATCTTTTATTATGCCTGTCGGCTTTGTGTCGGAAGTAATAACTACCGGACTAAACTCTTCATCATAAATTCCGTTTTTGTAAGAAGATTCAACCGCTTTAATCGGATTTGAAAACTCTTTTTCCGACAGCCCTTTAGTCATAGCCAAATAAACCGTTTCAATTCTCTCCCAGTGATTATCCCTATCCATCGCCCAAAAACGGCCAGCTAAAGTGGCAATTTGCCCCAAACCAATACTTTTAATTTTGGACAAAATATCTTTAATAAACCCTTTACCCTCATCTTTGGCCGTATCGCGTCCATCTAAAATAACATGAAGATAAATCCTGGAAAAATTATTTCTTGCCGCCAACTCCATTAAGGCGTATAAATGATCAATTGAAGAATGAATGCCTCCATTGGAAGTCAAACCTATTAAATGAAGGTTTGATTTATTTTGTTTGGCATGTTCAATGGCTTGAATAAAGGCCTGATTATTAAAAAAACTGCCGTCCATAATCGATCTATTGATTAGGGGCAAACTTTGCCAAACAATTTGACCGGCGCCAAGATTAAGATGACCAACCTCGGAATTGCCGGATTCGCCCCATGACAATCCCACCGCTTCTCCGGCAGATTGAAGAACCATCGTCGGATACAAAGCAATTAATTTATTAAAAACTGGCAATTTCGCCAATGTTATGGCATTTCCTTGGCTCGGCGGCGCTATACCCCAACCGTCTAAAATAACGAGGATAACCGGCTGAATTTTACCAGAAATGTTTACCATATAAATACTTTTTAAAATTGGTGTTGAGTTTAATCTTATTTAAATCACAAATTACAAACAATATCTAAATCCCGTGGCTTACAAACCCTAAACGACTGTTAAATCATTTCGAATAATTTCTTTCCCGCATAAATAGTATTTTCTTTTGAACAAAGCCCTTTCATTGCGAAAAGCTATTCGTCGCTGTTCTCGACATCCCGGACATCAAGTCGGCGGCGGGACTTTCATTTTTTCGTAAAACAAAAAGTCCTCGGGTTCGACGATAAACTCTTGTTGGCAATTCTGACAAATTCGTGTTTCCGATTTAGGCATATTCTTTGCCGATTACTAATTATTTATCTGTGAAAATCTTTTTTCCATAGATTTTTGGACAGAAAATTAAATTAAGGAAAGTATTTTTTTTACTTTGTCTTTCTTCTCCCAGGTAAATTCCTTTTCTTGCCTTCCAAAATGGCCGTAGCAAGCGGTTTTTTGATAAATCGGCCGTAAAAGATTCAGTTCGCGAATAATCATTCCCGGTCTTAAATCAAAAACTTCGGGAATAATTTCTATCAGTTTCTTCTCAGTAAGTTTGGGATATTTTTCCCCATTAATTGTTCCGAAAGTATCAAGATTGATTGAGAGCGGCTTTGTTCCGCCTATTACATAGGCCAATTGGATTTCACATTTATCGCAAATTCCGGACGCTACGATATTTTTAGCAATGTAGCGCGCCATATAAGCGCCCGACCTGTCGACTTTTGTCGGATCCTTGCCGGAAAAAGCTCCGCCGCCGGCGTGGCCGATTCCTCCATAAGTGTCAACTATTATTTTTCTGCCCGTGGCACCGCAATCTCCCACCGGACCGCCAACCACAAATCGACCGGTATTATTTATATAGAACTTCGTCTTTTTAGTTAAATACTTTTTGCAGACCGGCTTTATTACCTCTCTAATTATTGCTTCTCTTAATTCTTTGAGTTTTATGTCGGGATCATGCTGAGCGGCGATGACGACGGAATGCAAACAAACAGGTTTTGAATCTTGATATTGAACCGTTACTTGACTTTTGCCGTCCGGCCTCAGCCAGGGTAAAATTTTCTTTTTTCTTACTTCAGCCAGTCGGCGGACTATCTTATGACTGAGAGCTATGGGAAGAGGCATTAATTCCGGCGTTTCTTTACAGGCAAAACCAATCATCATTCCTTGATCACCGGCTCCCTGTTCTTCGGTTGCGGTTTTTCTCACCCCCAAAGCAATATCCGGTGACTGAGGATGAATGGCGTTAAAAACCGCCAAAGTATGGTAATCAAATCCGTATTCCGGTTTATCATAACCAATATCCCTAACCACCTCTCTGACTAAATTGTTTATGTCGACCCAAGCGTTAGTGGTAATCTCTCCTCCGACAATCGCGTAGCCGGTTCCCACGGCAACCTCGCAAGCCACTCGGCTATATTTATCGCCTTTTATAGCCACATCCAAAATAGCGTCTGAAATTTGATCAGCTACTTTGTCCGGATGACCTTCAGTAACTGATTCAGAGGTGAATAAAAACTTTTTCATATTTATTTTTTTTATTATTAATTTATTAACTTATAGATTGACAAAGATCACAGAGATCAGGCCCCCGTAGTTTAAATCTCTGTTTGATTTATTAGCGTCCGATTTCTATAATTTCTATAAAATTTTTACCTTGTCTTTTATTATCAGCGAATTGCCCGTCATTTCCTTTGGCTCTCTGACACCCATTAAATCCAAAATTGTCGGCGCGACATCAGATAACTGACCATTTCCCTCCAATAACCCCGCCTTGTTTGACCGCGACCAATTCTTTAATAAAAAATCACCAACCAAAATAAACGGCACCGGATTGATGGTGTGGCTGGTCACTATCTCATTTGTTTTTAAATCAATCATTTCTTCCGCGTTGCCGTGATCGGCGGTAACTATAAAAACGTATTTTTCTTTCTGGCCAAAATCAACTAAACGCTCCAAAGTTTTGTCAAGAAATTCTATACCCTGAATAGCCGCTTGAATGTTTCCCGTATGGCCGAGCATATCCGGATTGCAAAAATTAACCGTGATAAAATCCGGATGGCTATTTTTTATCTCGCTTAGAATTTTTTGACAGATCTCAGCGGTAGCCATTTCCGGCTTCATATCATAGTTTAAAACACTGGGAGAAGGGATACGAATTCTTTGTTCGCCAGCAACGGCTTCGTCGTACCCGCCGTTAAAAAAGAAAGTAATATGGGCGTACTTTTCTGTTTCAGCAATATAAAGCTGATTAAAATTTTTTAAAAGTACCGGCAAGCTATTCCTAATCTCCCGACTGGGATAAGCGGTTCTAACCCTGTCTAAATCGGGGCCAAAATCGGTCAAAGCAATAAAAAACGCATTAGGCCATTTTTTCCTTTCAAAAGACCCACGATTCTTTCTGTTAAAATCCTTTTGAACAAAAACTTTGGTCAATTGACGAGCGCGATCCGACCGCAAATTCATAAAAACGATTAAATCGCCGTCATTGATGGTGGCAATCGGTCTTTGATCCTTGTCTACAATGACGCTTGGAGTCAGAAACTCATCTGTTTCTTTGCGATTATACGCCCGAATAATCGCTTCTTCAGCGCTCATAACTTTTAAACCGCTGCCTAGTGTTAAAAGATTATAAACTTTTTCTGTTCTGTCCCATTTTTTAGTCCGATCCATAGCGTAAAAACGCCCGCATAAACTTGCCACCCTCACCTTAATATGAGATTGGTGATTATTCTTAATTTGAATTTCAAATCTCTTTAAAATGTTTATCGCCGCATGTTGAGGAGAATCTCGGCCATCGGTAAAGAGATGAAGAAAAATTTCTTCAATCCCCCGTCTTTCGAACAGTTGAAGGGCGGCCAACCAATGTTCGGGCGAAGAATGCGCACTATTTTCTTCCGTAACCAAACCTATCAAATGAACTTTTGATTTGTTCTTTTTTAAATAATTTATCCCCTCCAAGAAAGCCGGATTTTTAAAAAAGGTTCCATCTTTAATACTTTCGGAAATATAAACAGCGTCATCTTTAACAATTCGGCCGACCCCTAAATTCAAATGCCCGGCCTCTGAATTGCCCGGTTGATCTTTCGGCAGGCCGACACAACGACCATAAGCGCAAAGTTCGGTATATGGATATTTATTTTTTAAAAAATTAAAAAAGGGAGTTTTCGCCAATGTTATGGCATTTCCTTGGCTCGGCGGCGCTATACCCCAACCGTCTAAAATAACGAGGATGACCGGCTGAATTTTACCAGAAATATTTACCATATAAATACTTTTTAAAATTGGTATTAAATCCAATTTTGCTGAAATCACAAATTAAAAATTATAACGAGATAAAAGAACTGACCTCTGTAAGGGCCTCTGTAAAATTGCATTCTACTTTATAGATTTATTTTATAGAGAACCCCTTTACTCCACCACGACGTTCGTCGGACAAATAGACATCCCGGACACTAAGTCGGCGCTGGGACTTGTATTTTCTCGTAAAAATCAAAGTCCTCGGGTTCAATAATAAACTCTTGGTGGCAATTCTGACACTTGACCGATTTTGACTTTTGATTGGTCATTTTACATTTTTATTTTTTACTTTTTAATTCTTCTTCTATCTCCATCAATCGATTGTATTTGGCCACTCTTTCTCCCCTATTAGGCGCACCGGCCTTAATAAAATCAGCGCCAACCGCCACGGCTAAATCGGCGATAAAATCATCATTAGTCTCACCGGAACGATGAGAAATAACGATTCGATACTTATTATTTTGGGCCAAGTTAATACAGTCTATCGTTTCAGTCAAAGTTCCGATTTGGTTGAGTTTAATCAAAACCGCATTAGCGGCCCTATTCTCAATTCCCATTTTCAGACGACTGACATTAGTGGTAAACAAATCATCGCCAACGACCAGAAAATTGTTGTTTAAAGAAACAATTTTCTTTGTCAATTCAGGCCACAAACCCCAGTCATCTTCGGAAAACGGATCTTCAATCAAACATAAAGGATATTTTTTAAACCAACGCAGATAAATATCCATCATCTCTTTATTGGAACGTTTTTTTCTCTCAAAAAAATATTTTCCTTTTTCTTCATTATAAAAAGACGAAGCGGCGACATCCAAACCGAAACACACTTCGTCGCCCAATGAATGGCGAGTAAACTCGGAAATACTAACCAATAATTCAAAAACTTTTTCCGTATTTTTTAACTTGGGAGCGAATCCGCCTTCGTCGCCAACAGCAAAAGTCTGTCCCCTCTTTTTTAAAACATCTCTTAATGCCCAAAAGACCTCTGTCCCCGTTTTTACTTTTTCTTTAAAATCTCCTTGTTTCATGGGAATAACCATAAATTCTTGAATATCCAATCCCGAATCAGAATGTTTGCCTCCATTAACAGAATTGAATAAAGGCGTCGGGAGTTTATAATCATTTCTAAACTGGTAGATATTGGCTATATATCGATATAAAGGCAAGGCTTCCGTTTTAGCCGTGACTCGAGCAACGGCCAAAGAAACGGCCAACGCCGCATTGGCCCCTAATCGGCTTTTATTTTTCGTTCCATCTAAATCAATTATTGTTTGGTCAATTTGTTTTGGGTCAGCTTCTTGTCCGATTATCGCCGGTGCGATTATCTTTTTAATATTCTCAATTGCCCTTAACACTCCTTTGCCGGCATAATTTTTAAAATCATTATCGCGTAACTCCAAGGCCTCATATTTGCCAGTCGAAGCGCCGGAAGGAACAGCCGCTTTAGCTTCGTTTCCATTTTCTAAAACCACATTGGCTTCGACTGTCGGGTTGCCCCGTGAATCCAAAATTTCTCGAGCGAATACGTTTTTAATTTTCATATTAACATTATTATTACTTATTATTTACAATTTATCGCTTATTGCTGGTTATCAAAGGTTTAATTCCCGGCAAAATTTTTCCTTCCAAAAATTCCAACATAGCCCCACCGCCGGTGGAAATAAATAAATTGGATAACCGATTAATTGGATAACTGGTTAATTGGGTAAGAGCGGCAATGGTCTCTCCGCCGCCGATCGCTATTCGGGCTTCTCTGTTTTTAGAAATCCTCCGCGCCATAGCCATCGTCCCCTGATTAAAATTTTTGTCTTCAAAATATCCCAGCGGGCCATTCCAGATTATCATTTTAGCATTTTTAACATATTGAGAAAATAACCTAATCGTTCCCTCTCCAATATCCAAAATCCTAAAATTGTCCGCCAATTCGGCGAGTTTATTAATCTTTATATTTTTAATCTGCGCTTTTAACTTTTGATTTTTAACTTTTAACTTTACTCTAACGTCTGCTGGTAAAATAATTTTTTTATTTTTTATCAATTTTTTGCTCAGACCGAGCATTTTGGGTTCGTAAGTCGATTCACCGACATTATAACCGCCGGCGACCAAAAAATTATTCGCCAAAGCGCCGCCAAGTAAAACATAATCAGCGACTTTCGCCAGATTTCTAATAAGGCCGATTTTGGTGGAAATTTTCGCCCCACCGATAAGCGCTACAAAAGGACGGCTTGGCTTTCGCAAAAAATCACTTAAATTTTTAATCTCTTCTTCCAGATTAAAGCCGGCATAACTCGGCAAATACCTGGTGATGGCGTTAACTGAAGCGTGCCGCCGATGACAAACTGGAAAAGCGTCGTTGACATAAATATCTGCCAAAGACGCCAATTGTTCAGCAAACTTAGGGTTATTTGTTTCTTCGCCGGCGTAAAACCGAAGGTTCTCCAATAAAACGACGTCTCCGCTATTCATCTTTCCAAGGGCCCCCTCAACCTTGGAGCCAATGCAATCATTGACAAATTTTAAATTTATAACCCTGGCTTTATGCTTTAAAATTTTCTTGAGATGATTATATAAAGGTTTTAGAGTATATTGTTTTTGTGTCTCTGATTTGTATTTTTCATTTTTTATATTTAATTTTTTATTTCCCAACGGCCTTCCCAAATGACTGATTAAAATTACTTTGGCTCCCTTGTTCATCAAGTATTTAATAGTTGGCAAAACGGCTTGAATTCGCGTTTCATCAAGCAGTCGCCCATTTTTTACTGGACAATCAAAATTGACCCTAAGCAGGATTTTTTTATTTTTCAAATTTTTTACATTTTTGATTGACTTTAGTTTCATAAGTCATTATTTTCCAACTCTTGTAAAAATTGTTTTGCCTCCTTAACTACCTCTGGATTCTCTTTTTCAATTACTTCTAAGACATTTTTTAGATTTTGCCGCGATTTCTCAACTTGATCATCTAGCATAACTGCTTTTTGCAAAATATCAATTGCTCGAACATAATCCTCTTGATAAAGATAGGTTTTAGCTAATTCAAAATAAATTTGCTGACGCCGAGGAGAAAGTTCCAGGGCTTTTTCCAATGCCTGTTGCGCTTCTTTAATATAATCGCGATTATAATGGACGGCTAAATTATATAATTGGCCTAAATATAGCCACTGGCGTGCATCCAAAGGATGTTCTTGGACACTTTTCTTGTATTCGCCAATGGCCAATTCCGTACCCAGTCCCAGCATCTGCAAATCGTCCGGCGTGGTGGTTTCCCCGATATTGCCATGCCCTTCGGCAATCATCTGAGCCAGATAAACCCGGGTATCGGCGTTAACAAAGCATGATTTGGTTAAGGCCTGCTGATACCGGTAAAGAGCGCTGTTGAAATCGACCTTGGCCGTATTCCAGGCCAGGGCGCCCAGACGCGACTGATGAAAAGGCTCGAAATTGAATCTCCATGCCGTCACTGAAAAAACGATGACAATCAGCAAAATCAGCACTGGCAAGGGAAACGTTCTTTTAGTGCTGGACATCTTCTGGCCCGATGTTTTTTCCAAAAACGGTTTTGCCTCTTCTTCCGATTCCGTTATGATAAAACAGAACAGGGCCAGAGAAAAATAAAAAAGGATTAAAGGCGCCGGAGTATCAAAAACGAAAAGATTCTGGATAAAATAGGCCAAGAACAGCAAACCCGGAATCAGTAAAGGAATTTTTTTTCTCAATATGTCCCGTTGCTTCGCCTTTTTGTAAGCCAGCCAAAATATCGCGCCGAAAACAGCCAAATAAGAAACTAAACCGACCGCGCCCGATAAGGACATTATATCAATCACCTGATTGTGCGAACGATCAAACCAGGTGGATTCCATGTCTCTGGCTAAATAAACCGGATTGTAATATTTGTTGAAAATAAGATTATAGTTCTCCCAACCCCAACCGGAAAGCGGCCGGTCAATAAATCCTTTCAGGCCGATGATCCAGGCATCCAGCCGGGATTCGGCGCTGGTGGTGAAATGCGCCAAGCGCCGGACGAAAATCGGCATTTCGCTGATCTGGGAACTGAATTGCGGAAGTTGAATAAAGACCAGCCCGCTTAAAATCACAAACAACAGAACGATGATGCTTGCCTTCAGTAACCTGGATTTTGAATTGAAAATGACGAAAAAAAGAAAACAAAACAAGCTTATGCCAAAAGCCAGCATTACGCCGCGCGAAGCAGCTGAGAGCATTACCCAGATATTAAAGACCATCATTATAAGGCCTAAAATCTTCCCTGTTTTCCTCCCGCTCCAAAACACCAGCCAAAGGGCCAAGAAAACGTTCAGCATGGCGTAAACGGCCAGAAAAATAGGGTTGCCCAAAGTGGCGGTCATCTGGTAATCATTCGTTTTAATTAAAAAATCCAATCCCATTTTCTGCCCCAAACCATACAAACCGACCAACAAGGAACAGGACAAACTCGACCACACAAGAAACCGCCAATCCTCTTTTCTTTTGAAAGTACCGCTCAAAATCAGGAAAAACATATACAAGTGCAAAATGGTCACCAGGCCGTTCATCCTCTCCTCCGTACTCCAGAAACTCCGGCGGAAATCCAGACCGCATAAAGAAGTCAAAAATAAAACGATGACGAAAACCGTCAAGGAAATAATCAAAGGATGTCGAAAATTTATTTTTCTGTCTTTGGCGTACAAAAATAAAAACAGCCAGATAATGAAAATAATCTCTGTTAAAACCTGAAAGACTATCGCCTTAGGGAAAATAAAAGGATAAAACGTGCCTTTGTAAACCAGTAAGGGCAGGAATAAAATAAGGGCGACGCCGATTTTCACGATCCAGACGAGTATTTTTTCCAGTTTCTCAGACATATTCAAATGATAGCATATGATTAATGGGGTCTGACCCCGAAATCCGTCCTCTGGATAACCGCTCCAATAAAGCATTTCCTGACGATTTTTTCAATTTGGGACGATTTCGACCTGTTTTTAAATTAATCAAAGTAAACTGTAAAATCCTGCTTTTATTATAGCAGGATTTTATGATATGAGTATAGATTAGCAACTTGGGAGCTAAAGTTTGGAGGCTAAGCCTCCAAACTTTTAAGCCTCCAAACTTTTAACATCTAGATTTTTACTCAATGCCAACCAGAGCCGCGGCGTCTTGCTCCTTTTATTTTTATGATTTTTTCAACCGGTGAAGAAATCTTTTTTTCATCATCCGCTACTTCCACCAATGTTTCCTTGGTAATCGTCTCCCTAATGTCTTTTAAAAACTCTCTTGCCTCTTTGTCAACGAAATAAAGGCTGACTTTGTTCCCAGGCTTCACGTCTAGTTCCTTTTTTATCCTCTGAATCTGCCGAATGACGTCTCTGATTTCCCCTTCCCTTTTTAGTTCCCCGGTAATCTCCGTGTCTAATCGCACTTCCTCTTCCAAATCATCGTCAAATAAAATCTCCTTAACGTTAATTTCTTCTTTCACCAGATTATATAATTCTTTATCTATTTTAATTTTTGATTTTTTAATTTTAAGGGAAGCAAGCGGTTGTCTCACCTTAATCCCCTTTTCCGCCCGTTGGGCCAGAGCCAGGACGATAAGCTCCCTTACCTTTTCCATTTTTTCTTCCAATTCCCTGTTTCCGGACCGGCTCTCCGGATAAAGACAGAGATGAACGCTTTCCGGATCGTCTTCCGATTTCAAGGACTGATAGATATGTTCGCTGACAAAAGGCGTGAAAGGAGCGGCTAATTTGGAAAATTCCAAAAGAACGTAGCGCAAAATCGCGGAAGCGGTCTTTTTTTCTTCCGCGTTCTCCGGCCGCTGAAACCTTTTTCTTGAACGGCGGATATACCAGTTGGATAAATCATCGACAAAAGGCAGAAGCAATCTGGCTGCATTCACAATATCATATTTATCCAAATTTTCCGTCAAGCCACCGGTTAGGGTGTTTAACCTGGAGAGAATCCACTGATCCAAAACGTTTTCTGAAGCGGAATTCGATCTTTGTTTTCCTTTGCCCTGGTCATCCGTATACATGCCGTAAAAAGCCAAAGAGTTCTCCAAAGTGGAAAAGAATTTCCGAAAAAGATCATCCATATCTTTGAAAGAAAATCTTTTCGGCTGATCGACCTGATTAATGACGTAAAAATAAAGGCGGACGCAGTCGGCGCCATATTTATCAATCACTTCCTGAGGAATAACGATGTTGCCTTTCGACTTTGACATTTTCTGGCCTTTTTCGTCCAAAACAATACCGTTCACCACCACATTCTTGTATGAAATTCCCAGACCTAATAAAGTGGAAATGGCCAGCAGAGTGTAAAACCAGCCCCGCGTCTGATCAATGCCCTCACAGATGAAATCAGCCGGAAAATATTCCCTTTTGTCTATGAAATCCGCGTTCTCGAACGGATAATGCCATTGCGCCAAAGGCATGGCCCCGGAGTCGAACCAGCAATCGATGACTTCTGGGACTCTTTTCATAATTCCGCCGCATTTCGGACATTTGAAAGTTATCTTGTCGATGTACGGCCGATGCGGATCGATTATCTTTTCTCCACTCAACTCTTCCAATTCTTTAAAAGAACCGATAGCCTGCGTATGTCCGCATGATTCCTTTTCACATTGCCAGACAGGCAAAGGCGTGCCCCAATATCTTTCCCGGGAAAGATTCCAGTCCTTGATTTCCCTGAGCCATTCGCCGAAACGCCCTTGTTTCAGATGTGCCGGCACCCAATTGATTCGCTCATTGTTTTCTAAAAGCTCATCCCTTAAAGCCGTCATTTTTATGAACCACGATGATTTGGCGTAATAGATCAGAGGTGTGTCGCAACGCCAGCAAAACGGATAATCGTGTTCGTAAAGCTTTTCCTGAAACAAGATTTCCCTTTTCACTAGGTCTTTGATGATCAGTTTGTCCGCATCTTTGACAAACATTCCATCCCAGGGATAATCCGGAGTCAGCATTTTGCCCTCGCCGTTTACAGTGAGCAGGATCGGAAATTCCCCATTTTGCTCCTTGATCAACTGGTAATCGTCTTCACCAAAAGACGGGGCGATATGGACCAAACCTGTTCCGTCTTCCAAAGTAACAAAATTCCCCGCCAGCACTTCGTAAATCTTTCCCTGCCACGACTCCGCTTCCTTAATCCTGTATAAAGGATGATATTTCAATCCTGCCAGCTTTTCCCCTTTCATTTCTTCCACTACTTCGTATTCCTTGTTTTCAAAACAATCATTAAGCCTTTCTTTGGCCAAAATATATGTCTCATTGTCGACCCTCACTTTCACGTAAGTGAAAGTCGGATTGACGGCCACTGCTTCGTTCCCCGGAAGAGTCCAGGGCGTGGTCGTCCAGACCAGTAGATATGTATTTTTTTGATCAACCAGTTCGAATTTCAAATAAATCGAAGGCTCTTTGATTTTCTGATAGCCCTGGGCCAGCTCGTGACTGGAAAGCGTGGTACCGCAACGCGGACAAAAAGGCACGATTTTGTAATCCTTAAACAAAAACCTTTTTTGCCAAACCTGCTTCAAAATCCACCACAGGGATTCAATGTATTCGTTCTCATAGGTCACGTAAGGATGTTCCATATCCACCCAATAGCCTATCCTCTCCGTCATTTTCTCCCAGTTTTTCTTGTAGTGCCAGACTGATTCTTTGCATTTTTGGTTGAATTCCAAAATGCCGTAATTTTCCACTTCTTTTTTATTCTTCAGATTCAATTCTTTCTCTACCTGTATTTCCACCGGCAGGCCGTGCGTATCCCAGCCGGCTTTTCTGGAAACGTAAAACCCTTTCATACTTTTGTAGCGGCAGATGATGTCCTTTAAAGCCCGTGCCACGATATGATGGATGCCCGGTTCTCCGTTGGCCGTCGGCGGGCCTTCGTAAAAGACAAATTTCGGCATTTGCCGATTCTTCATCAGAGATTTTTTAAAAACGTCCTTGTCCTGCCAAAATTTCAGAATCTCCTGTTCTTTTTTGACTAAGTCGTACATAAAAAAAGATAATTAACTCTTAGGTGATGCCATTATTGTATAGAATAAAATTATTTCCGTCAATTTTTTGTTTTCAAAATCCTCATTGATAAGTTATCCACTTGTTTTTTAAAGAAAATTATTCTTAAATATATTTAAGGAGGACTTGGGTGCTAACCAAAACAGGCCTGCCCTCCCAAAATCATGGGACGGGGCAATTCGCAGGCCGAAAAATAAGTAGGCCTTAAAAATTTTCTCCCTCTATAAATCATATAAAGGGAATCAATCTGGCCTGACCCCAAAAAAAGGGCGCGTGAAATTTAACGCGCCTTTCTCCTTTAAGGAGATTTTCTAATTCTTAGTTTCCTGCAAATATAATAGAAAAGTTTGGAGGCTTAGCCTCCAAACTTTTATTTTTCCACAAATATTCAAATGATACCTATTGACACCTTTTATAATCATTTTATAATTCACTCATGCAAGAAATAAAACCAAATAATGTTTATACCACGGAAGAAACCCGTGATTTCCTGAAAATCAGCAAAAGCACGATCAAGCGC
>Ga0163210_1000779_pt1 | contig 13590 bp, 11 predicted proteins | sample Kivu_220m_FD_113536 | JGI IMG/M metagenome (GOLD analysis project Ga0163210, IMG submission 113536) | Freshwater microbial communities from Lake Kivu, Western Province, Rwanda to study Microbial Dark Matter (Phase II) - Kivu_220m | ecosystem: Environmental > Aquatic > Freshwater > Lake ...
GCTCTTATCTATTACACATTTAACGGCACAAACCCCACCACAGCATCCGCCCTCTACCAGACCCCTTTTCAGATTTCCACCGATACCACTGTCAAAGCCAGAGCCTTCAAAAGCGGCATGAATCCCAGTGGCATAATCTCGGAATCCTATGTCATCATGGAGACCTTGCCCTTACCGGTCTTTAATCCGCCTGCCGGCACCTATACCGCTTACCAGAGCGTCACAATCAGTTGTTCTGTCACAGGCTCCACCATCCGGTTTACCACTGACGGAGCAGAGCCCACCTCCACGTCTTTGGCTTACACCAGTCCCATCAACGTAACCAGCGCCATGACCATCAAAGCCAAGGCGTTCAAGAACGGCTGGAATAATAGTCCCACAGCCACGGCAGCCTATGTCATCAATCTTCCCACGGTCGCCATACCAGCATTTCATCCCAATCCCGGCACTTACACGACTCCCCAGACTATCTCTATTTCCTGCTCCACCAGTGGAGCGGAAATCCGCTATACCACCAATGGCGCAACTCCCACTCAAACATCCTACTTATACTCTACCCCCCTGACCTATTCCACCTCCGTAAACCTGAAAGCCAAAGCCTTTAAAAGCGGATACAATCCCTCCAACGTTACCTCGGCCTCCTACACCATTACGTTGCCCACCTTGCCTACGCCTGATGTGGATGTGCCCGGTGGCGTGTTTTGGGCTACGCAATATGTCAATCTGTCCTGCAGCGTGGCTGGAGCGGAAATTCACTATACCACAAACGGCTTGGACCCCACCCCAGCTTCACCCCTGTATCAGGAGACAGTCACTATAGACGAATTGACCGCCCTGAGAGCCAGAGCCTATAAAACCGGCTATAATGCCAGCAATATCATGACACAGCGCTATTTCTTCTACAATTATCTGAGCGCCTGGGGCAGAGGCAGCGAAGGTCAGAACAATATCGTCAGCGGCAATAATATCGTGGATGTGGCAGCCGGCTATTATCATGCCATTGCCTTGTATGCCGATGGCACTCTGACGGGTTGGGGTTACAATGCCAATGGGGAGACCATTTGTCCGGCTGGCAATAACTATGTCAAAGTGGCGGCGGGATACTATCACAACCTGGCTTTGCGTTCAGATGGCACCATCGCAGCCTGGGGCAGAAACAATGAGAGTCAGTGCGATGCCCCCACCGGTGGCAACTATGTGGATATCGCTGCCGGAAACAATTACAGCATTGCCTTGAAGGCAGATGGCACGCTGGTAGGCTGGGGCAATTCCGCCAATGGTGTCTTCAATTTCCCGGCCGGCACCTTTGCCAGGATTTCCGCTGGTTACGCTCATTGCCTGGCTATCAAGACAGATGGTTCTCTCGCAGCCTGGGGCAGTAACGGCAGCTTCCAGTGCAATGTCCCGACCGGAACCAACTACATCAAAATCTCCGCCGGCTATCTGCATAGTCTTGCCCTGAGAAATGACGGTTCCCTGGTCGCCTGGGGGGATAACAACACCAATCAGTGTGAAGTGCCCTCCGGATATTCCTATATTTCAGTAGCCGCAGGATACGGACATAGCGCCGCCATTAAAACCGATGGCACCCTGGTTGCCTGGGGCAGAAATGATTACCAGCAGTGCAATGTCCCCTCTGGCAATAACTATGTGAAAGTCTCCGCCGGCTTCTTCAATAACATCTGCCTCCGAAGACCGGAGATGAAACGCAAATAGCTTCATCCCTTTACAAACAGATTTATCGGCATTCAAACACAATTGCTATAATTGTATTGGCACACGCCTCGTGTGCCTGATTGGAGGAACAGCCGAGGTGGCTGTCAATACAGGATTCGTTTCATTTCAACAGAAATTGTATTTAAGCGGATAATCCCTCTATTTTCACCCATCTGTCCATCACCTGGGCTAAGCCGGAGTAGTGCCCGCGTGGTTCACAGGTGGGTATCTTGTAGGTTATACTGATTTGCTATCAAAGACACAACTTCCTGCCAGATATGATAGATCAACGTAACCGATAAAAGGCACACGGGGGCGTGAGCCTTTACGATTATGGCATGTGTATTGTCTGTGGGTATTTCCTCTTGCTTGGTGGTATCACTCCACAATCAGACCACGATGCCGCACAAAATGTGCGGCATCGTGGTCTGATTGTGTTGATATCTATGCAGGTAAGGTTCAGCGGGCGGTGTAGCGGAGGGTGAGGTCTTTGCCTTCGCGGAAGACCTGGAAGGTGACTTCGTCGTCCACCTGGATATCGGAAATGGCAAGCTTGATGTCATTAGCAGAGAGAATCGGGGTGCCATTCACTTTGATAATGACATCGCGGTTGCGCAGTCCCGCCTTGTAAGCGGGACTGCTATTGTCCAGTTCGACCACGAGCACGCCTGACTGCTTTTCCAGATTGAAATAGCTGGCCAGTTCGCGGTTTATTTCCTGCACCTTGAAGCCAAAATTGACCGGGCGGATTTTATTATACAGGATGAGTTCTTTGGCGACTTTTTTTACGCGGTCGATGGGCAGGGCAAAACCGATGCCGATGCTGCCGCCGCTCTCGGACACGATGAAGGTGTTGATGCCTATGACCTCGCCATTGATATTGACCAATGGACCGCCGGAATTGCCCGGATTGATGGCGGCGTCCGTCTGAATCATGTTTTTGTAGACCTTGCTGTCCTGTCTTTGGCCAAAATTGCGGTTCACGGCGGAAATGACGCCCACCGCCACACTGGGATTGGTGTCGTTCATCAGAAAGCCATAGGGGTTGCCCAGGGCGATGGCCCATTCGCCGATGATGAGGTCGCCACTGGTGCCGAGTTTGGCCACCGGCAGGTCTTTGCCCTCGATTTTCAGGACGGCGATATCGCCCGATTCGTCTATCCCCAGCAGTTTGGCATCAAATTCGCGGGCATCCGGCAACACCACTTTGATTTGGGTGGCGCCGCTGACCACATGGGCGTTGGTGATGATATGTCCTTCGGAGTTAAAGATGATGCCCGAGCCGATGCTCTGCACCTGCCGCTGCATGGGAACGCCAAAAAAATCGCCAAAGGGAAATCCGAAGGGATTGTAGCTGCCGCGCACCACCTCGGTCTTGATGACATTGACGGAGACCACCGCCGGTTCCACATCCTTCACCGCCTGGGTGATGGCATTGTTGCGCTGGCAGGCGATTTCCTGGCTGGCTTTGGCACGGTCATCCCTTTTCCCGAAGATATTATTCTTGTCAAAGACAGAGCTGTGCGCCTTGTTGATGAGCACCAGGCTGATGCCGGCGTTGAGCAGCAGAATGACCACTGCGAAAATGAGTAGATTGGGTTTTTGCATGTCCACCTCTTAAATAATTAACCACAGAAAACACAGAAAAGCACAGAAAAGTGTCACAGGATGAATCGTTCGTGCTCAAGCAAGGGAAAATGACCAAAGTTTATCAGATATCCCACTTTCATCTGAGTAGCCCTCAAATAATTGAGCAACTGGGCTCTGTGCTCTGGCATCAGGTTATGAGTTACTTTTAGTTCTATGATGATTTTGCCGTAGCAGACAAAATCAGGTTTGTAGGTTTGTTGTAGTATATCATTCTTGTAGGTCAGCTCAATGGCTGGTTGAGTCACATAAGGTATCTGCCTGCGTTGAAACTCTTTGGCAAGGCATTCCTGATAGACCGATTCCAGAAAACCATTACCCATTTCCTTATACACTTCCATGCAGGCACCGAGCAGCTCATGACATTCCTCTTTGTAAAGGAACTCTTTTTGATGCTTGGGATTATCCAATTTACTTGCTTCTGTGCTTTTCTGTGTCTTCTGTGGTTGAACCAGTCAGGTGTTTGATGATATCACTTACGTGTTGTACATCCACCTTGGTATCGAAACAGGGACCGAAGGGTCTGTCGTTGAGAATGCCATAGACCGGATAGCGCCAGCTTTCGCGGACACCGTCGGTCAGGTCACGCTGGCAGGCTACAGCGATTATTGCATCCGGCAGGGTGTCCTGCACGATTTTGCGGGCAAGGGTGCCGCCATTGGCGATGCCGACCTGCAAGTCGTGGGTCTGGCTGAGGTCTTTGAGCCGGCAGATATCACAATCGCCACAATCCGCGCAATCGTTGATATTGCGGGTGATTCTGATGCGGCATTCGTGATACTGCAGGCAGTGGGGTAACAGGAGCAGGATTCTGCGGAAAAGCCTGCCATAGGTATGGATAAGCCCGTTCTGAAAGTTCAGAAAGGCGGTCTGATAGGATTCCCGCTTGATTCCGAACAATGCCGATACGGCTCTGCCCAGGGGATAATAAATGAAAAACAAAAACCACTTGAGGACATACACAAGATTGCCGATTCTGAACTGGGTGAACCTTACGATAATCAGCAGCAGCCAAATCACCCAGAGACTGATGACCGCCAGAAAAAAGACATGCAGGACCAGTCTGTCAAACAGGGAGGTCAGGATGCGGCTTTCCGCCTTCAGTAATGCCGCAAGATAGATTCCGCTGATGAGGACCAGGCTGCCAATGACGGAATTGATAAACAGCAGGCTCTGTCTGCCACTCCGGTCATCCATTGGTAAATTCCTCTCCTGCAAGCAGTTTTGCCCCCAGATGGTAAGCCCAGGCTGACATGGGTTGCTTGCCCGCCGGCTGCACCGTCCGGATAAGCAGCAGCTTATCGCCGGTGGTCACGGTGAACCCGGTGTTTTTATAGATGTTTGCTATGCAGCCAGATGGGGTTGCCGCTATTTTTTGGGTCAGTTCGCTCTCCAAGATTTTCAGGCTGTGTCCTCTGAAATATGTAAAAGCACCGGGCTCCAGAGCCAGTGCCCGGACCTGATGATGGATGTGCAGAGCCGGCTGGTGCCAATCTATCAGGCAGTCCTGTCTTTCCAGTTTGCGGCAGTAGGTCGTCTGGGCTTCATCCTGCGGGACCGGTTCCCAGGGTTGCGCAAAGAAGCGTTCCAGAAAGCTCAGCAGTTCTTTGGCGCCGAGCCTGCCCATTCTGTCCAGCAGGTCGGTGGCATTTTCCGAAGGAAACAGGAAGAAGGGACGCTGCTGATAGATGGGACCGGCGTCCATTCTGCCATTCAGGCGGAAAATGGTGATGCCGGTCTGCAGGAATCCCTGCCAGATGGCAAATGGGACTGGCGCTGCGCCTCTCAGCTTGGGCAATAACGAGGGATGCAGGTTGATGGCACACTGGCGGGCACACTGGCGGACGGCCTTGCCCAGCTTTTGTCCGTAAGCCACGGTAATCAGCAAATCAGGAGCCAATGACTGCAGCTGCCTGATAACATCCGGTTGGTTGATATTCTCCGGCTGCAAAACCGGGATACCTGCTTCCAAGGCAGATTGCTTGACGAGGGTGGGCATGGGGCGTTTGCTGCGGCCCACCGGTCTGTCCGGCTGGGTGATGACCAGCAGGGGCTTAAAGCGTTCCGATTCTGTCAGGATATGCAAGGAAGGCAGCGCAAAGGCAGGGCTGCCCAAAAAGACCAGTCGGGGATGCGGATTCATGAATGTGCTTTGATATTGGGGTCGTAGATGTCCGTGCGGATATTGACGCCATTGACAGCGGTTTTCTGGATTTGTTTAAGCTTGCGCTTGAGCTTGAGCAGATTGAGTTTGCTGAGCCGGTCCACAAATAGCATGCCGTTTAGGTGGTCGTATTCGTGCTGGATGACTACTGACCGGTAACCCTCGGCGGTCTCGGTGCGTTCCTTGCCCTCCATATCGGTATAGACGACCGTGATTTGGTTGAAGCGTTTCACATGGGCATATATGCCAGGAACGCTCAGGCAACCTTCCTCTATCTCGTATTCTCCTTCCTTGTGCGTCATCATGGGATTGATCATCACGACAGGTTTCCGTTCCGCCCCTTCCTGACCCCAGTCCGGATCTATGACAAACATGCGGTGGTTGTGACCGGTCTGCGGAGCTGCCAGACCCACTCCGTCGCGTTCATACATGGTATAAATCAGGTTACTGATATAGGTGCGCAGATTGTCATCAAGTTCGCCCACCGGTTGAGCCACGATTTTGAGAATCGTATCCCCATACACGCGGATGGGCAGCAATTCTGGTTGGTTGTTCATGTAAGTAATGTTTCCTTGTATCTCGTAGTGGTCTGCCGTTATATGTTGTTAGTCATAAGTTTATGCAGATGATACCGGTTGTCGCTCAGCCCTGCTTGATGTCCTTGTTGAGCAAAGACACGATGGCAGAACGCTGAAAGTCCACCCGGATATGGTTGGTGTCGTCTATCTCTATGACCACGATGTTTTTATCGGGTTTGATGGAGACCACCTTGCCGATGATGCCGCCGGAAGTGAGCACCATATCGTTTACCTGCAGGCCATCCAACATTTGCTGCAATTCTTTTTGTTTCTTGCTTTGCGGGCGCATCATAAAAAACCAGATGACAAAAATCATCAGGATAAAGGGCAGAAACTGGAGCAGTGGATTGGGGGCTCCCTTGCCCGCTGCTGCCTGCGGGTTTTGCGCCATGGCTAAAATCATGTATAACATGCATGTCTCCTTTGTTTTATATCAGTATTGTAAATAGAAAAACTGCGTTTGGCAGTCTGAACTCCGGGCAGCTCAATTCTCCTTTGACTCTATCCTCTAATATACAAAGAAATTACGATAAAGCAAAACTAAAATTTGCATAAAGACATTGGTTGCCAGTCCCGCCAACAGATCATCGGTCATGATGCCCCAGCCATGCTTCAGGCTCTGGCTCTTTGTAATTATCCAGGGCTTGGCAATATCAAACACCCGGAAGATGGCAAAGCAATAGATTGCCATCAGCAGTGATTTGGGCAGCAGCAGCACGGCTACGAAATAGCCCACAAACTCGTCCCAGATAATGGGGCCGGCATCATGCCCGAGCTTCTTCTCCGCCTGCCTGGTAATATAGACTCCGCTTAGAAAGGCCACTATGATGGCCGCAACCGTGAGTGCGACCAGATTGCTGTCATAAAACCACTGTTTGGGCATGAGCAGATACACGCAGGCTGCTGCCAGCGTGCCGATTGTGCCCGGCATGACCGGAAAAAAGCCGATGCCAAACAAGGTGCCGAGAATGATATGGATATCTGGTTTTACTTGATTGGGTCTGCTCAAATCATCAGCTCAACGTAATATTCTTTTTTCAGCTGCTCAATCCATTTCTGATAGACCTTCATCTGTTTTTGCTGGGTGAGCAGCTCCTTGATTTTGCTGCGCAGTTCTTCAAAGCTGTAAATTCTGGAGGGCACTTCTTTCAGTTTGGCAAACAGGTATAGGGTGCCTTCGTGTTCCAATACTTCCGATATGCCACCCACCTGTATGGTATTCAGGACTGGGGCAAACAGTTCCGGATATTCCTCCGGACTGAAATCCCCGATGACGCCGCCCTGTTTGGCAGATTCCTCATCCTCAGACCACCGGGTTGCCAGTTCGGCAAAATTGCCGTCTTTGAGATATGCCTGCCTGACCTGTTCCAGTTGTTCTCTGGCAGCCAGGGTATCAGCTTCGGAGGGAGCGGTCATTTTCAGAATATGCCGCACCCTGATTTCCTTGCCTCTGCGTTCTTCCAGCTTAATCAGGTGGTAGCCAAACTGCGTCTGCACAATATCGCTCACTTCTCCCACCTTAAGCCCGAAGGCGGCATCCTCAAACGGCTTGACCATTTTGCCCTTGGCAAAGAAGCCCAGATCTCCGTCCTGCGAAGCGCTGGAACAATCACTGGTGCTGCGTGCCAGTTCGGCAAAGTCCTCGCCTTTGGCCAATCTGTCCTGAATGACCTTGATGGCTTCCAGCTTTTCTTTCTCGGTGGCAGGGGAGGCATGTATCTGTCTGATAATCATGCCTATCTCATAGGTAAGCGGCTTCACCGCCAGGGTATCCTGGTTGGCAAGATAAAAAGCCAGCATCTCTTTATCGGTAACACTGACCTTGACCATGATTTCCTTCTGGTAAAACTGCTGCGTAAGTGCCTGCTCCGTATACTTTTCCTCAAAATACTGGGTTATGTCGTAGCGCGTGAGTTTCATCTGGCGCAAGGCGGCATAAAACTGCTCATCACTGTCGTAGCGCTTGCGGATTTCCTTCACCTGCTTCTCTGCCGCCGTCCTGATTTTGTTGTTGTCAATCGTGTAATTGAGGTCTTTTGCCTTCTGGATAATCAGCTTGCTCTCAATCATCTGGGTCAGCACATCGCTTTCCCGGGTTCCTTCCGGCAACATATTAGCGCTCTTCATCTGATTGATTTGTTTGACCAAATCGCTCAGGAGAATGATATCCTTGCCCACCCTGGCAATGATTTTATCCACCACTTCCGCCTGTATCAGACTGATGCAAATCAGACAGATACCTGCCAAAATCGCTTTCCTCATGTTATATCCTTTTATCCCACATATAATTACATCATCAGATAGATATTGGCTTTGCTCTTCAGTTCCTTCAGCAGGTCATCATATATCTGCTGCTTACGCTCATCCAATATCCTGCTGCGGATTTCCTCTTTATTGGCTTCGAAGCCTGTGGCACTATTGCCAGGCTCTTCTGTGTAATATCTGAGCAGAAACCAGCCATTGTCTTTGGGCAGCACCGTCACCTCAAACTGCTTGACCGACTTCACGGCATACCAGAAGGTGCTGTCCACATCCTGGGGCGTCACGCTGCCCATGAAACCACCGGTCTGTCCCAGAGCCTCCTGCGAATACTGTCTGGCGGCATCCTCAAACTTCATGCCCCTTTTCAGTTCCTGTTGCACTTTGTCCAGAGCGGAGGTTTCAGTCACATAGATTCTTTGCACTTTGTAGTTCATGGCAGGCTTGTCAAAATCCCCCTGATGGATACGGTAATAATTAAACATATCTTCTTCACTGATATTCTGGGTGGACAGCCTGCCTGAAATCAGGGCATTGCCCAACACCTTCTTTTTGGCATAGTCAAGTTTGAATTTTACGGACTTGTCCTTATCAACCGATTGTTTTTCCGCCGCCTGAGCCAGCAGGGTGATATTGATCCATTGCTGCAGATATTCCTTTTTTTGTTCAGGCGTCAGCGCTTTCCATTGCTCAGGGGTGAAATTGGACTGAAACTCTGTCAGGGATAGGGTTTCTCCATTCACCTGCGCCACGACATTGGACTTATCAGAAACGCCCTGACAGCCCATCAGGATAAGTAATATTGTTAGTAAATATATTTTTGACATATAGTTAGGCAGTTAATGCCCTTTCAGGATGGGCGACGTATAGATGATTCTGAAATAAGGTTTTTTGCCCACAGGCGCATCCAGAAAATGCCAAAATTCCATATTGCCATAATTCAGCATCTCCTGACCCAGTTTCACGACCATGCCCCTTTTCTTTAATTCCCCGGAGGTCCAGCCTTGCATAAGGGGCGTGATATTTATTTTTACGGAATCGGAATTGAGCACGGAATACGAATAGATACTTCCCGTTATCAATTGCAGATTGTCATCCACCAGCACCCGTGGCACAGACAGTGTGTCTTTTTCATTATACGGGAAGAATGACGCCGAAGATGTGGTATAATATGCACCGGGCTTCGTAAACAGAATCAATTCTGCTTTATTGATGGTCAGGCGTTTCACATCCGCCTCCGAAAGTTGATTGCCCTCCACATCTTTGAACAACGAATTGGGTACAAGACTTTGAATAAACAGCCGCTGCGGATACAAGTTCTTGCAGTTCCAGACATTATTGACAATATCCGCCTGGTCGCCCGTCACTCTGTAACTGTCTTTGGCAACTCTGCTATTATAGGTCTGCGAAGTGGTATTACCCGGCAGGGTATATGTAAACATCAGTTTGGCACCGGACAGGCTCTCATAAGACTTCAGTTCCAGCCAGCCATCGGTCTGCACTTTGATGGCAAGATTGAAGCCCGTTACCCCGGCTGTTTTCCAGTTTTGGATGATGTCCGCCGGAATGTGTATTTTCAAGGTATCTGTGGCAGAGACGGAATCCGGCACGGTGTAAGGCTCAATCGCCAAATCGCTCAAATCGGCATCCTGGATGTTTGAGGTACTATCTGCCGCCCAATCGTGAGCCAGCTTATAAAACGTCAGCCGCAGAGGGTCTTTGGACAGCGGACTGCGCTTTACGGGCACCAGATACAGGCAGGGAATGCTATCCGTATCTGCATTGACCGTCATGGTATCCGGAAGCCCCGTAAACTGCAATATCACCATGGAGGTCTTGCCATCAAAGTTTCCGCAGAGCAGGGTGGTCTCCTTACCGGATATCTTCCCGGCATGCTTATAGGAAAAACCCGCAATAAAGGTGGTGTCCCGCGCAATCAGAGGATGTGCATCAGACCAGTTGTCTCCGGTCAGGTTATTGCGTTTGGTGCAGGCAAACAGCACCAGCACAGTCAGAACAAGCAGGCTGAGACCCATCCGCCAGTTTCTGTCAGAAAGCCATTTCATTCATATATTCCTTTATCTTTTTAACCATATATTCATATGGTAGTAATATTAGGACCTGTGGATAAGAGGATAATTCTTTCTTATCCGCCTCAATATCCTGTCCTGTTTAATTTTATGAACATAAAAACAGTGTGGATAAGATGTGGATAACTGTTTCCCTGCCGCCGGGTTGTCCACAACCGAACTTCAGCCAACTGCTTGTTTGGTAGTTATTCACAGCTATTCACACCGCGTTATCCGCTCTTGTGGATAAATCCGTGTCCATATAAGGCAACGTTTTGCCGCATAGGGATTTTTGTCAACTGCGCAAACTTTTGATGATGCGTTCTATGTGGATACGGAACTCGTTATCGTCCCTGAACTGGTTTTCTATCATCCGTTTGGCGTGGATAACCGTCGTATGGTCCTTGCGTTTGAAATAGTCGGCGATATCCTTCAGGGAAAGGGACGGAATCAACAGGTTTGCCAGATACATAGCCACCTGGCGGGGAAAGGCGATATGCTGTTTGCGGGTCTTGTCCAGGAGCTGCGGAATGGATAGCCCGTAAGCCAGGCAGACCTGCTGCGTGATGGAATCCAGAGTGATGTCCTTCCTGTTTTCCGTAATCATGTCAGAGAGGATTTCCCGCGCCGTGGGCACATCTATCTGTTCCGGCACAATCTTATTGTAGGAAGCATACGCCAGGATGCGGATCAGCGAACCTTCCAGGGCGCGCACACTGCTGAAAATATTATCGGCAATGAAATGAAACACATCGTCTGAAAGCACGATATTCTCCGGTTCGGCTTTCTTGCGCAGGATGGCTACCCGGGTCTCAAAATCAGGATTCTTCAAATCTGCCAGCAGCCCGCTTTCAAATCTGGTCACCAGCCGGTTTTCCAAATCCGGGATATCCTTGGGATGCCGGTCTGAGGTCAGGACAATCTGTTTGCGCCTTTCAAACAAAGCGTTGAAGGTATGGAAAAACTCTTCCTGGGTGCCTTCCTTGCGGGAAAGAAAATGCACATCGTCCACCAGCAGCAAATCCACCTTGCGGAACTTGTTGCGGAATTCGCTCATCCGGTTGCCGCGGATGGATTCTATCATCTCATTGGTAAAATCCTCCGAGGTGGTGTAATAGATGGCGCAGTTGCGCCCGTGTTTGATGACCCAGTTGCCGATGGACTGCATCAGGTGGGTCTTGCCCATACCCGATTCGCCGTAGATGAACAGCGGATTGTAGGTTTGTCCCGGCGCTTCCGCCACGCTGTAGGCGGCGGAATAGGCAAAGTTGTTGTTCTTGCCTTCCACAAACTGGTCAAAGGTATAACGCTCATTGAGCTGGGTATTGGCGGAAACCCGGTTGTCCACCGGCTCTTCTATCAATTGCTGCTGCTTCTGCTGACGGCTATGCTGCGAAATGAACTGGACCTGATACTTCTTGTTGTAAAGAGCATAGGAAATCTCGCTCAACAGCGTATTGTAATTCTGATTCAAATAATTGGCGGCAAACTGCGTCCCCACGGAAACCACCAGCGCCGTGTCGCTCACATCCACCAATCGCGTGGAACTGAACCAGGTGCGGAAACTCTGGGGATTGATATTCTCTTCCAATTTGTCCAAAATGTTCTGCCAGATGTCTTGGTCCATACTCAAATCCTGCCTGCTCTAAGGTTTAGCTTTATCCACACCAACCCGCTCAGTCCCCTATATCACCGTTTGGGCTGTGTAAACTTCTATTATTCAATCTCTTGGCAAAAAAAAGAGTGAATCTGCCAGCCAGTGTTCACAAATCTTATCCACAAGTTATCCACAGAGGCATCTCTAACTCAGCCAGCCTGTTCTGCGTCAACCACCGGCAGCTTTTTCTCTCTCCCTTTCCCTTGCAAGGCAGAGGATTTCCGGCTGGTTTTTTTTGTCAAGTGCCTATAACCGCTTGCAATTCAGCCGCTAAATATCATTTTCAAACGGTTACTCCCGCTAATATAAACCATTAAAGCCTGCATTAGGGATTTATGGAAAGTCGCTAACCGGCTCCCATCTATTTGTCAAACATGCAGTAATCACTTTATTGTCCGAAACTGATATTCTTTCAAAAAAACCTGATATTTTCTTTCACAGGATGTCGTTTATTCCAGCCATATTATGTATTTACCAACTACTTAACTATTATCAACAGATATTGAGTGCCTCACTCAGGTTACAACGCCTGACAACCATCCCCAAAATCTTCCCTGATTACTCCTTTACCAGCATAGCTTATTGAATACACAGCCAATACGCTATTAATACGCATTTTATCCGTATTGACTCCGTAATGATAGCGTATTGATAGCGTAATGCTGATAAGGGTGAAATAAGCTGGTTGCAAAGATTATGCTTGTCAAAAGTAGGGCTTTTGCAGATAAGACATCTTTGCATATAATTGGATAAAAACTGGAAGATATGAGATAAGTAATTGCCCGTAATAGGGATAAGGATGCTGAATAATGGAAGGATTTGACCGTCTGATAGAAGTGGTGAAACGTCTGAGAGAACCGGAGTCCGGTTGCCCGTGGGATTTGAAGCAGACTGCGCAGTCGTTGGTGCCCAATTTTATTGAGGAATTGCATGAGGCGGTGGAAGCAATCGAGGAAGGGGACAATAAAGCGCTGTGCGAGGAACTGGGCGATTTGCTGCTGCATATCGTGTTTCAATGTCAGTTGGCTGCAGAGGAGCAGCTTTTTACGGCAGAGGAGGTGCTGGCTTCCATCAATGCCAAGCTGGTGCGCAGACATCCGCATGTATTTGGTTCGCTTGAGCTTACGGACGCCGATGCGGTCAAGATGAACTGGGAGCGGCTCAAGAAAGCGGAGAAACAGGAACGCCAATCCGTTCTGGAAGGCATTCCGAGAGCATTGCCCGGGCTGATTTTTGCCCAGCGCACCCAGGAAAAGGCTGCCTCAGTCGGTTTTGACTGGCCGGACCACGTCCCCGTGCTGGACAAGCTGAAAGAAGAGGTTCAGGAGTTGGACGCGGCGTTGGAGTTGCAGGATGAGGACAATATCAAAGAAGAACTGGGTGATCTGCTGTTCAGCGTGGTCAATCTGGCGCGCAAGCTGCATGTGGATGCCGAAGCAGCCTTGAAAGCGACCACCCGCAAGTTTTCCCACCGTTTTCATTACATAGAACGACACTACC
>Ga0163210_1000782_pt1 | contig 13555 bp, 14 predicted proteins | sample Kivu_220m_FD_113536 | JGI IMG/M metagenome (GOLD analysis project Ga0163210, IMG submission 113536) | Freshwater microbial communities from Lake Kivu, Western Province, Rwanda to study Microbial Dark Matter (Phase II) - Kivu_220m | ecosystem: Environmental > Aquatic > Freshwater > Lake ...
CAATGATTCAATTCATTGATACAAATTCACCTAAGTTAAAAAGGGCGAGAGTTTTTTGGTTTTAGACCTCAATTATCTGAATAATTGAAGTGAAGGAGCAGAAGGCGAGTAAATTAAAATTTGACTTTTGGGATAGATTTGATAGAATAGAACCAATGAGGTAGGATTAAAGAGGAACTAGAAGAAAGAAAGAGTGGTGGGTGAGACCCACCATTTTTAATATATACATTACCAGTGTCATTCTGAAGGAACGAAGCGACTGAAGAATCCCAATGGGATCCTTCGCCCTTCGGGCTCAGGATGACAATGTTAAAAGATGCCAGCCATTGTCAGATCAGAATTTGCTTTAGCTTTGAATCAGGTTGCCACTGAAAGAGGCTTAGACCCCTCGGTGGTCTTGGAGACAATTAAAAGCGCCATTTTAGCCGCTTATCGGAAAGATCATAGCGAGGAAGACTTGAAAGAATTAATGGTTGAAGTTGATCCGGAAAATGGTCAGGCGCGAATTTTCAAAGAAAATCAAGATATCACCCCCGCTGGTTTCGGCCGGATTGCTGCTCAGACCGCCAAGCAAGTCATTTTGCAAAAAATTAGAGAATCAGAAAAAAAGGCGATCTTAGAAGATTATTCTTCAAGAGTGGGCACAATTGTTAATGGGATGATTTTAAGATTTGATGGTCCCAATGTGATTGTTAATATCGGCCGGGCTCAAGCGGTGATGCCCTCTCAAGAAAAAATTCCCCATGAAAAGTATCAACTTAATCAGCGCTTAAGTTTTTATATTAAAGAAATCAGAAAAACCAAACAAGGTGAGGAGATTATTGTTTCCCGAGCCCATCCAGGCTTGGTCGAAGGTTTGTTTAAAAGAGAAGTGCCGGAAGTGGCTTCAAACGCAGTGACCATCAAAGGGGTAGTTAGAGAACCGGGGTCACGCACGAAAATCGCTGTTTTCTCTGATCAAAGAGGGATTGATCCGGTTGGCAGTTGCGTTGGCCAAAAAGGCGTCAGGGTCCAGGCAGTGATTGGGGAAATTGGCGGCCAGGAAAAAATTGATGTTATTCAATGGAGCGAAGACCCGGCTCAATTTATTACTGCCGCTCTTTCACCGGCCAAAGAAATTAAGGTGACGGTTAAAAAGAGAGAAAAGACAGCTCAAGTTAAGGCTGATACTGACCAGCTTTCTTTAGCCATTGGTAAAGAAGGCCAAAATGTTCGTCTGGCGGCTAAACTGACTGGTTTTAAAATTGACATCGAGCCTAAAAAAGCCGCCAAAAAGAGCAAAGTCAAGAAAGAAACTAAAAAGAAGTCGAAAAAATGAATCGCTATTCAAAGAGCAATCAATGGTTAAATCAAGAAAAAAATTACCATCAGCTGTTAATGATTCTCCTTTTCAGCCTCGGCCGCCAGTGGTGGCAGTTTTAGGTCATATTGATCACGGCAAAACCACTCTCCTTGATTTTATCCGCCAGACTCATATGGCAGAAAAAGAAGCCGGCGGCATTACCCAGCACATTGGTGCTTACCAAGCCAAAGTTAAAGTTGATCAAAGAGAAAAATTGATTACTTTTATTGATACTCCTGGTCATGAGGCTTTTTCCCAGATGAGAAGCCGAGGAGCACAAGCCGCAGACATTGCTCTTTTGATTATTTCCGCTAAAGATGGGGTGATGCCTCAAACCAAGGAGTCAATTGCTTATATTAAAGGAGCAAAAATTCCGGTGGTCATTGCTATTAACAAAATTGATGTTTTCGCCAACAAAGCAGAACGAAATGTTGCTCTTCAAAAAATTCAGACTCAACTTAAAAATTTAGAGATGGTGGTGGAAAAAGAGGGAGGAGAAATTGTTTGCTTGCCAATTTCTGCGAAAACAGGAGAAAATGTCAGTCAACTTTTGGAGATGATTGCTTTAATCGCCGAGATGAACGAGATTAAAGTCAAAAAGGAAGCTGATTTTTTAGGCGTGATTATTGATTCTCAAATTGACCCTCGCCAAGGAGTTTTAGCGACAGTTTTAGTTAAAGAAGGCAGTTTAAACTTAGGAGATGAAATTGAAGTGGAGGGGATTAGAGGTCGAGTGAGAGCTTTGTTTGATGAAAGAGGCAAAAGAGTCAAAAAGGCTGGGCCGGCCAAACCGGTTCAGGTTTTAGGCTTAGCAATCGCACCACCGGTGGGAGGAATGGCAACACTGAAAGCACTGAAAAAGACTGAGAGCACAGAAAATTCAGTGCCTTCAGAAAAACTCAGTGCCTTCAGTGTTGCGAAAAAAACATCTGAAAATCGTCTCCATTTAGAAGACACTAATAAACTGCGGATGATTTTAAAAACTGACACCTTAGGTACCAAAGAAGCAGTTTTGGCAGCTTTAAAAGACAGGGTAGAAATAATTTTTAGCGGCATCGGTGACATTTCCCAGTCAGATGTTTTCTTAGCGAAAACGGTTAAAGCACCAATTTTAGGTTTTAAAGTTAATTTGCCTTTAGCAATCCAAAAATTGGCTCAAAATGAAAAAGTAAGAATTAAAACTTACGAAGTTATTTATCGGCTGTTAGAGGAAATTGATGAGTTAATTGAGTTTTTAAAACAGAAAAAAGAAGAAAAAGTTTTAGGCAGAGCGAAAATTTTAGCCGAGTTTGAAATTGATAAGAAAAAAATTGCTGGGGCTAAGGTCTTTGAAGGCAGAATTGCCCGCGGCGACAAGATAAAAATTCTTAGAGGCGAAGAGGAAATTGGCCAGGCGAGAATTGTCTCCCTTCACTGTGGCAAAAAAGATTTTAACAAAGTTGAGAAGGGAAAAGAGTGTGGGATTGGTTTTTCCAAAAAACTTGACTTTGAGGTAGGGGATATTGTAAAATCTATAGGATAAAATTATGAACTTTCAAGAAGAAGTCAATAAAATTCGTCAATCTTTAACCAAGGCCGAAGACGTTTTGGTGGCTTTAAGTCAAGCGCCTGATTTAGATGCTATCGCTTCAGGTTTAGCTCTTTATTTAGGAATTTTAAAATTTGGGAAAAAGGCAACCATTTTTTGCGAGGACGAGATCAAAGTTGAATTTTCTAATTTAATTGGCATCAATAAAATTACCAAGGTTTTAGGGGGGAGAAATTTTGTTATCTCCTTAGATTATAAAGAAGGAGCGATTGATAAAGTGAGTTACAACATTGAAAATGATAAATTTAATTTAGTCATTCAGTCCCGGCCAGGAGCACCGTCATTAAAAGCTGATGATGTGACTTATACCTATGCCGGGGTGGCGGCAGATTTAATTTTTACCATTAACACCTTCTCCTTAAGAAATTTAGGCCAAATTTATGAACAAAAAAAAGATCTCTTTGCTCAAGAAAAAATTATCAATATTGACCGTCAAGTAGAAAACGAAAAATTCGGCCAAATCAATTTGGTCATTCCTCAAGCAGCCTCAACCGGAGAGATTATTACTCTTCTTTTGAGAAGTTTAGGGATTGGGATTGACAAAGATATAGGGACTAATCTTTTGCTGGGAATTACCAAGGCGACCAATAACTTTAGTTCTCCCAAAACCAATGCCACTAGTTTTGAAGCGGCCGCTTTGGCTTTGAGAGCCGGTGCCAAAAGAATTCAAGATTTAAAAGCTAAGAAAAAAGACTTCCCTTTTAAGGTTAAAAAGCAGACAGAAGAAAAAGTTCCCTTTCCTTCTCCTGTTGCCAAGGTTGAGGAAGGAAAAGAGGAAAAGGCACCTCCTGAATGGTTGAAGCCAAAAATTTATAAAGGCTCTACCCTTGTTTAGTCTCTTGTGAAAATAGAAATTTATTGATATTATAGATTAGATGGTGACCAAATTAGAAAACAAAGAAAAAATCATTAAAGATTTTGCCATTAAAAAAGGCGACACTGGTTCGCCGGAAGTTCAAATTGCCCTTTTGACTTATAAAATTAAGAGATTAACAAAACATCTTAAAATTCATCGTCAAGACAATCATTCCCGAAAAGGTCTTTTGTCAATGGTTTCTAAAAGAAGGAGACTGTTAACCTATTTGAAAAGAAAAGACGAGAAAAGATATCAAGCTTTGATTAAAAAATTGGGCTTGAAAAAATAGACTGGCAAGATGGAGAAAAAATCAGCCTCAGTTGAAATTGAAGGCAAGAAATTAACCCTTGAGATCGGTGGGTTAGCTGGTCAAGCCAATATGGCCGTTTTAGGTCACTTAGGCGATACCATGGTTTTAGCGACTGTGGTTGCTTCTCAAGAGAAGCGTGATTTAGGCTTTTTTCCTTTAACCGTTGAGTATGTGGAAAGGCTTTATGCTGGCGGTCGCATCAAAGGCTCCCGTTGGGTTAAAAGAGAAGGTCGGCCTTCAGACGAAGCGATTTTAAAAGCCCGCTTAGTTGATCGCTCAATCCGACCACTTTTTCCTAAAAATTACAAAAAAGATGTTCAGGTGATTATTACTGTTCTTTCTGTTGATGGTGAAAATGATCCCGATGTTTTAGCGATTGTAACTACCAGCGCCGCCTTGCATCTTTCTGATATTCCCTGGTATGGGCCAATTGCCGCCGTGCGGGTTGGTTATCTTCCCAGTCGGGAGAACGGTCATTTTCTCCTTAATCCAACTACCAAAGAGCTTGAATACTCTTCCCTTGATTTGATTGTTGCCGGCAGTCAAGAAAAAGTGATGATGTTAGAAGGTGGTGCCAAAGAAGTGCCAGAAGATGAAGTTTTAAAAGCGATTAATCTTGGCCATCAGGGAATTAAAAAATTAATTGATTTAATTGAAAAATTGAGACAAGAGGTAGGAAAAAACAAACAAATTTTTGAGGAGGAAATTATTTCTCAAGAATTAAAAAAGAGGCTTAAAAAAGATTATGGACAGAGGATTAAAAAAGAACTCTTAGTTAAGGATAAAACAGAGAAGATTGAAGATTTTAAACAAGAGCTGATTGAAAATTACAAAGAGGAGTTTGACAAAAAGGAGATTGTTAGGGTTTTTGATGAGATTCTTAAGGAGGCGGTCAGAAAAATGGTTTTGGAGGAAGGAATAAGATTCGACGGTCGGAAAGCTGAAGAAATCAGAGAGATTAAGGCTAAAGTGGGGGTTTTACCCCGAACCCATGGCTCGGCTATTTTTGAAAGAGGTAATACTCAAGCTTTAACAGTGGTTACCTTGGCTTCTCCTTCGTTAGAACAATGGTTGGAATCGCCAATGGGCGAAGAAACCAAAAGATATATTCATCATTATTATATGCCGCCTTTTTCTGTGGGCGAAACAGGAAGGTTAGGCTGGCCTTCAAGAAGAGAGGTTGGTCATGGGGCTTTAGCGGAGCGGGCGCTTTTGCCGCTTATTCCTGACGAGGAAAAATTTCCTTATACAATAAGAGTTGTTTCTGAAATTACTTCCTCAAATGGGTCGACTTCTATGGCTTCGGTTTGCGGTTCAACTTTATCTTTGATGGATGCCGGTGTGCCAATTAAAGAGTTGGTCGCCGGAGTGGCGATGGGGTTGGTAACAAAAACTCCAAAACTCCAAAACTCCAAACACCCAAAAAATTATGTGATTTTGACGGATATTTTGGGAATTGAGGATTTTTTTGGCGATATGGATTTTAAAGTCGCTGGCACCGAAAAAGGGATCACTGCTATTCAACTTGATCTCAAAATTGATGGTTTAAGTGAAGCAATTTTAGGAGAGGCAATGAGAAGAGCAAAAGTGGCTCGAGAGTTTATTCTCAAGAAAATGAAGCAGGTTTTACCGGCGCCGCGAGGTAAAGTCTCTGAATTTGCTCCCAAAATTAAAGTGGTTCATATTCCGGTGGAGAAAATTGGGGGCTTAATTGGTCCCGGAGGAAAAAACATTCGTCAGATTATTGCTAAAACTAATGCCGGCGTTGATGTTGAAGAAGATGGGACGGTTAATGTTTCGGCACCGAATGAAGAGGCTTTAAGACAAGCAGTTTTAATGATTGAAGGCTTAACCAAGGAAATTAAAGTAGGAGAAATTTATACTGGAGAAGTAAAAAGAATTCTTCCTTTTGGCGCTTTTGTGGAGATTTTTCCCGGCAGAGAGGGCCTGGTTCATATTTCAAAAATGACACGGCGCTATATTAAAACCCCAGAGGAAGTGGTTAAAATTGGTCAAAAAATCAAGGTGAAGGTAACAGAAATTGACAGTCAAGGCAAAATTAATTTAACGATGTTTTTAACCTTTCAACCTCATCAATTTTCCCACCGCCCTCGTTCTTCTTATTCTTCTCGTCTTTCCCATTCCTCTCGTCCTTCTCGTTCTTCTCATCTTTCTCGTCCTTCACCATTTTCTCGCCCCTCCTATCCTTCTTACAGAAGAGGGTTTTAATCAACCTCACCCTCACTTCAATTATTCAGATAATTGAAGTCTTAAGAATAAAAAAACTTTTGGTGTTTCTTCTGCCATTGTAATAATCTCTGCTTCCTCAGATTGATCAGGCATATTATTTTTCTGTTTGAAATAATTTTCTATCCTGATTTTACCCTAACCCTCTTTTTCTCAAAAAAGAATTAGCTCTGATCAAACTCTTGGAGTAATTCTTTTTGCCGTGGGGAAAGATTTTTGGGTAGTTGGAGACGGATTCTGACATATTGGTCGCCTCGACCACGACCGTGAAGATAAGGAATTCCTTTTCCCCGAAGCCGAATGAGAGTTCCTGATTGGGTTCCCGGCTGAATTTTCAGTTTTAAATTACCGTCAACTGTCGGCACTTCAACTACGCTCCCCAAAACTGCTTGAGAAAAAGAAATTGGAAAATCAACAAAAATATCCTGACCCTCTCTTTTAAATATCTTGTCAGGTTTAACATCAATGGTGACATAAAAATCAGTAAATTTGATTCTCGTGCCATCATCAACGCCAGCCGGGATTTTAATCTCTCTTTTTTTGCCATCAATGACCACTTGTTTTTTGCAACCTTTAACTGCCTCGATGAAATCTAAGGTTAAACCATAACGAGGAATTTGTGGCCCACGAGTAAAAGGTGAAGAACGACCAAAAAAACTTTCGAAAATCTCAAAAGGATCAGAAAAACCGCCAAAATCAAAGCCTAAACCCTCAAACGGTGATTCACCACCACCATAAGTGGTATAAGTATAAGTAAACGGTCCTTGTTTATAAGTCCGAGTAAAACCTTCGCCAGGAAAGCCAAAACCAAATCCCTCTGGGCCGGCGCCGGGACCAAAAGCGGCGTGACCAAACTGATCATAAGCTTGGCGTTTTTTAGCGTCTGATAAAACTTCATAAGCCTCATTGATTTCCTTAAATTTTTCCTCGGCTTCTTTTTTTCCTTGCGTATGCCGATCCGGATGCCACTGAAGAGCCAATTTCCGATAAGCCCTCTTAATCTCCTCTTGAGAAGCATTCTTCGCCACCCTCAAAATTTCATAATAATCGCGTTTTGTTGCCATAGCTGTATTAGCGAATTTTAATTCGCGTTTTCTGGCGCGCACTAAAGTGCGCTATTACATTCTTAGTGTAACTGGGATATAAATTACCTTGTCATTCCTGCGAAAGCAGGAATCTATACAAATAATTTATTTTATAGATTCTGAATCAAGTTCAGAATGACAATGATAATTGAACAATGACCCAGTCACACTCTTAGTATAACAAAACAGGCGCGGTCTCCGCGCCTAATCACTAATCACTAATCACTAATCACTAAATTAATCTACTACCTGTCCTTCCTCTGCTTTTTCCTTGTCCTCCGAAGCTTTAGCGGAGGAAGATTCTTTCTCCTCTTCTCCTTTTGCGCTTTGAGTTTTGCCTTTTGCGCTTTCTTTATACATCTCCTGACCAATCTTTTGCATGCTTTGAGATAATTCTTCTGTCGCCTTTTTAATCTCCTCGAGATCATCTTTCGCGCTGACTTCTCTTAATTTTTTCACCTTTTCTTCAATCTCTTTTTTAACCTCATCAGTCACTTTATCTTTCAAATCCTTTAAAGTTTTTTCCGCTTGATAACTAAGATTGTCCGCCATATTTTTGGCTTCAACCAATTCTTTTTTCTTTTTATCCTCTTCAGCAAATTTTTCTGCCTCCTGGGTCATTTTTTTCACTTCGTCTTCGGCTAAACCAGTGGAACCAGTAATTTTAATGGACTGCTCTTTACCAGTGGCTTTATCTTTAGCAGCCACATTTAAAATTCCATTAGCATCAATATCAAAAGTAACCTCAATTTGAGGCATACCCCGCGGCGCCGGCGGAATGCCACTCAAAATAAATCTACCTAAGGATTTATTATCAGCCGCCATTTCCCGCTCGCCCTGAAGAACATGAATTTCCACTTGAGTTTGATTATCAGCCGCGGTTGAAAAAATCTGTGATTTTGAGGTGGGAATAGTGGTATTTCTTTGAATCAAAGGTGTTCTCACTCCACCTAAAGTCTCGATTCCCAATGTTAAAGGGGTCACATCCAAAAGCAGGACTTCTTTTGCTTCGCCTTTAATAATGGCCGCCTGAATCGCCGCTCCCATTGCTACACACTCCATCGGATCAATTCCACGCTCAATTTTCTTCCCGACGCAGTTCTCAACGAATTTTTGGACACAAGGCATCTTTGTCGGGCCACCGACCAAAATGATCCGATCAATATCTTTAGCTTCAAATTTAGCATCTTTTAAAGCCTGTTTTAATGGTTTTTCACATCGCTTAATGGTTGGATTCACCAATTCTTCAAGTTTTGCCCGGGTAAGAGTCATCGTTAGATGTTTTGGGCCGGTGGCATCGGCAGTAATGTAGGGAAGATTAATATCAGTTGTCAAGGCACTTGAAAGTTCAATTTTTGCTTTTTCTGCGCCTTCTAAAACTCTCTGAAGCGCCATTTTGTCTTTTCTAAGATCAATCCCTGTTTCTCGCTTGAACTCTTTATTAATATAATCAACCAAGGTGTTGTCCATATCTGTCCCCCCAAGCTCTGTGTCTCCTGAGGTAGACTTTACTTCAAAAACACCCTGGGCCATTTCCATAATGGTCACATCCAAAGTTCCTCCTCCAAAGTCAAAAACCATAATTCTTTTTTCTTCCTCTCCTTTATCTAATCCATAAGCAAGGCAGGCTGCCGTCGGCTCATTGATGATCCGAAGAATCTTTAACCCAGCTATCTTCCCCGCATCTCTGGTCGCGGTTCGCTGATGATCGTCAAAATAAGCCGGACAGGTGATTACTGCTTCCTCAACCTTTTCCCCTAAAAAGCTCTCGGCATCTTGTTTTATTTTTTGTAAGATAAAGGCAGAAATCTGCTGGGAAGTGTATGTTTGACCAAAAATCTTATACTTAAAGTCTTGTCCCATTTTTCTTTTTACCGCCCTAATTGTGCCTTCAGGATTAACCGCCGCTTGACGTTTGGCTGGTTCACCCACTAAACGTTCTCCCTTCTTCGTAAAAGCCACATAGGAAGGAAAGGCCTTACCAGAGGCCACCCCTGCGCCTTCGGCTGAAGGAATAATTTTCGGTCTACCCGCTTCCATCACCGCCGCGGCTGAATTTGATGTTCCTAAATCTATACCGATTGCTCTTGCCATCTAACCTCCTTAAAAATTATTTTTTCCCCGTTCCAACTTTAACTTTGGCTGGCCGTAAAATTTTATCATTTAATTGATAACCTTTCAAGACAACCTCAATCACTTTGTTTTTTTCTCCTTTAACCATTTCCACTGCATCCATTTCCCTGGGGTCGAATTCTTCATCTTTGACTTTGATTTCTTTTAATCCTTCACTCTCTAAAACTTTTTTTAACTGATCTAAAATTAAAACCAAGCCTCTATCTTTAAGATGCTTATGACATTCTTCTAAACTATCCAAAACTGGCAGTAATTTATCTAAAAGAGCAGCGCTGGCAAAATTAACAAACTCTTTTTTCTCTTGATCAATTCTTTTTTCTAAGTTTTGATAATCAGCTAAAGCTCGTTTCCATTTTTCCGTTAGTTCTTTAACTTCTACCTCTAATTTTTGAATTTTAGTTTTTTTTCTTACCATAAACGGGCTATTTCCGTTACCAAATCACCAAAATAGCTCACTGTCGGAATGATTGAAGAATAATTAAGTCTTGATGGTCCTACTACCCCCACTACTCCTTTCCCTTTGGAAGGAATTTCAAAACAAGAAAAAACAAATCCGCATGACTGCAAAACACTCCTACCTAAATCTTCACCTAGGAGCAAGCGAAAGGGATCTTCGGGAGACATTTCTAAGAAAAGATTTTTCCAAAAATCAAACTCGTCTAAACTTAAAAGAAGACTTTTGGTTAAATCAATATCAAAAAATTCCGGCATTTCCAAGATATTAGCCATCCCTGAAGAGAAAAAATCCCCCTGGTCAGTAGCCGCTAAGGCTAAGGTTTTCGTTCTTTGGGCCAAAGCCTTGGTTACTTCCCGAAGAAATTTATCTAATTGATAACGATAATCCCAAACTTTTTCTTTAACGGCCACTTCCTCGGCCACCGAAAGTTTTTTTGGCGTCATCAAATTTTCAACATAATATCTTAAAGCCTTAGGTGTCGGGCTACGACCAGCAGAATGATGAGGTTGACTAAGAAAACCAGCAGTAGTTAAATCAGCCATTTCATTTCTGATCGTCGCCGGCGAAACCCCTAAATTATATTTTTTATCCAAAGTTTCAGAACCCACTGGTTGGGCGGTTTCAATATATTCTTCAATTAAAGTTTTGAGAATCTGTGTTTGTCTTTCTGTCAACTTATCCATTTTACCTTTCTTATCCTGAGCCTTATTTATTATCCATTAATACTTTTGTCATTCCGGACTTGACCCGGAATCTATACAATTTTCATCCATTTAGCACTCTTATATCACAACTGCTAATCTTTGTCAAGGGGTAGATTTTTAACCAAAAACTGCTTTCCTAAGATAACCTTTGATTAAAGATTGATAGGGAATATTGATTTCGTTGGCCTGTTCTTTAATCCTGTCAATTAAATACTCTGGCAATCTAATAGAAATTGACCTTGTTGTTGGTTTAAGATTGGGAAAAGAAACAGGGACAAAGTCGCTCGGCTCAAAATAATCAGCCAAATTGATCTTAGTCCAAAATTCTCTCTCTTCATCTTCACTTTTAAATTTTGGTAATTCAAGCACCTTTTTCATATAAAAATCTCTCCTTTCTATTAATATCTCTTGAGGAAATTACTCTTATCTTTTTATTCCTCATTGTAAAAACCGTGTATAAAAGTCTGTCTTTTTTTGTTTTTCCTAAAAGAATAAATCTCTCTTCTTTTTTTGAATGTAATTTATCTTTTGAAATTTTTTTATTCTGATCAAAAAAGACTTCTTCACACTCTTTATTAGAAACTCTATGTTTTATCCAATTTTTATCCTTATTTCCCTTATCCCAAATAAACCCACTTACTCTTCTATAGGTAACTTCGCTCATTTAATGATATTGTATATACTAAATTACACATTGTCAAGTGAAAAAATCTTCCTAAGTTAAAAAGAAAGGTAAACTAAGATTGCGATCGCGGGTCGACTTTCCCCTTCTTTTTGTATCAATGATGACGCGTTCAGAGAACACTAGTTTTTGCTTTGGCAAAAAGCAATTCGTTGATACAGATTACTTCAAATAGCAAGAAGATTAAGCAGAAGTTTCTTTGCCCCTACTTTTTCCCGTATCAATAAAACGTTCCAAAAGGCCAGGCCGAACTCCCTCAAACATTTCTGGATCATCCTCGTATTGTTCTTGGATAGCCCTTGCGTGGGCAGCAAGGTCTCTTGATTCACGAACATCGCTATCTACCTCACAAATATCAATATGCATCTCCTTAGCTTCTCTTTTAGCCTCATCCACTTCATCCATAAGCTCTCTGGTTAGATCGGAACCAGCTTCATAATAACGAGCCAATACATCAGCTAATTTTGCGCGTATATGTTGTTGATGTGACTTCATAATTTAGATTAGTTAATTCTTGGAAATAAAGGCTTTTCAGTTTTGATTTTAATCCCAGATTCAATGTTTGTCCAGCTATCTTTATTAAGTGGATTTTTAACCAGCAGTTTTTTAATTTTGAGCCGTTTGGCAATTTGTCTGGCAGTGTTTTGCATAAACGGATAAATCTGCCAAGCAAGCTGATGGATTGAGTCCAAGAGACCATATAGTACCCAATTAAATTCTTTTTTATCTTTTTTTGCTAATTCCCAGGGTTTATTCTGATCAATATATTTATCAACCTCTTTAATAAATTTCCAAATCGATTCTAGGGCTTCATTAAATCTATATTGAGGCAAAAATTTGTCAACATCTTTCCAAGTTTTTTTCCAATTATGAATTTTTGGGTTAATTCTTAATGGATGAGAATCTGGGTCTTGATCTATTTCAGGAACTCTTGAGTTGAAATATTTTTTGGCTAAAGTTAAAGTCCTCTGTATGAAATTTCCCAACCCATTGGCCAGATCGGCATTGTAAAGTTCTTTAAATCGTCTAAGAGAAAAGTCGCTATCTTTGAATGGTGGGATTTCTCTTAAAAGATAATAACGGACCGCATCAGTGCCATATTTATTAACCAGTTCAAATGGGTCAATCACATTACCCCGTGATTTACTGATTTTTTCTCCCTCAACCGTAACATAACCATGAACAAACTCTTGTTTTGGTAAAAGAATTCCGGCGCTTTTGAGTATCGCTGGCCAATAAATAGCATGAAAACGGATAATACCTTTGCCAATGACATGAAGATCTGCTGGCCAATATTTTTGATAAAGTTTGTCGTTTTTATCCCAGTTTAAAGCAGTGAGATAATTCGCCAAGGCATCAAACCAAACATAAATAATTTGACTTGGGTCGCCTGGAACAGGAATTCCCCATCCCTTAGTTCTTTTTTTAGAACGAGAAATGGAAAAATCCTTAAGGCCACTTTTAACAAAGGCTAAAATTTCATTCTTTCGTGATTCTGGAATAATCTTTAATTTTCCTTCTTCAATTATCTGAATAATTGAAGTCTGATATTTTGAAAGTCTAAAGAAATAGTTTTCTTCTTCAACCATTTCTAATTCTTTTTTATGTTCTGGACATTTGCCATCAACAAGGTCTTTTTTGGTGTAAAAAGCTTCACAACCAAGACAATAAAGACCTTGATATTTTTTCTTATAAATATCTTCCTTTTTACAAGCCTGCCATAAAGCTTGAACACCTTTAATGTGTCGCTTTTCTGTCGTGCGAATAAAATCATCATAACTAAGATTTAGAGCTTTTTTTAATTGAAAAAATTTTTTAGCGTTACGATCAACTAATTTTTGGGTAGTAATCCCCTCTTCTTCCGCCGCTTGAACATTTTTTAAAGCATTCTCGTCGGTGCCGGCTAAAAAATAAACATCTTCATCAAACAAACGATGATAACGGGCGATGGTATCCGCCTGAACCACTTCAAGAACAAAGCCGAGGTGAGGAGCGGCATTAACATAAGGAATGGCGGTGGTAATATAAAATTTTTTGTTCATAATCAAGCTTTCCTTGTCATTCCTGCAAAAGCAGGAATTTATATTTTTATTTGTATAGATTCTAAATCAATCCCGACTTTCGTCGGGACAGGGTTTGGAATGACAAAGG
>Ga0163210_1000783_pt1 | contig 13546 bp, 7 predicted proteins | sample Kivu_220m_FD_113536 | JGI IMG/M metagenome (GOLD analysis project Ga0163210, IMG submission 113536) | Freshwater microbial communities from Lake Kivu, Western Province, Rwanda to study Microbial Dark Matter (Phase II) - Kivu_220m | ecosystem: Environmental > Aquatic > Freshwater > Lake ...
GCACGCGGTCGCGATCGGCAGCGGTGCCTCGTGGCGGCGCAGGAAGAAGTTCTGCGCCGCGCGGCACTGATACTCGAGCGCGCAACGGCGAAGCTGCTGCAGCAGCGTGTTCTCCGGATCGTGCCGCAGGTGCTCCGCCACCGAGCGCCGGATCGCCGGCAGGTCGAAGCGCCACGGGTCCTGCCGCGGGTCGGGATCGACGCGCCGCGCCGCCGCCCAGTGCCGCCCCCGCGCGAAGCCGACCGCGGCGTAGGAGAAGAGCGGCAGGGCCGGCGCCCCGGGACGCGTCGTGAACGCCGTCAGCAGGTTCGCGGTGTGGGCGGGCGCGAGGAACGCGGCGACCGCGTGCACCGGGCGCCCCTCCGCATCTCGCTCGAAGTGCGCTGTCTCCCGGGTCCGGGGGTTCCACCCGATCGGAGTCCGCCCGGGCAGGAAGAAGAGGTCGCTCCCGCGCGGCAGGGGGATCGGATCCGCGTCGGCCAGCGGCACCGGCGCCGCGCCCCCGGCCCCCACCGCCAGCAGATAGGGGTGATCGCAAATCTCGCCCGCGTCATCGCTGTACAGCAGCCGCGGACGCAACCGCGTGGCTTGCGGTGACTCGGGGCGCGCGGACGACATCCGTTGGAGTCCTTCTCCAATCTATGCTACAATCAACCTGTTATAGAGTCGGTGATGGCCGACTCCCGTCTCATCATGCGCCTCGCGCGTGTGGACCTCAACCGGAAGGAGTCCGAACGATGCGCCGGTTTCTCGATTGGTTTGCCACCGCTATCCCCTTCGGCCTGGTGCTGTTCCTCGTCACGCTGACGGGTATCGCGGTGCCGGCTGGGGCCCAGAGTGATGAAGGATGGAGCGAGGCGAGGGAGCTGGCGGAAACCCGCCAGTTGATCGAGGAGAATGGCTGGGACTGGGAAGCCGGCCCGACCGGCGTGAGCGCGCTGCCGCCCTCCGAGCGCCAGGGGATGTTGGGGTACACGCCCTCCATCTACGACAACCAGCCGCGCCCCGGCGAGAGCGTGCTCGAGCCTCTGCCCGAGCGGGATCTCCCCGCCTCGTGGGATTGGCGCACGCAGGGGGGCACCACCCCCGCCAAGAACCAGGGCGGCTGCGGCTCCTGCTGGGCCTTCGGCGCGGTGGGCGCGCTGGAATCCGTCTACAAGATCACCAACGGCGTCCAGCTCCTTTTCTCCGAGCAGCAGTGCATCTCCTGCAATGACTACGGCGACGATTGCAGCGGCGGCAACCCGTCCTCCTGTTACGACCTCTGGGAGAGCTTTGGCGCGGTCACGCAGACCTGCATGCCCTACTACGGCAACGACACGTATCCCTGCACGCAGGACGAGTGCCCGGTCGAGGCTCGCATCGACGGCACGACCTTCGTCGCCTACGGCGAGACGACGCTGAAGACCGCGATCCTGGTCCACCCGGTCGCCGTCACGATCTACGTCACCAACCCGATGTTCAACTACCACAGTGGCTGCTACGCCGGGCCGAACGGCTCGACGAACCACGTGGTGTTGCTCTGCGGCTGGGACGATGCCGCCTGCAGCGGCAACGGCGCCTGGTTGATCAAGAACAGCTGGGGCACGAGCTGGGGTTATTCGGGCTTCGGCTGGATCCAGTTCGGCACCTGCTCGATCGGCGGTGGCGCGCGCCTGCTCAACTACGAGCCCTTCCCCGTCGGGAAGGTCGCGTACGCCTCCCATGCGGTGCCGGACGGCGGCAACGGTTCGCTCGATCCGGGCGAGACGGCGCCGCTCGTGGTGACGGCCACCAACTTCGGCACCGGTACCGCGACCAACGTGAGCGGCGTCCTGCGCTCGCTCACGGCCGGCGTCACGGTGACCGACAGCGTCGCCAGCTTCGCCAACATCGGCACCTGGGCGTCGGGCACCACCACGGCGCCGCACTTCACGGTGCAGGTCGGCGGGGGCGTGGCAGCCGGCGATCTGCTCAGCTTCGAGCTGGAAACGCGGTGCGACCAGCAGCCGGACTCCGTGATCTCGACCTTCACCGCGTTCGCCTCCCCGGTCACGGTGATCTACACCAACAACTTCGAGACCAGCACCACCGGCTGGACCCACGGGGCGACGGTGGGCACCGACGACTGGCGCTGGGGCGTGCCCCGCGGCCTGGCGAACCACTGGGACTGCAAGCTAGCCGCTTCGGGCAGCAAGGTCTTTGGCAACGATCTGAACGAGAGCGGCACCGGCTGGGACGGGCTCTACGAGAACTCCGCGAGCAACTGGCTGCAGTCGCCGGCGATCAACTGCACCGGCCGGCAGAGCGTGCACCTGCTCTTCAAGCGCTGGCTGACGGTCGAGCAGGGCCTCTACGACGACGCACGGGTGCTGGTCAACGGCACCGAGGTCTGGCACAACCCGGATGCCGGCCACACCCAGGATCAGGCCTGGGTGCCGGTGGCGATCGACATCTCGGCCCAGGCCGACAACCAGCCGAGCGTGCAGGTCAAGTTCGACCTCGCGGCCGATGCCGGCCTGCGGTTCGGCGGCTGGAACATCGACGACTTCCAGCTGGTCGCGCCGAACGTCGACAGCCAGCCGGTCCGTGAGACGCCGCCGGCCGCGCCCCAGTTCCTCACGGTCAGCTCCTATCCGAACCCGTTCCGCCCGATCACCAGCCTGCAGCTCGCGATCCCGGCGCATGCCGCGGACGCGCGCGTCGAGATCTTCGACGCGGCGGGTCGCTGCGTGCGGAACCTCTGGCAGGGCACGCTCAGCCAGGGCGTGCATCGGCTCACCTGGACCGGCACGGACGATGAGGGTCGCACGGTTCCCGCCGGCACCTACTACTGCCGCGCCGTCGCCAACGGCGAGTCGAACGTGACGAAGATCCTGCGGGTGCAGTAGACCTGACGCGCGCGACAGCGCAAGCAAGAAGCCCGGGGGACCTGACGGTCTCCCGGGCTCTGTGTTTGTTGGGGCGTCCGGCGCGCCGGCACTCTGCCGGGTCGGTGGCCGGGAAGGGACCCGCGCGCCTTGCGTGGTGTCGACCCGGATGCGGCGACGGATCCAGCGTGATGCCGAGGTCGTGGGCGGCATACCCTGGCGGTGTCGCCATCGCCCGGGTCACACCAACCGGTATCCCAGGACCTCCCACGGGGTGCGCGCTTCCCGGCCCCGTGCCTACGTCAAGGCTACCACAGGTGCGGGGCCCGGTCCATGCGCGCCGCGCGGGACGTGTCGACGGCGTGGATTGGCCCGAGGGGGCGTGATATGATTGTTCACGTAGGAATCGCGTGCCGCGCGTTCCCGCCAAGGGGGAGGGGTCTTCTCTTTGCTCCGGGAGCACCGGCGCTTCGTGACTCACCGGAGGAGGAGGACTGCTCCATGAAGCCTCTCGCGCGTCTTTCCCTGATTCTGATCGCGCTGTTGCTGTCGGTCGCATCGGTCCCCGCGACCGTCGTGCGGATCGACGGCAATGAGGGGGCGACGCCGCTCACGCTGGCGTCCGAGAACCCCACCGGCGTCGTCATCCGCTATGCGATGGAGTCGTTCGGGATGGAGCCGATCCAGGTGGATGGCCAGACGATGCAGACCATCGGACTCCCGGGCGTGATCCTACCCAACGACGCCGGCGCGCCGAACCTGCCGGGCTACGGACACTACATCGCGCTGCCGGAAGGGGCGACCGCGACGCTGCGGATCACTGCCGTTCGCACGCAGGTCTACCATGCGATCGAGATCGCTCCCGCTCCCCCGCTGCCCAAGGAGACGGACGACACGCCTCCGGTCTACGTGAAGAACCCGGCGATCTATGAGCGCAACACCGCCTACCCAGAAAACCCGGTCCGGCTCTCCGAGGTCGGCCAGCTCCGCGGGGTGGATGTGGTGACGCTGGGCATCACGCCGTTCCAGTACAATCCGGTCACGAAGGACCTGACCGTCTACACCAACCTCGAGGTGGCGGTCGACTTCGCCGGCGGCTCCGGCCGCTTCGGCGAGGACCGCCTGCGCAGCCGCTACTGGGAGCCGATCCTGCAGGACCACCTGCTCAACTACGCCTCCCTGCCGGCATGTGATCTCAGCCAGCCCCGCGGTGATCGGACCGGCTACGAGTACATCATCATCTGCCCGGACAACGCTCCCTTCATCGCCTGGGCCGACACGCTGAAGGCCTGGCGCAAGCTGCAGGGGATCTCGACCGAGGTCTACACCACCACCGAGGTGGGCGGCACGTCGTCGACCGTGATCGAGAGCTTCCTCAACAACGCCTACAACACCTGGGACCCGGCGCCGGTCGCCTTCCTGCTGCTGGGTGACTATCCCAGCTCGGGGGCGCGCGACTCGGGCATCACCTCCCCGATCTACAGCGATGCCTACGGCAGCTGCGTGGCGGACAACATCTACGCCGACGTCAACGGCGACCAGCTGCCCGACATGGCCCATGCCCGCATCGTGGCGCGGAACGAGGCCGAGCTGCAGACGATGATCAACAAGATGCTCAGCTACGAGCGCCAGCCCTACACCGACCCGTACTTCTACCTGCACCCGACGATCGCCGGCGGCTGGCAGACCGAGCGCTGGTTCATCCTCTGCTGTGAGGTGATGTACGGGTTCCTGGAGAACGTGCTGCACAAGACCCCGACGCGCGAATACGCGATCTACTCCGGCACCCCGGGGGCGCAGTGGTCGTCGAACCAGAACACCTACCTGGCCGTCGACTACTTCGGCCCGAGCGGGCTGGGCTACATACCCGCCACGCCGCAGCACCTGACCGACTGGGGTGGCAACGCGACGCGCATCAATGCCGATGTCAACGCTGGCACGTTCATGCTCTACCACCGTGACCACGGCGGGGAGACCGGCTGGGGGGAACCGGCCTACAGCAACAGCGATCTGAACAACCTGCACAATACGGAGCTGCCCTTCGTCTTCAGCCTCAACTGCCTGACGGGGAAGTACAACTGGTCCTCGGAGGCCTTCTCCGAGAAGTTCCACCGCATGAACTACGGCGCGCTGGGCCTGATCGCGGCGTCCGAAGTCTCGTACTCCTTCGTCAACGATGTCTTCGCCTGGGGCGTCAGTGACGCGCTCTGGCCGCAGTTCGACCCGGGCTACGGCCGCAACACGGGCGCGGCCAACCTGCGCACCGCCTTCGCCCAGGCCTCGGGCAAGTACTACCTGCAGGTGAGCAACTGGCCCTACAACCCGGAGAACAAGGCGATCACCTACGCCCTCTTCCACCATCACGGCGACGCCTTCATGACGATGTACTCGGAGGTGCCACAGCACCTGTCGGTCATCCATGACGACGTCTGCTTCACCGATACCGACGTCTTCACGGTCCGGGCGAACCTGGGCTCGGTGATCGCGCTCACCGTGGACGGCGAGATCGTCGGCGTGGCGGACGCGACCGGCATGCCGCAGGACATCCCGATCATCCCGCAGACGGAGCCGGGCGAGCTGCGTGTCACGATCACCAAGGCGAACTGCTTCCGCTACGACGAGCGCGTGCCGATCATCCCGCCGTCCGGGCCGTACCTGGTCTGCGGCTCGAAGACGATCGACGACGACACCCTCGAGAGCAACGGCAACGACGACGGCGGGTGCGACGCGGGTGAGCGCGTCGAGCTGGTTCTGGGCCTGCGGAACGTGGGGACCGAGACGGCGACCAACGTCGTGGCGACCCTGACGACCGAAGACCCGAACGTCCAGATCTTCGACGGCGAGGAAGCTTACGGTGACATCGCGGCGGGGACGGAGGTCTTCTGTGCCGAGGACTTCGACTTCGGTCTCATTCCTGCCTGCCCCGACAACCATGAGGTGCTCTTCACGGTGACGGCGGTCTCGGACAACCGCACCGTCTGGGAGAAGCACTTCGCCTTCACGGTCGAGGCGCCGGTGATGGACCTGGTCAGCTTCGCAATCGACGACACGGCGGGCGGCGACGGCGACGGCCGCGCCGAGCCGGGCGAGACCTTCAGCCTGCTGCCGCTGCTCGGCAACACCGGCCACGAGGACGCGACCAACCTGGCGCTCACGCTCCATCTGGCGCATTCGCAGATCACGCTGCTGCAGGATCAGTCGACGCTGGCGGTGCTGCCGGCGGGTGGTCAGGGGAGCCCGACGACGGCGTTCCAGATCCAGATCGATCCGGACTTCGACGATCCGAACATCGTGAACGGCGACATCCTGATCACCGCCGACTTCGGCCAGGCGGCCGATCCCGCCCTGGAGCTGCCGGTGGGCGGGTTCTTCGACGACATGGAGAGCGGTGCGGGCGCCTGGACCTCCTACATCGTCACCTCCGGGTTCGTGGATCAGTGGCATCCGTCGACCACCCGCAACTACACGCCGGGCGGCGCCTACAGCTGGAAGTTCGGCGACACGGGCGCCGGGGATTACGCCAGCCTGGGCGACGGCGCGCTGCAGAGCGAGCCGGTCACGCTGCGCGAGACGAGCTACCTGCGCTTCCGCCACTGGATGGAGGCCGAGGTCAGCGGATCGTACGCCGGCTACTGCTATGACGGCGGCATGGTCGAGATCTCCATCAACGACGGCCCCTGGCAGCAAATCACGCCGGTCGGCGGCTACAACTACCGCATCCGCACCGGCAGCACGCCCGGGCCGTGGCCGGCGGAGACGCCGGTCTACTCGGGCAACCTCGCCTGGGCCCCGGCCAGCTTCGAAGTCCTGGATCAGATGGGCCAGGCCCGCTTCCGCTTCCGCTTCGGCAGCGACGGCGCGGACGTGATGGAGGGCTGGTACATCGACGACGTCGAGTTCATCGGCTTCGGGATCGACCCGTCGGGCGCGCCCGAGGTGACGCCGCTCGTGCTGCACCCGGTGGTCGATCAGAACCGGCCGAATCCGTTCGGCGCGGCGACCACGATCGCGTTCCGGCTGCCGGAGCGTAGCGACGTGACGCTGCAGGTCTTCGACCCGGCCGGCCGTCTGGTGCGGACGCTCCAGCGCGGGCCGCTGGACGCGGGCCCGCATCTCATGAGCTGGGACGGCCGGAGCGACGGCGGCGCCGCGGCCGGCTCGGGCGTCTACTTCTACCGCTTCCAGGTCGGGGATGTGACCGAGACGCGCCAGATGATCCTGACGCGTTAGGCGGGGAACGAGAGCCTCGGCGAGCGGCCGCTTCCGGGAGACCGGGGGCGGCCGCTCCAGCTTGAGCCCAGTGCGCGGGGCCGCTACACTCCGGCGTCATGCGATCCCGAAGTGCGCCTCGACGGTTCTTCGCCCGGCGCGGTCCGCGCGCGGCCGGCGCCGCGCTGCTGGCCGCCCTCGGTGTCGCGGTGGCGGTGGCGGCCCAGGGAACGGCCCTCACGCCGCTGGCCCCCGATCGCGTGCTCCATCCCCCGCTCGAGGCCGCGCTCGGTCCGCGGGGTGTGGTGATCGCGCTCGCCGCCGAGGGAGACGCGCGGCAGCTGGCGCTGTACCGGTCCGACACCACCCTGACGCGCTGGGAGCGCTGGGCGGCGCTGCCGCTGCTCGCCCCCGCCGCGGCCGATCTCGCCGTCACGCCCCACGCGGCGATCGTGGTGGCGAGCGCGTCCGCCGGCACGCTCTGGGTCGCCTCGGTGCCGCTGGATGCGCCGGCCCCGGCCGACAGCCGCGCGCGCTTCACGCGGATCGAGAGCGCCGCCCCGGTGCTCGCCCTGGCCTGCGATGCGTCCCCCACCCTGCCCGACAGTGTGGCCTGCGCCCACCTCGCCTTCATGACCGCCGCCGCGGACACGTTCCCGCGCCTCCTCCTCTATTGCCGCTCGGTCGATGACGGCCTGCGCTGGTCCGCGCCGCAGGTGATGGCGCGGGACTCGATGGATCTGCCGGCGCTCTTCGTGCGCTCCCAGGTCGGCAGCGTCGTGGACCTGACGTACGCGCGGGCGGGGTTCATGCGGTGGCGCGGCGGCAATCACTACGGAACGCGTTGGGGGCGGGAGGTGGCGGTGCGCCTGGGCACGGAAGGCAGCCAGCGCAGCGCGATCGCGCGGGCGAGCCGGCGCGTCTTCCTGCTGAGCGAGAGCGCGACCCACCAGATCGTCGGCGCGCCGTCGCGTAACGGCGGCGCGAACTGGGACCGCGCCATCGCCGTCGTACGCGGCAGCGATCACGCCCGTTCGCCAGCCCTCGACTGGAACGGTGGGCGCTTCTGGATCGCCTACACCCAGGGGGACTCGCTGGTGCAGGCGCGCTGGGCGCGGGACCCGACCTATCCGAACCTCTGGAGCGCGCCGGTGCAGATCGCGCGGGACCGCACGCTCGCCGGGCCGACCGTCGTCGCGCTGCCCGACTCGACCGCGCTCGTCCTCTTTGTCGGGCCGCCGGGTCGGGCCTGGTGCGCGCGCGTGCGCTAGCGCCGCGCCCGCCACGCCTCCAGCGTGATCGCCCGGCCGCTCGGCCGGCCCCGCTCCGCGAGCAGGCAGCCGTCGATCTCATCCCCGGTCTCGGCGATGGCGAAGAGCGCGACGTCGTCCCCGGAGACGCCGATCAGCAGGTAGTGATGACCCAGGGCCGAGGCGGCGATCTCCCCGGTCCAGGGCGCGTCGCCGGTCCGCGGATAGAGCGATCCGCCGCAGCCGCCGGCGATGCACTGCCAGACCGGATGGACGAAGGCCGGTTGCGCGCTGCCGTCCGCGTGCACCGGCGTCGTCGCCTGCACCAGCAGCCGCGCGTAGTTGTGCTCGTGCCCATTGAAAACTGCCCGCATCTTGGGGCAGCGCGCGAAGGCCCCCCAAAGCCGATCGCGCTGGGCGATGACGTAGGAGCGGTCGATCGACTCGCCGTGGGGACCGCGGTTCTTCGCCGGATCGCCTCCGGAGTACCACATCCCGTCGTTCTGGTGCCCGTCGCACGGAAAGGCGGGGATGTGGAAGACAGCGAAGACGTGCGCCACGGTCGGATCCTTCGTCGCCTCGCGCAGCCGGTCTTCCGCCCAGAGGAGCTGCTGGTCCATGACGTAGCCGGCCAGGTTGCCGCCCAGCACCTCGGGCGCGGTCGAGGTCCAGTAGGTCGTGTTGAGCACGAGGAAGAGGGCGCGGCCCCAGCGGAACGCGTAGGCCGTCGATCCGTACTCGGGCGCGTCGGGGCTCTCGCGTGGCGGGCCGTTGGCGGGCCCGGCGAAGTACTCGCTGAACATCGCCTCGACGCTCTCCCCGGCCGAGCCGTCGAAGGAAGCCCGCGGAACGGAGTCGCCGTAGACGCGCCGGCAGGTCTCGTGGTTGCCGATCGCCTCGTAGACCGGTAGCCGCGCGCCGATGAAGGAGGCGCCCCGCTTCCAGGTGGTCCACTGCCGGCGGATGTCGGCGGCGACGGTCGCCTGGCCGTCCGCCATGTCGCCGCCCGAGACCAGGAAGGAAGCGCCGCGCAGAATCGCGTCGCGGCCGAGCGTGCGCAGCATCCGGAGATTGACGCCCCCGCCGCGCGAGTCGCCCGGGCCGGTGCCGGCCTGGCTGTCGCTGATCACCGCAAAGAGGAAGTCCTCGTCCAACGCCGGCACGCGGAACGTGAAAGGGCCCTCCAGCACGCTATGGGATGCATCGTCCGGATCGTCGAGCGCGATCGTGTAGCGATAGGTCCCGCCCGCGACGAGACCGGCCAGCTCCACGCGATGCCGCACGCCCGCGGGGACGTCGATCGTGGGGCGCGCCTCCCCGCCGGCCGCCGCGCTCCAGCAGCGCACCGCGCCACGCGCCGGCAGGTCGGTCCCCCAGGAGAGCACCGCCCGCGTCCCGTCGACGATGTCGATCCAGGGGCCGTCGCTCAGACACGCGACGCGCACTGTGTCGCGATAGGCGAAGCGCAGCGGCAGCCCCGCCTCCTGCTGCAGCCGCGGATCGTAGACCTCGAGCAAGGCGTCGATCGTGCCGCCGCGCGTCTCGCGCAGCGCCGGAAGGAGGTCGCCGCAGCGACCTTCCAGCTCCGCCAGGTCGATCCGGAGCGTGTGGTGGAGCCGCGCGTCGGCAAACCCCTCCTCGCGGATGACGCGGCAGTACTGCGGCAGGCGGAGCGCGCGGCCCGGCAGCAGCAGGCCGCAGCAGAGCGCGGCGGGGGGCGTGGGCGCGCGCGTGTCGAAGGTGAGCACCGCCACGCGGCCCGGCTCGATCGTGAGCTGCGGATCGGCGTCGAGCAGCGAGTAGCGTAGCTCGATCGGGCGCCAGGCCGGGTCCGGCACCGGAGGCTGACCGAGACGGCCGGGCTGAGCGAGGGCGGGTGTGGCGCCCCCGAGCGTCAGCATGACCAGGAGCGCCGCGCGCACGCCGCTCACGGCCGTCGGCCCTAGTCGACCACGATGACCTTGCGCGCGGCCTGCGTGTCGCCGTTGCGCAGCAGCAACAGGTAGCCGCCCGCCGGCACGTCGCCCGTGAAGCTGACGGATCGCACGCCCGGCGTCAGGGGCGCGTCGACCAGGGTGCGCACGCAGCGGCCGTTCAGGTCGAGCAGCTTGAGGGCAACCGCGCCCGCCTGTTCCACCCGATAGTGCACGGAGCGCCCGGGCAGGAGCGGCGCGTCGGCCCAGACCAGCCGCGGCGGGTAGATCTCGTCCGCCTGCACCAGCGACGCGTCGGGCACGAGCGCGAAGTCGAGCTGGGTCCAGCCGCTGGCGCTCACGTAGATGTTGCGCGTCAGCGGGTTGTGATGCTCGGCGGTCGCGGTCACCGTGTAGCTCCCGGCATTGAGCAGGCGCCAGTACTGGCCGTTGAACGGGTCCGAGAGCCGCGGGCCGATGTCCGGATCGTGCACCTGGGAGACGACGATGTCGGCCACCAGCGGCACGCCGGTCGAAGCGTCGGTCACCAAGCCGGTCAGGCCCGGGCCGGACTGCGCGCGCTCGCCCAGGTAGAAGAGTCCGCGGCCGACGCGCGCGGCGATCGTGTCGATCGTCGCGCCGGTCCACCAATACTGGCGCGAGATCTCCATGACGTAGATGTCCGCCCCGGTGTTGGCGTAGATCCAGCACTGCTCCTTGGGGATCGTGTTGTAGGAGGAAACGCTGCCGTTGTAGTAGACCCCGTTCGACTCCGTCTGGCAACGGGCGGCGAGCGCCTGGCAGATCGGCCGGTAGATCGGCGCGTCGGGACCGTTCTGATAGAGCTCCGGATCGTACCAGGCCCACCAGATCTTGTTGCCGTCGGTGACCACGTCGGGCGAGTGCAGGTCCATGATGAAGACCGGCACCTCGCGCAGGATGAACTCACGGATCGCCACGACCTCCGGCTCGGAGAACGGATAGGGGCCCTTGTAGCGGGTGCTCCAGATCTGGGAGGAGTCGTAATCGGCCCAGCGGAAGTCCCAGTTGCGGTTCGGGTCGACGCCGTCGTTCGGGTACGTGTAGAGACCGTTGCCGTCGTTGTCGCGCTTCGTCTTGCGCCAGCTGGCCCAGTGGGGGACGCCGTCCCAGCACAGCCGGTGCCCGTCGATGTTCAGCACCGGCACGAACCACCACTCCAGGTTGTTGACCATGTTCGTGTAGTAGCTGTGGGTGCCGTAGCGCGTGAGGATCCGATTCATCATGAAGACCACCGCGTTGATCCCGTTCATCTCGTTCGCGTGCTGCGCGGCTTGGATCAGGATCCGCGGCTCCGTCTCGTGCACCGTCGGGTTGTCGGAGATCTTCGCCGCCCAGATCGGCTCGTGGCCGATGAGCGTGTAGCCGATCACCTCGCGGTGGAAGATGTTCGGGTACTGCGCCGCCCAGGTATCGAACAGCGCCAGGACCTCGTCGTAGGTGTAGTAGCGCGCGTCCGGCTGCGCCGCGGTCTCGCTGGCCAGGCCCACGGCCGCCAGCAGCAGCGCGAGCACCAGGCCCGCGCGGGTGATCCCGGAATGAGACATCGTCTTCCCTCCGCCCGCCGCCGGGCGACGCCCCGGCGAGTCGGTTTACCGCATCGCTACCTTACGATTATACCCTATCCCGGGAGGCGCCGGCAGCCCGAACGTCGGCTGGCGCCGGGTTCCGACGCGCCTCACGGGCGGCCGTCGGCCCCGGTCTCCGCCGGCCACTCGCAGCGCAGGTACCAGGATCCGGCGCGATCCCCGGAGCGGCGCGGCGCCCGATCGTAGTAGATGTCGAAGAGCCGCCCGTCGGCGGTGCGCACGCGGAAACAGCACCGGCCCACGCCCCAGGAGCCGCGAACGGCGGCGGTCGCGAGATGCTCGGCCCGCATGTTCTTCGCCATGCGGCCGCGGCGGGTGTAGTCGTGCCACTCCCGCAGGGTTTCCGCGATCGCGAAGCGCTCGCTGCGCCAGGTGAACTCCCGCGGGCAGTCCGGCTTCTTCGTCAGATCCGGCTCGCGCGCCAGCCGCACGGCAATGCGCTCGCTGATGAAGCGCAAGGGCGCGGCCGCGTCGGTCATCGCGGGTACTCGGTGAAGCGCCGGCCCCATGGCGACTCACGCTGCCAGCGCTCGACCACCCGCCGCCCCTTCAGCGGGTACCAGAGGCCATCGTGATACGCCTCCGAGGCGAAGATGAAGATCTTGACCAGCGGGGTGTGGAAGAAGAGCCGCTGCAGCGAGCGCAGCGGCGTGTCGAACCAGAGGAGGCGCCCCACGCCCGTGGCGAGGTTGACGCCCACGCGAAAGCCCCAGCGCTCCTGCGCCGCGTCGGTGTCGCCGACCACCTCGATCTCGCGCGGGTCGGCCACGCCCAGTCCGCGCTCGTGCGCCAGCGCCAGGCACGGCAGCTTCGTCCAGTCAAAGCCCATCAGCGTCGCGGCGATCGCGTCGATCGCCACCAGATCGGACGACGCGAGGATCACGTGCTTGTCGTGCGGGACGACGGTTCGCGGCCCGGGGCCCGATCCCGCGGTCGTTCCGTCCATCGTGGCGAACATCCCCGCGTGGATCTCCTGCGCGATCGAGAGCAGGTCGACCAGCGTCTCGTGGATCCAGGTGTGGGTGTAGTGGCGCCGCACGTTGAGGAGGCCACCGAAGGCGTTCTTCATCGCCCCGGTGAACTGCGTGTAGGAGTGGGTCTTGACCGTCGGCAGGTGGACGATGTTCTTGCCGACGAAGAAGTCCGGGATGCGCAGGTCGTCGCCGAAGATCCGGGGCAGCGCCAGCAGCGGCCGCTGCGGCCGGAAGGGGATCCAGCGCATCTGCTCCGCGCGGAAGTTGTAGAGCACCGGGATCCCGAACTGCCGGTAGATCGGGCAGAACTTCAGCTCCGCCTCGCCCCGCTCGGGGATCGTGACGACGGTGTGGTTGTGAACCGCCACCAGGTCGCGGTGCCCGGCGTCCTGCAGCGCCCGGATCGTGCCCTCCAGCTGCCAGGGCGTCGTGTTGACGCCGGGGAAGACGAAGTGCCAGGTGATGTTGTCCTTCAGGATCGTCGGAACCGACGGATCCAGCGCTGCCTTCAGCCCCGCCAGCTCACCCAGGCGGCGGTAGTCGTCGAGAACCGTTTCCGGACGGGTCCGCAGAATCGCAACCTTGGCTCGAGCCATCAGCTTCCTCCCTCGGCGAGTATGCGGGACGCTCGCGCGCTCCGCAACGCGCCGGCCGTGGAGCTCCTTCGGGCCCGGTGCCCGCGACGCCTTCTCCCACGCCTCAAGGCACTTGCCACAGGGTCGC
>Ga0163210_1000784_pt1 | contig 13530 bp, 7 predicted proteins | sample Kivu_220m_FD_113536 | JGI IMG/M metagenome (GOLD analysis project Ga0163210, IMG submission 113536) | Freshwater microbial communities from Lake Kivu, Western Province, Rwanda to study Microbial Dark Matter (Phase II) - Kivu_220m | ecosystem: Environmental > Aquatic > Freshwater > Lake ...
CATACTCGGCGGTGTTCTCGGCGATCACGCAATCCCGGATCGTGGGGGACGCGGTACGGCAGTACAGGCCCCCACCCGCATGCACGTCCTCCACCCCATCCTCGAGACGGCCGCGATAGATCGAGCCGGTCCCGCCGGTGAGCGTAAAGCCCTCCAGCACCGCCGCCGCCGACTCGCCCGCCGTGAAACGCACGCAGGACGCCGCGCCGGGCGGCCCGGCACTGCCATCAATGATCGTTGACGCCGGGCCGGTTGTGCTCCGAAGCACCAAGTCCTTGCCGAGGAAGTCGACGTTCTCGATGTAGGTGCCCGGCTGCACGAGGATCTGGTCTCCGTCGGAGGCGGCCGCCAGGGCCGCCTGAATCGTCGTGAAGTCACCACTCCCTCCGGGATCGACGATCCAGGTGTCGGCCCGCGGGGGTAGCGGCATGAAGGCGCTGAGCAGAAGCATGAGGAAGAGCGTCCGAAGGACCATGATGGCCTCCTTCCGGTGCGCGGCGAGCGGAGTACAGGTAGAGCGGCGATCGCTTGCACTGGCTCGAGTATGGCACATCGCAGCCGCGTCCGGCAATGCGCGCGCCGGGGATGTCGCTAGCGGTCGGCCGCGGGCGCACCCCAGTGCCGATCGCACACCTCAATCAGGTGCAGCATCCCGATGCCACGCCGCCGCAAGCGGCCCTCGAGCTGGACGCGGCAGCCGGGGTTCGTCGTCACCGCGATCTCGGCACCGCTCGCCGCGAGCACCTCCGCCTTGCGCTCACCCAACCGCGCCGCCAGCGACGGGCGCAGCAGGTTGAAGACCCCGCCTGAGCCGCAGCAGAGGTCCTCTTCGGCGGCCGCCATGCGCGTCACGCCCGGCAGGCGGTCCAGCAGGTCCCGCGGCGCGTCGACGATCCCCTGCAGGTGGCGCAGGTGGCAGGCATCCTGGTAGACGACGCGCGTCGTCTCCGCCGGGGCCGCGCCGGGCGCCGCCGGCCCGCGCAGCGCCGCCAGGTACTCGGTCGCGTCGCGCACGCGCGCGGCGAAGGCCCGGGCGCGCTCGGCGAAGTCGGGATCGTCGGCGAGCAGCTCGCCGTACTCCTTGAGCGCCGCGGCACAGCCCGCCGCCTCCACCACCACCGGTCCCTCACCCGCCGCTTCGAACGCGGCGATGTTCCGGCGCGCCAGCGCGCGCGCCCCGGCAAGGTCACCGGTGTGGAAGTGGATCGCACCGCAGCAGACCTGCTGGCGCGGCATTGCGCAGGAGACGCCCGCCTTCTTCAGAACCGACTCGAGGGCCGCGAGCACTTGCGGGAAGACGACCGGGGTCACGCAGCCGGCGAAGATCAGCACGTCGGCCGCCTCATCGGCGCGGCGCTTCACCCGCGGGCGCCGTGGCTGACCGGCCGAGGCGCGCACGGACGCGACGAGATCCAGGTAGTGCGCCTGGTGCGGGCGCGGGAAGAAGAGGCGCACGCCGAGCCCGGCCAGTCCGGTGCCCGCCGCCCAGCGCACCAGCCGCAGGGTGAGGGCGAGCTGGCGCGGGCGCCGGAAGAGCGTCCACCAGCGGCGCAGCCAACGCCGCTCCCGGCCCGAGGGCTGCGCCCCACCGAGGTGCGTGCGGGCGCGCGCCATCAGCCACTCGTAGCCGATGCCCGAGGGACATGCCGCCTGGCACGAGGCGCAGAGGACGCAGTCCGCGAGGGCGCGGGCGGCATCCGCGTCGGGCGTCAGCTCGCTCAGCGCCAGCGACTTCAGAAGCGCGATGCGGCCGCGCGCGGACTCGCCTTCGTCCAGCGTCTCGCGGTACGTCGGGCAGGCCTCGAGGCAGAGGCCGCAGTGGATGCAGGCGAGGAAGTCCTTCCGCTCCAGCGCGCCCACGCCTCAGCCCTCGACGTCCCAGGGCGCGAGGATCGCGCGCGGGTCGAACGTGATCTTTACCTTGCGCATCCGATCGCGCAGCTCCGTCGCCTCGCCCCACGGGTCCCATCCGAGCCAGCGGTCCTCCGGCGCACGATCCAGCCCCCGGTGGCCGCGGACCTTGCGTACCTCCTCGGCGAGCGCGAGCAGCAGCCGACGCAGCGGCGCTTCCTGGAAGCCGCGGTCGAAGGCGACACGCAGCAGGCCGATCCCGGGATGGAACTGCAGGCGATGGGTCCAGTGCGCCGGCTCGCCCTCGGCGCACAACGCCCGCACCCGATCCCCGACCGCGCGCGCCGCCCCCGGCGAGACGACGATCCGCAGGATGACCGCGGACCGCTCCCAGCCGATCCAGTCGAGCACCGCGCGTTGGACCTCGTCCGCCGCTTCATCCTCGCACCAGCGCCGCTCGACCTCTCCCGGACCGGCGTCGCGCAGCCGGCGCTCGATCTCGTGCGCGCGGTCCTCGACGTCGCCGCGCGTCCGCCCGTCGCAGCCAATGATCAGGCGGGCCTGCCCGCCGCCGGCGAGCAGATCGAGCGTGCCCCAGCGCTCCCGCATGGCGTCCAGCGCCGCCGCCCGCGCCTGCAGATCGCTCCACGATCCCTCGAGGACCGCGACCGCGCGATGCCGCGGCCGGGGGTAGGTGCGCAGGACCAGGCGCGTGACAATCGCGAGCGTGCCGCGCGACCCGATGAGGAGCTTCGGGACGTCGTAGCCGGTGACGTTCTTCATCACGCGGCCCCCGAACTCGATCAGCTCCCCCTCCCCGGTGATGGCGCGCACGCCGAGCACGGAGTGCTTCGGATGGAGCAGGCTCTGCGTCCGCGACGACCAGAAGCCGGCCGCGACGATCCCGCCGATCGTGGCGCGCTCCGGATACGGCGCCTCCCAGGCGAGCCGCTGCCGATCGCGGGCCAGGCGCGCGTCGATCTCGGCCAGGGTGACGCCGGCCTCGACCGTGACCGTCATGTCGCCGGGGTCGTAGCGCAGCAGATGGCGCAGCTCCTCGGTGCGGAGCGGCGTGCCGCGCGCCGGGCCCACGGCGAGCGTACCGGCGCCCCAGGGCGTGACCGGGTCCCAGCGCTCCATCCGATCGCGCACGATCTCCGCCAGACGCGCTTCCTCGCCGGTAGGGGTGCGGCGCGGCGGACGAAACGGCGGCGGGGAGAGCGCCCCCGCCTCCTCGGCTCCGCTCGCCCGGTCCTCCTCCGCCTCCGGCAGGAGCTTGTCGGGATTGACCTGACACCCCGGGTCGAAGATGCGCCGCAGGCGATGCATCAGCGTCAGCTCGCCCGCCGTGAAGACCTCGCGCATCGCCGCCCGCTTGGCGAGCCCGATGCCGTGCTCGCCGGTCAGCACGCCCTCGGCGTCGAGGCAGGCGCGCAGGATCGCGTGCCCCGCCGCGCGGGCGCGAGCGGCCTGCTCCGGATCGCCGGCATCGAAGAGCACCGTCGGATGCAGGTTGCCGTCGCCCGCATGGAAGATGTTGGCGATCCGGAATCCGCTCTGCTCCGCGATCGCCGCCACCGCGTCGAGCACCTCCGGCAGGCGAGTGCGCGGCACGACCGCATCGTACGAGAGGTAGTTCGGCGCCACCCGCCCCAGCGCGCCGAACGCCTTCTTGCGCGCCATCCAGAGGCGCTCCTGCTCCGCGTCATCCCGCGCCAGGCGCACCTCGCGCGCGCCGCTCTCCCCCAGCAGCCGCTCGACCTCGCGCAGCTCGCCGTCCACCGCGCGCGCGTCACCGTCGAGGTCGCCGACCAGGAGGGAGCCGGCGTCCAGCGGGAAGCCGGCGCGGAACGCCGCCTCCAGCGTGTCCAGGACGACGGCATCGATCATCTCGAGCGCCGCGGGCGTGATCCCCGCGGCGAGGACGCGCGTCACCGCATGGCAGGCGGCCGGCACGCTCTCGAAGATCGCGAGGAACGTGCGGGTCACCTCCGGCAGCCGGGTGAGCCGCACCGTCGCCTCGGTCACCAGGCCCAGCGTGCCCTCGGATCCGACGAGCAGGCCGAGGAGATCGTAGCCGCCCATCGTCTCCTCTTCGCCGCCCAGCTCGATCACGCCACCGTCGCCCAGCACGAGCCGCGCGCCGAGCACGTGCGCGCTGGTGACGCCATACTTCAGCGTGTGCGGACCGCCGGCGTTCTCGGCGAGATTGCCGCCGATCGTGGAGGCCGTCTGGCTCGAAGGATCCGGCGCGAAGGTGAAGCCGAGCGGCGCGAGCGCCCGGTCGAGCTCCAGGTTGACCACCCCGGCCTCCACGCGCGCGCGGCGGGCGGCCGGATCGATCTTGACGATCTGCCGCAGACGCGAGAGCGCGAGCACCGCGCCCCCTTCCGGCGCCAGCGCGCCGCCGCTCAAGCCCGTGCCGGCGCCGCGCGCCGCCCAGGGGATACCCTCCTGCGCCAGCACCTTGACCGCGCGCACCGCGGTCGCGACATCGGCGGGAAGGAGCACGAAGCCGGGCCTGCGGCGGTAGAGCGGCATCGCGTCGCTCTCGTAAGGCAGGAGTTGGCCGGGCCGCGCACGCAGCGTCTCCGCGCCGAAGATGCGCTGCAGGCGCTCCAGCAGCGCGGGCGTGATCTCGGGCCGAAAGACCGACGCCTCGAGCGCGTCCAGCAGCGGCTCGTTCACTCCTCACCCCGATAGGTGCAGAGTGTCCCGGGCGTCTCGGAGACGCCGATCCGCGCCAGACCCGGCAGCCGGGGCCGGAGCTGCTCCCAGAGCCAGCGCGCGAGGTTCTCGGAGGTCGGGTTCTCGAGCCCCGGGATCTCGTTCAGCAGGTGGTGATCGAGCCGTTCGATCACCGGACCGACGGCGCGCTTGATCTCGCCGAAGTCGATCACCCAGCCGGTACGCGAATCGGGGTGGCCGGCGACGGTCACCTCGACGGAGAAGTTGTGCCCGTGCACTGCGCGGCAGGGGTGCTGCTCCCCCGCCGCCGGCAGGCTGTGCGCGGCGCTGAACTGGAACGTGCGTGTCAGCTCGACCATCGTCCCGCCCTACTCCACGCCGGCTGGCGCCGGCCCGTCCGCCAGCAGCGGGTCCGCCACCCCGGCTTCCGCGAAGCCCCGCGCGCGCAGGCGACAGCTGTCGCATGCGCCGCAGGGCCGCCCGTCGGGGCGGGGATCATAGCAGCTCCAGGTGAGCGCGTAATCCACGCCGAGCGCGAGGCCCCAGCGGATCGTCTCGCCCTTGCTCTTGTTGAGGAGCGGAGCGCGGATCGCGGGCGCCCGGCCCGCGAGCCCGGCGCGGGTGCCGGCTCGCGCGAGCGCGCGGAACGCGTCTACGAACGCCGGGCGGCAGTCGGGATAGCCGGAGTAGTCGACCGCGCTCACGCCCAGGAAGATCGCGCCCGCCCCGCGCGCCTCGGCATAGCCGAGCGCCAGGGCGAGGAAGATCGTGTTGCGCGCCGGGACGTAGGTCGAGGGAATCGCATCGCCCGCACCCGCGCGCGGCACGTCACCGTCGCCGGTCAGCGACGAGCCGCCCCAGGCGGCGAGATCGAGATCGATCACCCGATGCTCGATCGCCCCCAGCGCCGCGGCGATCGCGCGCGCGCGGTCGACCTCGAGCGCATGGCGCTGGCCGTAGCGCACGGTGAGCGCGTGGCAGTCCCAGCCCTCCGCATGCGCGATCGCCAGCGTCGTCGCCGAGTCCAACCCGCCGCTCAGCAGCACGACCGCCTTGCCCTTCGGCGTCACCCCCGCCGGGCGATACCCTTCAGACACCCCGCACCCCCGGTCCCCAGATCCAGACGTGAAGCTGGAGGTTCAGCCGCACCGGCAATCGGTCGGCGACGATCCACTCCGCCAGGTCCTTCTTCTCGAGTTGATGGGGACCCTCCACCGGCGAGAAGTGCACTGCATGCCGCTGCGCGAGCCCGGTCCGCGCCAGCACCCCGCGCGCCCACTCGTAGTCCGCCCGCGAGGCGATGACGAACTTCACCTCGTCACCCGGCTTCAGGTGATGCAGGTTGTCCCAGATCTGGCGGTTCCCCACGCCCGAGCCGGGGCACTTGACGTCGAGCACGAGGCAGGCGCGCGGATCGACGCCGAGGATCGAGACGCTGCCGCCGGTCTCGATCACGACCCGCCGCCCGCGGTCGAGCAGCTGGCAGACCAGGACCCGCGTGGCGGGCTGGTAGAGCGGCTCGCCTCCGGTAAGCTCGATCAGTGGAAGGCGGAACTTCTCGATGCGCGCGTGGATCTGCGCCAGGGTCAGCTCCTCGCCGCCCTCGCGGGCGTAGGGCGTGTCGCACCAGACGCAGTTCAGCGGACAGCCGGCCAGGCGCACGATCACCCCGGGCCAGCCGGCGTGGGTCGACTCGCCCAGGATCGTCGCGTAGATCTCGCAGACGCGCAGCGTGCGCTCTCGCTCTCCGGCCGGCATGCCCTTCCCGTCCGGGTCGCTCGCTCATGGACGCCGGCGGGGACGTACGCCGGGCCGCGACCCGGGGGGATCTTAGCGCCTCAGGCCGCCTCCTGCACATCCCCGGCGTCGAGCGCTCCGGCGGCGCCGCCCGACGCGGCGCGCGCCTGCTCCCGCTGCCGCGCCGCGATCATGCGCAGCGCGTCGACGTCGATGATCCGCGGCGTGCGCGAGGTGTACTCGCGCAGGATGTGCACGGTGAGCCGCGCGGCCTCGGCGGCGCGCGGGAAGACGAAGCGGTGCTGGATGAGCGCGCGGCAGATCGCATTGACGCGCACGATCTGGTCGTCGGGCAGGTCCTCCAGCCGCGCGTGGCGCAGCCGCGCCAGGAGCGCCGGGACGTCGACCGCCTCCGGGTGCTCCAGCCGGGGCTCGCGGATCGCGGTGATCGCCACCGCGGCCAGGCCGGCGGCGGTCTGCAGGAAGCCCTGATCCTGCGTCGAGAAGGCGTAGGAGGTCTCCCCGCTCTCCAGGACCAGCAGGCCCAGGCAGGTGGCGCCGTCGCCCGAGACGAGCGGGATCGCCAGGGTGCAGTGGCTGTCGGGCCAGAGCGGACGATGCACCGCGTGCGCGCGACGGGGGAAGTCCGGGACATACTGCACCCGGCGCGTGAGAATCGCCGGACCGCAGAGCCCGTCGGCAGCCGTGAGGATCGTCGCCTCGCGCGGGACCGTCGCCTCGGCAGCGCTCCCGGACGTGTCACCGGCGAGCGCCTCGACGATGAAGCGTTCCTCGTGGTGGAAGTCGCGGATCGCCACCAGGCCGCGGCGCGCCGTTCCCGGCAGGTAGGGCAGGGTCGCCTCGAGGAGGGCGCGCGCCAGCGTCCCTCGCGTGAGCGGCAGCGCCAGCCGGCGGATCAGACGGTTGAGGTCCCGCAGGCGCAAGGCGGCGGTGAGCGGCTGGCCGATCGAGTTGGTGAAGGCGATCATGAACTGGCACGCGCGATCCGTGAGCAGCTCATCGCTCTCGACGTTCACGATGCCGATCGGGTGGCGCGGGCGCGCCTCGCCCCGCATCTCCGGGTCGAGCACGGGGACGGCGATCTGCGCGCGGAGGCTCGGGTAGGCCGAGATGGCGGCCTGATCCATCTCATCGATCTCCGGCGCGGTCGCGGGCCGCAGCGCGCTCCAGCGATCCCGATCGTCGTCGCGCTCGGCGACCAGCCACTCGTCGCCGCGGCGCAGCCCCACCTTGCGCCGGGCCGCCGCCCAGCCCATGAGCCCGGTCGGGTGCTCGAGGTCTCCCGGCCCGACGTGCTCCACGAAGCTCTTCAGCTCCGCCGGATCGGGCCGGCCCTTCAGCCGCAGCGGTCGAAAGACGCCCTGGCCCGGATCGCGCGAGAGCAGGCCCGCGGAGCAGAGCAGATGCGTGGCGCGCGCGTGCTGCGGGTCGACCTCCTCCAGCATGTGCAGGATCGTCTCGGCGAGGTAGTCGAGCATCGCGGGCAGGTCGTCGAGGCGACCGTAGACGCGCTGGACGCGGGCGAAGAGACGCAGTGAGAGAAGATCCGTTTCCTGCAGATCCCGCTCGGGCATACACCCTCCCTGGTGCAAGGGACCGGTCCCGTCCGTGGGAAGCACGATCCTCTGCCGTTTCCATCGGCCGGAGTTTGGGGATTCCCAAGCGGTTTGGCGGATGCCACGCCGTGGAGTGCCGGGTGGTGTAATCGTTTGAGGGAGCATCGATTCCGTGATATCACTCTCAGAAGTACGCAACATGCCGCGTGGCAGAGACGCACCTGGGCCCGGTCGCTGGCCTTCGCCTTCTCGACCTGCCGTCTGCTCCCTGCCGATGTCGGACACCCCGCGAAGCCATTGGCAAGCCGGAGGCAGCATGCGTTTCGTCCCGTCCGGGCCTGATCGACGTCACCCCGCTCGCGCGCTCTTGCTGACCATCATCCTCTCCTGCCTCGCGTTCCCGATTGCGCGCGCCAGCCAGAGCGTCCCTCCGCTGCAGCCTGCGGCGGTGTCCGACGCCGGCGCCTTCATCACCTCGGATGACGCCCCCATCCGCGAGCTCTCGCGCGGGAGCTTCGCGCCGCAGCCGGCCGAGGGGCCCGCGCTCATCCGCCTGGGCGCGGGCTACACGTTCGACCCATCCGCCGGCGATCCGGCGAACGCACTCCCCCCCACGCTCCGCGCCACCGCTCCCGCGGGAGATGCGCGGGGCTACTTCCTGATCCAGTTCGCCGGACCGATCACGTCGGCGGACCGGGACGCGATCGCCGGGCAGGGCGGGCGGATCCTGCAGTACATCCCCGACTACACGCTGCTCGTCTCGCTGACCGGCGACGCGCGGGAGCGCCTGGCCGCCACGCCCCGCGTCGCCTGGACCGGCCTCTACGAGCCGGCGTACAAGCTGAGCACCTTGCCCCAGATGCGTGAGCCGGAGCGGCACGATCTGGTGGTGCTGCTCTTCCCGGACGCAACGCTGAGCGAGGCCCGGCAGTCGATCCTCGCGGCGGGCGCGACGGTGCTCGAGACCTCCGACAGCGAGGTCAACAAGATGCTCCGCATCCGGCTCGCGGCCGCCGATCTGGGCACGATCGCGCGCCTCCCGGCGGTCGCCTGGATCGAGCCGCATCAGATCCCGCAGTGGCACAACGATCAGTGCCAGTGGGTGGTGCAGACCTGGAGCCCGGGCAACCGCCGCCTCTGGGACCACGGGCTGCGCGGCGAGGGCCAGGTGGCGAACGTCGTCGACACCGGCATCCGGATGACCCACTACCAGTTCTATGACGCCAACGTGCCGATGCAGCACTACGGGGAGTACCCAACGCACCGGAAGGTGATCGGCTACCAGCCCACCACCATCTCGATGTACATCCAGTTCGGTGACGAGGCGATCAACAGCTACCACGGCACGCACACCTCTTGCACCGTGGCGGGGAACGACGCGCCCAACGGGAACGACCCGCACGACGGCATGGCGCCGGATGCGAAGCTCTACTTCTGCGACGGGGGCGGGAACCCGAACGGCGGTGTCCTGCTGCCGCTCGACCTGAACGAGCTCTACATCATCCCCTACACCGGGAACGCCGGCGGCGCGGCACGGATCTCGAGCAACAGCTGGGGCAATGCCAACGGTGGCGTCTACGACGTCATGTCGATGGCCGCCGACCAGTTCATGTGGAACCACCCCGACTTCCTGCTCTTCTTCTCGAACGGGAACGACACCGGGCCGAACACCGTCGGCAGCCCGGCGACGGCGAAGAACTGCGTCTCGGCGGGCGGTACGCGGAACGGCACCGAGGCGAACCTGATCTACGGCGCGACGAGCCGCGGCCCGACCGACGACGGGCGCTTCAAGCCCACCATCTGCTCGCCGGCGGGGCTCGCCTCCGCCTATGGCGCCGGCGACACGGACTACACGACGATGTGGGGCACCAGCATGGCGAGCCCCTCGATGGCCGGGGCGACCGTGCTGCTGCGCCAGTACCTGATGAGCGGCTACTACCCGACCGGCACACCGTCGCTCGCCAACGCGATGGCGAGCCCTTCCGCCGCGCTGCTGAAGGCGATGGCGATCAACTCGGCCGATCCGGACGTGAGCAGCTACTCCGTGCCCGACAACAACATCGGATGGGGCCGGATCGACGACGATCAGGTCTGCTACTTCAGCGGCGACACGCGACGCCTGGCGCTGGTCGACGACACGGCGGGCCTGCTGACCGGCGAATACGTCGAGTACCAGGTCAACGTCGCGGCGAGCGATGCTCCGCTCAAGGTGGCGCTGGTCTGGACCGACTACCCGGGCACCCCCGCGGCGGCGGTCGAGCTGGTCAACGATCTCAACCTGACGGTGAGTCACGGGACCGAGAGCTACAAGGGCAACGTCTACTCGGGCGGCCAGTCGCAGAGCGGCGGCAGCTACGACAACCGCAACGTCGAGGAGTGCGTGCGCCGCAACGCGCCGACTCCCGGCCTCTGGACCCTGCGGATCGACGCGGTCAACGTGCCGCTGGGCCCGCAGCCCTTTGCCCTGGTCGTGACCGGTCCGCTCGCCGGCAATGCCGGCTTGATCACGCTCGACGCCGCGACCTACGGCGGCGCGGACGAGGCCGGCGTGCGGGTGGTGGACGCGAACGCCGGCGGCGCGCTCAGCGTCACCCTCGCCAGCGAAACCGAGCCGGCGGGCGAGACGCTTACGCTGCACAGCCTGGGGAGCATCTACACGGGCCGCTTCCCCCTCAGCCTGACCCCGGCCACGAGCGGCGACGGCCGGCTCTCGGTCAGCGACGGAGACGTGGTCACGGCCACCTACGTCGACGCCGACCCGCCCCTTACGCTGGCCGCCACCGCCCAGGTCAACCTCGCCGGACCGGCGATCTCCGACGTCCACGCCGTCGCGATCAGCGAATCGGACATCACGATCGCCTGGAACACGACCCTCCCCGCCGACGGCAAGCTCTACTACGGCACCACGCCCGACCTGGACAGCGAGACGGCGGTGAGCTCGGTGCTCACGCTGACGCATGCGGTTGCGATGACCGACCTCTCACCCAGCACGCTCTACTACTACGACGTCGAGTCGTTCGACCCGCAGGGCAACGGCGTGCGGGACGACAATGGCGGCATGCACTACACGGCCTCGACCGATCTCAACCGCGACGTCCTGCTCGTGATCGGGGACTCGACCTTCGACAAGCAGCTCTACTACCTGAACGCGCTCGCCCGGACCGGCTGGACCTACACGATCTGGGAGGGCGCGCAGGCCGCGACCCCGCTGGTCGGCAACCGCAACACCGGCATGGCCTCCTTCAAGGCCGTCCTCTGGCAGACCGGGCTGGAGCAGTATCCGCCGCTGACGCCGGCGGCGCGCGACTCGATCCGCCTGCTCAACGATCGCGGGAGCCGCTTCGGCATCTTCTCCCACGACGTCGCCTGGGCCTTCTGCGACCCGACGTCCGGGTTCCACACCGCCGAGACGCAGGCCTTCGTCGAGGAGGAGCTGAAGGCGTCCTGGCAGGCGGATCCGAACAGCTTCTCGCAGGCGCGGGGCTACAGCGGCGATCCGATCAGCGGCTCCTACGTCCTCGGCATCCCGTACACGCCGCATCGCGACGGCGCGGCGGGGGATGAAGTCAACGGCATCGGAACCGGCGGGACCGTCGCCAACGTCTGGAAGGACAACGACACCACCCCGGACGACATCGCGATCCGCTGGACCGGCAGCGATCCGGTCGGCGACCCGCTGCTGGCGGTCTGGGGCGGCACGCCGCGGAAGGTCTCGAGCAACTTCTTCGAATGGGCGCACCTGAACGTGACGACCGCGGACGACGCGACCCGCGCGGACGTGCTCAGCAAGACCCTGATCTGGCTCATCGGCCACAACCACCCGACGGTGCACCTGACCGCGCCCAACGGCGGCGAGGTCTTCACCGGGAACACGATCCCGATCAGCTGGACCGAGGCGGTCGACACCGGCTATGCCGTCGGGACGCGCAAGCTCTACTACAGCGACAACAGCGGCGACCGCTGGACGCTGATCACCGGCGCGGCGGGCCCCAGTCCGTTCGACTGGGACGTGAGCGCCATCCCGAACGGCGCCCAGTACAAGCTGCGGCTGGTGCTCGAGGACAACGCCTCCCCGGCCCTCTCCGCGGCGGACAACGCCGACGCCAACTTCACGATCGAGCGTCCCGGCGGTGACACCCGCGCGCCGGTCGTGCTGGCGGGCTCGGTCGCCGTCGATCCGAACCCGATCCGCACCGATCAGACCGCGCTGCTGACCGCGACGGTGAGCGACGTCTACACCGGCAACGCGAACGTCGCGGCGGCGGAGTGGTCGATCGGGAACCAGCCCGCGCCGGCGGGCGGCGGCACGCCGATGAGCGGCGCGTTCGATGCGCCGCTGGTGCCGGTCAGCGCGACGCTCGCCACCGATCAGCTGCAGCAGGGCGAGGTGACGCTCTGGGTCCGCGGCCGGGACGCATCCGGTCTCTGGGGCAACGCGATCGGACGGACGGTGCGGGTGAACGAGGCCGGCTTCTCCGGCGTCGAGTCGGATCGGCCGCTCACCTTCGCGCTGTATCGCAACGCGCCGAACCCGACCCAGTCGCAGACCGTGATCCGCTACGACCTGCCGAAGTCGACCGCGGTCGAGCTGGCGATCTACGACGTCGCGGGCCGTCGCGTGCGGACCCTGGCCGACGGCCTCCTGGGCCCGGGCGCGTTCGCCGCGACCTGGGACGGCCGCGACGCGGGCGGCCGCGCGGTCGGCAGCGGCGTCTACTTCTACCGGCTGCGCGCGGGGGACTTCGAAGCGACACGCAAGATGACGCGCGTGCAGTAACCGGCGCAATCCACGAGGGCGCTGCGCCGCCCTCGATCGCGGATCGGCCCGGCCGCGGAGTCACTCCCGCGCCGGGCCGATCGCTTCGGCGGCGTCTCTATCGATACGTGTTCCACTCGATCGCCCACGTGCCCTCGTGCCGGAAGGGCGCGACGATCGCATCCGTCAGCGTGAACATCGCCGCCGCGAAGCCACCGCGCTGCAGCGCCTCGAGGAAGCCCGGCTTCTTCGGGTAGTGGACGAACTCGATCTCCTGATCCGGCGGGATCCCGGCCTTTTCCTTCGCCAGCGCGACCGCGTCGTCGAAGGTGCCGACGCGATCGATCAACCCGCGCTCGAGCGCCTGCGTGCCGGTCCAGACCCGGCCGCGGCCCAGGCTATCGATCTCCGCCGGGGTCTTGCCGCGGACGCGCGCGATGTCGTCGACCCACTCCTGGTAGTCGCGCCAGTGGGCCGCGGTGAAGGCCGCCCACTGCTCGGGCGTGTAGTCCTCGTAGTCGGACTCCATCAGCGCGTTCGGTCCGCGGGTGACGAAGTCCCAGGTGATCCCGAGCTTGTCGTAGAGGCCGTGCAGATTCATCTTGCCCGAGATCGAGCCGATCGAGCCGACCGTGCTCAGGGGGTTGGCGATCAACGTGCCGCACGGGTAGCAGATCAGATATCCGCCCGACCCCGCCACGTCGCCCATCGAGACGACCATCGGCTTCCGCGCCATCGCCTGCAGCGCCGAGCGCTGGATGCGCCAGGAGGTCGTGCTCTCGCCGCCGCCCGAGTCGACGCGGAAGATGATCGCCGCGATCGCCTTGTCCTCCGCCGCCGCGCGGAAGGCGCGGTCCATCGTCGCCGCCCCCATCGTCGCCCCGAGCGGGAAGTTGGTGCCGCTCTCCTCGCCTCCGATCA
>Ga0163210_1000786_pt1 | contig 13490 bp, 9 predicted proteins | sample Kivu_220m_FD_113536 | JGI IMG/M metagenome (GOLD analysis project Ga0163210, IMG submission 113536) | Freshwater microbial communities from Lake Kivu, Western Province, Rwanda to study Microbial Dark Matter (Phase II) - Kivu_220m | ecosystem: Environmental > Aquatic > Freshwater > Lake ...
GTATCTGTCTTCTAAAAAGTCCATTATTCTGTTTTTGTATGTCTCTCCTTCTTGCTTCCAGTTGATTTTTGAAAGTTGGTTTGGAACAGGTGACAATACATAAAAATTATCACATCCCTGTGGTGCAACTGTCTTGTCTGTCGCTGTCGGTCTGTGTAAATACAAAGAAAAATCTTCCGATAATTCATAAGAACAGAAAATTTTATTCAGTAACTCCTTGTATGTTTTCCCGAATATTATTGAGTGATGTGGAATGTTATCATATCTGCATTTTGTACCAAAATAAATTACAAATAATGACATACTGTATTTAAATTTATCAATTTTTTTGTCAGTAAATTTTTTTCTGAATTTATTTTCAATTAAGTATTTATATGTATAACCTACGTCAGAATTGCATATAACGACCTCTGCATCATAGATATTTCCGTTTTTACATTTTAAAGCATTTATATTCGGTTTTCCTGCAAAAGAGTTTATAAAGATATCTGTAACTTCATTATTTGTATATAACTTACCTCCGATTTCTTGATACAGTTTTGTAAGTGATTTAACCAGAGTGCCTGTCCCGCCCATGCAATACCACACTCCCCATTTTTGTTCAAGATGGTGTATTAAAGTGTATATGCTTGTGGTTGTAAAAGGATTTCCTCCTATTAATAATGTATGAAATGTAAAAAATTTTCTTAAATCTTCATCTTTAATGTAATGAGATACAAGTTTATAAACTGATTTATATGCTTTTAATGATAAAAGTGAAGGTACAATCCCAATAAGATTTGAAATCTTGTTAAACGGTTTGTCTATTAAAGAAAAACCTTTATTAAAAATTTTTTCTGTAACTGAAATAAAATCGGAATACCCTTCAATATCACTTTTATTAAATTTACTTATCTGTTCTATAACATTTTTTTTTACCCCGTTATAGTTGAAGTATTTTCCATTATCCAGATATAACCTGTAAAAAGGGTCGAGTTTTACAAGATTGATATAATCTGTAGGTTTTCTTCCGCATAATTCGAATAATTCGGTTATAAGCCATGGTGCTGTTATTACTGTAGGACCTGCATCGAATTTAAACCCGTTATTTTCGAATACATACGCTCTTCCCCCTGTTTTATCTGATTTTTCTAAGATTATTGTTTCGTAGCCTTTATTCTGTAAACGAATAGCAGAAGCAAGTCCACCGAAACCACTTCCTATTACAGCAATCTTCAATGTTTATGTTTCGTCTTTAAATGAGTTCAGTAGTTCGTTTAAAAATGATTTAAGCTCAATTAAATCTTGTTTTAAATTACCTTCTTGTGTTTCTATAGACGAAAGTTCAGAATTATTATCTACATAAGATAATTTTGTTTGAAAAGCATTCTCTGAAGCTCTGCGGTCTCTATCTGCTTTTCCATGCTCACCAATTTCAGTTTTAAGATTCATGGTTTTGAGAAGCTTTTTTGCACCTTTAATTGTGTATTTTTCGTCTCTTAATAATTTTTTTATAAGTAGTATAAATTTTATATCATTATTTGTGTATATTCTGTTACCTGCCAAATTCTTTGCAGGTTTCAACTGTTCGAACTCTGTTTCCCAATATCTCAAAACATGCTGCTCTAAATCAGTGATTTTACTTACTTCACTGATTGAGTAATAAAGTTTTTTAATTGCAAAGTTCTTTTTCATAATTTTTTAAATTTTATAAAGATATATATAAGAAATTGATTTTTCAATATAATTTTATTCCTATAAAAGATATTAATTTGCATTTAAAAAAAATAGATATTTTATTATGTTAAATAAGTTTATTAAATAAATATTATAACTAAATGAAAGTAAAAATAATTATAAATATTCTTTTATTCATTACTGTAAGTATTTGTTTTTTATCCTGTTCGAAAGTCCCGGATATCATTTATATTAACGGGAAGATTTATACACTGGATGATAATAACACTGTTGCAGAAGCAGTTGCTGTCAGAGATGGTAAAGTAATGGATATTGGAAAATCAGAAGAACTGTTAGACAAATATAAAATTCCAAACACAATTGATTTGGAAGGCAATACGGTAATACCCGGTTTAATTGATTGCGAAGGTTCACTTATCGAATTTTCACAGAATTATTCATTCGTTGCAGATTTAAGAGCAGCAAAAAATTTAGCGGATATAAACACTATTTTTAAACAAAAAATTAAAATTTCAAATGAAGGTAGCTGGATAAGCGGATTTTATTTTATCGAGCAAAACTTCAATGCGAGTGATTTAAATAAAATTGACAGGTATTTTCTCGATTCTGTTGCACCGAATCATAATATTTACATTGTGAGCTATTTCTTACCGGTTGTAATATGTAATTCGAAAGCTTTAAACACACTAAAAATTGATAAAAATACAAAAGTTCCGTCCGGTGGAGAAATTGAAATTGACGAAAAAGGGGAGTTGACGGGCAGATTCTTTGAATCGGCAACAAATTTAATAAAAGAAAAAATTCCAAAAGAACCTTCAAAAGAAGATATGTTACGAGCTGTAGAATTGGGAGCAAATGAAATGATTAAAAACGGAGTGACCTGTGTACAAGACCGTACTGTTGGTTTAGAAGGTATAAATATATTTAAGAAATTAATAGATGAAGATAAATTTCCGTTACGTATTTATGCAGTATTATCTGCAGGTGATACTGCATATTATCAGTATATCAATAAGGGAATAGAAGTAAATTATAAAGATAAATTAACCATTAGGGCAGTTAGCTTAGATTATGACGGAGCTTTTATTTTTAAAGAATCAAAAATGATTGATGAGTATAAAGATAAATCAACTGTAAAAGGAGAATATTCCACCGACGAAGAAGTCGAGAAAATTTTTCGTGATTGTCTGGAAAAGCGTTTTCAGGTAAGAATAAAAACTGTTGGAGATAAAGCAGTCAGGAATGTTATTGCTGTCATAGAAAAAGTATTGAAAGAAAAAAATATTAATGAACATAGGACAGTTTTTGAATATATACAGTTTACACGACCGGAAGAAATAAGTAAGATTAAGGAATTGAAAATTATTCCTTCTGTGGTTCCCGCAATACCTTTTTCGGAATTGGACAGTATATCGAAATTCATATCTCCGGAGAATTTGAAAAATTTGGCATTGTGGAATTTTCTTGTGAAGGAATGCGGACTGATAACCTGCGGTTCTGATTTTCCTTATCAGCCTGTGAATCCTTTCGTTCACATTTATTTACTTGTCACAAGGCAATTCCCGGATACGATGCGAACAGATATTCCCAGCCCAAACCAGAAATTATCAATATATGAAGCTCTTAAATCATATTCAAAATGGGCTGCTTTTTCAGCATTTGAAGAAGAAAGCAGAGGAACCTTAGAAAAAGGAAAATATGCAGATATGGTTGTAATTTCAAACGATATTTTTACTTCTGAACCTGCTGCTTTGTTATCGACCAAAGTATTAATGACGATTTTAAACGGTAAAATTGTGTACAATAGTGAAGAGTGATAAAAATGAGAAGGATAAAGTAATCGATTTTTTAAAGTATGCTGCAGAGCTGCTGCAAAAGGGAAAGATATCTGACCCAAAACTTAATGCTGAATTAATTTTATCGGAAATATTATCTTGTAAAAGATTCGATTTATACATTAATAAAGATTTAATTCTTGGTAGGGAATATATTAATAAATTGGAAGGGATATTGGAGAGAAGATTAAGAAATGAACCTCTGCAATATATTCTTGAGAAAACATATTTTTACGGTTATGATATTTTATTAAACGACAAGGTTTTTATACCCCGCCAGGATACAGAATTGATAGTTGAATTATTTCTCAGTGATATAAAAGGTAAAGATGATATAAAAATCTATGAAGTCGGTACTGGAAGTGGTTGCATATCAGTGGCAGTTGCTAAAGAACTTGAAAAATTACAGAAGAAATATTACATAAAAGCAATAGATGTATCTGATGATTCTATTAAAACGGCAAAGATTAATATGAAGAATAATAATGTTAACGAAAAAAATTATGATATTGAGAAAATAGATTTTCTCAAATTGACATCATTAGATAATTTTTTTAATTTTATAATATCAAATCCTCCTTACGTACCATTCGATGAGTATTTATACCTGGATGACGAGGTAAAAAGATACGAACCTTTGTATTCTATTACAGATAAAAAAGATGGATTATCTTTTTACATAAAAATTTTTGAATTATTATCTGATTGTCAATATAATTTTATTTTATTTTTAGAGATTGGTGAAAGTATTAAAGCAAAAATTGAGTCTCTTGTAAAGTACTATGGATTCAAAAATTATAACTTTTTTAAAGACTGTAATAATAAGTTCAGAGTATTTAAATTAGAAGTATGAAAGCAGTTATTCAAAGAGTATCTGAAGCCTCTGTTTTAATCGATAATATTTGTCATGCGGAAATTTCAGCGGGAATTGTCGTATTTTTAGGGATTAAAAAAGGAGATGACGAAAATCTATCAAGACTTCTAGCCCGTAAGACTGTTGATTTAAGAATTTTTCAGGATAATAACGGGAAAATGAACTTGTGTGTAAACGATGTAAACGGAGAAATTCTTGTAATATCTCAGTTTACTTTATGCACTGATAATGATAAAAGTGGAAACAGACCAAGTTTTACATTAGCAGAAGAACCGTACAAGGCAAAATTATTGTACGAAGTGTATCTGGATGAATTGAAAAAATATTACGCAAAAGAAAAGGTTTTTTCCGGAGTATTTGCAGCAATGATGAAAGTGTCACTGGTTAATGATGGTCCGGTTACTATTATAATTGAAAGAAATAATTAATTATGGATTTTTCTAAAACGACGTTAACCATTATCGGAATCGGAAAGGTAGGCTCTTCCTTTTATCTCGCTTTGAAAAAATTCAGATTTAAAAAAATCTATTTAATTGAAAAATCAGAAAATAACATTAACTCAATAAAAAAAATACTTAAGACAGATATCATAAAAAATAATATTAACAGGAAAATAATTAGGGAGAGTAATATAATTATTTTATCTGTTTGTGATGTATCTCTTTTGAACCTTATAAATAAACTGAGTAAATATGATTGCAAAAACAAGTATATCTTCCATACCAGCGGTATTTATTGCTCTGATGTTTTCAAATCATTGGATGCAGACGCAGAAAAAATTGGTTCATTTCATCCGATTCAAACTTTCAATTGTGTTTCGGAAAAATCAGGGAAATTAATAAAAAAAATATATTTTGGATATGAAGGAGGAAAAGATCTAAAAAAAATACTGAATAAAATCTGCAAGTTACTTAACTCCAATATTGTAAATATTAAATGTGAACAAAAATATCTTTATCACTCAAGCTGTGTATTAGCTTCAAATTATACAGTAACTTTATATTTAATTCTGAGTAAGATATCCGGTAAACTCGGTACTAAAAATAATAAATTTATAGATATTTATACCCCGCTGGTTAATACAACCATTAAAAATATTAATAAAATTGGTGTTCGTGATTCATTAACAGGACCGATTGCAAGAGGAGATATTGGGACAGTCAAAAAACATTTACAGGCTCTTGAAAACGATTTCCCTATAATAACACAGTTATACAAGTTATTGGGGTATGAGACTATTGAATTGGCTGTGCAAAAAGGAACAATAGAAAAAAATAAAATTAAAAAATGGAGACAGATATTAAAATAATAATTACAAAAATATTGTTGGTAATTTTATTATTTTTTTGTGTGGAGCTGAATATTTGTTCCGCTTGGGAAAATCCGGAAAATAATGATGATATTTATATGATGTCTTATTTGCCGTTGGAAAAAAAGCATATAAAATATCATTATCCGGATACCTTGTACGATTATTCGAAAAACTTCGGAGGCATATTTATTTCTCCGCTAATCGGTCTTGATTTTCCTTTAGGTAATTTCAGTAAAAATTCAAAAAGCGGTTTTGTTTTCGGAGGTAGACTTGAATTTGCAATGAGTAGTTTATATCCTTTCATAATAGGTGCAACAGTACAATATCAAAAGAATAATGGAGATGATGAATTTAAAACAGTTAATCGACTGGATGTTATGGAAACTGAAATTTTATCTTACGGTATTTCTGTTGATTTCATAATCAATAAATATTTAAAATCTAAGTTTACAATACCGTTTCTTACCCTGGAAATCAGAAATTATCAGGTTACCAGAAAAATTCAGCCGGATTTCCAAAATCCCGGCCTGGAATCAAAAGTTAATACATTTGGAATAACCGGCGGGGCAGGTTTTACATTATGGATTTTTGATGTAATCGGAACATACACTTATGCTAAAAATTTATCTTCTTTTACTCTCAAAACAAGGTTCCATTTTCCTTTATTCAAACTCTAAAATTTTCTGTCTTTCCATTTTATTGAAATACCGTTTATGAAAGTAAGTGGTAGTATCAATCCGTAGATACTAAAATAAAGTAAAAAGAGTGGGTAATATATTACAATACTTTTTAATTTCAATAATGTGCTGGAGGGAATAATTAACATTAATTCCGATATTATCCTGATAGATAAAATAATTATGTACTCTAAAGGATTTAAAAAAAATAATCCGAATAAAGTAACAAAATTGAGTACATAAAATTCAAAAGCAAGAATGTAACCGAGCAGATTAATTTTCAGTCCCCCCCTAAACCATCTTCTCTTTTGTTGAACTAACTGAGTTAATGTTTTACATTCATCACTGATTACGATATTACTGCTGTTAATCGGAAACTTAATTTTTCCGATTTTTTGTTTATATATAGTTCTCATAAAAGCAAAATCTTCAGTCACGGAAAATTTAATTTTCTCGTAACCTCCCGTTTCTATATATATATTTTTTCTGTATGATAAGTTATTCCCGATACAACTGAGAATTAATTTTATTCCGCAACTTCCAGAGGCAAGAGTCAGTAAATATAACCAGTCGAGATTTTGTAAAACTGAAAATATATTCTTATTGGGTTTCATCAGTGTAATTCCGCAGACCATTGCGGTGTTCTCATCATAATATTGTATACTCTCTTCAATCCATCCATCAGGAACAACACAATCCGCATCTGTTGTTAATATAATATCACCTGAAGCAATTTTTATTCCTGAATCTATTGCATTAGCCTTCCCTTTTAAATTATTCGATTCTTGTTTTTGAGAATTTATAATTTTAAAATATTCAATTCCTTCCGTCTCTTTTATCATAATTTCTTTTGTTCTGTCGTCCGAATTGTCATTTACAAGGATTATTTCCAGTAATTCTTTGTTGTATTTTAATTTTTTTAATGAGGAAATGCATTCGGAGATTACTCTTTCCTCGTTTCTTGCCGCAACAATAACCGAAACACTGTATGCTTTTTGTTGTTTAATTTTAGGATGGGAAGATTCTCTTATCAACCCGTAAAATAATAAGAGATGAATAATAAGATATATAAGGGATAGAATTATAAGAAAGGTTAACATCTATTTGACTACGGCAATTTTTATTATTTTGGATTCTTTGCTACCGTCTATGTCTGCCTCTATTAGAGCAAAATATACTCCGCTTTGAACATTTGATACATCCCAAATTATTTCATTGTCTGAATTTGAATGAGTAGTGCCGTTTAATTTTGTCACTAATTCTCCGGCTAAATCTAATATTTTTATACTGACAGATGTTACTGTTCCGTTTATATAATATCTTATGTATGTTTTATTGTCATAAACTGGATTCGGCCAGTTGTAAACCTTGTCGGATGGTAGTTTTTCGGAAAATAATGGTTGTGTGTATGTTGACTTGAAATTACTGTTTGAATAATAACTGTCTTTTTGATAGTTCTTCCAGAGTATATTGTCCGGAATGTAACGATATGAAGTTTTATAAGCGTATAAGTAACCATCGGAACCATAAAGAATAATACCAAGTGTATCGTTCAGATTTGCAAAAGACGGTGAACTGCTGTTTAAATTTCCTGTTTTTATTGGAAATCCCGGTATTACCTTGCCGTTTACTCCATATGCATATAAATCTCCCTCTTCGGTTGTAAAAATAATATCAAAAATTCCGTCGTTGTTGATATCTCCTATAATGGATCCGGAGGTAACGTTTTTATTAAGATTAATAGGAAAATTTTCCAGCAATACTGCTTTGGAATTATAAGCGTATATTTTTCGGTTTGCAAAAATGATGATTTCCTGTTTCCCATCCCTGTTGATATCTGCTAATAAAGGTGAACTGCTGAAACTTTCAAGAGTTTGATTTGTGAAAAATAGTAAACCGTTTAAGTATATTTTTTCGTATTGGAAATTCATTCTTAATGTATCAGTTGAAGAATCTGATGTCATGTTTCCAAAAAGTATATATTCGTTGCCGTAAGAATAACCATACATACTGTTATTAAGTTTAGAAAGTTGATTTACTATTATTGTTGATGAATCAATATAAAAATTTGGTGTTCCATCAAGATGTCTTTCGTATATTCTGCTGTATGTTCCGTAATTTACCGGAATAATTATTTTGGAGGAATCAAAATATATAGGGATTGAATTAATTAAGTTGCATTGTATTTGTTCTGATATAGAATCAATAATCTGATAATTATTATTAATTTGATAATAATTAATATTAAGATTATTCGAAGGAATTCCTGGAGATAGTGAATAGGTAACAAATCTCCTTGTACCGGAAAAAATAGGTGAATAAATAATTGATGCAGGTAATAATCCGGAATTATTAAACATCATTCCGGAAGTATTACCCGTTATACTTGTACCGTCATATTTAAATCCGAACATTCCGGTCATGTTATTAGCGAAAAATTCGTCTTTATTATCCCCGTTTATGTCAAAAGCAACCGGTTGGCTTAATATGTTAGTGGGAATCCCTATGAATTTTGGAAATCCGGCAAGAGGTTTTAGCTCGTTACTGCCGATTCTAATCCTGAAATTCATTATGGGCGAGATCGTATCAAAATTATTTATATAAATATTATTATTAGCTAAAGAATAACTTAATGAATTGGGAAGTGATGTGGGAGTAAATTCGTTCTTATATATTGTGTTTGGGACCTGATGATCTCCGCTAAACCAATAATCGACCGGCGTTCCGTCTCCTGTTACAGGTCCAAATATTGTATTTACTGTATAACCGATTTCTTGTGCTCCTTTGGCTTCTTCAAGGTCGATCCCTTTATGCTCGATATTATTGTTAATCGAATTAGTGTTAATGTTTGCTTCAATAACGTTTTCATCTATGTGCCATATTAAAATTCCTCCTCTGTAATTAACATTATTATCAATTGCACCGGGAAGACTCCAGTCCAGTGTTTTTACGTTTATTAAATTACCATCTACTTTGCTTATATCATAATAAATAAATCCTGGAATATCCTGTGTATATAATGACGAATCTTTGAAATTTCTGTTTCTTGTATAAACAACCTGTCCGGTATAATGTGGATCTCTGTTTCTGTTTTCTATTAAAAAGTATTCGCGTGAATTAATCAATACTTTAAAAATTGTTGAATCGGAATATTGGTCAAAAGATGAAGTTTTGATTCTATAGTTATCTTCCCCCGAACCGATTACAATTGGTTGTACCCAGCCAAGATATATTTTTTCCCACGCTGAAGGTTCTGGAGGAAATATTCCGTTGAAACTGAAAATTGACTGCCCGTCCATTAATCCAAATCTGCCGATTGCTGTTTTACCGGTTTGTGTATTAAATAAATCCGGCAATCCTAAAAAACTGCCAAAACTTCCGGCAAGTATTCCATTCATTCCGAGTTCTAAAAGAAATTTTCCTGAAGTAAGGTCAAGTTCTCGAATTTCAGCAGATGGAATAATTAAAGAATTTTTTATGTAGAACCCTTCGCTTGTTTGGTATCCGGAATAACTATTGCCGAAAATTTCCTGTAGATTTTTTATACCTAAATATACAGAGGGTATATCGTAAGGAGTAGGATCGTATCCGTATATTGAAGTTAAGTCAACATCTCTTCCTATACCTGCATGAAATATTATAAATGCTGTTCTTGCTGAATCAAGTCCTGAAAAATTAATCGTACTATCGGCATTTGTCCATGATTCAACAAATAAATCACATAGTTTAGCATTGTTCTCGTTTTTTTGCGGGGAATAAAATTTCATCTGTTTGGAAAGTGTAATGATGTTAGAATAAAGCTTATAATTTATTGTCAACTTTCCTTTTGAAGATTTATAAAAATAATTTTTAAGAAACTCAAGATGGTCTGCGAAATAAGCACTGTCATAAGGAGGGGAATCTATTACTGTATCTTTTTGCTTTATCGGGTCAAAATATTTATTTGATAAGTCGAATCTTCCGTCACCTGTTGAAAAAGGATCCGAATCCTGCTGAAATTGTACCAGTATGGCGATTACTGTAAACGTGTCCGGATATGAATAACGGGATGTTTTTACAGGATTGTTAATATCGTTTTCCGGTGAATATTTGAGTGGATGGGATAAAACAGGTCTGAAACTTTTTTTATCAAAGTTTTGTGTATGACCAATTTCAAAAATAAATAAAAATATTATTATAAATGCTGACAGTAATTTATTAAACATAAAATTTGTAAATTATTTGAATATCCCTGACCTTTGAAAAAGCAGAGAGATATTTATTAAAAATTTTCGACTGGAAGGAAAAATTATTGCTATTTTTTTATTAAAAGTTAACTAGTATACCGAATCTTAAAGTATTTGCGAGAGGATGTTCCTCTTCCAGTGTATTAATGTAACTAAAATCGAATCCGTATAAACTGTATCTGATACCGACACCTAATGTTATGTACTTTCTGTTTCCGTTTGATGGATCTTCATAGAAAAATCCTGCTCTGAGAGCAATCAATTTTGGATTTCCATACCAGTATTCGGCTCCTATTGAACTCTGTATTGATTTTGCAATACCTGAAATCCCGCCTTTCCATGAAGTAAACATAGCTTTATAGAAAGGATCCGACGAGTCTCCGGTTCTGTTAACGAGCAATTTCGAAAAATCTGCTGTTATTGTAAGGTCGTTGTTTTCAGTTTTTAAAAGTTTATAACCTAAACCGATTCTGATTTGAGTTGGTAGAGGATCAGCCTGGTCTGCATCGACATAAGTAATCTTTGGTCCTAAATTTGATAAATTAAAACCGAAAGATAACTTATCTTTTATTAATTTTGGACCTGTCGTTGGTTTATATAAACCTGCAAGGTCGAATGCAACTGAATATCCGGTACCGCTTCCGGTTTCACTGCCGACTTTTACATCGTTGGGGGAAAGTCTGCTGTATATGAAACGTGTGTTAATTCCGACACCAAAACCCGGACTTAATTTTGTTGCATAGCCGACAGCAAAAGCAAATTCATATGCTTTATAATCTTGTCCGGTTCTGTTTCCAAATTCATCTGTTGTAATTACTTCTCCAATGTTTAGGTAAGTCAAACTTGCTCCGATTGTTCCGTTTAAGCTTTTAATGTGTTTTTTTGCGGCGAGGTAATCATAAAATAAATCAGACATTCCTAAACCGGCAAGCCATGGAGAATGTGTTAAATTAATTTCTGTCATGTCCTGAAAAGCAAGACCGGCAGGATTCCAGTGCATAGCAGAAGCATCATCGGCAATTGCTGTGCCGGTTTCTCCCATTCCTGCAAATCTTGAGTTAGGTCCTATTAACAGAAACGGAACTCCCGTAGATACAGCTTGTCCATTTGTATTAAAATGTGTAGTTATAATAATTATCAGGCACAAAAAAATAATCTTTGCCAGTTTTAAGTTTGTCATGTTGTTTTACTCCTTTATTTTAATTTTGCTAATTTACCGGTTGAGTTAAATGAGAGAGTCCCGTCTTCTGATTTAATAATTATTTTGTATAAATAAATTCCGTTTGCTATTGCATCTCCGTCGGCATCTTTTCCGTCCCAGTCAATTTTTACAAATTTATCGGTTATATTTGATACATTAATTTCTTTAATTAGTCTCCCGCTTACTGTGTAAATTCGTATTTGGGTTGTCAATGGAACATCAAAATTATGCTGATATAGAAAACTTGTGTTGTCTTTCATCGGATTAGGATAATTGTAAATATTTTCAACTTTTAAATCACTTGTATTATATACTTTGAATTCTATTTCATTTTCACTGAAATTATTGTATGTATCCCAGGCAATTACTTTCAAAGTATATTTACCGTTTTGAAGATTTTCTATCGGGTATTCAAGAGTCCCATATTGATAACCTGAAGTGCTGTTATAATAATGTGTAAGATCAATCTTATTGTTTTCATCATTATTCATTACAGCTTCAATTTTATGTCCGATTGTTCCTGTTAAATTGATTCCGCTGTAATCAAATAAATCCACAATGATTTTTGTATTTTGATTTATAATATCACCTGAACGGAAATTTCTGTCACCCATGAAAATTGTTATCTGTGGTCCGACCGTATCGATAGGAGCGTTTTCATCCAGTCCGTTTAAAACAATATTATTTGAAAATCCTGCACCGTCTGCAAAGCTATTCCAAAAATATGCCTGAATCTTGCCTCTTCCTGTTTCATATGAAATATCTTTCGGTACTATGAATTCAACTGCCCATCTGCCGTTTGTAACGCTGGTTTTTCCGATAAAAATCGTTCCACCATCAAGTCTGAAATAGAAAGGATATCCAAAGTCAAAAAAAGTTATATATTTATCTACATCATAAACTTTTAAGGATATATTGCCATTGTAATCAGACCAAAATGAAGAATCGGGTTTTAAAATCGAACCTGAAATCCTTACGTGTTGTAGTGCTTTTACAGTATCAATTCCTGTTGAATTATTTATGCTGTCAATTCTCGTAAAATATTGAGGTATTCCAACCCTTAAAGTAGGATCTCCTATGAGACAATATTTTGCATAACCATCTGTAAATACAGGAAGCTGATTTTTTGTATTATATAAAGCTTTCCCTATTCTTATCGGTAAATTCATGGTGTCTTTTTGATACATATAATTATTCCACAGTGTGTTATTAAAAGTAGCGTTTTCAGTTGCATAAACAGGTCTCACAGCCGCAATAACTCCAATAGCTCCTTTGTCTTGAACAAAAACCAGCTGTTCAGCTGCACTAATGACAAACGGATCATCCCATCTGGCTAAATCGCAGCTTGCAATTGTAACTAATGGATATTTGTTAACGTTTGTTAATTGTGGAATTGATTCATCTTTGACAAATATATGTTCATGTGCCCATAAATCGGTACTGCCGTGTCCGACATAATTAATTGCAAGAGTTCCGTCATTCCACTTTTTTATTATATCTATATTTGCTCCCGGTTTTCTTCTGCCCTGAGGTGTAAATATAGCTGGATATGTTACTATGTAAATTTTTTCTTTTTCGAATAGTTTTGGAGTATATACTTCTGCAATATCTTCACTTTGCTGTGTGTGTAAGGCACCTTCCTGTCCCTGCGTGTTTGTTGTTGTCCATCCGTCGTCTGCAACATACAA
>Ga0163210_1000787_pt1 | contig 13483 bp, 12 predicted proteins | sample Kivu_220m_FD_113536 | JGI IMG/M metagenome (GOLD analysis project Ga0163210, IMG submission 113536) | Freshwater microbial communities from Lake Kivu, Western Province, Rwanda to study Microbial Dark Matter (Phase II) - Kivu_220m | ecosystem: Environmental > Aquatic > Freshwater > Lake ...
CCGGCCCGCCCCCGCCGACGTGCTGGGGAGCTGGCTGGCGGCGGGCCGGCATGCGGGCCTGCGCTATCTCGCGCGCCATCCCGAGGTTCGCTGCGATCCGCGGCGCCTGCTGCCGGGCGCGGCCTGTCTGATCTCGGTCGCCCTCAACTACCAGCGGGCTGAAGCGGGCCGCGCGGAAGCGTCCGGGCTATCGGCGCGCGTCGCGCGCTTCGCGCAGGGTCTCGACTACCACGAGATCCTGCGCGGTCGGTTGATGCAGCTGAGCGGCGAGCTGTGGCGCTGGGTGCCCGATGCCCGCTGGCGCGTCGCGGTCGACACCGCACCGCTCCTCGAGCGGCATTGGGCGGCCGCCGCGGGCCTGGGGTGGATCGGGCGCAATGGCTCGCTCATCGTGCCCGGCCTCGGTTCCTGGGTCGTGCTTGGGGAGCTCCTGTGCGATCTGCCGCTGCCCGCGGACGCGCCGCTCCCGTCGCGCTGCGGCACCTGCCGCCGCTGCCTGGAGGCGTGTCCCGGCGGCGCGCTGAGCGAGGCCGCGCCGCTGGACGCCCGGCGCTGCGTCAGCTACTGGACCGTGGAGCATCGCGGGCCCTTCCCGGAGGCGGGCCGGCCGCGTCTGACGCCCTGGCTCTTCGGCTGCGATCTCTGTCAGGAGGCGTGTCCGTTCAACCGCGACGCGCCCGGGACGCGGGAGGCAGCGTGGGCTGAGGCGCCGCCCTGGGTCGATTGGGACCGCGCGCGGTGGCAGCGGCTCAATGCCGAGGCGTTCGAGCGCATCTTTGGCCGGACCCCGCTGGCGCGCGCGGGGTTTGAAGGCCTCCGCCGCAACTTGGCGACGCTCGAGCGCGAGGCGGGCGCGCGCGGGCCCGTCGATTGACAACCCGCGCGGCGGCGGGGTAGCGTGGCTCCGGAACGACCACCCGCGAGGAGGAAAGCATGCTGAATCAGGAAGCCGTCACCCGCGTGATCGAGGATCAGGTCAAGCCCGCACTGGAGGCCCACGGAGGCGGGATCGAGCTGGTGGCGGTCAAGGAAGCGAAGGTCTTCGTGCGCCTGACGGGCGCCTGCGGCACCTGCCCCATGGCGATCATGACGCTCAAGGCAGGGGTGGAACGCACGTTGAAGGAGGCGTTCCCCGAGCTGCAGGAAGTTGTGAGCGTGTAACGATCATGGCCGCGTCCACCGGCCCCCGCGCGGCGCCAGCGCCGGCCCCGGTCCCCGGCGCCGATCGCCCCGCTGACGGACGTCGCGTGCTCGGGGACGCGTGGCGCGGCTGGCAGGCCGGGCGCGATACGTCCGACACGGAGATCCACGCGGGCGCGGGGCGCTTCATCGGCCTGACCCTCGGGCTGACGCTGCTCGGCGTCGCGGCCTGGCACGTCCTCCTCTGGCTGGCACAGCCCCGGTTGAGCGCGCTCGGGGTGACGGCAATCGCGCTGCGCGCGGCGGCGTGGGCCGGCACGGCGGCGATCCTACTGCCCGGGCTGCTGCTTCTCGGGGTCGCCGCCGGGGCGCGCGCGCCGCGCGGGTTGGCGCGCGGGCTGCAGGGCGCCGCGGTCGCGCTCTGGCCCGTCGCCGACACGGCCGGGCGCCTGCTGCGCCTCTCCCGCGATCGGCAAGCCCACTCTTTCCTGCAAGTGATGAACCGGCTGGCGCTGCCGGCGGGCCGCCGGCAGCCGGGGCGGGAGCTGCTGCTCCTCGCACCCCGCTGCCTCCGCCGCGATCTCCGCGCCGCCTTGCAGGCGCTGGCCGGCGAATTCGGGGCGCAGTACGTGGTCGCCGGGGGCGGCGAGCAGGCGCGGGACGCGATCGCGCGCCTGAGGCCGGTGGGGGTCCTGGCGGTCGCCTGCGAGCGGGACCTGGTGGAAGGCGTGCGCGCGGTCGCGTCGCGGGTGACGGTCCTCAGTCTCCCGAACCGGCGCCCCGACGGACCCTGCCGGAACTCCGAGATCGACCTGGCCGAGGCCCGGCGGCTGCTTTCGCGGCTGCAGGGCGTCGCGCGGGGCGCCGCGCCGGCCGACGCGGGCGCGTGAGCGCCGCCCCGGTCGGGCAGTCCGCACGCACCGCGCACGCCGGGCACTCGGGCTTCCGCGCGTGGCAGACCTGGCGTCCGTGCAGGATCAGCCGCAGCGAAACGGGCGTCCAGTCGCGCTGGGGCAAAAGCTCCATCAGCTCGAACTCGATCTTGACCGGATCGGTCTGCTTCGTCCACCCGAGGCGCTGCGCCAGGCGCCGCACGTGCGTGTCGACCGTGATGCCCGGGGTCGCGAAGGCGCACCCGAGGATCACATTGGCCGTCTTCCGCCCGGTGCCCGGGATCGTGACGAGCTCCTCCAGCGTCTGCGGCACCGCTCCGTGGAAGGCCGCGACGATGCGCCGGGCGCCTTCCTGGATGCTCTTCGCCTTGTTCCGGAAGAAGCCGGTCGGCCGCACGATCGCTTCGATCGCCTCCCGCGGCGCCGCGGCGAGCGCCGCCGGGTCCGGATAGCGCGCGAAGAGCAGCGGCGTCACCTGATTGACGCGCGCGTCGGTGCACTGCGCCGAGAGCACGGTCGCGACGTAGAGCTCGAACGGATTGCGGAAGTCGAGGGCGCAGCGCGCATCCGGGTAGATCCGCCGCAGCGTGCCCACGACGCGGCGCGCGCGCTCAGCGACGGGTGCGCCGGGCATGGAAGTGCTCCTCCACGTCAGCGATAGGAAGGGTGTTCAGGACCTGCGCCGCCGTCAGCCAGCCCTTGCGGGCGGTCTCCAGGCCGAGGGCGACGCGGTGCAGCCCCTCGAGGTGGTGCGCGTCGGGGTTGACCGCCAGGCGGACGCCGTGCCCGGTCGCGGCGCGGATGCGTCGCCAGTCGAGGTCGAGACGGCTCGGGGTGGTGTTGAACTCGATCGCCACGCCGCTCGCGGCGGCGGCTTCGTAGACGCGCGGCCACGCGAGCCGGTAGGGCGGCCGCTCGTGAAAGAGCCGGCCCGAGGGGTGGGCGAGGATCGTCGTCGCCGGCTGGGACACCGCCGCCACGACGCGCCGGGTCATCGCCTCGCTCTCCATGTCGAGCAGCGTATGGACCGAGGCGATGACGTAGTCGAGGCTGCTGAGGGTGCGGGCATCCAGGTCGAGCCGGCCGTCGGGCAGGATGTCGCACTCGACGCCGTGGAAGATGCGCACGTCCGGGAAGTCGCGCTGCACGCGGCGCACCTCTTCGGCCTGCTGCGCCAGGCGGCCGGCGTCCAGGCCGCGCGCGTAGAAGGCGCCCCGCGAGTGATCCGCGATGCCGATGTAGCGCCAGCCGAGCGCCCGCGCCTCGGCCGCGACCTCCGGGATCGTGGCGCGGCCGTCGCTCCAGTTCGTGTGCACGTGGAAGACGCCCTGCAGATCCCCGGGCTCGACCAGTCGCGGCAGGCTTCCGGCGCGGGCGGGGCGGATCTCGCCGCGGCCCTCGCGCAGCTCGGGCGGGACGAAGGCGAGCCCAGCGCGAGCGTAGATCTCCGCCTCGTCCGCCGGCAGACCGAGCGCCCCGGCCTCGACCGGGTCCGCGGAGGCCCGGGCGGCCGCGGCGCCGGGCGGTGGGGCGTCCGGGTCGCGCCGCGCCAGCTGGCGCAGCACGCCACGCACGTGGGCGCGGCCGCCGGTCTCCAGGAAGAGGCGCGCCGCGAAGTGCGCCGCATCGACGACCACGATCTCCTCGGGCGGCTCGTCGGCCGGCTCCCGCCGCATGCGATCCGGCGATGCCGGCGGCAGCAGGCGTGCGCCTTCGAGGGTGGCGAGCCGCGCCAGGACCGTCTCGGGGGCCTCGGCGGCGATCACCCAGACGAGACGCGAGACGAGTTCCGTCGCGCGCCGCGGCTCGCCGGCGCGGGCGACGCGGAGCACGCCCGGGACCTGCGCCAGCTCCGCCTCGCGGCGGCCGGCCGCCTCGAGGGCGCGATAGCGCAGCCAGGTGGTGCGCAGATGGCGGGCCCGCACGAATTGCGCCAGGATCCGCGTCTGCAGCCCCTCGTCGAAACCGGGCAGCTGCGCCAGCGTGCCGCGGCGGCAGGCGCGTGCGAGCTGCCGCAGCGTGACGATCCGGCCCTGCTGCCAGAGCACGCGGGCGCGGGCCGGCGTCAGCCCCCGGACGCGCAGGATGTCGAAGAGCCCCGGCGGAATCCGCAGCTGGCGCGCCTCCAGATCGCGCGCCCGGCCGGTCGCGACGAAGCGGCGCAGGCGCGGCTCGATCCGCGGATCGAGCGGCGCGGCCGCGGGCGGTTCGCCTTCGCTCCAGCGCGCCCAGTCCTCCGCCGCCCAGGATTGCAGCGTCCGCGCCGCGCGGCCGAAGCGGCGCGCCCGAGCGGGCGGCTCGCCCAGCAGGCGGGCGGTTTGCGCCATCCGGCGCAGATAGCGAATCGCCTCGCGGTGCTGCATCGGACATCCTCGGGAGTCAGCGAACCGGGCGGCGCGGACTCTCGCCGCGTCAATACGAACCACCGAGGATACGGGAGCGCGTGGGCCGCGGCAAGGACGGCGGTGGGACCCGGCCGGCCGCGCCATCTGCAGTTGGCGGGGAGACTGCCGATCCTTTATTCTCAAGGGCTTGGAGTCGACATGCGGGCCGGGATGCCGGGGCGCGGGACGGACGGGGGCGTAAGCGTTGAACATCCTGGGGATTTCCTGCTTCTACCATGACAGCGCGGCCGCGCTGGTCCGCGACGGCGAGGTGATCGCCGCGGCCCAGGAGGAGCGCTTCACCCGCAAGAAGCACGATCTCCGCTTCCCGCTGGGCGCCGTCCGCTACTGCCTGGAGGAGGGCGGCATCCGCGACGACCAGGTCGATCTGGTCGTCTTCTACGAGAAGCCGTTCATCAAGTTCGAGCGCATCCTCGAGACCTACATGGTCTTCGCGCCGCGCGGCTTCGCCTCCTTCCTGATGGCGCTGCCGCTCTGGCTGAAGCAGAAGCTCTGGATGAAGGAGGCTATCGCGGCCGCCGTGCCCGGCTTCCGCGGCAAGATCCTTTTCCCGGAGCACCACGAGTCGCACGCCGCGGCCGCCTTCTACCCCTCCCCGTTCCCCGAGGCGGCGATCCTGACGATGGACGGGGTGGGGGAGTGGACCACGACCAGCCTCGGGACCGGGAGCGGCAACCAGATCACGCTCCTGCACGAGACGCGCTTCCCGCACTCCCTGGGCCTGCTCTACTCGGCCTTCACCTACTTCACCGGCTTCAAGGTCAACTCGGCCGAGTACAAGGTGATGGGTCTCGCGCCCTACGGCGAGCCAAGGTACGTGGACGCGATCCTGACCGAGCTGATGGATCTGAAGCCCGATGGCTCGTTCCGGATGAACATGGACTACTTCGACTACTGCGCCGGCCTGAAGATGACCTCGCGTAAGTTCGACCGGCTCTTCGGCGGCCCGCCACGCCGCCCCGAGAGCCCGATGACGCAGCGTGAGATGGACCTCGCGCGCTCGGTGCAGGCGGTTACCGAGGAAGCGGTCCTGCGCATGGCGCGGCACGCGCAGCGGCTGACCGGGCAGAAGCGCCTCTGCCTCGCCGGCGGCGTAGCCTTGAACTGCGTCGCCAACGGCCGCCTGCTGCGCGAGGGCCCGTTCGAGGAGCTCTGGATCCAGCCCGCCGCCGGGGACGCGGGCGGGGCGCTGGGCGGCGCGCTGCTCGCCTGGCACCGCTACCTGGGGAAGCCGCGCGCCGCCGACGGCCGGCACGACCGGCAGCAGGGGAGCTATCTGGGACCGGAGTACCGGGATGACGGGATCGAGCGCTTCCTGGTCGAGAACGAGCTGCCGTACGAGCGGCTGGCGCTCGCGGCGATCCCGGAGCGCATCGCACAGCTGATCGAAGCCCAGCACGTGGTCGGCTGGCTGAACGGCCGCATGGAGTTCGGCCCGCGGGCGCTGGGCGCGCGCAGCATCCTGGGGGATCCGCGCTCGAAGACGATGCAGTCGGTGATGAACCTGAAGATCAAGTTCCGCGAGTCCTTCCGTCCCTTCGCGCCCTCGGTGCTGGTGGAGCACGCCGCGGAGGTCTTCGGGATCGATCGTCCCAGTCCCTACATGCTGCTCGTCGCGCCGGTGCGCGCGGAGCGGCGCATCGCGATGACGGAGGAAGAGCTGCGCCTCTTCGGCATCGACAAGCTGAACGTGGCGCGCTCCGATGTTCCGGCGATCACGCACATCGACTACACCGCGCGCATCCAGACCGTCGCGCGCGAGGACCATCCGCTCTACTACGACACGATCGAAGCCTTCCGGCGCCGCAGCGGGGTGCCACTCGTGATCAACACCTCCTTCAACGTGCGGGGGGAGCCGATCGTCTGCAGTCCGCAGGATGCGTACCTGTGCTTCATGCGGACCGAGATGGACTACCTGTTGCTCGGCACCTTCCTGCTGGACAAGCGGGCGCAGCCGAAACAGCATGCGCGCCTGAAGTGGGATCAGAGGTTCGAACTTGACTGACCCGGCCGTCCATCCGCCGCGCGCGCGCGCGCGCCTGCGCCGCTTCGGCCTCACGGTCGGGCTTGCTTTTCTCGTCGTGGGCGCGCTCATCCTCTGGCGGCACCGCGGGTGGCTGCCCCTGCCGGCGCCTTTCGGCGTGCTGGGCGCGCTGCTGCTGCTGTTGGCGGGCCTGGCGCCCGCGGCGCTGCGCCCGATCGAGTGGGCCTGGATGAGGCTCGCGAACGCGCTCGGCTGGGTGATGACGCGGGTCGTCCTGGGGGTCATCTTCCTGCTGGTCTTCACCCCGGCCGGGCTGATTCGCCGGCTGCTGGGGAAGGACCCGCTGGAGCTGCGCTTCGACCGCGGGGCGGTGAGCTACTGGCACACGCGCGCCGACGCCGACCCATCGCCGGAGCGGATGGAGAAGATGTTCTAGGCCGGGGACGGGGGGACGCATGAGCAAGGTGAGCATCCTGCGCGAGCTCTGGGAGTTCCTGCGGGTTCGCAAGAAGTGGTGGCTGGGCCCGGTCATCGTGCTCCTGGTCGTGCTCAGCTTGCTGATCGTGCTGGCCCAGGGGTCGGCCCTGGCGCCCTTCATCTACGCGATCTTCTGATGACGACCCGCGCGGAACGGGGCCCGGGCCGGGCAGGCGTGCGAACCTCGGCGGGTCTGCGCCTGGCGCTGATCGGCTTCGGCGTCCTGCTCTTCGTGCTGTTGGTGCTCGCGGCGGAGGGGATCCTCACGCTCGCGGGCTACGGACCCTCCCACGCGCTCTTCGTCAAGAAGAAGGTCCTGGGCGCGGAGGTCTATCAGACCAACCGTGACATCAGCGAGCTCTTCTTCCCGCCCTGGGCCGCGAAGGAGCCCGATTTCGGGCAATTCCCGGCGCGGCCGTCGCCCGGCCGCATGCTGATCATGGCGACCGGCGAGTCCTCCACGCTGGGGGATCCGTTCGGGCCGCGCTGCGCGTTCCCGGCGCTGCTGGGCCGCATGCTGGCCGACGCGGCGCCCGAGCGGCAGTACGAGGTCGTCAACTGCGGGGTGGTCGCGATATCGAGCCTGGACGTGCTGCTGCTGCACCGGCAGATCGTGAAGCACCACCCGGACCTGATCGTCATCTACACCGGCCACAACGAGGCCTACGGCGCGGACGGCGTCGACACCCCAGTGCAGCGCACCTTCGCGACGCGCCGCGCGGCGCAGACCTGGCTATGGTTCCGCAACCTGCGGCTGGTCCGTCTGGCGCGGACCCTCCTGGGGCAGATGAAGAAGACGGTGCCCGCCACCGCGCCCGAGGGCTTCGGGATGTGGCTGATGCGCGACCGCACCGTCGCGGAGCGCACGCCCGAGCACGACCGCCTGCTCCAGTTCTACCGCGAGAACATCCGGGAGATGCTCGCCCTCGCGCGGGACCGCGGCGTGGATGTCGCGCTCTGCACCCAGCTCAGCAACGAGCGTGACCAGTCGCCCCTCGGCTCCGTCCACGGCCCCGCCTTCGACGCGGCGCGGGAAGGGGAGTGGCAGGCCTCCTGGGCCCACGGCGTGGCGGCGATGAACGCGCAGCGCTGGCCCGAGGCGCTCGCGGCGCTCGACGCCTGCCGGGCGCTCGACCCGGACCACGCCGAGACGCGCTTCCGCCGGGGCCGGTGCCTCGATGCGCAGGGAGATTCGGCGGCCGCGCTGGCGGAGTACATCGCGGCGCGGGACCGGGACGCGGTCCACTTCCGCGCCTGCAGCGCGCAGAACGACGTCCTGCGGGAGATCGCGCGCACCTGGGACTCGCAGGGCAAGCACCACCTGGTCTTCATCGATCTCGATCGGCGGATCCACGAGCAGCATCCGTATGGGGCGGACCGGCGCTTCTTCACCGAGCACGTGCATCCCTACCCGGTGGGTCACGCCTGGATGGGGCGCGAGATCGCCCGCGCCCTGGCGGAGAGCGAGATCGCCCCGCGCTTCGGCGCCTGGGACCTGGGCCGCATCCGAAGCGCGGAAGCGTACCTCGAGCAGGTTGGGATGACGGACCTGGACGAGCTCTTCGGCGTCCACCTGACGGATGTCTACAAGCTCGCCAAGTGGCCCTTCACGCAGTGCTACGAGAACGACACGATGCGCGCCTACCTGCAGGCGCGCATGCGGGACCTCGCGGCGCGCCTCGACCCGAACGAGCGGCAGGTCTTCTCCGAGCTCCCGCGGGACAAGACCGGGATGCTCTACGACTTCGGCAAGCGGCACTACGGGCTCTTCGCCCTCTATCGCAGCCAGCGGCGGGGCGAGGAAGCGCTGCGCGAGCTGCAGCTCGTCAGCGACTACTGGTGGCCGGCGGCCTTTGTCGAGACCGACATGGCGCAGATCCTGGTCGGCATGCACCGGCTGGACGAGGCGGAGATGCACCTTCGTCGCGCGCGCGAGCTCGACGCGAAGTACCCGCCAATCCACTTCGTCGCCGGCGCGCTCTACCACGCGCGCGGCAGCCTGATCCGGGCCCGGGCGGAGTTCGAGGCTTACCTTAAAGCCGCGCCCGACGGGCCCTTCGCGGCCGCGGCGCGGGCCGGGCTCCAGGCCGTGGGGGGCGCGCCCAGCCGGGTGCGCTGATCCGCCCCCGGCCTCTTCCTTGACAGACCGCCGGTCGCGGCCCTAGCCTCCTACCGGCCGATCGGCCGCCGGGATCTCCCACGCGGGAGAGGTGTTCCCCCGGTAGGCCTGATCGTATGGGAGTAGGGGTGAGTCCGGACTCCGTGCTTCTGAGGATTCAGGGCCCCGCCGACCTGCGGGGCCTTTCGGTCGCCGAGCTGGAACAGCTCTGCGGGGAGCTGCGCCACTATATCATCGAGACCGTCACCCGCACCGGGGGCCACCTCGCTCCCAGCCTGGGTGTGGTCGAGCTGACCATCGCCCTCCACCGCGTCTTCGACTCCCCCCGTGACGCCATCGTCTGGGACGTCGGGCACCAGTGCTACGCCCACAAGATCCTGACCGGACGGCGCGAGGCGTTCCGCAACCTGCGCCAGCTGGACGGCCCGAGCGGCTTCTGCCGGCGCAGCGAGAGCCCTCACGACGCCTTCGGCGCCGGCCACGCCAGCACCTCGATCTCCGCCGCGCTCGGCATCGCGGCCGCCCGCGACGCGCGCGGGGAGCCGGGCCGGGTCCTGGCGGTGATCGGCGATGGCGGGCTCTCGGGCGGGCTGGCCTTCGAAGGTCTCGACAACGCCGGGGGCTGCAACCGAGACCTGATCGTGATTCTCAACGACAACAACATGTCGATCTCGCCCACCGTGGGCGCGCTCTCGCGCCACCTGACCGAGATCATCACGCACCCGCTCTTCGAGCGCGTGAAGAAAGAGGTCTGGGAACTCACCCGGAAGCTGCCGCGGGGGAGCGAGTCGGTCACAAAGGCGGTACGGCGGATCGAGGGCAGCCTGAAGGGCCTGCTGACCCCGGGCATCTACTTCGAGAGCCTCGGCTTCCGGTACCTGGGCCCGACCGACGGCCACGACCTCACCGAGCTGATCGGGGTGTTGGAGCGGGTCAAGACGATGCACGGACCGATCCTGGTGCACGTGCTCACCCAGAAGGGCCGGGGCCTGGCGGACGCCGAGGAAGATCCCTGCCGCTACCATGGGATCGCCCCGCGCCTGGGCGCGAATGGCAAGACCGAGCCGCACCCGAACGGGCTCACCTACACGCAGGTCTTTGGCGAGACGCTCGCCGAGCTGGGGGCGCAGCACCCGGAGCTGACCGCGATCACCGCCGCGATGTGCGACGGCACGGGCCTGGCGCGCTTCGCCGAGCGCTTCCCGGAGCGCTTCCACGACGTCGGGATCGCCGAGGCGCACGCCCTCACCTACGCCGCCGGCATGGCGACCCGGGGACTGCGGCCGGTGGTGGCGGTCTACTCGACGTTCCTGCAGCGCGCCTTCGATCAGATTGTCCATGACGTCGCGTTGCAGCGTCTGCCCGTGGTCCTGGCGCTGGACCGCGCCGGCCTGGTGGGGGAGGACGGTGCCACGCACCACGGCGCCTTCGATCTCTCCTACCTGGCGTGCATTCCGGAGGTGACGATCGCGGCGCCGGCGAGCGGGCGCGAGCTGCGCGATCTGCTCGCGACGGCGCTGCGCCACGACGCCGGGCCCTTCGCCATCCGCTACCCGCGCGCTCCGGTCCCGGATGCCGACGCGCTTGAGCACGCGCCGCAGCCGCTGATCATCGGCGAGTGGCAGGTACTGGCGCCGGGCCGGGACGCGGTGCTGCTGGCGGTCGGGTCGATGGTCGAGGAGGCGCGCGGCGCGCGGCAGCTGCTGGCCGCCGGCGGCCTGGACGTGGGCGTCGTCAACGCGCGCTTCGTCAAGCCGCTCGACACCGCGCTGCTGGAGCGGCTCGCCGCGACGGTGCCGCTGCTGGTCACGATCGAGGAGAACGCGCTCGCCGGCGGCTTCGGCAGCCAGGTGGCGTGCGCCCTGGGCGCGGGAGCGCCGCCGCGACTGCTGCCGCTCGGCTTGCCGGACGCGTTCGTGCCGCACGCGGCGCGCCGGGAGCTGCTGGCGCAGGTCGGCTTGACGGCGGAAGGCATTGCGGCGCGCACGGCCGAGGCGCTCGCGGCGGGACGTGAGGCCCGGCGGGCGGCACCCGCCCCGGGCGCGGTGGCGCGGCGCTGAGTCGACCGAAGGGGGAAGCGTGGAGAAGGTCGTGATCCTGGGTTCGGGGCCGGCGGGGCTGACGGCGGCGATCTACCTGTCACGCGCGCAGCTCCAGCCGCTGCTCTTCGGCGGGCAGTCGCCCGGCGGGCAGCTGACGATCACCAGCGAGGTCGAGAACTTCCCCGGCTTTCCCGAGGGCGTGCCGGGCCCCGAACTGATGGACCGGGTGCGCCGCCAGGCGGAGCGCTTCGGCACGCGCATCGAGGATCGGACGATCAGCGCGGTCGATCTCTCCCGGCGGCCCCTGCGCCTCACGACCGAGGAGGGCGCGACGATCGAGACCGAGGCGCTGATCGTGGCGACCGGCGCCTGCGCGCAGTGGCTGGGGCTTGAGTCCGAGAAGGCGCTCCGGGGCGCCGGGGTGAGCGCGTGCGCCACCTGCGACGGCTTCTTCTTCATGGGCAAGGAAGTGGTCGTCATCGGGGGCGGCGACACGGCGCTGGAGGATGCGCTCCACCTGACGCACTTCGCCACCCGGGTCACGGTCGTCCATCGGCGCGACGAGCTGCGCGCCTCGAAGTACATGCAGGAGAAGGCGCGCCAGAACGAGAAAATCAGCTTCGCCTGGAACTCGGTGGTCGATGAGATTCGTGACCCCGCCCAGCATCGGGTGACCGGGGTCGTGCTGCGGGACGTGAAGACCGGGGCGAAGCGCGCGCTCCCCTGCGACGGGGTCTTCGTGGCGATCGGGCATCGCCCCAACACGGAGGTCTTCCGCGGGCAGCTCGACATGGACGCGGCCGGCTATCTGCGCACGCGCGCCGGCTCGACGCGCACCAACCGAGTGGGGGTCTTCGCGGCCGGCGACGTCGCCGACTCGCGCTACCGTCAGGCGGTGAGCGCGGCGGGGACGGGTTGCATGGCCGCCATCGACGCCGAGCGCTTCCTCGGCGGTGAACCCTGGGAGTAGCGGACGCCATGGCGCGGCGCGCGATCATCACGTTGGGACACCCGACCCTGAAGCGTCGGGCGGAGGCGGTCGAGGCCTTCGACGAGGATCTGCGCACGCTGATCGCGGACCTCTTCGAGACGATGGCCGAGGCCCGCGGGATCGGGCTCGCCGCGCCGCAGGTCGATGTGTCGCGCCGGGTGATCGTGGTCGACCCGCGCGCCGTCGATCCCGAGAAGGGCCGGGCGCTGGCGCTCGTCAATCCGGAGATCGTCGCCTACGCGGGCTCCACGGTCTTCGAGGAAGGGTGCCTGAGCATCCCCGGGCTCTATACGGACGTGCGCCGGCCCGAACAGGTGACCGTCCGGTACGCGGACGAAACGGGAACGGTGCGGGAAGAGGTGTTCGACGGCATCATGGCGCGCGTGATCCAGCACGAGCGCGATCACCTGGACGGCGTCCTCTTTCCGGATCGCGTTTCCAGCTTGCGGCGCGCCTGGCTCCTGCGCCGCTACGCTTCGGCTCCGGCCGACGCCGGGTCGAAGCACGTCCCCGCGCTCTAGGCCGAGGCGGCGGGTGCATCCGACAGGGAGAGTCTGATGACGCGCGATCCGATGCCGCGGGACGCGGAGGTCTCCCCTTGGGGGGAGATGGGACGGGACGAGCTGCGCGCCTTTCTCGGCGACGCGGCCCGCCTCTGGCTTGCCCATGACGGCCTCTGGTTCCAGGCGATCGAGCGCCGCGGCGGTCAGGAGCTGGCGATCGCCTGCGACCGCGACGCGTGGGCGCAGTTCTCCCCGCTCGAAGCGCGCCGCATCCGGGAGCGGCTCGGTCTCGCCCCGGACGGCGGTTTGGAGGCTCTCGACCGCGCGCTGCGGCATCGCCTCTACGCCCACCTGAATCCTCAGGCGATCGTCCGGCCGTCGCCCGACCGGCTCATCCTGCGCATGATCACCTGCCGCGTGCAGGAGGCGCGCCGGCGCAAGGGCCTGACGGATTTCCCGTGCCGCGAGGTCGGCATCGTCGAGTACACGACGTTCGCCCAGGCGATCGACCCGCGCATCGAGACGCGCTGCCTCGTCTGTCCCCCGGATCCTCCCGCCGGTGATCACGCGTGTGCCTGGGAGTTCACCCTGCGCGAGGGGGGCTGAACGTGAGCGACGCGACCGGCGCGTGGATCGGCTGCGACGTCGGCTCGACGGCGGTCAAGATCGTGGCGCTGGAGGATGAGGCGTCGGCGCCGGTGGCGATGCTCTACGCGCGGCACGGCACGCGGCAGGCGGCGGCTCTGCTCGGCCTCCTGGAGGAACTGGAGCGGCGCCAGCCGGACCTGTTCGCGCGCGCGCGCCTCTGTTTCACCGGCAGCGGGGGCCGTTTCCTGGCGCAGCGCGCCGGCGCGCGATACCTGCAGGAGGTGAACGCGGTCGCGCTCGCCACCGAGCGGCTCTATCCGAACGCGGGGAGCATCGTCGAC
>Ga0163210_1000789_pt1 | contig 13462 bp, 11 predicted proteins | sample Kivu_220m_FD_113536 | JGI IMG/M metagenome (GOLD analysis project Ga0163210, IMG submission 113536) | Freshwater microbial communities from Lake Kivu, Western Province, Rwanda to study Microbial Dark Matter (Phase II) - Kivu_220m | ecosystem: Environmental > Aquatic > Freshwater > Lake ...
CTACATGATGTTCCCCAGAGTTTTGCCGGTTCTCATATTGCTCATCCTTCCACTCTTGCAAGGGATGATCGGACTGTATTGGGAGAAGGTCTTGATGATCACCTGTGTCATCGCATTGCTTGCGTTGAGCTGGGACCTGATGGCTTCGGTGGGATTAATCTCGTTGGGTCAAGCCCTTTTCTTCGGCGCAGGGGCTTATATCACGGGCTATTTAAATTATGGTTTTAAACTTCCCCCCATCCTCACCATTCCACTGGGCACTTTAGGTGGCGCACTTTTCAGTACTTTGTTGCTCCTGCCTGTTCTGAGGTTAAGAGGGGTCTATTTTGCTATTGTCACTTTAACCTTTCCATTACTGCTCTCCCGATTTATTGAGACGACGAAAATTCTTGGTGGGACAGAGGGGATGAGCGCTCTTTCCCCTCTTCCCAATATATGGGTTGAACTTTATGTGCCTATTCTTGCACTGCTCATTTGTCTATTCGGTTTTCGAAGGTTGATTAATGAGGATTACGGTCTGGTTTTGCAAGGCATTCGAGATAATGATCGGGCGGTGATGAGCGGAGCAATCAATATCTATTGGTACAAGGCTCAAGCCGTGTTCATCGCTGGTGTGGCTGGGGCGTTTGCCGGGGCCTTCATGACCCATTACTATCAGTTTGTGGGCATGCCTGCCTTTGCCATGGATTATTCGATCTTACCGTTGACCGCTGCTGTTCTTGGCGGAGTAGGGACCTTTGCCGGTCCGACCATAGGCGCTTTTATTCTGGTCCCCCTTTCTGAAGCCCTTCGTGCTGTTGGAACATTAAGAGTGGTCTTCTATTCTGCGATTCTGATTATCTGCGTTGTAGGTTTACCCGAAGGGATCTTTCATTATATCCAAAGAAAATATCACCAGTTCGAAAGAATGGTTGAAGTGGGGTAAATGGAAGACAAGACAATTCTCAAGGTTGAAAATCTCAGTAAACATTTTGGCGGGGTGGCCGCGATTGTCCGGGTAAGCTTCCAGTTGCAAGAAGGAGAACTTCTCGGAATCATCGGCCCGAACGGCTCCGGGAAGACGACGCTGGTCAATTTGCTTACGGGTTTCGTAAAACCAGATTCTGGAAGCGTGACCTACCGGGGGAGAGATATTACAGGGAAAATGCCCTATCGGATAGCGGAATTGGGAATTGCCCGGACCTTCCAGATGGTGAAGCCATTTTATCAATTGTCTGCCTTCAAAAATCTTATCATCCCTTTATATTCCTCCAGGGTTAAAAAATTGAGGGGAGGAAAATATGGTGACCGGGATGATGTGGCCATCGATCTTCTGGAGGATGTTGGCTTTGAACGCGACTCATTTGTTCCCTATAAAGTGGCGGCGAGTCTTCCTCATGGGTACTTGAAACGTCTGGAACTGGCGCGTTGTTTAGCCCTTCGACCCGATTTGCTCATTCTTGATGAACTCTTTTCAGGAATGTCGATGTCAGAAGTGGCCAGCACCCTTCCCATCATTGAGAAACTGAGTGGCGAGGGACTCACCATCGTCATGGTTGAGCACCGGTTAAAAGAGCTCTTTCGAATTGCCCATCGGGTCATTGCGCTAAATTTTGGGGCTAAAATTGCGGACGGACCTCCTGGCACGATGATGAAGAACGAAGCAGTGAAGGCGGCTTATCTTGGAAGCGAGGAAGAGGACTGAGATGCTTGAGGTCAAGAACCTGCTGGTCTTTTTCGAAAATGCCCTGGCCATTAATGATCTCAGCTTCGAAATCCATCGGGGTGAGATCGTAGGTATTTTGGGCTCCAATAGCGCAGGGAAGACCACCCTGATGAACACGATCTCCGGTCTGATCATCGATATCAAGAAGAAGGAGGACCGAAGGGGAGGGGAAAGGATCACCCTCCTCGGGGAGATCCGGTTTGAGGGGAAGGATATCTTGAGCGTCGACCCTTATGAGAGGGTGAAGAAAGGAATTGTGTTGAGCCGTGAAAGGCATCCCATCTTTCCTGAAAGCACGGTAGAGGAAAATCTGAAGATTGCTGCCTGTGTGAGGAAAGATCCTGAGATCAAAAAGAGCTTTGACTTTGTCTATCAAATCTTTTTCCACCTGAAGGAGATCAGGAAGAGGAAGGCCGGGTTCTGCAGCGGAGGGGAGCAACAGATGCTGGCCATCGGGATGGCCTTGATGACCAAACCCCGTCTCCTCCTGATGGACGAGCCCCTGCTCGGGCTCTCCCCGGTTCTTCAGAAGGACCTGACCCGGGCGATCAAAAAGATCCGTGGAGAGGGGGTTACCATTTTAATCACTGAACAGTTTGCCAGGCCCCTGCTTCCCGTGATTGATCGGGGGTATGTGATTGAGAACGGGATACTCGTTCTCTTCGGAACAGGAAAAGAATTGATGGATAACCCGGAGGTCAAGGCAGCATATTTTGGGGTTTAGTTCTGGAGGATAAATACGAAGCACGAAATCCGAAATTCGAAACAAATCCAAATGACAAAGTACCAAATCTCAAACTTATTACATTTTGAAAATTTGAAATTCGAGATTGTTTCGGATTGGTCCTAAAAGGACGCTTCGCCCGATATTCGGATTTCGGATTTTTTAACTTCTTTCGATAGAGATTATGGTGATGGAGATAATGACCAGCTCAATTTACGAGCAGTTCGAAAAAGTCTCCCGGGATTATCCGGAGAAGCCTGCTCTCGTCTATTTGGGGAAGATCTACCGTTATTCCCGGTTGAAAGAGGCAACGGAAAATCTCTCCTCCCATTTACACAGGATGGGTATCGAAAAAGGCGATAAGGCCATTCTCTATCTTTCCAACTGTCCTCAATGGGTGATTTCCTGGCTGGCCCTGCTTCGTATCGGTGCGATCAGTATCCCCATCTCACCCATCTATACACCCATGGACCTCCAATACATGGCCAATGACAGCGGGGCAGAGACAATCTTCTGTCTGGATACAAACTTTGGTTATGTCACCCAGGTTCTTCCGGAGACCCCGTTGAAGAGAGTGATCGTCACCAACATGGCCGATCCCCTCCCCGGGTGGAAGAGGCTGATCGGGATGAGTCTCAATAAGATCCCCAGTGGAAGGGTAGGGTCAGGTGAAAATATTTATCCTTTTAAGAAGCTGCTCAAGGAAAAATCTTCTTCGTTGCCGCCATTGAAGGCAGAGGGTGAAGAGATCTTTGAGATGCTTTACACCGGGGGTACGACCGGCCTTCCCAAGGGCGTTCCCTTTACAAATATTCTTTTTCTGGAAAGTGCGGCTGAGCAGAGGGCAGTGAGTGTATCCTTTATCCCGAAAGGAAAGGATATCGTGATCCAGGGGGGCCCCCTTTTCCATATTCTCGGCCAGCAGGTGGGTCTGGGCGGGATTCTGTCCGGTGATACGCTCATCTTACTTCCAAAAGTGAATCTGGACGGGCTCTTTGAACATATCCGGAGATATAGGGTGTTGACGTTCTTTGGTGTTCCTGCATTGTACCGGATGATCCTCGAACACGATCGGATAGATTATTATGATCTGAGCTCCCTCCGGTACTGCTTCTCCGGAGGGGATGTCCTCCCTGCTGAGGTGGCTGAAAGATGGTTAAGCAAGTTTGGGAAGCCGATCTACCAGGGATATGGAGCAACGGAGACCTGCGGCCGTGTCTCCCTGACCCCGATGGGCGAGGAGGCTCCTCCGGGAAGTGCCGGGAGGGTGACCCCTCTTCAGAAGGTGAGGCTCGTTGATCCTGATACCGTTGAGCCCGTGGCTGCCGGAGAGCCAGGAGAACTCCTCGTCTCCTCAGATCATATGGTTCGGGCTTACTGGAATAAGCCTTCGGAAACGGCTCAGTGTTTTATCGAAATGGACGGGAGGCTCTGGTACAGGACCCGTGACATCGTGCGAATTGATGAGAAGGGATGGCTTTTCTATATGGACCGCTCCGTGGATACGATCAAACACAAGGGATACCGTGTTGCCGTTTCGGAGATCGAAGCCGTATTGCAGGAGCATCCTGCTGTCATCTCTGCCTGTGTGGTCGGAGTCCCTGATGAAAAGGTGGGCGAAAGGATCAAGGCCTTTGCCGTCCTCAAGGCAGATGTGAAGGGAGTAAGCGCCTATGATCTTCTCAAATGGTGTCGTGAAAGACTGGCCCCTTACAAGGTTCCCCAGTACATCGAATTCCGGGACATGCTTCCCAAATCAAAGGTGGGAAAACTTCTCAGGCGTGAGCTTCGTGCCGAAGAACGAAAACGCTTTGAGAAGACAGACTAACCTTTTGTCCCACTTCTTACTACCATCATGCCTCATTCCTGCCGGATTGAGAGAAATAGGCCCCTTGTAACTGAGACCTTACTCCCCGCCCGAACTAATCATTGCTAATAAGTTTAAAAAAAGTTTATATTATAGCCTGAGCCGGTGATCGGGCCAGTAAGTATCCCGGCGTTACGGGCGGAGGAGAGGAGATGAATTTAGCCGAAAATCTTGAGAGGTCAACCTACTATTTCCCCGATCGTCTTTCAATTATCCGGGAAGACCAAAGGATGACCTACCTGGAACTCAATCGGGAATCGAACCGGGTGGCTACCGCCCTGATCCGGTCTGGAATCCGAAAGGGAGACCCCGTGGCCCTCTGTGCTCCCAACTCCAATCAATGGTTGGCCTTTTACTTCGGGGTTCTTAAGGCAGGGGCGATTGCCGTGACCTTGCCCAATGTAATTTCGAGAAGCGAACTCATCGGGTTGTTGGCGGATGCCCGGCCCAGGATGCTTTTTACGGTTGACGAAAAACTGGATGACCTGGGGGATCGCAAGGATTATCCTTATATCGAAAAGATCATCAGCGGCGGTGGGGATATTCCTTATCACCGGCTGCTTGAAAAAGGATCTGATTCTTTCAGGGCCGTTGACCTGGATCGGAGAGAGACCGCCGTGATCCTCTACACGGGGGGTACGACAGGGGTTCCCAAGGGCGTGATGCTGACACACGAAAACATAAAATCATCCGTTCACAATGTCTCTCACTTCGAACGTTCAAACCAGGATGATTGTGCCTTATGCTTTCTTCCCCCCAATCATATCTTTGCCCAGATCCACATTATGAATTCGATGATCTATGCAGGCGGGTCTGTGGTGATCCAGCCCTCTTTTGATCTGGAGAAGGTCTTGGGGGCTATCGGGCGGCACCGGATTACAAAGTTTTACGGTGTCCCCACCATTTATTACCGTTTGCTTCAAATCGAGGATCTGAAGAGGAGACTGGGATCTGTCAATTACTGTTTCTCAGCGGCGGCCAGCATGCCCGGAGAGATCGTAAAGGAATGGAAGTCAAGAACTCAGCTCAATATCCATGAGTCTTACGGGATGACCGAAACGGCAACGATGGTCACCTATAACCATTATATCCGGCATGTGATAGGTTCTGTGGGGACACCCGTCAACATCGTGGAGGTCCAGATCAGGGACCCGGAGGGCAATGTCTTGAAACCGGGGGAGGAGGGAGAGATCTGCATTTGCGGTCCCAACGTGATGAAGGGGTACCTGAATAAGCCTGAAGAGAGCAGGGCGGTTTTCTGGGACCGCTGGCTTCGAAGCGGGGATATCGGGGTCATCGATGAAAATGGTTACCTTTACATTATCGATCGCATCAAAGACATGATCATTACCGGTGGCGAAAATGTTTACCCCAGGGAGATCGAAGAGGTTCTTTATAAGAGACCGGAGATCGGAGAGTGTTCGGTGATCGGCCTCCCGGATAAAGAGTACGGGGAGAGGGTGACCGCCTGTATTGTCCTTAAGTGGAAGGACGGGGTGCTGGATTTCGCCGAGCTCAAATCTTTTCTGAAGAAAAACCTCACCCCGTTTAAGGTGCCAAAAGAATTCATCGTCCTGGATGAGTTGCCCAAGGGGAATACCGGCAAGATATTGAAACGCGAATTAAAAAGGCAGATCATCGACAGGGTTAAGAAACAAACCAAATAAAAGGAGGGTCATGATGAAAAGGAATAAAGTAAGAATCAAAACGGTCATGATGTTCATCGGATGTTTTATTGTTTTGATACCCCTTCTCTCCTTTGCTCAGCCCTATCCCACCAGACCGATCAGTCTGATCGTAACCTTTCCTCCCGGAGGAACACTGGATACGAGCACAAGAATCCTTGCCAGCAAGGCTGAGAAATTCCTCGGACAGCCCGTCATCGTTTCGAATGTGGGAGGGGGCGCAGGGTCCGTGGCTCTCGGTCAGGTGGCCAAGAAGAAGGCCGATGGTTATGAGATTACGAGTTGCGCGAGCACGGGGCTGATTCGCATTCCCCAGTTAAGGGCTGTCCCGTACAGTCATGAGGATTTTGTCCCTGTGATGCACTTTGCCGCTGTCCAATCAGGACTGGTGGTGAGGTCCGATTCCCCTTTCAAGACCCTGAAGGATCTGGTCGAATATGCAAGGAAAAATCCCGGGAAGGTGACCTATGCCACCTCAGGGGCAGGATCTCCCATGCACATGGCCATGGAGTTTATTGCTGAGAAGGAAGGGATCAAATGGACCCACGTTCCTTATGCGGGAGGTGCTCCGGGGCTCTCTGCTGTGCTGGGTGGCCATGTCACCTCCATGTCGGATAGCACGGAGTGGCTTCCCCATGTCAAGGAGGGAACCCTCAGGCTTCTGGTGACCCATGGGGAGAGTCGGATGAAGAGTTTTCCCAATGTGCCGACGCTCAGGGACCTGGGATATGATTTCATCAATGAGACCGTCTTTATGATCGCCGCTCCTAAAGGAACGCCTGGATCGGTTGTCAAAAAGCTGGAGGGGGCATTTCATCAGGGGATGGATGACCCTGCCTTCGTCAAGACCATTGCCAACCTGGAGTTCGATGTGGCTTACAGGAATTCCGGGGATACGAAGAAATATCTCGAAGAGGCGTACAGCCGGTTTGGACAGATGATCAAAAAATTGAATATTCCAAAAGAACCCGAGAAGAAGCAGTGAAGACCCTTGATCAGGCAAGCGGCCTTTTCTGGCTGAGTGTCTCCATCGCCGTATTCATTGAATCCCTGAGATTGGGGATTGGAAAGGTCCAGAACCCGGGCATGGGGTTTATGACGCTGGGTGCCTCGGGAATTCTCGGGATCCTATCTCTTGCCCTCTTCATCCGGGCCTCGGTGAGCAGAGAGGAGGGGAAGGCAAGGCCTCTTTTTTCCGGAAGGCTCTGGAAGAGAGTTCTTCTTGTTCTTTTCGTCCTCTCCGTCTATTCCATCGTCATGCCCATGCTCGGCTATCTCCTCAGTACCTTTATTTTGATGACAATTCTTTTCTGGGTTCTTGAGAGGAAGAGGATCTGGCTCGTTTTCATGGCTTCCTTTCTCAGCACGTTGATCTCTTATTTCGTCTTTTCGAAATGGCTCAATTGCCAATTTCCGGATGGCCTGTTCGGTCTTTAAAGCAATGGGATTCTTCGACAACATCCTTTACGGTTTTCAGGTCACCTTTCAACCCGTCAATTTCCTTTTCTGCGGAATCGGGGTGTTGGTGGGGACCCTTGTAGGGGTTCTCCCCGGCATCGGTCCGGCCGGTGCGATGGCCCTTCTCCTTCCTGCAACCTTTAAATTCTCCCCCACTTCAACCCTCATCCTGCTGGCCGGTATTTACTATGGGGTTCAATACGGAGGTTCCACGACTTCCATCCTGGTCAATATTCCGGGCGAGGCCTCCTCTGTCATTACCTGCCTCGATGGCTACCAGATGGCCCGTCAAGGCCGGGCCGGTCCTGCCCTCGGGATTGCCGCATGGGGGTCCTTCATTGCAGGAACCATTGCAAACCTCGGGCTGATGTTCGTGGCTGTTCCTCTCGCTTATGCCGCCTTGAGTCTTGGCCCTCCCGAATATTTTTCTCTGATGTGCATGGGACTGGTCATTGTAACCTATCTCGCCCAGCGCTCTGTCCTGAAGGCGATCATGATGGCGCTGGTCGGGATTATCCTCGGAAGCATCGGCCTCGATCTCATCACCGGTCTTCCTCGCTTCACCTTCGGGATCAATGAATTGACCGATGGAGTGGGTATTATCCCTCTTGTCATGGGCCTTTTTGGAATATCTGAAATCCTTGAGAATCTTGAGGAGAGTCTGGAGAGGGATGTCTTCAAAGCTCCCATTAAAAATCTATGGCCTTCGCTGAAAGATTGGGCACAGGCCAAATGGGCCATCGTGAGAGGATCGATCATCGGGTTTCTCCTGGGGATACTTCCCGGAGGCGGAGCGGTGATCTCGCCCTTTGTATCCTATGCGGTTGAAAAAAAGATTTCAAAAAATCCTGAGAAGTTCGGTAAAGGGGCGATCGAAGGAGTGGCCTCTCCGGAATCTGCCAATAATGCAGCGGCCGGGGCGTCGCTCATCCCCCTTCTCTCCCTCGGAATCCCTCCCAATCCCATCATGGCAATCTTCTTTTCGGCACTGATCATTCATGGGATTCAACCGGGACCCCTTCTCATCAAGCAACATCCCGACCTCTTCTGGGGTCTGGTGGCCAGCCTCTATCTGGGCAATGCCCTTCTCATCGTTCTCAACCTTCCCCTGATCGGGATATGGGTGAAGGTGCTCAAAATTCCTTACAAGATCCTCTTTCCCTTGATCCTTCTCTTCTGTCTCATCGGGGCCTACAGCATGAATAATGTCAACTTCGATCTCTACGTCATGATCTTCTTTGGGGTCCTGGGCTGGGGGATGAGGAAATTCGGATACGAGGGGGCCCCTCTCATCCTTGCCTATGTTTTGGGCCCCATGCTTGAAAATGCCCTTCGCCAATCCCTCCTGATTTCGCAGGGGAGTTTTTGGATCTTTATGACCCGTCCCATCTCCGCTGTGGCTCTGGGGTTCGCCATTTTCCTCCTCCTTTCCAATCTCTTTCCTTTTTTCAGAAAGAGGCGGAGGGAATATGGGGAGTTTAAAGAATAAGGAGTGGATCATAAACGATGAGGGGTGAACAAGGTGAAGAAAAAACGGTTTGTCCTGAGGCCCAAAGAGGTTGAACGGTTCGCTCAGGACAGGTATGTTGAACCAGGATCGGAACGACTCACAAAGTCGGATCACCTTCGGTGATCACTCGAAAAGGAGGAATTCATGAAGATCGATATCTTTACCCATGTGATGCCCGAGCGGTATAAGAAGGCCCTTTACAGGCATGCGGAGAAGTTCGCGACCGAGAAGAAGGTTCAGGACAAGCGGCCTACGCTGACCGACAACGAAGCCAGATTGCGAATCCTCGAAGAGCATGAAGGTTTGGTCCAGGTGTTGTCCGTGACCATGCCTCCGGTGGAGGAGGTGGTGGGCCCGGGGGAGGCGGCAGAATTGGCGAAGATCTCCAATGACGAAATGGCTGAGATGGTCTCCAGATATCCCCGGAGATATATCACGGCGATCGCCAATCTCCCCCTGAACAATATGGATGCGGCATTGAAAGAGACCGAGAGGGCGATCCAGAAGCTCGGTTTTAAAGGTATTCAGATTTACACGCGTGTCAATGGCAAACCCTTGAGTTCGGATGAATTGATGCCCCTTTACTCACTGATGAAAAGTTTTGATCTTCCGATCTGGATCCATCCGATGCGCAGCTCCAGTCAGCCGGATTATGCCACAGAGACGGTCTCCTATCATCAGACCTTCTCCATCTTCGGCTGGCCCTATGATACCACCACGGCAATGACGCGGCTTGTTTTTTCAGGTATCTTTGAGAAATTTCCGGGGATCAAGTTTATCACCCACCATTGCGGGGGGATGATCCCCTACTTTGCGGACAGAATCGTTGTCCATTACAACAATGGTTTAGAACGTCTCGGGCAAAGATTTTTCCCGGGGCTCACCAAACATCCCATTGAATATTTCAAGATGTTTTACAACGATACCGCATTAAATGGGAATCCCTCAGCGCTCCGGTGCGGTTTCGACTTTTTCGGTGAGGACCGCCTGCTTTTCGGTTCGGATATGCCTTACGATGTGGGCAACGGGGCGATTTCTATCCGGCAAACCATAGAGGCGATAGAGGGTATGAATTTATCTGAATCGAGCAAGAGGAAGATCTATGAAGACAACGCCAGGAAGTTGTTGCGTCTCTAAAACCCAAGGGCGAATGAGTCGGGAAGGAGGTCACGTATGAAACGAGCAGGATTTAAAATAGGAAGGAAGATACTTTACGGTGGGTTTTTGCTTTTCTTCATCCCTGCCTTTTTATCCGCCCAGGAATTCCCCACGAAACCGATCAATGTGGTGATTACGTTCTCCCCGGGTGGATCCGCAGATCCATCGATGCGTTTACTCGCAAGTAAGGCAGAAAAATACCTGGGCCAGCCTTTCATCATCACCAATAACGGAGGAGGGGGAGGATCTGTTGCGATGGCTATCCTTTCAAAAGAAAAGCCTGATGGCTATCACCTCGCCGGCTGCAGCAGTACCTCGTTAATCAGGATTCCACAATTTCGGGAGGTCCCTTATAAGCTCGAAGATTTCGTCCCCATCATGCACTTCGGAGCACCTCCCTCCGGATTGGTCGTCAGGGCGGATTCACCCTGGAAGACCCTGAAGGAATTTGTGGAATATGCGAAAAAAAATCCCGGGAAGGTGACTTACAGCTCCATGGGGATCGGTTCCCCCATGCATCTGGCCTTGGAATATATCGCCAGGAAGGAGGGTATTCAATGGACCCATGTCCCCTACCCGGGGAGTGGACCTGCCTTCCATGCCCTCCTGGGAGGGCACGTCACCGCCCAATCCGGAAGTTCGGAGTCTTATCCCCATGTGAAGGCAGGAACCGTCCGTCTGCTGGCAATCCATCATGAAAAGCGGTTTAAGTCTTTCCCAGAGGTGCCCACCTTCCGAGAGGCAGGGTATGACTTCATCAATGAGACTGTGTTTATGTTTGCCGGACCGAAGGGGATCCCTTCGTCCATTGTGAAAAAATTGGATGAGGCCTTTCGCAAAGGGATGGAGGACCCAGAGTTCATCCAGACGATGGAGAAAATGGAGATTGTGGCCAACTATCGGAATTCCGAAGACCTGAAAAAATATCTGGAGGAGGCCTATGTTCGCCTTGGAAAGATGATCCGGGAGCTCAAGCTTCCCAAAGAATCCCCAAAGAAATAATAAAATAAGGGGACAAGCTCCTTTTTCTGTCCCCTTATTTCGAGTCTTATATGCCTTGACATTGTTTTTAGAATGTGAATAATTAAAGAAAAAGAGGGTTTAGTGAAATGAAAGAGGCATTGCGTTATTTAAACAATGCAAAAGAGATAATCAAGTCTACTCCTGTAGAGGACAATATCTATACAGATATTAAACCAATTAGAGAGGCCCTTGGGACGGCTTATCTCGCGGTCTTAGAGGCAATAAATGAATATCTCATTACTAAAGCCGGGTTAACAAAAAGAGAACTCCCTAAATCAGTAGATGGATATAGAAATGCACTACAAAAGTATGTAGCTATCCATAATGGGAAAATGACAAGGGAATTTGAAAGGCTTTATGATACTTTACATATAGCTGGTTATTACAGAGGTCTTTTAGGACATGTGGATATAGTCAAAGATGCGATCAGAGCTGCAAGGACTTTTATAGAAAAGGTAAAATAAAAGGCAAATAGAATCCTCTATCTCATCTCCTTTATTTTTTCCTTCAGAATCGGGATCACATTCTGAAAGTCATCCACGATTCCATAATCAGCGACGCTGAAGATGGGGGCGCGGGGGTCCTTGTTAATCGCGATGATGGTCTCAGAGCCCTGCATGGCGGTCACATGCTGAAAGGCGCCGCTGATGCCGATGGCGAGATAGATCTTCGGCTTGACCGTCTTTCCGGAAATCCCAACCTGTCGCTCTTTGGGCAACCAGTTGCGGTCCACCACCGGCCTCGAGCAGGAGACCGTTCCTCCCAGATTCCTTGCCAGTTCTTCAAACATCGGAATAGGCTCAGGTCCTCCGATCCCCTGTCCTACGGAGACGAGAATCTCTGCCTGCGTGATATCCTCGCCTGTAACAGGAGCCTCAATATACTCGATGAACTTCTTGACATCGATGGTCCCCTGAAGGGGAGAGGGTTCCATCACGATCCCACCCTTTTTCTCACCGGGCATTTTAGGGCTGAAGACGCCCGGCCGCATGGTTGCCAGGTACCCTTTGGATTTCCTCAGAGAGACAGCGGCATTGACCTTTCCCCCGTAAATCGAGCGAATGGCTTTTAATTGGCCATCTTCAAACGAGAGGCCGATGCAATCAGTGGCTAACGGGAAATCCATCTCCACAGAGAGGCTTGGCGCAAGATCCATCCCAACAGCCGTATGCCCCATCAGGAAAAGAAGAGGTTGATATTTGGAGAGGAGGGAGGAGAGGACCTTTTGATAAGGGATGGAGTTAAAATTCTTCAGATTCTCATCCTCGACCACTAAAACCTTTGATGTCCTCATGGACAGGTCTTCGGCAAAGTTTTTCATGTCGTGACCTAAAAGGACTGCCGTAAAAGAGGTTCCCTGCTGATCGGCTAAAATCTCTCCGAGTCCGAACATCTCATAGGTGATGTCACGGATCTTTCCCTGCCGGTGTTCAACCAATATAAAAATCTCGCTCATTCTTTTCCTCCATACCAAACAGGAATTATGGAATATTGGAATGATGGAATAATGGGTTAAAAACCAGAGCTAAGATTGGGTCCTTGCATTAAACCACTACTCTCATCAACTCAGTATTCCAATGTTCCACCATTCCTTATTCGTCATCCTTTTTTCTTTTTTAAAATTTCACTCAGTTGTGTCGCTACCTCTTCAGGAGTGCCTTTTAATATCTCTGCCATCTTACCGGTCGGCGGAAAGGAGACCTGATCAATGGTTGTCCGGAGGGGGTCTTTTGAGGTAAATCCGATCTGCTCCAGAGCGACCTCTCTGGTCTCCTTATCCTCTGCTTCAAGGATAGCGGCAAGAGAGACATACTTCGGTTCGTTGATGCCGGTCTGAATGGTGAGGAGGGCAGGGAGGTTCACCTCTAAGAGTTCTTCCATACCTCCTTCCAACTCCCTTTTTACCTTTGCCTTTCCATCGGTGATCTCAATATGGTTGACAATGGAGGCATGGGGAAGGTCTAAAAGTTGAGCCAAAGCCACTCCGACCTGTCCCCGTCCGTCATCTTCTGCCTGAACACCGCTCAAAATGAGATCGAAGGATCGGTCTTTGAGTGCCCGGGAGAGAATTTCTGCAATGAGATGTCCATCGCTGGGAGAAGGTTCCTCTATTCTCAATGCCCGGTCCGCACCCATTGCCAGGCATCTTGTCAACACCTCCCTCGATTCCTCAGGCCCAACGGTGAGGACAGTAACCTCTCCGCCATATTTTTCTTTTAACAGGACAGCCTCTCTCACGGCATAACCATCCCAGTCGTTGAGGGCAAAAACCAGGTGGTCCTTCTTAATATCGTTACCCTCTTTTTCAATGATGATATCCGCTTCGGCTGTC